>Ga0068854_100000334_pt1 | contig 30834 bp, 29 predicted proteins | sample KBSCornC42_FD_66590 | JGI IMG/M metagenome (GOLD analysis project Ga0068854, IMG submission 66590) | Corn rhizosphere microbial communities from Kellogg Biological Station, Michigan, USA - KBS Corn C4-2 | ecosystem: Host-associated > Plants > Roots > Rhizosphere > Soil ... | reverse complement strand
TGTGCGAGGCGGCGTCCATCTCGATCACGTCGATATGACGGCCTTCGGCGATCGCCCGGCACGGTTCGCAAACGCCGCAAGGGGTGATGGTCGGCCCGCCCTGCCCGTCTGGCCCAATGCAGTTCAGCGCCTTGGCGATCAGCCGGGCCGTCGAGGTCTTTCCCACCCCGCGGACTCCGGTCAGCAGGAAGGCATGCGCGATCCGCCCACGCTCGATCGCGTTGGCGAGGGTCTTCACCATCGCATCCTGCCCGATCAGCTGCTCGAACGTCTGCGGGCGGTATTTGCGGGCAAGCACCCGATAGGGCGAGGCCGCCGATTTGGGCTGTTCGGGCAGATCGAGGCCAAGTCCGGGCGATTCGTCACTCATTGCTGCTGTTGTAGGGATCGGCACGCCCGATTGCGAGCGGTTGCCAGCCGCCTGGAACGCTCCCATATGGCGCTCGGGAATCGGGCGGACGGGGCTGTCGCCAACCTGGTCAGGTCCGGAAGGAAGCAGCCACAACGATTTCGTCCCGGGTCGTTCCGGTTCCCACCTACCCTCTTATCCGCGAAGCCAGTTCCTCGCGCTCGGCGGGATGCGGACGCTCAGGGTCTTCATCTCTTCCGTGAGGATGATCTGACAGGCGAGGCGGGAGCGCCGCGTCGCATGCGCTGCAAGGTCGAGCATGTCCTCTTCCTCCTCGCTCGCCGGCGGAAGCTTGGCGAAATCCTCTTCGTCGACAATCACATGACACGTCGAACAGGCCATCACCCCTTCGCATGCGCCTTCGAGCGGCTGCTTGGCGTCCCAGGCGACATCGAGCAGGCGCCGACCTGGCTCGCCTTCCACCTCGCGATCGAGCGTTCCGTCAGCCTTGTAGAAACGAACCAAAACCATCGAAACTAGACCGCCACCCCGCGCGCTACATATCCGGGCGGGCATAGAGTCGCCTCACGCGTTGTGAAATAGGCTTTGGCGGCAGCAGCGCTGTCGAGATGGACCAGCCGGTGCTGATATGGCTGATAGACGTAGAGCCGGTCGGAGTAGGGATAGAAATCCGGCATCTTGTAGATCGAGGTTGAAAGGCCTTTTGGGGTGAGCGACATCCGCGAACTTACCAAATCGGCATTGATCGGTCGCCCAAGCGCAAGCGTCAGGGCTCCCCCGGCATCCCAGCTTTCGAAAACGATCGCGGGCCCGTGATAGGGGCAAACACCGTCAAGGATGACGGTGGAGTTGGCGGGCACGTCGCGCAGGTCCGTCTGGGCGGCGGTGAGGACGCGTTGTTGCAGCGCCGGCGCCTCCGCCCAGTAATTCTCGATCGTGCTGAGCCGCGCGAATGCTGCGGCCGTGATGAGCGCGACGAGCGCAGCGAACATGGTTCGACGAATTGAGATGACCGAAAGGATAGCAGTGAAGATCAGTGCCACACCAAGCGCGGCAGCAACCTGAGTCCGGTTGTCGATGCCGGTCGAAGTGAAGGCAATGTACGGCACGATCATGAAGACCGCATGGCCCAGAAGAAATGCCGCGACTCCGACGAGGAGCAGCCGTTTCGGTTCGGGAGAATTGTCGCCATCCCTGGCAACCAAACGCCGGAACGTAACTGCGGCGATCACTATCGCGAGCACCGTCACTTCGAACCCCGATCTGCCCCTGACCAGGGAGATTGCTCCAGTCCACCAGCCTTTCACCGGCGCCCAGAAGTAGGCCTGAGCCATGGCGAAGATGTTGAGGCCGGAATCGACGCGCCAGTCATAATCGGGCCGGATCAGCTGGCGCAGTCCGCCAATGTAGCGGTTCGGGTCCGCGATCGGGCCGGCTCGGCCGCTGAGGAGCACCTTGTAGGCGATCGCTGCGAGAATGAGGGCCGCCGCGGCGACACACGAAAGCGCCGCCCACCATCTCGTCCGGGAATCCCGGGGCGAGCTTCGCCACCAGAAGAGCACGAGAACCGCCGCAAAGCCGACGAGCAGCGGAGCGAAAATCTCGTATGCGCCTACGCTCAGGACCGCCGCCCCAATCGCGAGCTCAAGCCGGACCGCTTTTCCGGTTCGGCTCTTTCCGGTTCGGCTGAAGGACAGCTGCACGTGCATCGAGACCAGCATCAGGGCGAGGCTGAGCGTGATCTGACCGGCTGAATACCAGACACGGACGGTGGAGAGCTGTGGAAGCATCAGGAACAGGAGTGTCGCCGCAAGCGACTGGGCTCGCGCAACCCGCAATCGGATGAGCAGAAAATAGAGAAGCCAGATCGAGGCGGCGAGAACCACGGTTCCCACAATGTGATAGCCAAGTGGATTCAGGCCAAAGCATTGAAACAGCAGGGCAAGATAGAAGCCCTGTACCGGGCGCCCGGCAAAGATGGATGCCGCGGACGAGAATAATGAATTGTGGTGGAGCGCTAACGTGAAGGACGCCAAATATCCCCAGTCGTCGCTATAAAATCCCAGCCGCGGCAGATAGGGCATCGCCGAGGCGATGGTGATGGCAACGAGGCAAATGGTGTCGATCAGCTGCGGGCTCGGCCACCTCCCGTGCCCTGGCGCCCCCGCCAGGCTCACGCGGCGAGATTCTCCTGCGCCTTTGCCGCAGCGTCGATCCGGCTAAGCGCGTCAACCAGCTCCGCCTCGGTCGTGTAGCGGCCGAAGCCGAGACGGATCGACGAGCGCGCTTCGCGGTCACTGAGGCCCAGTGCGCGGAGCACGTGACTGGGCCGGCCGGAGCCGCTGGCGCAGGCACTTCCAAGCGAGAAAGCGATGTCGCGAAGCTCGGAGATTAGTCGCACTGCATCAATGCCTTCCCACCGGATATTAAGATTTCCTCGATAGCGTCGATTGCGACTGCCATTCAAAATCCATTCGGATTCGAATACCTCCCAGGCTGCCGTCCACAAGCGCTCAACATGTTCGGTATCAGCGTCACGGCGTTCTGACGCCAGTTTTGCGGCCGCTCCGAAACCGACGCAAAGGGCCGGGGATAGGGTACCGGAGCGTAGCCCCCGTTCCTGCCCGCCCCCATGAATTAACGGCGCGGGTTCGGCGCTTTCGCGCATCCACAGTGCACCGATGCCCTTGGGCCCGTGAATCTTGTGCGCCGAGACGGCGATGAGGTCCGGCCCGTCAGGGATCGGCACTCTGCCGAGAGCCTGAACGGCATCCGTCAGCATCAGCGCTCCGGCATGGTGCGCGATTTTCGCGATCTCTCCGACCGGCTGAATGACGCCAATCTCATTATTGACCAGCATGACCGCGACCAGAGCGGTGCGCTCGTCCACAGCGGCCTCGACGTCGGTGAGGTTGAGCAGCCCGTCGTGTCCGACCGGGAGGCGCACGACTTCGACTCCCCTACCCTCCAGCCACTGGCATGTATCGAGCACCGCCGCGTGCTCCGTCTGCACGGTGACGATGCGGTTGCGATCAGGCGGCGCTTTCTCAAGCGTCCCCTTGATCGCCCAGTTGAGCGCTTCAGTGGCGCTTCCGGTGAAGGCGAGGCTGCCGCCTGCAAGACCGATCGCTTGCTGCACCTGCTTGCGGGCGATCTCGATGGCGGCATCCGCCTCGCGCCCCCAGCGGGACGGTGAATGCGGATTGGCGAACTTCTCCTCACTCCACGGCCGCATGGCCTCCGCGACTTCCGGAGCGACCGGCGTGGTCGCCTGGTAATCGAGATAGATCATGCCGCCTTTGCGCGCGTGCGCTCGGCGATCCGCCCGAATTCGGCGAGCAAGGCGTCGACCTCTCGTTCCGACGTCTCCGGACCGAAACTGATTCGGATGAAGGAGCAGGCGATTTCGGACGGCACGCCCATCGCCTCCAGCACGTGGCTTGGCTTGGCCTTGCCCGACGAGCAGGCGCTGCCAGCAGACACCGCGATGCCGGCAAGATCGAGCTGGACGAGAAGTGCGGCGCTGGTCGCGCCTGGAAGCGCGACGGCACCGATCGTGGGCACCCGTGGGGTGTCTTCGGCGATCACAACTCCTCCGACAGCCTGAACGCCGTCCTCCAGCTTCTCCCGAAGGACGGTGAAGCGACCCATGTCATACGGCTGTGCAGCCAGAGCCGCAGCAAAGGCCAGAGCGCCTGGCATATCCTGAGTTCCGCGCCGATATCCTTTCTCCTGTCCGCCGCCAGCCGGTGTCAGCGTCGCGAGATCGCGGACCAGGAGCGCGCCGATTCCCGGCGGCCCGCCGAGCTTATGTGCGCAAATCGCAATAAAATCCGCGTCCGGCAGCGGCAGCTTCGACGCGCTCTGCGCGCAATCGGCGAGCAGCAGGCTCCCCGCCTCGCGGATCTTCGGCGCGAGCCGATCCAACGGCTGGATAACGCCGGTTTCATTGTTCACATGCTGGATTGCGGCGAGCGCCGGTCCTTGCGGCAGCACTTCGTCGAGTGCCGCTTCTTCGATCAGACCATTGCGATCGACCGGGAGCACGGCCGACTGCTCGCTCATCGCATGGCCGACGATCGCATGTTCGGTCGCGGCATGGGCTCGGCCCAAAACTGTTGCGCGGCTGGCAGCGATCTCGATCGCGTCGCTCGCGCCGGAGGTGAAAATGACGTCATGAGGCCAATTGAGCGTTCGTTTGATCGTCTCCCGCGCCTCTTCGAGCAGCGCGCGGGAGCGGCGCCCCTCGCCGTGTGGGCTGTTCGGGTTTGCCCATTCCAAAAGCCCGCGCTTCAGCGCCTCCACGGCCGGAGCAATCACCGGTGTGGTCGACGCATGATCGAGGTAGATTCGCTGTGCCATTGCGGGCTGATGTCTGCCGATTGCCAGTGGGACCCCTGCCCCTATATAGGAGCCGCCGCCGCTGCGCACCCGTAGCCCATCAATTTCACGCGAGGCCCATGCCCGAAGTCATTTTTCCTGGCCCCGAAGGCCGTCTCGAAGGTCGTTTCCACCCAGGTCCGAGACCCCGCGCACCAGTCGCGATGATCCTGCACTCGCACCCGCAGGCGGGCGGGACGATGAACAACAAGATCGTCCAGCTGCTCTTTCAAACCTTCGTCCGGCGCGGCTTTGCGGTTCTGCGGTTCAACTTTCGCGGAGTCGGCAAGAGCCAGGGCACGTTCGACAACGGCATCGGCGAGCTTTCCGATGCGGCTAGCGCGCTCGATTGGGTGCAGCAGATCCATCCGGAGGCGGAGACCACCTGGATTGCGGGCGTCAGCTTCGGCGCGTGGATCGGAATGCAGCTTCTGATGCGGAGGCCGGAGATCCGCGGCTTCATCTCCATCGCGCCCCCCGCGAATATGTACGATTTCAGCTTCCTCGCCCCCTGCCCATCTTCGGGTATCATCATTCAGGGCGAGGCAGACGAGGTGGTCACGCCGCCAGCGGTGCAGAAGCTGGTCGACAAGCTCCGGACCCAGAAGCACATCACCATCACGCATGACGTGATCCCGGGCGCCAACCACTTCTTCGCCAACGAGCTCGACCTGTTGATGAAGAGCGTCGACGATTATCTCGACATGCGGCTGGCGACGGATCCCAAACGTCCGGCAATCACTTCCAAATCCCGGTAGACCGCACCGCTCGGGCGGTTCGGCTTAAGGCTGCCAAATTGGGGAACGGTGTGCGGAGCCTCGTGTTGAATCCTCCAAACAATGGAGGAGCATATGGCCACCCGTACCGACTCGAACAGCCGCAGCCGCAATAGCCAGAGCGGCGCCTTTTCCTGGGGCGACAATACCGGTCCGCTGATCGGCGCCGCGATCGCCGGCGCAGGTCTCGCCTTCGCTGCGCATTTCGGCCGCAAGGCGATCATGCAGGGTCTGGAAGCGAGCGCCGGCGACTGGGGCGAGATGCTGAAGAAGGATCATGACGAGATCCGCGGGATTCTCGATCAGATCATCGCCACCGACGACAGCCAGACCTGGAAGCGGTCGATGCTTCTGATGAAGCTCGCCCACAAGCTCGACAAGCATAGCTATGAGGAAGAGACGGTCATCTACCCGGCGCTTCGCGACGACAATGATGTCCAGCAGGCCGACGAGCTCGACAAGGAGCACGGGCATGTGAAGACGTTCCTGTTCGAGCTGAAGCAGATGGCGACCGACGATCCAAACTGGATCGTCAAGATCCGCGACCTGCGCGATGCGCTGGTGCAGCACATGCGCATGGAGGAAGACCAGATCATTCCCAATCTGAGGAAGGATCTGGACGAGGAAACCAACTCCAAGCTGACGATGATGGTCAACAAAGCCGGATTCATGATGGCGTGAGCCGCTTAGCCGACCAATGCCAGCCGGGGTGGCTCCTGCGCCGAGAGATCGGTGCTGCCCTCCCCGGCGATCCGCTCGATACGCAGCGCCACCTCCGCGGCGAGCGCGAAATCGCGGCCGAGCAGGATCGAGGCTTCCCCACCGCTTGCGAGCGGGACCAGCAGCCGCACCAGGCCATTCCCGCCACGGCAACTCGCCATCTCTGCCGCGACAGGAGCGGCGAATGCCGGGTCCGTCAGCCTGACAAGCATCTGCAGGCGCGTTCGCTTCGCCAGGTTCTCGATGGGCTGGAAGCGCTTCACCGCTGCGCGGGGAGTATCGTCGCCGGACCGGCGGTCCAGCTCCATCGTCAGCAGGCCGCAAGCGCCGGTCTCGGCTGCTTTCTGAAGCGCCTCGATCGGCTCGTCGCCGAAGGCCGTGGCCTGGAACTGGCCGGAAGTGTCGCTCAGGGTGGCCGTCAGGAAGCGGCGCCCCTTCGCCGAAGTGCGCCAGCGCGCGTCCTCAACCATCGCCGCCATCGTCACCGTCACGCGCTCGCCCTCGGCGATCCGGACATCCCCCAGCTCGTCGTAGCGCCTCACCTTATGGGCGGCGAGCAGATGGGCATGCGCCTCGACCGGGTGACCTGAGAAATAGAAACCGAAGGATTCGCGTTCTGCGGCCATGCGCTCGCCGAGAGTCCACTGCGCTTCCGGGAGGCGGATCGGCGGGATGCTGGAATCGCCTGAACCGAACAGGCCGTGCTGGCCGCTCTCGCGCTGTTCGGCAGCACTCGAGGCGTGGGCCAGGATCGTCTCCGAAGCTGCGAAGACTGAGGCGCGGCTCGCCTCCAGCCCGTCGAATGCTCCGGCTCCCGCCAGACTCTCCACTTGACGCTTATTCAGCAGCCGGGGATCGATCCGCTCGGCGAAATCGTCGAGCGATTGGAACGATCCTGTCGCCTTCCGCTCCTCGACAAGCGCTTCCATCGCTTTCTCGCCGACGCTTTTCAGGGCTCCCAGAGCATAGCGGACGGCCCCATCTTCGACGCTGAACGCCGCCTCGCTGGCGTTGACGCTTGGCGGCAGGCAATTGACGCCGCCCCGGCGCATATCCTCCACGAACATCGCCAGTTTGTCGGTGAGCGCGATATCGAAGCTCATCGAGGCGGCGTAGAATTCTGCCCGGTGGTGCGTCTTCAGCCATGCCGTCTGGTAGGTGAGCAGCGCGTAGGCCGCCGCGTGGCTCTTGTTGAAGCCGTAGCCCGCGAACTTGTCGATCAAGTCGAAGAGCTCGTTGGCCTTTGCCGATCCGATCCCGTTTACCTTGGCGCAGCCCTCGACGAAGATCGCCCGCTGTGCGTCCATCTCGGATTGGATCTTCTTACCCATGGCGCGGCGAAGAAGGTCGGCGCCGCCGAGCGAGTAGCCGGCGAGCACCTGCGCCGCCTGCATCACCTGCTCCTGGTAGACGAAGATGCCGTAGGTTTCCTTGAGGATGTCTTCGAGCAGCGGATGCGGATATTCGATGCTCTCCTGGCCGTTCTTTCGGCGGCCGAACATCGGGATGTTGTCCATCGGACCCGGCCGGTAGAGGGCGTTGAGCGCGATGATGTCGCCGAAGCTGGTCGGCTTCACAGCCGTCAGCGTGCGCCGCATGCCTTCCGATTCCACCTGGAACACACCAACCGTGTCGCCGCGCTGCAGGAGTTCATAAACCGCTGGATCATCGAGTGATAAAGCGTTGAAATCGACTTTGATTCCGCGCTGCTTCAGAAGCCGCTGGCCCTCTTTCAGAACGGACAGTGTTTTGAGACCGAGGAAGTCGAACTTCACGAGGCCCGCCGCCTCGACATATTTCATGTCGAACTGGGTGACTGGCATGTCCGACCGCGGATCGCGGTAGAGCGGCACCAATTCGTCCAGGGGACGGTCGCCGATCACCACGCCGGCGGCATGGGTCGACGCGTGGCGCGGCAGCCCTTCCAGCTTCATCGCCAGATCGAACAGGCGTTTGACGTCGGCTTCGTTCTTGTACTCGGCGGCAAGTTCCGAGACGCCGCCGAGCGCCCGCTCCAGGCTCCAGGGATCGGTCGGATGATTGGGGATCAGCTTCGCCAGCCGGTCCACGTGGCCATAACTCATCTGCAGGACGCGGCCGGTGTCTTTCAGGACAGCCCGAGCCTTCAGCCGGCCGAAGGTGATGATCTGCGCGACCTTGTCGCGGCCATATTTCTTCTGGACGTAGGCGATCACCTTGTCGCGATGGGTTTCGCAGAAATCGACGTCGAAGTCCGGCATCGACACGCGCTCGGGGTTAAGGAAGCGCTCGAACAGAAGCCCTAAAGCGATGGGATCGAGATCGGTGATGGTGAGTGCCCAGGCGACCACCGAACCTGCACCCGATCCGCGGCCTGGGCCGACCGGAATGTCGTTGGCTTTCGCCCATTTGATGAAGTCGGCGACGATCAGGAAGTAGCCAGCGAAACCCATTCCGACAATGATTTCGAGCTCATACTCGAGACGCTTGGCGTAGAGCGCGCGATCTTCCTCGTTTCGCCCGCTGAGCCGCGCATCCAGCCCCGCCTTAGCATCGGCCCGAAGCTGCGCTTCTTCATTGTCGCCTAGGCGCGGAAGGATCGGCTTGCGCTTCGGCGCGCCGACGGCGCAGCGGCGGGCGATGACGGCGGTGTTGGCGATCGCCTCGGGAATGTCGGCGAACAGTTCCGCCATTGCGTCGCCGCCCTTCAGCCAGGCTTGCGGCGATGATGTCGGGCGATCGGCGCTTTCAATGTAAGCGGAATTGGCGATGCAAAGCATCGCATCGTGCGCGGCGTGGAAACTGTTATCGAGATAGGCAGCGGGATTGGTCGCAACCAGCGGCAGGTCCCGAGCATAGGCGAGCTCGATGAGCGCTTCTTCGGCAGCATCTTCGACTGGATCGCCGCGACGAACCAGCTCGATGTACAGCCGCTCTGGGAACAGCTGCTGAAGTTCGTAGAGGTAGGTGCGCGCTTTATGTTCCTGCCGCTCCGCGATCAGGCGCGCCAAAGCCCCCTCGCCTCCCGCGGTAAGCGCGATCAGTCCTTCGCTCAGCCCCTCGAGCTTTGCGAACGGCACGTGCGGATCCTCGCTGAGCAGACGATCCAAGTGAGCGCTCGAAACCAGCTTGCATAGATTGGAGTAGCCAAGCTCGTCCTTGGCGAGCAGCACCAGCCAGTCGATCCCGCTGCCGAGTTCGGGCGGGCGCGCAACCGCGAGGGAGGCGCCGATCACGGGCTGCACGCCCTTGGTGATGCAAGCATCAGTAAAGGCCATCGCCGCGTAGAGACCGTTACGGTCCGTCAGAGCGATCGCCGGGAATCCGAGCTTTGCCGCCTGCGCCGCCATCGCCTTCGGCTCCATCGCGCCTTCGAGCACCGTGAAGCAGGAGAGGTTGCGAAGCGGAACATAGGGATCGGTCACGAGCGGACTATGGTGCGCGAGTCACCGCTATGGAAGCGGCCGCAGAGATTTATCCCCAGCAACCTGAAACAAGGCATCTACGCCTGAATTATTGTTGGTTTACTACCGGCTCGGGCTGCTCGGACTCGGGCGTCGCTGCACCTTGCGGTTGATCCACTGTTGGCTCAGTCGGCGCGGTCTCGTTTTGGACTGCCGGGACCGCCACGTTTTCAGGCGCGGCCTCAGTCAGCGGCTGCGGGGGCGCCAGCGTCTGGATGGTTGCGAGCGGGCCGACGATAAATCCCGCATCGCCCACCACCACACCGACGGGATTGCCACTGCCGTCGAGCTGCACGGAATAATCGAAGGGGCCTGAGACCATGGTTCCGCCAGCGGCCAGCGTGATCTGCGGCGGAAGCTCGAGATCGGCATTGCCGGTGCAATCCACGACGTGGTGCTGATCGTCCTGCCTGACGATGGACGGCGCGTCGATCCGGAGCAGCGAGAAACCTGCAATGCGCGTGTAGGCGTCCGAATCGCGGCCACGAGATTGTGCTGCCCGTCGGAATAGCTCCGTCTTGATCGCGTCCAGAGTGCTCTGAAGTACGCAACTCTTTGCCGGATCCGCCTGCACGGCGGCGGTTTGGGTTTGTTGCTGCGATCCGTGGGTGTCCCACTTCCACTGCCAGACGGAACTTGCGAGCAGGACGCCGGCCGCAACCGCGCCGAGAAGGGCGACGATCATCAAAGCATAGACCTGCTTGCGGCGGAGGCGCTCCCGGGGACCGGCGGGCGGTTCTTCTTCCAGATTCACGACTGCCCCAGCCGCCCTTCGTGGAGGCGAAACACGCGGTCCATCTTGCTTGCGAGACGCTCATTGTGGGTGGCGACGAGCGCGGCGCTTCCCTCGCCGCGAACAAGCTTCAGAAACTCGGCGAGGACGTTATCCGCAGTCGCCTCGTCCAGATTGCCGGTCGGCTCATCCGCCAGCACCAAAGGCGGGCGGTTGGCGAGGGCCCGCGCGACGGCAACGCGCTGCTGTTCGCCGCCGGAGAGCTTGGAAGGACGATGCTCGAGCCGCTGCGACAGGCCAAGCTTGTCGAGAAGTTCTTGTGCCCGGGCGCGAGCGGCGCGGGTCTCCGCGCCGCGCACAAGTTGCGGTAGCACGACATTCTCGAGCGCATTGAACTCCGGAAGCAGGTGGTGGAATTGGTACACAAAGCCCAACATTTCACGGCGCAATCGGGTCCGCCCCTCGTCGTCCAGCTCCGAAGTTTCGCTGCCGTTGAGCCGAATCGATCCCTCGAACCCGCCTTCGAGGAGACCGACCGCCTGAAGCAAAGTCGATTTGCCCGACCCTGAGGGGCCAAGGAGAGCGACGATCTCGCCGGGCTGGATGTCCAGATCGACCCCGCGAAGCACCTCAATCGTGACATCCCCCTGCGTGAAGCTGCGTTTGAGGCCGTGGGTCTGAAGGACCGGTTCACTCATAGCGAAGTACCTGGACCGGATCTGTGCTCGCCGCTTTCCAGGCAGGATAGAGCGTCGCGAGGAAGGACAGGATCAGCGCTGTGAGGACAATCGCAATCACCTCGAACGGATCGGTCTTGGAGGGCAAGTCGGTCAGGATTCGAACCGACGGATCCCAGAGGTTCTGGCCCGTCAGATATTGGATGGCATTCACTACATTTTGGCGGAAGTAGAGGAAGATCGAGCCGATGATCAGGCCGAGCACGATGCCTAATGAGCCGATCGTCACTCCCACCGTCACGAACACCTTCATCATTCCGCGGCGGCTTGCGCCCATGGTTCGCAGGATGGCGATGTCACGAGTCTTTGCCCGGACCAGCATGATCAATGATGAGAGGATATTGAAGACGGCAACCAGCACGATGAGCGACAGCACGACGAACATGGTCACCCGCTCGATTTGGATGGCCTGAAAGAGGGATGCGTTCAGCTGCCGCCAGGTCTGAATAACGCCGCGGCCTTGCACCATGGGCTGAAGCGGCGCGACGATCTGCTCGACCTTCGTGGGATTGGTAGTGTTAATCTCGACCGTGCTCACCTGATCGCCGGTCAGGAGCAGCGTCTGCGCATCCTGAAGCGGCATCACGACGTAGATTTTGTCGTAGTCGTAGACTCCGACTTCAAACACTGCGGCGACCGTATAGGTCACGATGCGCGGGATGGTGCCGACTGGCGTGGAGCGCCCATCCGGGCTGATCAGGCTGATTTCACTTCCGGGGTAGGCGCCGAGCTGCTCGGCAAGACCGGAGCCGATCGCGACATAGCCGCTTCCAGGGGTAAGAAGACTCAAGTCGCCGGATTTCACGTTGCCGCCGATTTCCTTGTTCGTTCGAATGTCCTGGACGCGCATGCCCCGGACCGAGACACCTTCTACGCGCCCATTCGCCGAGGCCATGAGCGGTTGTTCGATCAGCGGGGTCGCGGATTTGACGCCGGGCAGCTTTTGCGCCGCATCCGCGATTTGCTGCCAGTTGGAAAGGCGCCCCTCGTACCCCTGGACCAGCGCGTCGCCGTTCAAAGCCACGGTCTTGTCGATCAGCTCGTCACGAAAGCCATTCATCACACTCATGACGATAATCAACGCCGCAACCCCGAGCGCGACCGCAATCAGGCTGATGCTCGCGACAAGGAAGATGAAGCCTTCGCCCTTGCCCGGCAGCAGGTAGCGCCGGGCGATCATCCGCTCGTAGCGATTGAGGATCACGCGGTCAGCCTCGCTAGCGCGCTTTCGGCGCTGAGTTCCTCGCGTTCACCGGTCGCGCGGCGCTTGAGTTCGACCGTTCCGCTGGCGATTCCGCGAGGGCCGACGATCAGCTGCCAGGGCAAGCCTATCAGGTCCATCGACGAGAGTTTGACGCCGCCCCGCTCATCGCGATCATCGTATAGCGTCTCCACCCGGGCGGTCTGCAGCTTCGAATAGAGTTCCTCTGCCGCGGCCACGCTGGGTCGATCGTCGCCGCGCATCGTCACGATCCCGACGTTCCACGGCGCCACCGATTCCGGCCAGATGATCCCGGCTTCGTCATGGCTCGCCTCGATGATTGCGCCGACCAGCCGGGACACACCAATCCCGTAGCTGCCCATCATTGGCGTAACCGGCTTGCCGTCCTGCCCGGAAACCGTGAAGTTCATCGCCGACGAATATTTGTCGCCGAAGTAGAAGATGTGGCCGACCTCGATGCCGCGCCCGGTGCGACGACGATCCCCGGAGATCTGTGCCCACCGATTTTCGTCGTGAGTTTCCGATGTTGCAGCGTAGGTTGTGTTCACTTCCTCGAACAGATTCTGAAGTCCGACAGGATCATCGTAGCTTAGGCCGGATCGGTTCCAGTCGATCTCCTCGAACGCGGCGTCATAGAAGACTTCGCTCTCCCCGGTCGGCGCGAGCACGATGAATTCGTGACTGAGATCCCCGCCGATCGGCCCCGACTCCGCCTTCATCGGTACAGCCTGGATTCCCATCCGCTGAAACGTCCGGAGATAGGCCAGCATCTGCTTGTAATAGCTAATCCTGGCACCCGCCTCGTCGAGATCGAAGCTGTAGGCGTCCTTCATCAGGAATTCGCGACCGCGCATCACGCCGAACCGGGGCCGTACCTCGTCCCGGAACTTCCACTGGATGTGGTAGAGCATCCGCGGCAGATCGCGGTAGCTCTTGGCGTCATCGCGGAAGAGTGCGGTGATCATCTCCTCGTTGGTCGGCCCAAACAGCATCTCGCGATCGTGCCGATCCTTGATCCTTAGCATTTCCGGACCGTAGGCATCGTAGCGGCCGCTCTCCCGCCATAGTTCCGCTGACTGCATGGTCGGCATCAGCAGTTCCTGCGCGCCGGAGCGATCCTGCTCCTCACGAACAATCTGCTCGATCTTCTGAAGGACTCGAAACCCGAGCGGCAGCCATGCATAAATTCCGGCTGCGGTTTGGCGGACCAGCCCGGCACGAAGCATCAGCTTGTGGCTGACGATCTGCGCGTCTGCCGGACTCTCTTTCAAAACGGGGAGAAAAGCGCGTGAAACCCGCAATTTCTGATCCTGTAGCTGGTTGTTTTCAGGCCTCGCCCTAAGGCGCTCCATTGGTGAACGCAATGCGACACCGGCGCTGAACCCAATGTTGCTCCGCCGACACAGGCGGGGCGGAAAAGCCGCAGCCCTGCTTCGAATCGGGTGACACGGCCGTTTAATCGGCGCACCTAGGAACGGCACCGACTGCTTCGCCCCAAAATCAGGCTCGGGATTGGCGGAGTTCGGGGGAGAGTTCGAGGTCCAAAGGGGGCTGACGAGCAAGTCGTCACGCAGGACGCCCGGATCGCCGTTTGGCGGTCCGGGCGTTTGCTTTTCCGCTCGTGGTGCTTGCGTTACCAAATGGATGGTAGCGGAGGAGGGACTTGAACCCCCGACACGCGGATTATGATTCCGCTGCTCTAACCAGCTGAGCTACTCCGCCCCGATCCGAGCTGCCTTCTTGCGATGATGGCACGCTGGGGCTGCCCCGGGTTGGGGCGCGGCGGCGATATAGGGGTCAGCTTCCGGACGGTCAACGAACGAGAGAGCCCTTACGAAAGCTTATAGGAACCGGTTACGGCTGATCTCGTTAAGCCGGTGAATCGAAGCTTCCTCGGACCTTGCTGGATGGACCCTTTAACCCCTCTCGAAACCCTCTGCCGGATCATCTTGCGGGCGCGCGAATATGATGCGCAGACGCCGACCGATTACGATCGGGACGAGGACGCCGACAATGTCGACGACGAGAATGAGGGGACGCTTTCAGTCCTCGACGATTCGATCAACGACAGCGTCGAGGAGGAGCTTCGCTCGGTCTTGGAAGACCTTGCGGAAGATCAGCTGGCTGAGGTGCTCGCCTTGTGCTGGGTCGGTCAGGGCACTTACGACGCCGGCGATTGGGACGAGGCGTATCAGGAGGCCCAGGAAATGAACGAGGAGGGTGGCGGCGAGGCCATCATCGACGAGCTCCTCGAAATGCCGATGCTGCCCTCGGTGCTGGAGGCGGGGTTGGCTGCGTTCGATTTGAGCTGCGACGGGATCGGCGAAGTCAGCTGATGCCGCGAAAGCGGTAGTTCGCCAGCCTCTCCCACTCTCCTTCCGAATAGCGGACAAGCTCCAGCCCGGCGATTTGCAGCGGGCGCGGACGGAAGTCCTTCTCGAGAGACCGAAGCAGGGTTCGCGCTGTCTTGGGCTCGACCTTGTTCTGGATGGTGACGTGCGGAATCCAGCCGCCGCGGTCCTGCGCGCTCAGCAGCCCATGGAATTCCTCCAAAAGCTCTTCACGAAGCCTATCGAGATCGTCGGAGCGGATTCGGATCGCTACGCCGCCGCCCAAATCCATCAAACCCTGTTCGGCTGCCTTCGGTGGTGGGAATGAACTGATCCGCGCCAGAACGCGTCGCACCTCATCTTCGGCGGAAGGTGGGAGCGAGCGGAAGATTGTGAGGTGCGCGGGGACTCGATTGCGATCCACAGGATAATGCTGCCGCCGAAGCGCATCGAGCCGGGCGAAGTCCGCTGGGCCGAGCGATGCGAGCAGGATCAGCGGGCCGGCCAATGATCCGGCTCGACCTCTTGTAGCGATCGGAATTGGGATGAAGCCAAGACGCTTCTCACCTCGTCGCCTTCCACGCGGCAGTCGGCCCAGGCAATCCGTCTCAGAGTTTCGCCGACGCCACCGACACCGCCCTCTGACATAACGAGGTAATCGAGCTTGCCGCTCCTGCATCCCGCCATCGCATCGACACAATGGCCCATCTCTTGTCCTTCGGAGGAGACGAGAGTCGCTTTGGCGAGAATGGAGACCGGAAACAGATCCTTCCCGGGCACTCCCCTGCTCTCTTGCGCCGCCACCGCTGCCCCTTCCTCGATCCGAGCCTGACGTCCCAACCACCGCCAGATACCGAACAGATTGAGCGCGGTGAGCACCACATTCTGCCACAGCAGGTTTGGTTGGCCCGTCATCAGCCCCAGGAGCGCCCACGCTACGGAACCAAGGGTGAAGACGATGAAGCCGTAGCCGGTGATGCGCGCCCCGAAGTTCGACGCGACAATGAGGGCTGCGATGGTCGTACATACCGGCGCGGCGATTGAGGCAATCTGTTCCATGCTGCTGCAACCCGTCTGGGTTGCCGCAGGTTCAAATCTCAACCTGGCTCCCAAGCTCGACGACCCGGTTGGTCGGGAGTTTGAAGAATTCCATCGCGGTTTCCGCGTTGCGCATCATCCAGGCGAACAACTTCTCGCGCCACACCGCCATCGCCGGACGCGCCGACGTCAGCAGCGTCTGCCGCGAGAGGAAATAGCTGGTGTCCATCGGTTTGCAGGTCGGCCCGCATTCCTGAATCTTGGCAAGCGCTGCGGGCACGTCGATTTCTTCCATAAAGCCGTAGCGAAGGACGATCCGCCAGAAGCCGTGGCCGAAATCCTGCACCGAAGAGCGCTTTTCGGCCTTCACATAGGGCACGTCCTCGATCTTGATCGTCAGCAGGAACACCCGCTCGTGCAGGATCTTGTTGTGCTTGAGGTTGTGGAGCAACGCCGGGGGCACGCCGTTCTCCGAGCTGGTCATGAAAACAGCCGTGCCCGGCACCCGCGTCGCGCTCGGAACGGCCGATTTCACGAATACCTTCATCGGCAGGCTCATCTCGTTCAGGCGCGCGATCATCAGCTGCCGCCCCTTGGCCCAGGTGGTGAGGAGCGTGAACGCAATGGCGGCGACCACGAGTGGGAACCACCCGCCCTGCGGTACCTTCAGCAGGTTGGCTGAGAAATAGAGCAAATCGACGGTGAAGAAGACCACAAGCAGCGGAATCGACAGCCAAACCGGCCATTTCCACATCATCAACAGGACGACGGTGATCAACACACCGTCGATCAGCATCGCGCCTGTCACCGCGATTCCGTAGGCTGCGGCCAAGTTCGAAGAAGTCTGGAAGAACAGCACCAGCAGGATCACCATCACCAACAGTGCCCAGTTGACGATCGGGATGTAGATTTGTCCCGCAGCGCTCTCGCTGGTGTGCGCAATCCGGAGGCGCGGAACGAAACCGAGTTGGATCGCCTGCTGAGTCACCGAGAAGGCGCCGGAGATCACTGCCTGGCTGGCGATAATCGTCGCGGCCGTGGCGAGCAGGATGAGTGGAAGCCGGAGCACATCGGGCGCCAAATAGAAGAAAGGATCTTTGACCTTGGCGAGGGCATCCATCGGACCGGCCGAAAGAATCATCGCGGCCTGCCCCATATAGTTGAGAAGCAGCGCCGGCATCACGAAACAGAGCCAGGAAACGCGGATCGGCTTGGGCCCGAAGTGCCCCATATCCGAGTAAAGAGCCTCGGCCCCGGTCACGGCCAGCACCACAGCACCCATCGACACGAATGCCCGGATTGGCTGGTGAATATAGAAATTCACAGCGTTCCACGGATTGATCGTGTTCCACAGCACCTGCGGATGATCGACGATGTGGATCGAGCCGAGCACGGCGAGGCAGAGAAAGTAGAAGATCATCACCGGGCCGAAGAGTAATCCGACTTTGGCCGTGCCTCGCGACTGGAGCATGAAAAGCCCGACCAGAATGGCGAGCGTCAGGGGAATGACGAATGGCTCCAGCGTCGCCTGGTATGTCGTCAGACCCTCAACCGCCGAGAGGACGGAGATCGCCGGCGTGATCATCGAATCCCCGTAGAACAATGCCGTGGCGAAGACGCCGAGAAGAACGATACCACCCGTCCACTTTACTCGGCCATCGAGCGAGCGATTGATCAGTGCCAGGAGGGCGAGGCTTCCGCCCTCCCCTTTGTTGTCGGCGCGCATGATGACGGTGAGGTATTTCAACGTCACCATTATCATCATTGACCAGAAGATCAGACTCAGCACGCCGTAGATGTGAAGCGTGTCAGGCGCGAGCGTGTGGTGTCCAGCGAAGGTCTCGCGGAACGCGTAAATCGGGCTGGTGCCGATATCGCCGTAGACGATTCCTACGGCGCCGATCGCGAGCTTGTAGAGGGGGCCCTGGCCGTGAAGGTGCGCCGCCTCCGGCTCGCCAGTTACGGCTCCGTCAGCGACCGCGACGCCGGTTTCTGTGATGCTCATGAAATGGTTGGGCCCAACGGCTTACGGAACTGCACTCGTGCCCCCTAGCGGATGGCGCGCGCCCTTAGCAGCGAGCCGCGGCCCCTGCAAACCGAGACGACAATGCAAGCTGCCGGGTCTATAGCGCGCCGCGTAATCCATATCTGGAGCGAACGAACAATGCGCATTGGGGTGCCCAAGGAGATCAAGAACAATGAGTTCCGGGTCGGCCTGACTCCGGCTTCCGTGGCCGAGCTCGCCCATGCCGGACACCAACTATTCGTCGAGACTCACGCCGGAAGCGGGATCGACTGCCCGGATTCGGCTTACAAGAAGGCCGGCGCCACTATCCTCGCGAACGAGGAAGAAGTGTTCGAAGACAGCGATATGATCGTCAAGGTAAAGGAGCCACAGCCGCAGGAAATCGCTCTGCTCAAGCGGCGGCATATCCTTTTCACCTATCTCCACCTCGCTGCCGATAAGCCGCAAGCCGAAGGGTTAATGGCATCGGGCGCAACCTGCATCGCTTATGAGACCGTGACCGCGGCGAAAGGCGGACTTCCGCTGCTCAAGCCGATGAGCGAAGTCGCCGGGCGCATGTCGGTCCAGGTCGGCGCGCATTACCTGGAGAAGGAACAGGGCGGGCGCGGCATTCTCCTTGGCGGAGTCCCCGGGGTCGCGCCAGCCAAGGTCGCGATCCTTGGCGGCGGTATTTCCGGCGTCAATGCTGCGCAGATGGCGGTCGGAATGCGGGCGGACGTTACCATCTATGATATCAACAACGACCGGCTTGCGGAGCTTGACATGTTCTTTTCGAGCCAGATCAAGACAGCCTACGCTTCAAAGGCCGCGATCGCGCACGCCGTTGAAGAGGCCGAATTGGTGATCGGGGCGGTTCTGGTCCCCGGAGCCGCCGCGCCGAAACTCGTCACGCGTGACATGCTGAAGACGATGAAGCGGGGATCGGTGCTGGTCGATATCGCCATCGATCAGGGCGGCTGCTTCGAAACGAGTCATCCCACGACCCACGCCGATCCGGTGTTCGAGGTGGATGGGATCATCCATTATTGCGTCGCCAATATGCCGGGCGCAGTCGCGCGCACCAGCGCCTTCGCGCTCAATAACGCTACCCTGCCCTTCGCGTTGAAAATCGCGAACATGGGCGCCGATGCGGCGATGCGCGCCGATCCCAATCTCGCGAACGGGCTGAATGTGTCCGGCGGCAAGATCCGGCATCGGGCAGTGGCCGACGCGCTCGGACTTCCGTACGAGCCTGCTTCCCTCTAGCCGTTCGGCTTTGCGCCGCTGAGGGTTGCGATCGAATCCTCGACAATGGGACGCCAGCTGGCATCGGCCGGAGCGTTGGCGAGCACCTGTTTCCAGGCGGCGATCGCTCCATCTCGATCCCCGGATCGCGCCAGAGCCAGGCCGAAGAAGTAGAGCGGTGCTGGATAGCCGGGCGCCAGCTCCGCCGCGTGCTTGTAGGCATACTCGGCCGCAGGCGTGAGGACACCGGCATGGTCGACCAGCGCATTTCCGAGCCCAACCCACAGGATGTAATCGTCCGGGTGCACCTTCACCGCCTGGCTCATTACGCCGGCTTCCTCTTCGGTATCGCCCTCACTGGCGAAGGAATCGGCCATCACCATCCACGGCTCCTCGCCGTTGAATTGGCCGAAGAAGGCGTGGCGCAACGGACCCATCGGCAGAATCGTGCCCGGAGGGGCTGCTGCGCGTGGGGAACCGAGCAGACCCGGGCTGCCCTGGACCGCATAGCCGGCGCAACCGAACAGCAGGAATGCCACGCAAAGCTGCAGCAGCGGGCCGCGCACGCGCATCAACCAGAGTGCGGCGACTGCCAACACGAAGAGGATTGCAAGCGCGATCCAGCCCATCATCGCCTTCGCCTCCGTTTCAATCGACTTGCGGCCAGGAGGGCTCCGACGACGAGGAGAACGAAGGGAGCCAGCCAGAGCGGCCAGCCAATGGGCTGTGTGGGCGGGCGGAAACTGATCCAGTTGCCGTAGCGCTGAATCAACCAGGCGCGGATCGATGCCGGCTTCTCACCGGCGGCAACGCGGCGGCGGACCAGATCACGCATATCGCCCGCCAACTCGGCGTCGGAATCCGCGATCGATTCCCCCTGACAGACGAGACAGCGGATTTCCTGCATCAGCCCCTGCGCTTCCGATTCCTGGCTAGGATTGGGAAGCTGGCGATTGGCCCAGTAGGCCGGCGGCATGTCGGAATCCGCTAACGCTGGCGCCGCCAGGACGAGCGCGAAAGCCAGAAGCACGAACCTCATCGCGCCTGCTCCACTGCTGCCGTGATGGCGGGAATTTCGCCGGGTTGGATTGCGCCAATGTGCTGCAGCCTGATCACCCCGCGCCCATCGACGACGAACGTCTCCGGCACGCCGGATGAGCCGAACGCGAGCTGGGTTTTGCTTTCGGGATCGGAGCCGATGCGGTCGAACGGATTGCCGTAGCGCGCGAGGAATTGCGCCAGTTCCTCGGGGCGGTCGCGGATCGCAATCCCTTCGATGGCCATCCCCTGCTTCTTGAGCTGATCAAGCACCGGAGCTTCGCCGATGCAGGGCACGCACCAGCTGGCGAAAAAATGGACCAGCTTGGGCTTCCCATCCGCCAGCTGCGCCGACGAAAGACCGGCGACGCCCGGAACCGCCGCCGCCAGCACGAACTGCGGAACCGCTTTCCCAATCATCTGCGAGTGAACGGTCGTATCTGGCGGGTTCGCAAGCCGCCACAGCATCGCCGCGACGATCAGCACCAGCAGGAAAATCGGAGCGAAGCGAAGCCAGCCGCTCATCGAACACTCCCTTTTCGCCAGCCCCTCCAGGCGCGCCCGATCAGTGCCAAGGCGCCACCGATTGCGATCAACGCTCCGCCAAACCAGATCAATGTGACCATCGGCTTCCACCACAGGCGAAGCTGCCACCGATCCCCGACCTGCTGGCCGACCACTGTATAGAGCTGGCCGTTTAAGGTCGTGAGGATGGCGCTCTGCGTCGTCTCCGTCGGTGGGTCGGTATAGAATCGCGCCTGCGGCTTCAGCGTCTCGATCCCGCCGCCCCGGGTTGCATAGAGGGTGGCCTCAAGCGCGGTCCAGTTCGGGCCCGCCGCGGGTCTGATAGAATCGAAACGGATCGACCATGGACCGACTGCAACGATTTCGCCGGGCTTCGCGGCGATCAGGGTTTCGCTCGTCGTGAGGCTGCTGATCGACATGCCAGCAACTGCTGTCGCAACCCCGAAATGGGCGAGCACCATCGCATAGGTCGTCAGTGGCGTTCGCCGAAGCTTGCGGCCAAGCAGCGGAAGAAGGCTGGCTGGAAACAATGCAACCGCGAAACCGAAACCCAGCTTCGCAAGCAGGCCCTGTTGAGGAACTCCGATCAGCAGGATGAGGAAGGCGGCAAGCCCTAGCAGAGCCGGGATGATCAGCCGCTTCAGCCGATCCCCGGAATCCCGCCGCCAGTTGAGCAACGGTCCAATCGTGATCAGCGCCATCAGCGCCAATGCGATCGGCCCGACGACTGCGTTGAAATAGGGAGCGCCGACTGACAGCTTGGCTCCGGTCAGCGCCTCCACGAATAGCGGATACAGCGTGCCGATGAAGACGACGCCGAGAATGACGGTCAAGAACAGATTGTTGCCGACCAGCGCCGTCTCGCGGCTCAAGAGTTCGAATTCGGGCCCCTCCGTGAGCTTTCCGGAGCGAAGCGCAAAGAGGAGCAACGCTGCTCCCACATAGAAAGCGAGCAGGATAAGCAGGAACACGCCGCGTTTCGGATCGACAGCGAACGCATGGACCGAGGTCAGCACGCCGGACCGAACCAGGAAAGTGCCGACCATCGACATCGAGAAAGCGATCATCGCCAGCATGATCGTCCAGGCGCGAAGCGAATCCCGCGCCGCCAGCACGTTCAGCGAGTGAAGGAGCGCGGTCGCCGCGAGCCACGGCATGAGCGAGGCATTCTCGACCGGATCCCAGAACCACCAGCCGCCCCAGCCAAGATCGTAATAGGCCCAATAGCTTCCGGCTGTGATCCCGAGCGTCAGGAAGATCCACGCCCCCAGCACCCACGGCCGCATCGCGCGCGCCAGGTCGCGATCCACTTTCCCGGTGACGAGAGCGCCGACCGCGAGACTGAACGCCACCGAAAGGCCGACGTAACCGAGGTAAAGAGTCGGCGGATGGAAGGCGAGACCGGGGTCCTGAAGGATCGGGTTGAGCCCCCTTCCCTCAAACGCGGGCGGATTGAGCCGGGCGAATGGGTTGGACGCGAACAGCAGGAAGATAAAGAAGCCAAGCGCCAGCGCGCCCTGAGCGCCAAGCGCGGCGATGAATGTCCGCTCCTCGAGCCGCCGCGAGAAGATCGCGAGCGCGGTGCCGGATACTCCGAGCACCGTCACCCATAGGAGCATCGACCCCTCGTGGTTTCCCCAGGTCGCCGCCACTTTGTACAGCAGAGGCTTTGCGCTGTGACTGTTCTCCGCGACGAGTGAAACCGACAAATCGGTCGTCGCGAACACCAGGAGTAGCATCGCGAACGCGAACAGTGTCAGCACGCCCTGGAGCACGGCGACGGCACGGATCGGACCCGACCCGGACTTTAGCATCCCCGGCGCAAATCCCAGAACCAGTTGGAGAAGCGATAAGGCCGCCGCCAGCCACAGCGCCGCCAGGCCGGTTTCGGCGATCACCGGTCCACCGTCTTTGCCGTTTGATGCTCGGCAGCCTGATTGCCCATCTGCGGCGGCATGTACCGCTCGTCATGCTTGGCGAGGATGTTGGTCGCATCGAAGGTGCCGTCGGGTTCGAGACTGCCCTCGGCGATCGCACCGCTGCCCTCCCGGAACAGATCAGGGACGATACCTCGAAAGACAACAGGCACCTTTGCGGCACCATCGGTCAGCACAAACCGCACCGTCACCCCGTCAGCCAAGCGATGGACAGAACCTCTCTCCACCATCCCTCCGAGCCGGATCGACTGGTCCGGCTGCGCTTTACCGGCGACGACGTCCGCGGGCGTGTAGAAATAGGCGGCGCGGTCCCTCAGCCCCCACATCGCGAGCAATACTGCGGCGAGGACAGCGACAAATGCGATCGCGACCAGGACCAGTCGCTGATGCTTCGGCTTGGCGATCATTCGCGAGTCCTGAGCTTTTCGGCTTCCGCTTCGGCGCGGCGCATCGAAGAATAGGCCCATCCGAGCAGCGCAAACGTGCCGACCAGCGCGACCGTATAGGCCGCCACGACGAATGCCCACTGGTTCACGCGCGCGCCTCCCGCCGCATCCGCGCCTCGACCCGGAGTTGCGCGAGTTCGGCGCGCATCAGCATCAGCGCAGCCGCTGCGAAAAGGCAGGTGAAGCCGATCGTTGTCAGCGGCAGCGGCCAGAGAATTGAGGGCGCGATCGTCGTCCCGGTGAGAGTGATGCTCTCGCCTTGGTGAAGCGTGCGCCACCACAGCACCGAATAATGGATGATCGGCAAGTTGATCGCGCCGACGAGCCCGAACAAAGCCGCCAACCGTCCTTCCCCACCACGCTCCCGCTCTGAGGCCGCAAGCGCAATGTAGCCGAGGTACAGGAAGAACAGGATCAGCATCGACGTGAGCCGCCCGTCCCACTCCCACCAGGTTCCCCAGGTCGGCCGCCCCCAGATCGAGCCGGTGACCAGGCAAATCGCCGCGAAAGTCGCTCCGCACGGGGCGAAGGCCCGACCGGCGATCGCCGCGAGGGGGTGCCGCCACACGAGCTGGCTGATCGCAGCCGCCGCAATTCCTGCCCAGCCCAACATCCCTAGCCACGCGGCGGGGACATGGATGTACATGATGCGGACCGTTTGGCCCTGGAGGTAGTCGGGCGGCGTAAGCATCAAGCCGGAAACAATGCCTATGACTGTCAGAAGGAGGCCAATAGTGAGCAGCCAACCGGTGGCTGGCCGGGCAATCCTCAGGAAGCGCGCGGGGTTGGCGAGGAAATGCATGATGCTGGCCCGTCATTGCGGGGAGAAGAGGACGGAAGCAAGCTCGGCTTCGAGCCGCTACGCCCTCCCGATCAACCGCTGCGCGATCGAATCCGCCACCGCAGCAGGATCTCGCCCGGTTTCAGCGCTTTCCGCCCAGATCTGTTCAAGCCGCACCGGAATCCCGTCGATCCGTTCGCGGACCACCGCAGCCTGGGTCTCGCCGAGGTATTCGAGGCAGACGCTGATGATTCCGCCGGCGTTGATCACATAATCGGGCGCGAAGAGGATGCCGCGTTGCTGCAGTCGTTCGCCGTCGCCGGCCGTCGCCAGCTGGTTGTTCGCTCCGCCGGCGACGATCGGGGTGTTCAGTCTGCCGATGCTCTCTTGGTTGAGGATCGCACCAAGGGCACAAGGGCTGACTACATCTGCCTCCAGGAAAAGTACCTCCTCCGGATCGATAACGTTGCCACCAACCGCATCCGCGAGTTTCTTCGCCTTGTGGTGATCGACGTCGGCGATCGAAAGCTTCGCCCCCTCGGCAAAAGCGTGCATCGCAACGCCGGTGGCGACGCTTCCCGCACCCTGCAATGCAATGTGCAGTCCTTCGACGCCGTGCTTGCCCAAGGCTCGCCGCACTGCGGCCTTGATCCCCAGGAACACCCCCAGCGAGGTGTGCGGACCGGGATCACCGCCGACGTTGCCGTCGGTCGGCAACCCAGCGACGTAGCGGGTCTGCCGACGCATCTCGACCATGTCGGCGACGCTCATCCCGACATCCTCTGCGGTCACGTAGCGGCCGCACAGCCCATCAATTGCCTTGCCAAGCGCAGCCAGGAGTTCCGGCGACTTGTGCCGGTCCGGCGATGCCAGCAGCACCGCCTTGCCGCCTCCGAATGGCAGGCCCGCCATCGCATTCTTGTAGCTCATTCCGCGCGACAGCCGCAGTGCGTCGGTTAGCGCCTGTGACGGCTCCGAATAATGCCAGAAGCGGCAACCGCCGGCGGAAGGTCCAAGATGGGTGGAATGAATTGCAATGATCGCCCGAAGCCCATGAGCGGGTTCATCAATGAAGTGCACGGATTCGTGCGCGTCGAAATCGGGGTAGCCCCAAGGGGTATCCATGTCGTTCAAGAAAATCCTGTTTCATCAGGCAAATGGGGCGATCGAGGGGACTTGAACCCCCGACCCTCGGTACCACAAACCGATGCTCTAACCAGCTGAGCTACGATCGCCACGTTGCACCCAAAAGCGCGCCCGCTCCTTAGGCAGCGCTCCTCGCGAAGGCAAGCGATCGGGGTGGTGCCAAACCGGGACCGATGTTAACACACTATAGTCTTGCGCCCCGTTAACATCAGGATCATTCTTCTGCTCGGGGAGAAATGTTATGCAGACGAGTCGTCGCTCACGAGCCGCGGCCGCTCCACACGTTTCCTTAAAAGAAACGCTTACAGCCGCCGGTCTGGACCAGCATCTAGCCAACCTGGTCGAAAACATGCCGCATCGCCGACTTCACGTGGACCCACGCAGGCCGTTTCGCGAACCAGGCGCACCTCGCGACGAGGTGATGTTCGTGACTTCAGGGATTTTGGCGAAGTTCAAGCCGGACGGCTCGGGCCGCAGGCAGATCGTCGCCCTTCGCTTTCCCGGTGAGGCCATCCTTCCCCGCGATGGGAACGCCAGTTATGGGGTGCAGGCGATCGTCAGGAGCGAGGTCATGATCGCGCGCGCGGCAGATTTCGATCCGATCATCGATGCCCACCCACGGCTGCACCGATTTTTCTGCAGCCTTGTTCAGCGTAACGAATCGATCGGTTACGAATGGCTGGTCAACTGCGGTCGCCGCGATTCTACAGCCCGGGTTGCGCATCTTTTGTGCGAAACGGCCGTAAGAGCCAAAGCCAATGTCGATCACGGGTCGATGGTCAATCCGTTCACCCAACAGCAGATCGCCGACATCACCGGCCAAACGTCGGTCAACGTCAACCGCGTGTTTGCCGATCTGGAACGCCAGGGCCTTATTGACCGCCACGGACGGGAAATCGAGTTCAAGGATTGGGCCGAATTACGCCGCGTAGGTAGCTTCCAGCCGTCTTATCTGGAGTAGCCCCGCGCTCCTTCTGACGGCGGTTGAGCATGGTGGGCGCGGTAGGGATTGAACCTACGACCCCACCCGTGTGAAGGGTGTGCTCTACCACTGAGCTACGCGCCCTGCCCGAGCGTGCAGATAGGGATAGTCAGAGCGGCTGTCCAGCCGGACCCTTCGCTATTGAACGGCGTCCTTCAACACCTTGCCGGGTCGGAACTTCGGCTGCGAGGTCGCCTTGATCTGCATCGGTTCTCCGGTGCGTGGATTGCGGCCTGTGGAAGGCTTGCGCCGGGTCACCGAGAAATTGCCGAAACCGACCAGCCGGACTTCGTCGCCGCGCTTCAATGTCGAAGTAATCAACTCCAGCATGGTTTCAATCGCGCGTGACGCGTCGTTACGACTGATCCCTGCGCGATCGGCGACGTGACCAATCAATTCCTGCTTGTTCATGCCTCGCTGCTCCCGACGCCGCGCAAAGACTCGCGCGGGCTTGAGATGAACATAAGGCAATGTTCGGCGGCGAAGTCAAAGGGGAGCGAACGTGAATTGCTCCCATTCTGGGATTTGGATTAGTGCCTGATCGCCACGTCGCCCTCGGGTGGGGTGGCCGGAATGGCTGGCTCGACCGCATGCTCGTCGGCGTCACTCCATTCGATTGGCGAGACCGGTTCGGTCAGCGCTCGCGCCAACACCTCGTCGACATGGCTGACCGGTACGATTTCAAGCTCACGCTTTACCGTCTCGGGAATCTCGGCGAGGTCCTTTTCGTTCTCGGACGGGATCAGAACCGTCGCGATCCCGCCGCGAAGTGCGGCCAGGAGCTTTTCCTTGAGCCCGCCGATGGGAAGAACTCGACCGCGGAGTGTGACCTCGCCGGTCATCGCGACATCGCGCCGCACCGGGATTCCGGTCAGCGTGGAGATCATTGCCGTCACCATGCCGACGCCCGCCGACGGTCCATCCTTGGGAACAGCGCCCTCCGGCAAGTGAACGTGGATGTCCTTGCGAGCAAAGATCGACGGCTTCACGCCATAGGCTGGCGCGCGAGCCTTCACGAAGCTCATCGCCGCCTGGATCGATTCCTGCATCACCTCGCCAAGCTTGCCGGTCGTCTTGATCTGACCCTTGCCCGGCACCGTGACCGCCTCGATAGTCAGCAGCTCGCCGCCGACTTCGGTCCAGGCGAGACCGGTGACCGCGCCGATCTGGTCCTCTTCCTCGCCGATCCCGTAGCGGTACTTCCTGACGCCCAGGAATTCGCTGAGGTTTTCGGGCGTCAGCTCGACCGTCTCGGCCTTGCCTTCGAGGATCTGCCGAAGTGACTTGCGCGCGACCTTCGCCAGTTCGCGCTCGAGTGTGCGAACGCCAGCCTCGCGCGTGTAATGGCGGATCATCGCCTTCAGGCCCTCGTCGGTGAAGATGAGTTCTTCAGGTTTCAGTCCATGAGCCTCGATCTGCTTCGGGATCAGGTGGCGCTTGGCGATCTCCACCTTCTCATCCTCGGTGTAGCCCTCAAGCCGGATGATCTCCATCCGATCGAGCAGCGGCTGCGGCATGTCGAGCGAGTTCGCGGTGGTAACGAACATCACGTCCGAAAGATCGTAGTCCAGTTCCAGATAATGGTCCTGGAAGCGGCTGTTCTGCTCCGGATCGAGTACCTCCAGCAGCGCCGACGAGGGATCGCCGCGGAAATCCTGTCCGAGCTTGTCGATCTCGTCGAGCAGGAACAGCGGATTGGAGGTGCCCGCCTTCTTCAAATTTGAGACGATCTTGCCGGGAAGCGATCCGATGTAGGTGCGGCGATGGCCGCGGATTTCCGCCTCGTCACGCACTCCTCCCAACGACTGTCGTACGAACTCGCGCCCCGTCGCCCGGGCAATTGATCGGCCAAGCGAGGTCTTGCCGACCCCAGGCGGGCCAACCAGGCAGAGGATCGGACCTTTCAGCTTGTTGGTGCGGGCCTGGACCGCGAGATATTCGACGATCCGTTCCTTCACCTTCTCCAGCGCGAAATGGTCCTCATCGAGCACCGCCTGCGCCTCGGCAATGTCCTTCTTCAGCTTCGACTTCTTGCCCCACGGAAGCGACAGAAGGACGTCGAGATAATTGCGCGCGACCGTCGCTTCGGCGGACATCGGCGCCATCGCCCGAAGCTTCTTGAGCTCCGCGTCGGCGCGCGTCCGGGCCTCCTTCGAAAGCTTGGTCTTGCGAATCTTCTGAGCGAGCTCCTGAAGTTCGTCACCGCCCTCTTCGCCGTCGTTACCGAGCTCGCGCTGGATCGCCTTCAATTGCTCGTTGAGATAATATTCGCGCTGGGTCTTCTCCATCTGGCGCTTGACCCGGCTTCGGATCTTCTTTTCGACCTGGAGGACTCCAAGCTCGCCCTCCATGAAGGCGAACACCATCTCCAGCCGCCGCGCCGGATTGAGTTCCCCGAGCAGCGCCTGCTTGTCGGCAACCTTGACCGACAGGTTGGACGCGACGGCGTCAGCCAGAAGCGACGGATTTTCGATCTCGGCGAGCTGGATTCCGGTTTCGGGCGGAAGCCGTTTGTTGAGCTTTGCGTAATTCTCGAACTGCTCAATCACCGAGCGCATCAGCGCCTGGGCCTGAGCATCCATTGCGCCCGCGGCCTCTTCCTCACCTTCTTCCTCGATTTCCTCGATCTCGGCGGCGACATAGCCGTCGCGCGGCTCGAGATTGACCAGCCGCGCGCGCTTCGCACCCTCGACCAGAACGCGAACCGTGCCGTCGGGAAGCTTCAGAAGCTGCATCGCGGTGGCGACGACGCCCAAATCGTAAAGGTCGTCGCGACCCGGATCGTCCTCGCCCGGATCGAGCTGGGCAACCAGGAAAAGCTCCTTGTTCGCGGCCATCGCGGCCTCAAGCGCGGCAACGGATTTCTCGCGGCCGACGAAGAGAGGGACGATCCGCTGCGGGAACACTACGATGTCGCGGAGCGGGAGAAGCGGAAGGTGACGAGTCATGGGACCTATATGGGCGGCGCACCATCTTAGCGCAATGAACGGAACCTCACGGGCGCAAGGGCGCTGTGGATTAGAGGAGAAGACCGATGGCCGAAGAGCGCGAGAAGATCAGCGAGGAGGAGAACGATCGACCGCTCAACGAGACGATCGCCGGCACCGGCCCTGGAATTCCGGACGACGGCCTTGCTCCGGGCGAAACCGAGCTACCGAAGCCGCCGACCGATGAAGAAGTTGAAAAGATTCGGGAAAAGCTCGGCGCGCCTGAGGCCGAGTTGGACACCCTCCCGCTGGAAGGCGAATAGCTAGACCGACACTCCTGTCGCGATCAGGATCCCCGGAAGCAAATTCTGGAGCGCGTGGACGCAGATCGGCAGCAGGAACGCCAGCCACAGCGACCGTCTTCGCCACGTCACGAATAATGTCGAAAGGATCAGGAACGGCCACCAGACCGCCAGTCCCCAGGTCGGCGACAGCGTCGAGTGAGCGATCCCCCACCCGATCGCGCTGACAACGATCGCCACCCATTCCGGAAGGAAAAGAAGCAGGATAAGGAGCACGGTGCCCATGATCAGAGTCTCGACCACCGGCGAGAAGATCACGACGGCGAAGAAGACCAGCCCTGGCCCACCCTTGAAATCCGGATGACCGGCGTCGGGAAAGAGCCTGCTGGCGAGCAAGGCGAGGATGATGCTGATCGGAAACGCGGTCAGCCACGCCACCACAATGGCGCGAAACGGCTTTTCCGGAACGCGGATCGCCTTAGGCAGGAACCTTAGCGGGCTATCCGATCCCACCGCCGGAGAGGCAGCAAGCGCATCGCTGCTCACGCAGCGTCGCCGGTCTTGCTACCCTTCTTGGTGTAGACCCGCACCGGGTCCTTGCGGCCTTCGACAACTTCGCCGTCGATGTGCACCTCGTCCACCCCGTCCATCGTCGGGAGGTCGAACATCGTGTCGAGCAGGATTCCCTCGAGGATCGATCGCAATCCGCGCGCACCGGTCTTCCGGTCGATCGCCTTGCGCGCGACCGCATGCAGCGCATCGTCGGTGAAGCTCAGCTCCACATCCTCCATGTCGAAGAGTTTCGCATATTGCTTCACGAGCGCGTTCTTCGGTTCGACCAGAATCTTGATCAGAGCGTCTTCGTCGAGGTCCATCAGGGTCGCGATCACCGGCAGACGGCCGATGAATTCGGGGATTAGCCCGAACTTCAGCAAGTCCTCCGGCTCGCAATGCTGCAGAACCTCGCCGGTCTTGCGTTCGTCCGGAGCGGCGACATGGGCGCCGAAGCCCATCGATTTGCCCTGCATGCGATCGGAAATGATCTTTTCGAGACCCGCGAAGGCACCGCCGCAGATGAACAGGATGTTGGTCGTGTCCACCTGCAGGAATTCCTGCTGCGGGTGCTTGCGACCGCCCTGCGGCGGGACGGACGCGGTCGTGCCCTCCATCAGCTTCAGGAGCGCCTGCTGGACGCCCTCGCCCGACACGTCACGGGTGATCGAGGGATTGTCCGACTTGCGGCTGATCTTGTCGATCTCGTCGATGTAGACGATGCCGCGCTGTGCCTTCTCGACATTGTAGTCGGAAGCTTGGAGCAGCTTTAGGATGATGTTCTCGACATCTTCGCCGACGTAACCCGCTTCGGTCAGCGTCGTCGCGTCGGCCATCGTGAACGGAACGTCGAGGATCCGGGCCAGGGTCTGCGCGAGCAGCGTCTTGCCGCAGCCGGTCGGGCCGATCAGCAAGATATTCGATTTGGCGAGCTCGACCTCGGCGCCAGTCTTCGCGCCATGCGCGAGCCTCTTGTAATGGTTGTGGACCGCGACCGAGAGGACCCGCTTCGCCCGGTCCTGCCCGATCACATAATCATCGAGGACCTTGCAGATCTCGGACGGGGTCGGAACGCCGTCGCGGGTCTTGACCAGCGCCGACTTGCTCTCTTCGCGGATGATGTCATTGCACAGCTCGACGCATTCATCGCAGATGAACACCGTCGGGCCGGCGATGAGCTTCCTGACCTCATGCTGCGA
>Ga0068854_100000329_pt1 | contig 31022 bp, 24 predicted proteins | sample KBSCornC42_FD_66590 | JGI IMG/M metagenome (GOLD analysis project Ga0068854, IMG submission 66590) | Corn rhizosphere microbial communities from Kellogg Biological Station, Michigan, USA - KBS Corn C4-2 | ecosystem: Host-associated > Plants > Roots > Rhizosphere > Soil ... | reverse complement strand
ACCGGAGCGCTCTGAACCGGTTCTTCGACCGGCGCGCGCCGCAGCTCGGAAGCGAAAGCGAGGACCTGACTCAGGAGGTCTTCGTTCGCCTTGCGACCCGCAGCAGCAGCGAACCGATCGAGCAGCTCGACGGCTATATTTTCCAGACCGCATCGAGCGTTCTCACCGACCGCGCCCGGCGGCGTGCAGTCCGCAAGTCGGATCAGCACGTTATGTACGAAGAACGCGAACATGCGATTGAGGATTTCTCGCCGGAACGCGTCCTACTCGCCAGGGAACAGGTTGCGATGGTACGGATCGTGCTCGAACGACTCCCGGAACGGGTACGAGCCGCATTCGTACTTCACCGGTTCGAGGAGCTTGGCTATGTGGAGATCGCGAAACGGCTCGGAGTTTCGGTGAGTTCGATTGAGAAATATATTAGCCAGGCGCTGAAAGAGCTCACCGCAGCCCGGATGAGGGATGAACTGTGAGCGAAAGCGCGGTCGTCCAGCTCCCGCCCGAATCTCCGGCTGAAACCGCCGCGCGGTGGTTCGCGCTCCGGCGACGCAAGCCCGATTCGATCGAGGAGCAGCAGTTCGCGGATTGGCTGGAATACGATCCCGCCAATCGCCGCGCCTATGAGGAAGTGACCCGAAGCTGGGAAATTTCGGCGCTTGCTTCTGCCGATCCGACAGTTGTCGCAATGCGCAGCGACGCCCTCATGTTGCGTCCGAAAAAGCAGCGCGAATATGCGCCGCTCTGGGGGACGCTGGCGACTGCGGCGACCGTCCTCCTTGGTCTCACCGGTATCTATGTCACCAATCCGGGGCTCGTTCACCAGGCGATGCGGCCGCGCCCAAGCCCCGACCACATGCTGTTGCACACTGGGGTCGGTCAGCGGGCGACGGCGACGCTCCAGGATGGAACGTCCGTTACCCTCAACACCGATTCCACCCTTGAAGTGGATTATTCCGCACTTCGTCGCGATGTTCGGCTGATTAGCGGGCAAGCGCTGTTCAAGGTCGTGCACAATGCGGCCCGGCCGTTCGTCGTAACCGCGGGCAACCGGCAGGTCATCGATGTCGGAACGGAATTCGAAGTCCAGCTTCAGGGGCAGAAGGTCAGCGTCGCGCTTCTAGAGGGGCGGGTCCAGGTCCAGCCCCTCGTGACCTCCGCGCGGGACCGTGAGACTCCGACCCAACCGGTCGCGATCCTCGCGCCAGGTGAACAGCTGATCGCCGGCGCTGAAGGCGATGTCACGGTCAAACCGGCCGACGTAGAGCAGCTCGTCAGCTGGAAATCCGGCCGGATTCGCTTCAACGACACTCCGCTGTCGGATGCGGTGGCGGAGATGAACCGCTACAATCACACGCCCATCGTTTTGGCGGATCCAAGTCTTTCCGATATCCGTATCACCGGCTCGTTCCGCGCTGGCCAATCGTGGCCGTTTGCCGAAGCGGTGGGCGAGGCATTTTCGCTGAAAGCGGAAGTGACCGGCGATTCCATCCGCATCCGCCGGCAACTCAAAATCAACATCGCCGAAAAAAATTAGACCTCCGCTGAGGGGGGCAAAGCAGCCTGCGTCTTATTCGGTAGTGGCATGACCGCAGCGGCACTCGCCGCATATGACAGGGGGAGAAATTCATGCAGAACAGGATTGGTGCACTCGGATTGCTGCTGGTCGGCACGTCGGCGCTTTCGATAGCGACTGCGGCTTCGGCTCAGACTGAAGTTTCGCAGAATACACATTTTTACAACATCCCGGCTCAACCGCTCGGAGCGGCGCTGAACGCTTACGCCGAAGCGACCGGAATCGATCTGGTCGTGGCGCCCGACGTGGTCAGCGGCAAGCGCAGCCATGCTCTCAAGGGCAATTATTCGGCCGACGCCGCCCTCGACCAGCTGCTTCGTGGCACCTCACTCTCCTACCGGATGAGCAGCGCCGGAAGCCTGATCGTCGAAATGCCGGGACATGCGGTGCAGGTTAGCGCCTCGGCCCCTCTGAACACCAACTTCGAACTCGCGCAGAACGACTCGCAGCCGCAAGCGACCGCGGATCAGCCGGCGCAGCAGCAGGCGGAGCCGCAGGCGATCGTCGTCACCGGCGTCCGCGCCTCCATGCAGCGCGCCCGCGACATCAAGAAGAACTCGTCGGGTGTCGTCGATGCGGTTTCGGCCGAAGATATCGGCAAGTTCCCGGACACAAACCTCGCGGAATCGCTGCAGCGCATTCCAGGTGTTTCGATCGAGCGCCGCAACGGCGAAGGCGATTATGTCACCGTTCGTGGCTTCGGTCCCGAATTCAACATGGTCACCATCAACGGCCGACAGCTTGCAACTACGGATGTTAACGTGGTCGGCGGCGACGAGAGCGTCGATTTCAATCAGCCTTCCAGCCGCGCGTTCGACTTTTCGAACCTGTCGCCGGACGGCATTTCGCGGCTTGAGGTCTACAAGACCGGTCGAGCCTCCAACCCCTCGGGCGGTATCGGGGCGACGATCAATATCGTCACCATCCGGCCACTCGACGGTCATCAGTCAGGGCTTCGTGGAAGCATTGCCGCCAAAGCGCAGTATGACAGCAGCTTGAGTCACCTCAAAGTAACGCCGGATCTTTCCGGCGTGCTGACCTGGTCCAACCCGTCCAACACCTTCGGCGTGTCCGTCTACGGCTCGTACGAGAAACGCCTCAGCCAAGCCGCCAGCGCGACGACCAACGGTTGGACCGATATTCCGTATTCCAAGTTCCTGGATCCGAATACCGGCATGTATGTTCCGGGAAAAACAGTGGTCAATAACGCGCCTTCGAATCCCAACGAACTGGTCGCGATCTCGGACGACAGCCGCTATCACTTCTCGACTGACCGGGAGGAGCGGATCAACGCGTCGGCCACTGTCCAGTTCAAGCCGACGGACACGATGACGTTCACGGCCGATGGCTTGTACGCTCAGAATCGTCAGGCCGAGCAGCGGAACGATCAGACCGTATGGTTCAACCGGCCGTTCGACTCTGTCACCTTCGACAGCAATCCGGACGTCGCAACAGCGGTCCAGATGCATGAAACCAACAGCCCCTATCATGACGTTGACTGGGAACAGCAATACCGCACCAGCAAGACCAAGCTCTATTCGGCCGGGCTGAACTATAAGTGGGAGATCACTCCGGAGCTGACGTTGAACCTCGACGGCAACACGTCGCGGTCCAAGAGCGGTCCGGACTCGCCCAATGGTACCACGTCGACCCTGTTCAATCTCGGCGCGAACGTGGTGACTGCCCATAGCGTCGATTGGACGGGCCCGATCGGGCAGCAGACCTGGCTGTCGAGCTTCAACGATTGCATTACAGTCAACAATCAACCGAACGGCAATTGCGACGGCAAGCTGGACCTGGGCGATCTCGGCACTGGCGTCGGACGCACCAACACCGAAGGCCAGACCCATCGGGTGAACCAGTTCAGCGCCGATCTGGCCTGGAACTTTGGTTCAGGCGTGCGCTGGGACATTGGAGGCACGTACATCGACTCCAACATGACTAGCACGCGGACTCAAACCCAGCAGATCCTGGGCGGCTGGGGCGTCTCGGACACCGGCATTGTGCAGCAAATGGCCGCCGATCTGGTGAACACGTTCTGCATGCAGTGCGAATTCGATCACTACACGGCCACCGATGCCCAGACAGGCTTCCGGGGCAATGCCATCGACCTCTACAATCTGTTCTCGCCCTATTACCTCAACGTCGATGCGGGACTACCGGCAGACCAACGCACTCACCAGATCAGCGTCAGCCGCAACTTCGACCAGGTGCACGAGAAGGTTACCGCGGTCTACACGCAGCTGACCTGGAACGGAGAGATCGCCGGGAAGGATGCTCAGGTCGTCGGCGGCGTCCGCTGGGAGAACACGAAGGTCGACTCAACCTCTCTTGTTACAATCCCAACGGCAATCAATTGGCAGTCGGATAACGACTTCGCATTCGTCAACGCGGGTTCTTTGGCCCCGATCACCGGCCACGGCGAATATAACAACATTCTCCCCTCGATCGACTTCCGGATAAATCCGTCGCCGGGGCTGGTTACCCGCTTCTCCTACAGCAAGACCATTGCGCGGCCGAATTACGGCGACCTGTTCGCTTCACAGACGGTTGCCGGTGCTCCGAACCGCCCGACGGCGCTTGGCGGGGTAGCTACGGGCAATGCTGGCAACCCAGACCTGAAGCCGCTTGAATCGGAAAACCTCGATCTGTCGCTTGAATATTATTACGGCAGATCGAACTACGTTTCAGTTGGTCTCTTTGCCAAGCGGGTGAACAACTTCGTCGGCATCGCGCAAATCCAGGAGCCCTTGTTCGGCCTCACGGACCCGAGCTCCGGCGCACCGGGGACGCTTTCAGGCACAGCGTTGCAGATGCTGAAAGACAACAACTTTGGAATCAGCGACGTCGACCTGTTCACGATGACAGCATTGCTGCAAGCGAACGGCGGCACGTCCGCTGCCGCACAGACTGCCGCGTTGAATACGTTCAAGACCAACTATGATCCGTCGATCAACCAGGTGAGCGGCGCTTTCGCCAACACCATCCTGACACAGTACGACATTCTCGGTTCTGCAAACGATCCGTTCGAGCAATTCTCGGTTGCAACGCCTGTCAACAACCACACCGGGAACATCCACGGTTTCGAACTCCAGGGTCAGCAATTCTTCGGGGACACGGGCTTCGGCATCGCCGGTTCGTTCACCAAGGTGCTGGGTGACGTGAAGTTCGATCCGCGGTCGGATCCGAACGCGAACGTGTTCGCCCTCACCGGCCTCAGCGACAGCGCGAATGCGACGTTGATCTTCGAAAAGTACGGGATCTCGGCGCGTGTGTCGTACAACTGGCGCGGCCGGTTTCTGTCGGATCTGAATCGCGGCGGCAGCCACAACCCGGTGTATTTCGCCCCCTTCGGAACAGTTGATGGAAGCATCTCCTACGCGATCAATCCGCAGGCGCAGATCACCTTCGAAGCACAGAACCTGACGAGCACTGCAATCCGCACCTATGCTCGCACCACCCGAGAGCTGTGGTTCGCTCAGGAACTGCATCCGCGCTACTGGCTCGGCTTGCGTTACAAGTTCCAGGCCGAAGGCGCGGCTCCGCCGCCGCCGCCCCCGCCGCCGCCTCCTCCGCCGCCGCCGGCTCCTGCGATGCAGACCTGCCCGGATGGCTCGGTGGTTCAGGCAACGGCCTCGTGCCCGGTTCCTCCTCCGCCGCCGCCGCCTCCGGCACCGGCGAAGCCTGAGCGTGGCTAAGGGGATCGTGTACTAACTAGACCCGCTGAGTTCCCCTCCAGCGGACCTGCCCCGCCGGCACACGAGCTTCGTGCCGGCGGGGTTTTTCTTCGTCAGAGGGCCGAGCTCAACAACTTCTTGCTTGAGCCTGTCGCTGTGATCTCCCATTCTTCAGCCGCCAAGAGCCCGATCAGCACACCATGAAAACGGTTCAGCTCGACACCATCGATCATCACGCTCTCCGAGTGCAGAGGCGCTATTCGGCTGAATTCGGTCACAGCGTGAATCAGGCGTTGCTGTCGCCCGCGGAATTTGAGGACGCGCAGCGCGAATACCCGATCCTGTTCCGCCGCGATGGCGAAGGGGAGTTTCAGGCGATCGTTCTTCTCGGGCTGGATCGGGGGGAGAATGTGTTCCTTGCAGCGGATCAGTGGAATGCGCGTTTCATTCCTGCCGAAATCAGGCGCGGCCCGTTTGTCGTTGGGCAAGTCGAGGACGTCTCCGGAACAGCGGCACTGGCGCCATTCATCGATCTCGACGATCCCCGCGTGGGCGAAAGCGAAGGCGAACCTCTTTTCCTATCCCTAGGGGGAAATGCTCCCTACCTTGAGGAGGTGGTCACCGCCTTGCGGATAATCCAGGAACGGACAGCTGAGACGCGAGCGATGTTTAGTGTGTTTCTGGAACTCGATCTGATCCAGCCGGTAAACATTCAAATTCAACTCGCAGACGGTCTGGAGTATCGAATTCCGGACGTGTTCAGTATCGACACGGCTCAGTTCTCCTCCCTTCCGTCAGACAAACTGAAGCGGCTGCAGGCGAGCGGCTTCCTGCCGCATGCAATCTTCGCTCGTTCCTCTCTCCCCAACATCAACCGCCTGATCGAACTCCGAGCCACGAAGCTGACCGATGGCTGAAGGTGTCCGGAAAGTAGCCGAGATCGCCGGGCTGGATCCGGGTGCAATTCCGTATGCGGAGCTCGTGCGATCAGAACAGCCGGCCATCTTGAAAGGGGTGGTGAGGGATTGGGAGATCGCGCAACTCGGGCGGCAGTCGCCGGACGCAGTGATCGACTATCTCGGCTCCTTCGACAGCGGTCGACCAGTGGTCGGGTATACCGGCGCTCCGGAAATTGCCGGACGCTTTTTCTACAATGCGGACGTGACGGGCCTAAATTTCGAGGGAAAGCGTGTCCCGCTGAAGGAGTTCCTTGGCCGGATGGCGCAGGCGCTGGCCGACCCCCAGGCGCCGTCGCTCTACATCGGATCGACGGACCTGGACCTTTTCCTGCCCGGTATCCGCGCGCAGAACGCCCTCTTCCTTGCTGATGCCATGTTCGAGAAGAATGCCCCGATCGTGAGCATCTGGATCGGCAATCGAACAGTCGCCAGCACCCATTACGACTTCTCCAACAACATTGCGTGCAATCTGGTTGGACACCGCCGCTTCACGCTCTTCCCGCCCGACCAGATTGCCAATCTGTATCCCGGCCCGTTTCAGCCGACACCCGGCGGCCAGGTCGTCAGCATGGCCGATCTGCGCAATCCCGATTTCGACCGCTATCCGCGATTCCGCGAAGCGCTCGCTCATGCCGAGATCGCCGATCTGGAGCCGGGGGACGCGCTCTTCTACCCTGCCATGTGGTGGCACAATGTCGAAGCGCTCGACGACTTCAACGTGATGGTGAACTATTGGTGGAATCTGTCGCCAGCATATGTCGATACGCCGATGATCACCCTCCTCCACGCAATCCTGAGCCTTCGGGATCGTCCCGACCAGGAGAAACAGGCGTGGAAAGAGCTGTTCGAATATTATGTGTTCGGTGATCCGGAGCGGCCGCGCGAGCATCTGCCCCAGCATGCGCAGGGGGTGCTCGGAGAAATCGACGAGCTGGCGGCTCGGCGCTTGCGGGCGGATGTTCTGCAGCGGCTGAACCGATAAGCAGAGGGGGCGATGAAGGGGCAAAACATCAAGCGAGTGGTTATCGCCGGCGGCGGCACAGCCGGCTGGATTGCCGCTTTCGCTCTCATCCGCAATCTCAAGGGAATCGTCGACGTCACGCTCGTCGAGTCCGAAGAGATCGGCACAGTAGGCGTCGGCGAATCCACGATCCCGACCAGCCGCACTTTCCACCAGTTCATGGGAATAGACGAAGCCGATTTCGTCCGTGCCACGGGATCAACATTCAAGCTGGGGATCGCGTTCGAAAACTGGCGTACTGAAGGCAGCCGTTACTTCCATCCGTTCGGACGGATTGGCCATTCTACATGGCTCGCCGATTTCCACCATTTCTGGCTTAGAGCCAAGGATCTCGGTTTCGGTGACGAGCTTGGCGACTATTGCCTGGAGCAACAGGCTGGCGCGGCGTGCAAGTTCGAATGGACCCAGCAACTTGGCACCAACTATGCCTACCACCTCGATGCCGGTCTGTATGGCAAATACCTCCGCAAGCTGGCCGAAGCCGAAGGAGTCACCCGCGTCGAGGGGAAGATCGCCGAAGTTCGGCAGGATAGCGAAAGCGGCGACATTCAGAGCCTGCTCCTCGAGTCCGGCCAGGAAATCGCGGGCGATCTCTTCCTCGATTGCACCGGGTTTCGCGCGCTCCTGCTCGGAAAGACGCTCGGGGCAGAATTCGAGGACTGGACCCACTGGCTACCGGCCGACAGCGCAATCGCGGTCCAGACGTCAGAGGTGGAACTGCCGAGGCCCTACACCCGGGCAATGGCGCACAAAGCCGGCTGGATGTGGCGAATCCCGCTTCAGCACCGAGTCGGCAACGGCATCGTGTTTTCCAGCGCCCATATGAACCCCGATGAAGCCGAGCGCCTCCTGCGCGAACATATCGAGGGCGATGTTCTGATCGAGCCTCGGCTGATCCGTTTCCGCGCAGGCTCCAGACGAAAAGTGTGGGTCAAGAATTGCATCGGTGTCGGACTCTCGACTGGCTTCATCGAGCCGCTGGAGTCGACCAGCATCCACCTGATCATGATTGCGATAACCCGGTTGCTGCAGATGTTCCCTTATGCCGGGGTCAGCGAAGAGGCAGCAGAACGCTTCAATTTCCTGTCGTCACGCGAACTCGAAGGCATTCGCGACTTCATCGTCCTTCATTACCACGCGACCGATCGGGAGGATTCCGGCTTCTGGCGCCACTGCAGAACGATGGAGGTGCCGGACTCACTGAGTCATCGCCTGGCGCTGTTTCGCGAGCTCGCTCACGCTTTCCAGGAAAGCCATGACCTCTTCACCATCGACAGTTGGGTAAGCGTGATGCTCGGCCAAGGAGTAACCCCGGCCAACTACAATCCTGCGGTGCTCCGAATGCCGGAGGACCGCCTACGGCAGTCATTGGAGGCCGCAAAAATGAATGTCTCCCGCGCCGTGGAGCGGATGCCAAGCCACCAGGATTGGCTCCGTCAATATGAGGATAACGGGCGTCAGGTAAGCGCGACCGCAGTCGGCTAATCATTGGAATGGCCCAGTTCTGCGGATGATCCCCAAGGTTCAGCGCTGACGCGAAGGACGCGCGTAAATCGCTATCTTCGATGCGAGCCATGGCGGCTTAGATGCCTTAAAGGTCGATCACACGTGTCCGCGACAATTTCACCTCATATCGTCGCATTGTTGCGAAGGTGCAACACAGCGCAAGCGGGCGAATTTTGTTGCCACTCAATCCCCGAGCGCCTCACTCGATTGATAATACAATATTTTATTCTCCTTTGGCGATTCTCCTCTCTCTGGACTGGTGGGCGCCAAACGAAAATCAATCGGCTGCAAAGATTGTTGCATTTTTTGTACAATGGATGCATTGCAGCGATCATCGTTGCATCATAGTTTGCTATAAAAGCGAGTCGGGCCCAGCAGCGGTTGCAACTTGCCCATTGCGATAACGAGAAGGGGGAACTGGAGTTATGGTGATGTCGTCCCGCGCTGGCGTCCTTGGCTGCGCATTAATGGGCAGTATGTTCACGCCGTTGTCAGTCGCGCGTGCAGCCGCCGCTGCCCCGGCGAATTCCGAAAAGACGGCAACCAAGCCGGTGGACACGGCGGCAAAAAAGTCCTCCACCGCCACGAGCGCACAGCAGGACAATCAGGGCGTCCCAGAAATCGTGGTCACCGCACAGAAGCGGGATGAAACGCTACAAAGTGTTCCAATGAGCATAACGGCGATCACTGGCGCGCAGCTTGAAAAACGCGGTGTTGTCAGCCTTCAGGACGCCATCAGCGGCGTTCCGTCGATAGCATTCCGTTCCTCTGGGCCCGGGCGGCAGGAACTCACTTTGCGCGGTATTTCGTCCAGTGCGGGAATCTCGTCCACTGTCGGCTATTATCTCGACGAGTTGGCCATTTCGGGCATTTCGTCCGACGACGAAACCTCATACCAGCAATCCAATCTCGATCCCGACATGTTCGACGTTCAGCGGATCGAGATCCTGCGTGGACCGCAGGGCACGCTGTACGGCTCCGGAGCCATGGGCGGAGCGGTCCGAATCCTGACGAACCAGCCGAAGCTGGACCGTGTGCAGGGCGCATTCAAAGCCGACGCTTCCTATACCAAACACGGCGGCTTCAATGGGCAACTCGACGGGATGGTGAATCTTCCGATCGGCAAATCCGTGGCCCTCCGTATCGTCGGCACATATCGGAATTTCGACGGCTACATCGACCGACTGATCGGAAACTTCGACGCCGGCGGTACGATCACCGGCCCCGCGGCCGACCCGTCCGACCCCAACGCAACTCCGCTTAGCGGCGTGATCCTGCCGAACAGGCTTGCATCGGGACCGGTCCGCACAATCAAAAATGTGAATACGGAGAAGGTGCTGGGAGTGCGGTCTTCGCTCCGCCTTCAGCTGGCCGACAACTTCTACCTGCAGCCAGCGATTTTCTATCAGCAGACGAAGCAGGGCGGCAAGAATGAGTACGACAGCGTTCCCGGCACTCTTGACCAGCGCCGGCCTTTCGATATCGCCGAACCTTACAACGACCGCTTCACGATCTACAGCCTGACGGCGAAGTACGATCTGCCGGGCGTCTCCTTCACGTCTGCGACGGGATATGCCGACCGTCACCTTACGAACGTGGAGGACTGGACCGATGGCATGTCCTATTTCATGGGCTACTACAATCTGAACGACGCGAACTTCCTTCCTGGGCAACGCGTCCTCTCCTCCGGGCAGCTGGCCACCCTCGACGACCTCTTCAACAACACAGCCTTCCCGGCAACGGTTCAGCCGTTTCCTTCGGTGATCCGGGAGGACAACAGGCTCCACAATTTCTCGGAAGAGTTGAGAGCGAGTTCCACAGGCTCGGGACCGCTGGATTGGACAATCGGCGCCTTCTACAAACAGACATCGAGCGTGGCCCAACATACGTTTGACGTGCCGGGCTATTCGGCTGCCTTCCCGATGTATGCCGACCTGGGCGTCGCGATCTTCGGTGATGGCGGGTGGCCGTGGGGCGATCTTCTCGCCTACAACAAGCTCAACAACCATACCAAGGAGTCGGCGCTGTTCGGACAGGCGGATTACAAGATTCTCCATAACCTTACGCTAACCATCGGTGCACGTTACTTCCGCTATTCGACCAGGTTCTCCCGCGAGAATGATGGGTTGTTCTATGGCGGCGGCACGGCGCTGTCGGGTGGCCCAATTACCGGCAAGTCGTCGGGTTCAGGTTACACGCCCAAGGCGTTGCTCTCTTACAAGCCGATTCCGACTTCAGAGATCTATGTGTCCGCCAGCAAGGGCTTCCGGATCGGTGCGGCCACCTCGCCGATCCCGGTGGATCGCTGCGCAGCAGATCTTGCCGCAATCGGAATAACCACTCCGCCCACATCTTATGGGCCAGACAGCCTGTGGAGCTATGAAGTCGGATCCAAAAATCGGCTGTTCAATAATCGGCTGACTCTCAATGCCGACGTGTACGACATTGAATGGAAGCAGATTCAGCAGCGCATCAGTCTCCCCAATTGCGGATTCACCTTCACTGAAAACGCCGGAAACGCGCGTTCTCGCGGTATCGAGGTTGAGTCCGTTGCACGGCTTAGCGAGTGGTTGGAGCTGTCGGGCGGCTTTGGCTACACGGACGCCAAGTTCACGAAGACCGCGCCAGGAACCGGCATTTTGCCGGGTGCGCAGCTTCTTGATGTACCCAAGTTCACCGCTAACGTGGCGAGCGACTTTGATTTCGACGTCGGATCGACGAGCGAAACCTTGCACGTCCAATGGAGCCACGTGAGCAGCCGGCTTGACGATTACTCGGAGCCGGTGAAGCCGGGTTACAGCCTTGTCGGCGCCAGGCTGACGTTCCGCAATCAGTCCCCGTGGGAAGCGACTTTATTCGTCGACAACCTGTTCAACGCACGTCCGGTGTTTACCCGGATCGATACGCTCGGGCAGATCTGGCCGACATTCCGTCGTGTCGTGACTTCGCGTCCGCGGACCATCGGCATCAGCATCAGCCGCAAGTTCGGGAGCTGATCCAACTCCTCGCAACCTAGTGAGAGAAAATTTGGGCTCCCGCGCACTTCACGGCGCGGGAGCCCAAAATCTTATCAAGGGCCTCAGCTCAGCGCGCAGTGCCTACGCCGCCAAGCGGTTCTCGGACGCAAGTATCGAAGATGTCGCGGCGTAATCGTAGCCGAGCGCATCGGCGACTGCCTGGTATGTCACCTTGCCGGCATGCACATTCAGCCCTTCGGCCAGATGTGGATTTGCCCGCAGTGCTTCTTTCCATCCCAGGTCTGCAATCCGAAGCGCGTGCGGCAGTGTGGCGTTGTTGAGCGCATAGGTGCTCGTCCGTGCGACCGCGCCCGGCATATTCGCGACGCAATAGTGGACGATGTCATCAACGATGTAAGTCGGATCGGCGTGCGTAGTTGGGCGGCTGGTTTCGAAGCAGCCACCCTGATCAATGGCGACGTCGACCAAGACGGCTCCCGGCCGCATCAGCTTCAGCATATCGCGCGTAACCAGTCTTGGTGCAGCGGCGCCGGGAATGAGAACGGCTCCGATGACGAGGTCCGTGTCGGCGAGCAGCTGCGTCAACACGGCGACCCCCGAAAAAGCGGTCCGAACTCGGCCGTTGAACGTGCGGTCGAGCCGCTCAAGGACATCGGGATCGCGGTCGAGCACGGTCACATCGGCCCCAAGACCGGCGGCCATCTGTGCGGCGTTGAAGCCAACCACTCCACCGCCGATGATCAGCACCTTCGCGGGCAGCACGCCGGGAACGCCGCCCAGCAGAACACCACGACCGCCGTGCGCCTTTTCCAGCGCCGCGGCGCCAGCCTGAATGGACATGCGACCGGCAACCTGGCTCATCGGCTTCAGCAGGGGCAGACTGTTGCCGGGGCCGGTGACCGTCTCGTAGGCAATCGCGGTCGCGCCGGAACTGACCAGATCGGCCGTCTGTTCGGGGTCGGGAGCCAGGTGCAGGTAGGTGAAGAGAATTTGGCCCGGGCGTAGCATTGCGCGCTCTGGCGCCTGCGGTTCCTTCACCTTGACGATCATCTCGGTGCCTTCGAAAATCGTCTTCGCGTCGGGCTTTATGATCGCGCCCGACTCTTCGTAGGCGGCATCGGTCGCGCCAATACCGAGGCCGGCGGATCTCTCCACCCAGACTTCATGACCTCTGGACGCGAGCTCGCGCACGCTCTCGGGCGTCAGGCCGACGCGGTATTCGTGGTTCTTGATTTCACGGACTGTTCCGATGCGCATCGAAGTGCTCCCTCGTTCCGGGGACAAATTGGCGCCCCCTCCAAGAGCATTTTATGCGAACAGCGTAGAGATTAATTTTCTGATTTCCCTTCCCATCGGTCAATAACGGGAATAATTCCTAATCTCTCCGGAGGAATCGGGAAATTTAACGATGGACAGCTTCGACAATGCGATTATCGAGCAATTGCAGCGAGATTCTTCACTCTCACTCGCCAGCCTTGCAGAAGTCGTGAACCTCTCGCCATCCGCCTGTCACAGGCGCATGCGCGCGCTCGAGGAGACGGGTATCATTTCCGGCTATCACGCAAGGCTGGATCCCCGGCGGCTGGGTTACGCTGCCGAGGTGTTCGTGGAGATTACGCTCAACAGCCAGAGCCGCGAAGCGCTGGACAGGTTCGAACAGGCCGCTTCGGACTTCGACCAAATTTTGGAATGCCACCTGATGTCGGGCGCTGCTGACTACATGCTTCGCGTGGCCGCCACCGACCTTGAGGATTATGATCGCATTCACCGTGAGTGCCTCGCACGGCTCCCCGGGGTTGCCTCGATGCACTCCAGCTTTTCATTGAGGACAATCAAGCGGATGCAGGGTTATCCCGTTCGCCGGCGTTGATGCCTAGTCCGTGGAAGTTTCGGAATCTACCTCGGCGAACACTTCGCGGGCCAGCTGGAAGGACGCCATACCCGCCGGGACGCCGCAATAGACGGCGACCTGCAGCAGCACCTCCCGGATTTCCTCTCGCGACAAACCGTTCCGCAATGCGCCGCGGATGTGAAGCTTCAGTTCGTGCGGGCGGTTGAGCGCGCTGATCATGCCGAGATTCAGCAGGCTGCGATCGCGAAGCGAGAGACCCGGCCGCGTCCAGATCGTGCCCCAGCAATATTCGGTCGACAGCTCCTGCATCGCGCGGCTGAAATCGTCGGCTCCCGTGATCGATTTCTCGACATAGTCTGATCCGAGCACCTGCTTGCGCACCGCAAGCCCCTGCTTGAATTTGCTGTTGCTCACGGCGCCCTCCCTTTCAGGCGGTTGCGGCTCGATCGCCTATCCCGCCGAGCATGCAATATTTGATCTCCAGATATTCATCGAGGCCGTGGCGTGAGCCTTCCCGCCCAAACCCGGACTGCTTCACACCGCCGAAGGGCGCGACTTCGGTCGAAAGTGCGCCATCGTTCACTGCGACCATTCCGTAATCGAGTGCTTCCATCACTCGCCACACGCGCCCCAAATTGCGCGAATAGAGATAGGCGGCCAGACCATAAGGCGTGTCGTTCGCGATGCGGACGGCCTCGGCCTCATTGTTAAAGCGGAGAATGGGTGCAACCGGACCAAAGACCTCGCTGTGGACAATTGCCATCTCCGAAGTCACTCCGGTTAGCACCGTCGGCTCGACGAATGCGCCAATCGCGTTGCCGCCGGTGCTAACGGTGGCGCCACGGGCAAGTGCGTCTTTGATCAACCCCGATACACGGGTAACCGCGCTGGCATCGATGAGCGGTCCAATGGATACCGCGGGTTCACGTCCGTCCCCCATTTTGAGATTGGCGACACTGTCGGAGAGTTTTGCAACAAACGCATCATGCACTTCGGCGTGGACCAGGATTCGATTGGCACAAACACAGGTCTGTCCCGCGTTTCGGAATTTGGCCGCCATCGCGCCGTCAACCGCAGCATCGAGATCGGCATCCTCAAACACGATGAACGGCGCATTCCCGCCAAGCTCCAGACTGACACGGGTGATTTGCTGCGCAGCCTGCCTCATCAGGATTCGACCGACACGCGTGGAGCCGGTGAAGCTGAGCTTGCGGACCAGCGGATGCCTGCAGAAGACCTCACCCGCCATCGCCGGATCCGCGCACGGTGCTGCGCGAAACAAATCGGCCGGGATGCCAGCGCGGTGGGCAAGATATTCTAGATAGAGCGCGGAGAGGGGGGTCGCTTCGGCCGGCTTGACGACAATAGAACAGCCCGCCGCTAGTGCGGGAGCCACCTTGCGGGTGATCATCGCCACCGGGAAATTCCACGGCGTGATTGCCGCACACGTGCCGACGGGTTGCCGAAGCGTTACAATCCTTTTGTCAGGATGATGCGAGGGTATGACCTCGCCATAGCCGCGCTTTCCCTCTTCGGCGAACCACTCGATGAAAGAGGCACCATACGAGACTTCGGTTCGGGATTCGGCGAGAGGCTTTCCGCATTCAAGTGTAATGAGTTCCGCCAGCTCTTCGACGTTTTCGAGTATCAGCTGGTGCCAGCGGCGCATGATCTCAGAGCGTTGCTGCGCGGTCCGGCATGCCCATTCGTGGCGGGCTGTCTCCGCCGCCTGAATCAATTCATCGAGACCGTTTGCGTCGTAGGTCCCGACGGTCGCAATCAATGAGCCGTCGCTGGGATTGAACACACCCAGATCCGGCCCGCCCGCCTCTTCGTCCGAAACGAAGTGCAGTGTTTGCAAGTTGATTGCAGCAGACATTGGCTGACCTCAGATCATTCGACTCAGTACGTCGGTGTCGCGGCCGCGATCAAAGAACCTGTGCTTGAGCGCACCGAGGATGTGCAGGATCGCGACACCGAGCAGCGTGAAAGCCAGGATCTCGTGCAGCTCGCTCAGGATCTCCGAAATGTGGTCATTCTTCGGGAGGATTTCGGGGATCATGAACAAGAAGAACGGCACACCATCGCTTTGCGTGAAGGTGCTTGACCGCGCGTAGCCGATCAGCGGAACGATGATCGCCAGGCTGTAGAGCGTTATGTGTGTGAAATGTGCCAGCATCTTTTCCCAGCGGGCAAGGCCGCTCGGCAACTCGGGAACCCGTGACCGAGTCCGGATCAAGAGCGCGGTACAGACCAGCAAGAAGGTGAGGACTCCCAACTCCTTGTGTGTCGGGTACAAGGTATCGAACTTGATCGGAGCTTCATCCGGCAGAGAGGTCATGTACCAGCCAAGCGGCACGAGGCTCAGGATAAGCAGCGCACGAGCCCAGTGCAGGAGACGCATCGGAAGAGAATATCGCCGAAGCTTTAGCTCTTGAGTGGCCACGACACCTCCATGCTACAGATAGATCCCGCGCGAGTAGCCGCCGTCGATTGTCAGCGACTCCCCGGTGATCGTCGCCCCGTCGGGGCCGGCCAGGAAAGCAACGGCACGACCGATCTCGATCGGTTCGAGGAGGCGTCCAAGCGGCACGGCTGATACGAAATGGTCTTCGAAGTCTTCGGGCGCGCCGCCTCTGCTCGCCGCTGTTTTCTGGAGGAGATCGGTGAGATGCGGCGTGCGCACCAGCCCCGGATGGATGGCGTTCACCGTAATTCCGAAGGGAGCAAGCTGATCGGAAAGCACCTTGGTGAGATGTGCGACAGCCGCGTTCCGTAGTCCGCTGAGCGTGTCGCTCGACCGGCCGGTCAGGCCGCCGATGTTAATGATGCGGCCCGCGCCCGCTGCTTTCATGGCGGGCGTCACCGCTTGGATCATCCGGAGGTAGCCGCCGACCTTCACATCGAGGTCGCGGATCAAGGCGGCAACGTCGATCTTTTCAATGTCACCACCGATCGGTGTGCTGCTGGCTGCGGCATTGACGAGCACGTCAATCCGGCCGAAGCGGTCGAGAACAGTTCCAACCACGTCCAACGTGGACCGAGCATCGGTTACATCCGCTGGTATAGCGATCACCTCGTTTGAGGTGAATTGCGCGGCCGCCGCAGCGAGATCACTTGCTCGTCGCGCCACGACAACGACGCGGAAGTTCGCTTCGAGCAGCGCACCAATGAGCCCAGGCGCCATTCCGCCGCTGCCGCCCGTCACAATCGCGACCGGAAGTTCCATCAGCGAAGCTCCGCCTGAATCAAAAGTGGCCCGTCAGTCGCGAGACCCTGTTTCAGTGCGTTGCGAAATTCGGCCAAGGTCGTGGCGCGGATCGCCTGAACGCCGTAGCCCTCGGCTAGCGCGGTCCAGTCGGTGCGGGGTTCGTCAAGCTTCGTGAGCGAAGCAACGGTAGGCTCGTTCAGTGGTGTATCCGCGCGCTTCAACTCCGTCTGGAGGATGCCATAGCGGTGATTTGCCGCGAGGATGATCGTGACGGGCAACTTCTCACGCGCCATCGTCCAGAGCGCCTGCAGCGTGTAATGCGCGCTGCCGTCAGACTGGAGCGCAATGACCCGATGGCCCGGAGCGCCCAGCGCCGCGCCCAGTGCGCAAGGCAAGCCTTGCCCGATTGCACCGCCCGTGTTGGTCATCACCCGATGCCGCCGCGCCCGGTGCGCTTCTCGCAACCACGGTCCGCCAAGTGTCGAGCCCTCCAAGGAAATAATGGAGTCCTTCGGCAGCTGAACCAGCAGCTCTTCAACAACGGAGATGGGCGTGAGGGGCGCGACAGGATCGGCGGGGCGGATTGGAGAAAAGTCTGTTCGCGCTGGCTCCGGCTGCGTTGCGCCAAGCCGATCCGCAAGCGATTTCAATGCGGAAACACCATCGTCGCCTGGACGACTGAGCACCACCAGCCGTTCGTCCGGAACGAGGATGCTTGGATAGCCCTCGTAACCGAAATAGCTGATCGGCCGGCGTGCTCCGGCGAGAATGACGGTCGCGTCGCCAAACTGTCGGATCACATCGTCCGGGAAATAAGCCTGCCGCTCGATCCTAGGCAGATCTCCGCCCAATGTGACGACGGCCGGGTACGGCTCCATGATCAGCCGCGCCCCGGTTGCGGCTGCAATGGCTTCGGCTGCGCGCTGCCCTTCAACGGCGAGAGCATCGCCACCGAGCAGAAGGATGTGTTCTTTGCCATTCCGGCAGACGGCGGCAGCCGCTTCTATTGCGGCGTCTGATGAGGTTGCGCGGCTAGCGGCCGCGATGGAGGGTACCGTCTGTGGAGCGGAAACATCTGCGTCCATCACGTCCGTGGGAACGATAATCGTCGCGGGGCCACCCGCGCCCTGCCCGGTGCTGGTCAGTGCCCGCGTCACGCCTTCCGCAATCCTGTCAGTTGAGGCGATGCGGACAACGTCCGTCGAAACAGGGCGCGCAAGGGATTCGATATCGGAGGTCAACGGCGCGTCGTGCGGCAGATGCCATGTCGCGTGATCGCCGATGATCGTAACGATCTTCGAATGCGCCCGGCGGGCATTGTGCAGATTGGCGATCCCGTTCGCGAAACCGGGGCCGAGGTGAAGGAGCGTGAGCGGGATTTTGCCGGCGGCCCGGAAGTAGCCGTCGGCCGCTCCCGTGCATACTCCTTCGAACAGGCACAGTACCGATCGGATTTCCGGAACCTCGGCCAGCGCGGCCACGAGCGTGAGTTCGGTCGTCCCCGGATTGGCGAAACAGATGTCCACACCACCCGCGTTCAGCGTCTTCAGGAGCGTCACTGCACCGTTAGCCTCAGGCGCATCCTCTGGATGACGTTCCGGCCTCACGACCATGCCCCAACCGAACGGACGCCGGCGAGGAAGCCCTGGACGAGTCTGGCAAACGTCTCCGCCGTATCGTCGTGCACATAGTGGCTCGCGTTCGGGACAGTGACGTGGGTGAAAGCGGGATTGCGGGATTCCATGTCTAAAACCGCTTCGAGCTTGCAGAAATCCGACCGCTCGCCCCGGATGACAAACGATGGCGTTCGGATCGCGTCCACGACCGGCCACAGATCGACAACTCGTGCAGGATCGGGATTGAGGCGCGTGCAGCTGATCCCTGCCGCGTCATACCGCCACCCGACGCGCCCGGCTGCCGTTTCGCGGAGGCTCTCAGAAAGACGCTGTTCGAGCGCTTCGGCGCTCACGTTGGGACGCAGTTTTCGCCAATAGGTGCGGGCTTCTGTCCAGTCGCTGAAGTCGGCCGGAAGCCCTGCCATTTCCCGCTTGATGCGCTCTGCGCCTTCCCCGCTGACGCTCGCGCCTGGTGCAATGTCCTCGATGATGAGCGCGTCGAGGCGATCAGGGCGCCTGGCGGCATAAACATAGCCGGTGGCGCCGCCCATCGAATGGCCGACGAGCACGAAGCGACCAATATTCAGATGTGAGATCAGACTCTCAAGATCGGATAGATAAGCGTCAGTGTAATAGTTCGCCGCTGGATCCCAGTCGGATTCGCCGCGACCGCGCTGGTCGATCGCGATCAGACGCCACTCACGGTTCAGCACGTTCGCCAGTCCACGCCAGGTTCCGGAAAAGCCTCGAAGCCCGTGCAGCAGCAAAATCGGATGCGCCTCCGGCGCGCCCCACTCCCGGACGCGCAGCTTCAAACCATCAGTCGTGGTGATGAAATACTCACGCTCGCCCTGAAGCTTCTCGGCGGGGAGCGGTGCTTGGTCGGTTAGTTCAGTCGCTGCCGAGCTCATGATTCAAACCAGGCCATCCTCGCCTTTGGCTTCGCCCGCCTTGAGGCCGCCAAGGCGCGCGTTGAGACGGCCGCGCGTCGCAAAAGCCCAGCAAACGATCACTTCATCGCGATTGGGACCGTCATCGAAGGATACGCTCATCGTGTCGTAATGCGAGCGAACGTAAAGTGCATCCTTGTAGGCCAGCGGGATGTCGAGAATGGTGCCGGGAACGCCGCGCTTTCCCGACGAGGGCACCCAGGCCTTGCCGCCGCCTACCGCTTCCCGCACCGGGTTCGCGGCGGGGTTGGTGAGTAGCGCGTTGCCGTGTTCGTACTCGCCGTCGAGGCCCACCAGGATAGCCTTTCCATAGCTTTGGATTTTGGCGCCTCCAGACAGCTGGTTGAGACGCCGCCCGATCTCCGTTCCGAGAGCCGCCGATCCGTCGATCCAGCCACTTAGATCTTCGACATACTGACCGGCGTACGGATTATGGATGCAGGCGCCGACCATGAATTTGAACACCGGTTTGCCGTCCGCCGGAGCGCCGGTCTCGCCGGCCCAGATTTCTTCGATCTGACTGAACCACTTCCGGATGTGAAAGACTCCGAAATTCGCCTTCCGATCACTCATTCTGTTTCCTTTGCCTTGGTGCTTAAGCGGTTTCGGCAGCGACTGCTCAAACGGTGAGGTCGTACGGCTCCGCCATTGCTTCATTCGCGGAGAGCTCGGCGATTGCTGCTCCGCCGTCATGCGGGATGATCTGATGCAGCACTTCGAGCATGTGCCCATCAGGATCGTAGAAATAGATGCCTACTGAGACGCCGTGATTCAGCACTTCGGCGATTTCGACGTTCTTCGATTTTAGGTGGGCGTAAACGCGCTTTAGCTCATCGAGGCTGGAGGTGTTCAGCTCGAGTCCGACGTGTTCGAATTCGCGTCCTTTGCTCGCTCCCGGCTCTGCCTTGAACAACGCGATGTCATGGTCGCTTCGCCCGAACGACAGGAACAGTCCGCCTTCGTACGGCCCATCCGGGACGCGCGCGACGACCTTCATCCCGAGCACATCCTGATACCAGACGGCCGACGCCTCGGGATCGGTGACATAGAGAACCAGATGCGCGATGCGCTTGACGCTAATTGGTGACATGTGGAAGCCCCAGATCTGCAGGAACACCCGGCATCCATAGGAGGTCGGTGATCTCGTTGAATTCGCGCCATTCCTTGTGCCAGCTTTTGCCGCCGTCGGTGCTCCGGTACAGATAGCCGAACTTGGTGGCCGCCAAGAGGAATTCCGGGTCGGCGCCGTTCGCCCCGAATGCCCACATGCAGCTGTTGGCGGGCGGAAGGTCGGTTTCGCTCCAGGTCAAGCCAGCATCGCTGGAGTGTATGATCGCCGCTGTCGTTCCGGGCGTACCGTCGCCAATGCCGACGAAAACCTCATCCTCGGATCCCGGTTTGTGCAGTAAGCAACGTGAGTAACGCAGCCCCCAGCTGTCTTTGCTGGATTGACGAGTCCAGCTCTTGCCGCCGTCGGTAGACCGGTAAAGAGCGATAACCGTGAGCGCGAGAATGACCTTCTCCGAACCACGCTTCAGAATGACAATGTCGTGCAAGTCTGAGTTGCCGCCGAATTCGGACCAAGTCGTATCGATCCGCGACCAGCTATCGCCTCCGTCTTGCGTATGAAAAAGCCCTCCTTCCTCAATGCCTACCCAGAGGTCGAGCGGATCATCCGGATCGACGCACAAAGCGAGCATTCGCGGACGGCTGACTCCGAGGCAACGCTCCGGCATTTCAAGCGAGGTGCGCTCCCACATCTTTCCGCCATCGCGAGATCGAAACAGCGCCGATCGCGTTGGCGATCCCGTGCCGGCGTAAAGGGTGTTCGGATCGCTCGGCGCAACCGCAAGTTTCCACACCGCATAGTCATTCAGCGCGGAATCGATGCGAGACCAGGTCACGCCGCAGTCCTTGCTGTGAAACAGGCCTGTTTCAGCGCCGGCAAAGACCGCGTTGGGATCAGTGGGATCAAGAAGCAGGCAGCGGACTCGGTCATCGTATTCGAGGTCCTGGCCGATAGTCAGTCGATACCACTTCTTTCCGTCGTCGTGGCTGCGCATGATCGCCTGCCCATCGGTCGCCACCAGCAAAGTCCTGCTCATCTTCTCTCCTTGAATCCTGCTCGCGCCAGACGGCCCAGCCTCAGCTGAGGTTGACCCACACGCTCTTGGTTTCGCTGTAGAGTTCCATCGCCTGCCGCCCATGTTCGCGGCCCCAGCCCGATTGCTTGTAACCGCCGAACGGGGTCGAGTTGTCGACCATGTTGAAGCAGTTGACCCAGACGGTGCCGGCGCGGATCGCTCCTGCGAGCCGATGCGCGGATTTGATGTCGTTGGTCCAGATTCCAGCCGAAAGACCGTATTCGGAATCGTTGGCCTGACGGATGAGATCGTCGGGATCTGTCCAGGAAAGCGCGCTCAGGACGGGCCCGAATATTTCTTCACGGACGACCCGCATTGCCGGCCCTGCATCAGTGAGAATTGTCGGCGCAAAGAAGAATCCTTTGTCGAGAGATCTTTCCAGATGTTCAGGCCGGCCGCCGCCAATCATGACACTGGCGCCCTCGTCGCGCCCAATCTCGACGTAGCCGCTTACGCGCTCAAGCTGTTCTTCCGAGACGAGCGGGCCGAACGTCACGTCAGGATCGAGTCCGTTCCCGATCTTCAGCTTGGCCGCCTCCTCAGCGACTGCTGCGAGGAGCTCCTCCTGAATCGAGGCGTGGGCATATAATCGCGATCCTGCGGTGCAGGTTTGGCCCTGATTGAAGAATATGCCGCTTGCGATCGACACCGCCGCTGCCCGAATATCCGCGTCCGGAAGGACAATCTGCGGTGACTTTCCTCCCAACTCCAGGCTCACCTTTTTCAAATTGCCAGCGGACGCGCGGACGATGGCTTTGCCCACCTCCGTCGAGCCAGTGAAAGCAACTTTGTCGACTCCGGGATGCGCGACCAGCGCTGCCCCCGCTTCACCGAATCCGGTGACGACGTTGATGATGCCCGCTGGAAAGCCCGCTTCCAACGCCAATTCACCGAGGCGCAGCGCCGTGAGGGGTGTTTGCTCGGCCGGTTTGAGGATGACCGCGCATCCGGCCGCAACCGCGGGCGCGATTTTCCATGCTGCCATCGACATTGGATAATTCCAAGGCACGATCAGAGCAGCGACGCCCACGGGCTCGCGCAATGTGTAGTTCAGGATCTGCACACCGCTGCGGGGGGAAACCGGCAGCGTCTCACCTCCGAATTTCGTCGGCCAGCCGGCGAAATAGCGGAACGTCTTGATGGAGCCTTCAATCTCGACGTTGCGGGTTAGCGACGCAGGCTTGCCGTTATCCATGCACTCCAGCACCGCCAACTCTTCGGCATCCCGCTCGATGAGGTCGGCCAGCCGATAGAGCAGCGCCGAACGCTGGACTGCGCTCATCTTTTGCCACGCCGGATCTTCGAACGCGCGGCGAGCGGCGTTGACCGCGCGATCCACATCCTGCGCCTCGCCAAGCGCCACCTGGCAAATCTCTTCACCGGTTGCGGGATTGATGGTCGCGAAAGTGCGCCCCGACGCAGCAGGCACGACCTGGCCGCCGATCAGCATGCCTCGCGGCGACTTCCCTAAAAGGTTGCCGATCCGCTCCGCGGTTACTCGTGCGGTCTCTTGTGTAGCCACAACACCTCTCCTGCGCTCCCCAGCGCTCCTGCTTCAGCCTTGTAGAACATCACCTAAAAAGAAACAATAGAGCTATTTTTAGTTATTCTGTTGCGTAGAAGAGACAATACCGGCATGAGCAGCACGTGACCTACTCCGTATCCGGAAGCATCGAAGACAGACTCGCGGATGCGCTCCACCGGGCGAAAATCACGGGCGCCCTGATCCCCTCGCCTGTCGGCTGCGTCAGTTTGGAGGAGGCGTACACTACGCAGGAGCGTGTTTTCGAAAAAAGGCCGGCGGAAGTGGCGGCTTGGAAGCTTGGCGCCACCAGTGAGCTGGCGCAGGAGCGGATGGGCCTCAGCAACCCGGTCGCTGGCCGGCTTGCAGCGTCCGATATCCGCCGCGAGTCGAGCCGCATCGAAGCTGCCCCAAACATGGTTTATGCGGAAGCCGAACTCGCGGTGATGCTTGATTCCGATCTGCGTCCGCGCATGGAGCGGTATGAGGTCAGCGAGGTCGCGTCAGCGGTTGGCGCGGTCTACGCCGCAATCGAGCTTTGTACCTCGCGCTATATAGATGACGAGGTGGATGCTCCGGCTCTCGTTGCGGATAACGCCTTTGCCTATCGGCTCGTGTTGGGCCGGACACTCGCGCTCGGCTGGAATCCAATGTTTCAATCGATGGCGGTGACTCTCGATTGCGGTTCAGAGAGATTGATCAACGGATCGACGGCTGCCGTGATGGGCAATCCGATCAAGGCACTGACCTGGCTTGCGAATTGGTTGTCCAGCCGCGGTGAAGGACTGAAGCGTGGACAGGTGATCGCCACAGGCAGCTGCACCGGCATCACCCAGGTGCGCCCGGGCGAAACCGTTCGTGCATTATTTGCGGGCGCCGAAGGTGCGACCGCGACAATCATCCCACGCGGGAAGGCAGGAGAGTCGGATGAGTATTGAGCTTGGCATCGCCGGAAAAGTCGCGATCGTCACCGGCGGCGGCGTTGGAATCGGCAAGGAAACAGCCCGGAAGCTCGCGCTTGCGGGAGTCAAAGTTGTCATCGCGGCGCGCACCGCATCGAAGCTTGAGAGCGCCGCCGAGGAGCTGCGCCAAAGCACCGGGGGCGAAGTCGTCGCAATTCCTGCGGACACCACATCCATGTCTTCGGTCCAGGCTCTTGTCGATGCGACGGCAGAGCTGCTCGGCGGCGTTCACATCCTGGTGAACTGCGCCGCAGCGCCGGGCGGCCTTGTGCGCAATGCAATCGAGCTGGCGGATGAAGAGGCTTTGCTGCTCGATCTTAATACGAAGCTGCTCGGCTATTTTCGAACCGCGAAGGCTTGCGTTCCCCATATGCGCAAAGCCCGATGGGGCCGCATCGTCAACGTCGGCGGGCTGACCGCGCGATGCACCGAGGCGCTGAGCGGGATGCGCAATACGGCGCTTGTCCACTTCACCAAGACTCTGTCCGATGAAGTTGGTTGCGACGGCATTACAGTGAACATTATCCACCCTGGCGTGACCCGGACCGAACATGTCGAGGAATGGTTTGCACAGATGGCGGCCGACGAAGGGACGACGTTCGAAGCTATTGTCGAACGGGAGGCGGCGGCACCCGCCGCACTGGGACGAATGCTCGAGGTGGAAGAAGTCGCCGACCCAATCGTGTTCCTGGCGTCACAAGCGGGCAGCGGGATCACTGGCGAGTCGATCGCCGTCGACGGCGGCCTTTCGAGGGCCGTGTTCCTCTAGGCGAAAACCCGGATCAGCAATTCGGCTTTCGCCGGATCGTCATCAACGTGATCACTACGCTGCCAACCAGCACCGCAGCTGATGACCAGATTGCAATCGCGAAAGAGCCGCTAGAGAGCGTCGCGGCCGCGGCAGCCGGGCCGAGCCCGGTTCCGAACGTTTGGATCGAACCCATCGCGCAAACCACGCGCCCCTGCTCGCACGCCTCTGAGCAGATCCCGGACAGGAGCGGCTGCGAGAAGTTCCAGCCGAAGAGCAGCATGATAATGGACACGATGAACATTGTCGGCGGGACATGCCCGAGAAGCATGAGAAAACTTGCCACGGACACGATGCCGCTGAGCGCCAGCGGCAGCGACCGGCCCAAACGCTGCGGGATCATCCCCGCCAGAGCCGCTCCCAGCACTCCTGCGATCGTTCCAAACGAGAGACCCTGCGCAATGGTCGTAGCGGCCAACCCGCTAGCGGTGCCGATCCGCTCAGCGTAGCTCCACATCGCGCCCATCGCGAGGAAGTAGAAGAAGACCCCGGCGAGTGCTCCGGCGGCGAAACGCAGATCGAGCCGCCCTCCCTGCGCGAATACATCGCCTTCTGTCTTTCGTCCTTCCGGGAAGGCCGGAATTGAAAGCACGGCGACGACGGTGACGATCGCGTTGATCACGAACAAACTTTGCGGTGAAACCGCCGCTTGGATTGTCGGCAATGCATACAGGAATGCCGAGCTGAAGAGGGCACCGACGACCAGATAGATCGCGAAGGCACGGTCCGGGTTTGTGGCGCGGCCGAGGGCGGCGAATGAGAAGCCGATTGCTATGCCCTCGCCGGCTCCCGCCAAAACACAAGCAGCGGCGATCCCGTCATACGTGGTAGCGTAAGCGGTGGCGAGGTTGCCGAGCGCGATCAGCCCAAGACCTGCCGCCACCGACCACCGCCAGCTCAACCGGGACAGCGCGAATGTCGACAGCCCCACTGAAACAGCCATCGAATTGATGTCCCAGGCTGCAATGTAGCCAAGATGTGCGTCATCCAGGCCCGACTTTTGAGCCACAACCGCGAGGAAGCCGGGTGTGATGAAGATGACGAGCGCGCCGATCAGGCCGATCAGGATTGCGCTCATCAGTCCGGCGCGATCCAATCGCGGCGCGTGGGAGGCGACCGGTACCAACCCGTCGACCGGAGACGCAATTTCCATTTCAGTCCCTCCCCGCGCCGGGCTCCGCAGCCGGCAAATTCGTGTGTTAGTTCCTCACATCAGCCGACGACGTCGTTCACCGCAGCGCTGAATTTATCGACCAATTCGTCGACCTCGCTTTTTTCGATCACCAGCGGCGGCGCGAACACCATCGTATCGCCGAGCGCCCGGGTGATCAGGCCTCGTTCTGCGGCAGCCTTCAATACCTTTCGCCCGGTCCTCTCGGCCATCGGGAAGCTTTCCTTGGTGCCGCGATCCTTGACCAGCTCGATGCCGATCATCAGCCCGCGGCCGCGAATGTCGCCAACATGGGCGTTCTGGCCGAGTTGCGCGTGCATCTGTTCGTGGAGGTAGGGCCCAACGTCGGCGACATGGTCGACGATGTTGAGCTGGTCGATCAGCTTGAGGGTCGCGAGCCCGGCCGCAGCCCCAACCGGGTGCGCCGAGTAGGTGTAGCCATGACCGAACAGCCCCGCCGTCGCCGCATTGCTCTCGATAACATCCCAGACTTTCGGCGAGATGTAGCAAACGGACATCGGGAAATAGCCGCTGGTGACGCCTTTCGCGGAAGTGATCAGGTCTGGCTCCAGGCCGTAGGTCTGCGCCCCCCAATAACGGCCGAGGCGACCAAAACCGGACACCACTTCATCGAGCACGAGCAGAATGTCGTGCTTGCGGAGGATCGGGACGATCTCATCGAAATAGCCCTCAGGCGGGGGAATAAGGCCGCCCGCGCCCATTACCGGCTCGGCGAAAAAGGCGGCGATCGTTTCAGGGCCTTCCCGCTCGATCAGATCTTCGAGTTCGCGCGCCAGCATCCGTGAGAAGTCGCGCTCTGTCTGACCGGCCTCGGCCTTGCGGTAATAATAAGGCGCCGACACATGCAGGATCGGCCCCTTCGGCAAGTCGAAGAGGGTGTGCATGCCAGGAAGGCCGGTGAGGCTCGCGGTCGCGACGCCCGATCCGTGATAGGAATTCCAGCGCGCGATAATCTTCTTCTTGTCGGGCTTTCCGCGCAGGTTGTTGTAATACCAGATGAGCTTCAGCTGGGTCTCGTTGGCATCGCTTCCCGAAGCGCCGAAGAAGACTCGGGCCATCGGAACCGGAGCGCGCCGCAGCAAAGCTTCCGCACATTCCGCGACGACATCCGAGGACATGCCGTTGAAGGTATGAAAGTAGGACAGCCGCTCGCTCTGTCTCGCGATGGCGTCGACAATCTCCCTGCGACCGTAGCCGAGATTGACGCACCAAAGGCCGGCCATCCCATCGAGATATTCCCGACCATCGATATCCGTGATCCGAACACCTTTGCCCTCGACCATCAACGTCGGGCCCTCGGCCATGAGATCGGTCAGTGCGGTGAACGGGTGGAACAGCGAGTGCTTGTCCATTTCACCTGCCTCTTTACCATCAAACGCCACTTCCGATCTCCCCGTTTTCGATGCTCGAGACGCCTGTTCAACGTCAGACGCTGACCAACATTTGTGCAACAGTTCTATTCATATTGCTTTCTCTGTTGTCAATAGTAAACAATCGGCGGCCTCGGATGGCGGCGAACGAAGTTTCTGCGTAGACCGGTCAATCTGAAACGCCCTATGCGAAGTTTCAAAGTGGCGTGCGGGCTGGATCTTGGGGGCTCAATCGGCGTGAAATCTCATGGATGACAAGGAAGACAAGCTCGACATCAACAATGTCATCGCAATGATGTCGTTCGCCGCCGTGGTTAGCACCGGCGGCTTTTCGACGGCCGCTGCCGCGCTGGGCTATTCGAAAGCTGCCGTCAGCCGCCGCATCGCACGCCTCGAAGCCAGCGTCGGGATGAAGCTGCTGGACCGCACGACCCGAACAGTCTCGCTCACTCCTGCCGGTCGCGAGATGTATGCGTGGTGCTCGCGGATCGTCGACGAGGTCAACGAAGCCAATCGCGTGATGACGGGAATGGTCCAGCGTCCGCGCGGAGAGCTCAAGGTCAACGCTCCGGTCGTCTCCTCGCTGTTCGACCTCACGAAGATCATTCCGGAATTCCTCAAAGCATATCCTGAGGTGCGCGTCTTCCTGAACCTGTCCGACAGTCGCGCGGATCTGCTCAAGGGCCGCTTCGACGTCGCCTTTTGGACAGGCGAGCCGTACGATAAGAATCTCGATGCTGTCCGTCTCCGGGATTATCCGATGGCCCTGGTCGCGGCGCCTGCCTACCTGGAAGCGAACGGGCGTCCGTCGACTCCGTCCGACCTCAAGGAGCACACCTGCATCCTCGAGACCCACCTTTCGCAGGTGGGGGAATGGCGCCTTTCTCCCGATGTCACCGTTTCGGTCAATCGCGGACCGCTGACCTCCAACAGCGTTCGTGTCGCAACGCAAGCGAGCCTGGACGGCCTTGGTATCAGCTACCTTCCTCGGTTCCTGATTGAACAGGAAATCAGCGACGGAAAACTTATCGTGCTGCTGCCGGAAATCGTCGACGAGAGAATCCCACTCTACGTCATGTTTCCCAAGGGAAGTTACATGCTTTCAAAGGTTCGGGCCTTCGTCGATTTCCTTGTCGAGGAAATCGCCGTCACCGGTGAACACCGAAACTCCGCGCGAATTGGTCTGGCTGCCGCCGTTTAAGAATAGCGAGACTGTTCACCGCGATGCCGTTCGCCGCCGTCCGATCGCGGTGCCGAAGCTAACCAGTAATCCCGCCAGCCTGCGATACAGTCGCGAGCCGCGTCCCCGGAGATTCAAAATGTTATTTATTTTCCACGATTTAGGCTGGTGGAGCTGAGGGGAATCGAACCCCTGACCTCTGCAGTGCGATTGCTGCTGTTTCATCGTAAGTGTTTGTAAAATAGCGGTATTTTTGGCAGCGTGCCAACATGTGCACGGCTTTGTACATGTTTGCGTATCCAATTGCCGTCGATAACTCCTAACGTGGAGAGGCAGAAACCGACGCGATCTTGCGGAGATGTCCGTGATTGTCGCGCCGACACGCGCTCGCCGATCCTAAATCAACTTCGTTCAACAGTCGACGCAACTCCTCGTCTGGACGAGTGGTTGGATACACTCGCCCAATGTCGAGCAGTTGCGCTCTGACCGCTCCGGCTTGCGAGCCAATCGACCAAGCTGTCACGTGCCGCTTTGGTCCAATCAGCGCTGTCGCTTCGTAGAAAACTCCTAGGCAAACTCTAGGCGCGGATAGCGCGTCTATCTTCCGCGCAAGTCTCTCGGTCGCCAACTCCGTGATAATCGGCACCCCTTTCTGATCCCACGCGATGATGGCGACGCCGGGTCCGTGGCTTGCGAAGAGCAGAACATGCGTCTCGCCAGCTTCGCCAGCGCCCAGCGCAGAAGAAGCGAAGCTGAGAGCCGCGGCTGCAATCGCAGCGAATTGAATAGTCTGGCGGAAGTGCCCGATCACACCGTTGACGCCTTTGCGCGTCCAGCTATCTCACCCCATTCGTCTCCGTCGATGAGTACAATCTCGCCGAGCAGGAGAACTTCGCGCTCATCGAATGAGGCGATCTCGCGAGGCTGCGCGGTGACATCGACAGCTCGACACACCACGAGGTACGCCGGGGCTCCGCCCCGAATGAGGTCCAGATGGCGGAGCCGCTCGCGATAGCCGTGATTATCGGTGTTGGCTGCATAAGCTGCGTGATTGATGAGCCTAATGAATTGCTTTCCGGCTCTCGCCTGACGTTCGTCCTGCCAGACCCTCAGGAATACGGTTCCGTCATCCCGAACTGCTCCCCAAGACCAGAAGTTGTTCGTGAGTGGTGCTCGGAGCCTCCGAAACATCGCACTTGGGGATAAGCCCATGGTGACCCCGCCCTCCTCTCCGCATGGGCTCCGGATCGGAGCGCCTCCCGTTCAACTGTCGCTGAAACGTGCGTGTTCTCAGAAGCCATACTTCTCTCGACGGAGGCGAAATGCTTCCTCGCCACCTTCCATTATCTGCTTGATAGCTTCCCGCGCCTCAGGAACATCGATTGCTCCCACACCTTTGATCGTGCCGCGCGACTGATCTCCAGTAGTTCGATAACCAAACCACGCGACTAGCTCAGCGTCTCCGTTGACCACCAGATTGGCATTGTGACTGGCGAAGATAATTTGTCGCATCTGCTTCGCATCCCAGATCTGATCTACGATCTCGACCATCACAGGATTGTCCAGGTCCTCCTCAGGCTGATCAATGACAAGAGGCGGTCCGGGTTGGTTCAGAAGCGTCTTCAATAATGCGGTCGCCTGCTGTCCCGCCGAGGCATTCCTAAATGGGATGTACTCACCCTCGCGTGCACGAAACTCGTACACTGGGATAGCCTCGATTGGCGTTAGTGAGAGCACAAGCCAGTCCTCCGGGCCGAAGTGCTGGGCAATTTTATCCACGTCCCCAGCCGAGAGACCCAGCCTCAACAGATTGGGCGTCGGAGGATAAGGTTCGGTAGGTCCGCTCTCGGGATCGTGATCTGCGAGACTTTCCAATTCTGACAGGACTGCGATCCAAGAGGCATGCGGATCGTTCGAGCCTGTGATGCCGTCACCGAGTGCATCAATCTTTGCGGATTGAACTCGCGATCCTTGCAATGCGACCCTGAAGGTTTCGACAAATGCTGAAGCATCTGCGTAACGCCGCACGCCGACGCGAATTAGCCCGGCGGATCGGTCGGTCAGACGAATACATTCACCATCTACCAGATCATCATATTGAGACAACGCGGCAACCCACTGATCGCGCGCTGCACTATAGTTCGCTTCCGAGGAACTGAGGGTGGCAAGGGTTTCCTTCATGCGAGTAGTCTCGCCAGAGAGTTCGAGCACCCTTCCCTCTAGTTGCCGCAACTGCTCCAGTTTCTCGCGATGAGACGATGATCGTTCTAGAGCAGCCGAATAGTCCGCCTGGAACGTGTCGAACTGAGCCGCCCACGCCGCCCACGGCTCCCCCGGCGCATCATCATCGGTAATCGGCGTTGCCTGTTCCTGGATGTGGTCCAAGGCCTTGATCGAGCCGCTCAACAGTTCCGCATATTGGGCGCGGGCTGCCTCTAAAGTTCCCTTCGATTGCGCCGGTTCGTCTGGGACCGCTACCAGCCCCGACTGCTGGGCTTGCA
>Ga0068854_100000323_pt1 | contig 31550 bp, 26 predicted proteins | sample KBSCornC42_FD_66590 | JGI IMG/M metagenome (GOLD analysis project Ga0068854, IMG submission 66590) | Corn rhizosphere microbial communities from Kellogg Biological Station, Michigan, USA - KBS Corn C4-2 | ecosystem: Host-associated > Plants > Roots > Rhizosphere > Soil ... | reverse complement strand
CGGATCGGCGTCAGCCGCAAGACGATCAATACGATCGAGAATGGCGTGTTCGTGCCATCGACCGTGCTGGCGCTCAAGCTGGCGAAGGCCTTCGATACCAATGTCGAAGCGCTGTTCGCACTGGGCCACTAACCGATCCCCCTCCCTCGGCAGGGAGGGGGGGTCTGGCTATTTGACGGTCAGCGCCAGCTTCCCGTCGGCATCGTCGACCGTGACGGTCGATCCGTCGGGCACTTCGCCGCGCAAGATCGCCTCGGCGAGCGGGTCTTGCAGATATTTCTGCACCGCACGCTTCAATGGCCTTGCGCCATAGACAGGGTCGTACCCGACCCGTCCCAGCCAGTCGCGCGCCGCCTGGGCAAGCTCTAGCGTGACCTTGCGGTCAGTGAGCAATTTCTGGACGCGGGCAACCTGGATATCGACGATCGGGCCCATATGGCCCTGTCCCAGCCGATGGAAGAGAATGATCTCGTCCAGCCGGTTGAGGAATTCGGGCCGGAAGTGCGCGCGTACCACCTCCATCACCTGCGGTTCGACGCTCTCGGTCGAGGCATCGTCCGGCAGGTTCGCGAGATATTGAGAGCCCAGGTTCGACGTCAGGATGATGAGCGTATTGGTGAAATCCACCGTCCGCCCCTGCCCGTCGGTCAGCCGCCCATCGTCGAGTACCTGCAGCAGGATGTTGAACACATCCGCATGCGCTTTCTCGACCTCGTCGAACAATACGACCTGATAGGGCCGGCGCCGCACCGCTTCGGTCAGCACCCCACCCTCCTCGTAACCGACATAGCCGGGAGGCGCGCCGATCAGGCGGGCGACCGCATGCTTCTCCATGAACTCCGACATGTCGATGCGCACCATCGCGCTATCGTCGTCGAACAGGAAGCCGGCGAGCGCCTTGGTGAGTTCGGTCTTGCCGACGCCCGTCGGCCCCAGAAACAGGAAGGAGCCCAGCGGCCGGTTAGGATCCTGCAGGCCCGCACGTGCGCGGCGGACCGCACGGCTGACGGCGGCGACCGCATCGGCCTGGCCGATCACGCGCGAGCCGATCACCTCTTCCATACGCATCAGCTTTTCGCGCTCGCCTTGAAGCATCCGTTCGACCGGAATGCCGGTCCAGCGCGCGACAACGCCCGCAATATCCTCGGCGGTGACTTCCTCGCGTACCATCGCACCCTTCGCGGCGCCTTGCGCATCCGCCAGCTGCTTTTCGAGGCCCGGGATCGTGCCGTAGGAAAGCTCGCCCGCCTTGGCGAGGTCGCCCGAACGCTGCGCCTGATCGAGCGCTGTGCGTGCTGCATCCAGCTGCGCCTTGATCGTCGTCTCGGCGTTGATCTTTTCCTTCTCGGCCTGCCAGCGCGTGGTGAGTTCCGCCGATTGCTGCTCAAGCTCGGCCAGGTCACGTTCGAGGTTGGCAAGACGATCTTTGGAAGCCTGGTCGGTTTCCTTCGACAGCGCTTCGCGCTCGATCTTGAGCCGAATGATGCGGCGGTCGAGGCTTTCGATCTCCTCCGGTTTGCTTTCGACTTCCATCCGCAGACGTGACGCTGCCTCGTCCATCAGATCGATGGCCTTGTCCGGCAGGAAGCGGTCGGTGATGTAGCGATTGGACAGCGTGGCTGCAGCGACGAGCGCACCGTCGGCGATGCGCACGCCATGGTGAAGCTCATATTTTTCCTTAAGCCCGCGCAGAATCGAGATCGTATCCTCGACGGTGGGCTCGCCGACGAACACCGGCTGGAAGCGCCGCTGCAGCGCGGGATCCTTCTCGACATATTTGCGATATTCGTCGAGCGTGGTCGCGCCGATGCAGTGCAGCTCACCACGGGCCAAAGCGGGCTTGAGCAGATTGCCCGCATCCATTGCACCCTCGCTCTTTCCCGCGCCGACGAGCGTGTGCATTTCGTCGATGAAGAGGATGATGTCGCCCTCTCCTGCCTTGACCTCGTCCAGCACGCCCTTGAGCCGCTCTTCGAACTCGCCGCGATATTTGGCGCCCGCGATCAGGCTGCCCATGTCGAGCGCCATCAACTTACGGTCCTTGAGCCCGTCCGGCACGTCGCCATTGGCGATGCGCAGTGCCAGCCCTTCGGCGATCGCGGTTTTGCCGGTGCCCGGCTCGCCGATCAGCACCGGGTTGTTCTTGGTGCGCCGTGCCAGGATCTGGATCGTGCGACGGATCTCTTCATCGCGGCCGATCACGGGATCGAGCTTGCCCTCGCGCGCCGCCGCGGTGAGGTCGCGGGCGAATTTCTTCAGCGCGTCGTAGCGATCCTCGGCGCTCGCAGTGTCGGCGGTCCGCCCGCCGCGCAGGTCGTTGATCGCCGCATTCAGCGCTTCGGCTTTCAGGTTAGCGGCCTGAAGCGCCTTGCCTGCGGGCGTGTTGAGCGACAATGCCAGCGCAAGCAGCATCCGCTCGACCGTTACATAACTGTCGCCGGCTTTCTGCGCGACCTGCTCGGCCTGGTCGAGCACGCGCACGAGATCGTTGTTCAGACCCGGTGTCTGCTGCGCGCCGCCGCCCGAGACGGCGGGGATTTTCGACAGCGCAAGATCGGTCTCGCTCAACGCTTTCCTGGCGTCGCCGCCGGCCTTCGCAATCAGGCCCGAGGCCATGCCCTGCTCGTCCTCAAGCAAGGCTTTCAGAAGGTGTTCGGGTGCGATTTGTTGGTGGCTATTGCGGATGGCGACCGTCTGCGCAGCCTGAAGGAAACCTTTGGCGCGTTCGGTGAACTTTTCGAGATTCATGCAGTCTCCCTTTCCGCCGCGATATGGTGTGTCTTTTTAGTCACACAACCCGTCGCTTGATCTTTGTTTACCGACCCGCGAAGGCCGTCAACGAAACAGGAGATTGGCATGGCCGACGTCGACGGCAAGTGGAACTGCACAGTGGACAGCCCGATGGGCGAACAGGAATTCGTCCTGACGGTGAAGAGCAACGGCGATCGGTTCAGTGGATCGGCGGAGGGCAGCATCGGCAGCAGGGAAATTCCCGAAGGCCTTGTGGACGGTAACGATCTCGCCTGGACGATGCAGATTTCCAAGCCGATGCCGGTCACGCTTACCTGCAAGGCCACCGTCACCGGCGACACGCTGGAGGGCAAGGTCAAGGCCGGCATTTTCGGCACTTTCCTGATCAAGGGCGCGCGCGCTTAGCCTACAAAATCCTCCCCGGTGCCGGGGAGGGGACCAGCCGAAGGCTGGTGTAGGGCGTTTCTCCCCACCAGGTCGCCTCTCCCCCATTGCTGCGCAATGATCCCGCTCCCTACGTTCGTGGGGAGGATCTATTGGCCCTACAGCCCTGTCACCCCACGCGCGTCACGTGTCCCATCTTGCGGCCCGGCTTGACCGCGGTCTTGCCGTAAAGATGGAGGTGGGCGGTGGGGTCGCCCAATATGTGCGGCCAGCTTTCGATCTCGTTGCCGATCAGGTTGCGCATCTCCGCGCGCTTGCCGACCAGGGCGGTCGAGCCGAGCGGTAGCCCACAGATCGCGCGGATGTGGTTTTCGAATTGCGAAGTCACCGCGCCCTCGATCGTCCAGTGACCCGAATTGTGAACACGCGGCGCCATCTCATTGAAAACAGGGCCATCTGCACTCGCGAAAAATTCGCAGGCGAGCACGCCGACATAATCAAGCGCGCCGGCAATCCGCTCCGCTAAAGCGGCGGCTTCGGCAGCCTGGGCGGCAACGATTCCCGTCGGGGGCACGGACGAAACGTCCAGGATGCCGTCCTTATGGGCATTGGTGATCGCATCCCATTGCACCACCGTTCCATCCATGCCGCGCGCGAGCAGGATCGAAAATTCGGCTTTGAAGTCAATCAGCTTCTCCAGCACCGCGGGCTGCTTGCCGATCAGGCTCCAGGCGGCCTCGGCGCGCGAGGCTTCGCTGATCCGTGCCTGGCCCTTGCCGTCATAGCCGAAGCGCCGCGTCTTCAGGATGGCGGGTGCTCCGACCATCTTGCAGGCATCCTTGAGATCCTTGAGGCTGTCGATCGGCCAGAATGGCGCGGGACGCCCGCCAACCGCCTCGACAAAACTCTTCTCGGCGACGCGATCCTGCGCGACTTCGAGCGCCTTGACCGAAGGATGTACGCCGCGCAGGCCGCGCAACGCCTCGACATCGACATTCTCGAATTCGTAGGTGACGACATCGACCTGCCCGGCAAAGGCGGCCACCGCAGCCTTGTCGTCATAGGCGCCATGTGTCCAGCGGGCCGAAACCTCGCTCGCCGGCCCGCTCGTGCCCGGCGCGTAGATGTGCGTGCGATAGCCGATATTGGCGGCCGCGATCGCGAGCATGCGGCCGAGCTGGCCGCCGCCAAGAATACCGATCGTCGATCCTGGTATGATGCTCATTCGGGCGTTTCGTCCACCGCATCGGTCTGGCGCTGGCGCCAATCGGCCAACCGTTCGGTCAAAGCCGGGTCGGACAAAGCCAGGATCTGCGCCGCGAGCAAGCCGGCGTTGATTGCGCCCGCCTTGCCGATCGCAAGCGTGCCCACGGGCACGCCGCCCGGCATCTGCACAATCGAGAGCAGGCTATCGAGCCCGGACAGTGCGGCCGACTGCACCGGAACGCCAAGAACAGGAAGCCCAGTCATGGATGCCGCCATGCCGGGCAGGTGCGCCGCACCGCCCGCGCCGGCAATCAGGACCTTAAGGCCCCTGCCCGCCGCGCCCTGCGCATAATCGTAGAGTCGCTGCGGTGTGCGATGCGCGGAGACGACCTTGCTTTCGTGCGCGACGCCCAGCGCCTCCAGCGTCTGCGCGGCATGCTGCATCGTCGCCCAGTCCGAGCGACTGCCCATGATGATGCCGACAAGAGGCTGGTCCATCTAGCGCTCGCTCAGATAATAGCGGTCGGTCGCAGCGAGATTGTCGTCGAGATGATAGACGATCGGCTGGCCGGTCGGGATCTCCAGGCTCGCAATCTCTTCGTCCGAGATATGCGACAGATGCTTGACCAGGGCCCGCAGCGAATTGCCGTGAGCGGAAATGACGATACGCTTGCCCGCCCTCAACTCGGGCGCGATCCTTTGCTCCCAATAAGGCAGGACGCGCGCGATCGTGTCCTTCAGGCTTTCCGTGTTGGGAACATCAATGCCGGCGTAGCGGCGGTCGCCGGACAGATCGAATTCGCTGCCCGCTTCCTGCACGGGCGGCGGGATGTCGAATGACCGGCGCCAGATCTTGACCTGATCCTCGCCATGCCTGGCCGCTGTCTCCGCCTTGTTGAGGCCGGTCAGCCCGCCATAATGGCGCTCGTTCAAGCGCCAATCCTTCTCGACCGGCAGCCACAGCCGGCCCATCGCCTCAAGCGCAAGGTTGAGCGTTTTGATGGCGCGCGTCTGCAGGCTGGTAAAGCAGAGGTCGAAATCGAGCCCCTTGGCGGCCATCAGCTCGCCCGCGCTGCGCGCTTCTTCCATACCCAGATCGGTCAAGTTCACGTCCCACCAGCCGGTGAAGCGGTTCTCCAGATTCCAAGCGGACTGGCCATGGCGGATGAGGACGAGCGTCGGCATGGGCGGAAGCGGCTTCCTTTTGGCTATGATTGCGGAGCCCCTTAGCGAGCGGATCGCCGAGCGTCACCCCATGCAGGAACATTTCCATATCGTGCAGCCTAATCCGGCGCGACCATGTTCCGGGTTCCTGATGACCGGTCGTTGCGTCTCCGGTTGCATGCGACGAGACGCTGACGCAGGCTCTCCTCCATCTCGAAGGGGGATTCCCATGACAATCTCGCGCACCTTGTTCGGCGGCGTCGCCGCGCTCGCCCTCTGCGTCGCACTTCAGGCCAAGCCGACGGACCAGAAATCGGTAGAGGCCGCATTCGATGCCGGAATCAGCTCCGCCGATCAAATCGAATGGTTGAAGGCGATGTCATCCGCGCCAAACCATGTCGCCTCGCCGCACGACAAGGCCAACGCCGATTACATGCTCGGCCTGTTCAAATCATGGGGCTGGGACGCGCATATCGAAACCTTCCAGGTTCTCTACCCGACCCCGATCTCGACGGCGGTGGAACTGATCGCACCCGAACATGTCGCGCTCGGCGGACAGGAGCCCGCCGTTCCGGGCGACGAAACGTCCGCCAACACCGCCGGCGCATTGCCGCCTTATGTCGCCTACCAGGGCGACGGCGATGTCACTGCCGACCTGGTCTACGTCAATTTCGGTATGCCCGACGATTATAAGGCACTCGAACGGCGCGGGATCGACGTGAAGGGCAAGATCGTGATCGCGCGCTACGGCGTGGGCTGGCGCGGGCTGAAGCCGTTGCTTGCGCAGTGGCACGGTGCCGCGGGCTGTATCATCTATTCGGACCCGGGCCAGGACGGTTACGCCAAGGATGACGTCTATCCGAAAGGCGGGATGCGACCGCCGTTCGGCGTACAGCGCGGTTCGGTGATGGACATGCCTGTCTATCCGGGTGACCCGCTTACGCCAGGCGTGGGCGCGATCGAGGGGGCAAAAAGGCTTGCACGGGAGGATGCAAAGACCATCCTGAAGATCCCCGCACTGCCTATGTCTTATGCCGATGCGTCGAAGTTGCTGTCGCGACTTGGCGGGCCGACTGCGCCCGGCGGGTGGCAGGGGTCGCTCCCTTTCACCTACCACACCGGCGGTGACGGCCAAACCAGAGTCCGTCTTGCGGTCAAATCGGACTGGTCGCTGAAGCCGATCTATAACGTGATCGCGACGATCAAGGGATCGACGCTGCCCGATCAGTGGGTCGTGCGCGGCAATCACCATGACGGCTGGGTGATGGGCGCATCGGATCCGCTCTCGGGCAATGTCGCGATGATGTCCGAGATGAAGGCGATGGGCGCCCTGTTCAAACAGGGTTGGCGGCCGCAGCGCACCATCGTCTACGCAAGCTGGGACGGCGAGGAGCCTGCCTTGCTCGGCTCGACCGAATGGGCCGAGCAACATGCCGACGAACTGAAGCGCAAGGCCATCATCTATATTAACTCTGACAGCAATGGCCGTGGCTACTTGGGTGCCGGCGGCAGCCATGATTTCCAGCATCTGGTCAACCAGGTGATGACGGACGTGATCGATCCGGAAACGGGCGCAAGCGTCGCGGCACGGTCGCGCGCGGCCATTCGTGTCGGAGCCTTTTCGGGGGAGCGGACCGATCCGCGGGAATTGAAGGCAGCGGAAGGCGGTGGAGACTTGCCGCTCGAAGCTTTGGGATCGGGATCGGATTATTCGGCCTACCTCCAGCATCTGGGCCTTCCCGCGATTGATCTCGGCTATGGCGGCGAGGAGCAGAGCGGCGGCGTCTATCATTCGCTCTATGACAGCTTCCACCATTTCACGACCTTCGACGATCCCGGTCTGAAATATGGCGCGACGCTGTCGAAGACGGCCGGTCGTCTGGTGCTGCGGCTCGCCGATGCGGATACGCCGCCGATGCGCTTCGGCGACTTTGCGGATGCGGTTTCGACCTATCTCGACGAGATCACCAAGCTCGGCGACGAGCGCCGCGAACAGGATCGCAAGCGTGAGGCGCTGACCAGAGACAACGCCTTCCGCCTCGCCAGCGATCCGCTCAAGCCGGTCGGCGCCCCCGCATCCGAAGCAGCCACGCCGCATGTCGAGCTGGCGGCATTGTCAGATGCGGTCGATCATCTCAGGAAGGCGGCTTCCGGATTCGACAGCGCTTATGCGGACAAGGGCGCAAAGCTCGATCCGGCCCGTCGCACGAAACTGAATGCGATGCTGCGCGATGTCGATCAGCTCCTGCTCGACGAGCGCGGTTTGCCCGGCCGGCCCTGGTTCAAGAATCTGGTTTACGCGCCGGGCCGGTTGACCGGCTATGGCGCCAAGACGCTACCCGGGGTGCGCGAGGCGATCGAGGATCGTCGCTTCGATGATGCCAATCTTTATGCGGGCCGGACCGCGAAAGTGATCGATAATTATGCGACACGGCTTGACCAGGCGCGCGAGGTCGTGGAGGGGCGCTGAGCCTGATCGCTGGCGCGAAAGCGCTCAGCGCTTTCGCCACTAGCGTGAATCAGGCTCATATTTTTGGTTGAGCCCTTGATTCACGATTGAGGTTTCAACCTCAATCGACCAAGGGCTTGCCATGAAGACGCGCATCTACGTGACGCTCAAAAACGGCGTTCTCGACCCCCAGGGCAAGGCAATCCATCACGCGCTCGAGGGCCTCGGCTTCTCCGGCGTGGAAGACGTGCGCCAAGGGAAATATATCGAAATCGAACATGCCGACGGCGTGACCGATGCGGACCTGGAGGCGATGTGCCGCAAGCTCCTCGCCAACACCGTGATCGAAAATTATCGCATCGAGCGAGGCTGAGCCCATGAAATCCGCGGTGATCGTGTTCCCCGGCTCCAATTGCGATCGCGATCTGGCGGTGGCGATCGAGGAGGTCACGGGCCGTGCGCCGACGATGCTGTGGCATCGCGAGATCGAATTGCCCGACGGCACCGATCTGATCGCGGTGCCCGGCGGCTTCTCTTACGGCGATTATCTGCGTTCGGGCGCGATGGCAGCCCGGTCGCCGGTCATGCAGGCCGTTGCCAGAGCGGCCGAGCGCGGTGTTCCGGTACTGGGCATCTGCAACGGCTTTCAGGTCCTGACCGAAGCCGGGCTCCTGCCAGGTGCCTTGATGCGCAATGCCGGCCTCTCCTTCGTCTGCCGCCCGGTCGCGCTGACGGTGGAGAACAGCCAGTCGATCTTCACCAGCCGCTACGATGCCGGTGAGATGATCACGATCCCCGTCGCGCACCATGACGGCAATTATACCGCGGATGCGGACACGCTCGACCGGCTCGAGGGCGAAGGCCGCGTCGCATTCCGCTATGCGGAAAGCGTCAACGGCTCGGCACGCAACATTGCAGGCATCGTCAATCAGGCGGGCAATGTGCTCGGCATGATGCCGCATCCTGAGCGGATGATAGGCCCCGAACATGGCGGCGCCGACGGCCGCAAGCTGTTCGAAGGCCTGCTGGAAGGCGTCGCGTGACCCGCCAGGGCTCGTGCAAGTGCGGAGGCGTACGGATCACGGCTATGGCCGAGCCGCTCACGACACGCGCCTGCTGGTGCAAGGATTGCCAGAAGCTCACCGGCGGGGGCCCGACACACAACGCCTTCTTCAAGACCGAAGAGGTGGAGATTGCGGGCGAGGTGCGCTGGTACGACGTCGAAGCGGACAGCGGCAATAAGCTGTCGCGCGGTTTCTGTCCCAATTGCGGGAGCCAGCTCGCCGTCCAGTCCCATGCCCGCCGTCACCTGATCGGCGTCCGCATCGGCGCCTTCGACGACAATGACGATCTCGGCCCCAAATCCATGATCTGGACCCAATCCGCGCCGGCCTGGGCGCATCTGGATCCGGAGCTACCGAAGGTGGATCGCCAACCCCCACCCTTGGGGTGAGATATAGAGATTCGTCCCCCTAAACCTTTGCCCGGAACGGCGAAAAGTCGGTACCTTCATCGAACACGTCGACACCTTCGCGCTTCTTGAGGAAGCCGACCACAGCATAGGTGACGGGCGTCAGGATCACCTCCCACGACACTTTGAGCACCCACTGGGTCGCGAGCACGATCAGCACCTGATGTAGGGTCCAGCCCGCCGCGCCGAGGAAAGCCAATGGATAGAAGATCAGGCTGTCCACGCCCTCGCCGACGATGGTCGAGCCGATCGTGCGCGACCAAAGCCAACGGCCCTGCGTCATGATCTTCATTCGGGCGAGGACATAGCTGTTGGCGAATTCGCCCGCCCAGAAGGCACAGAGCGAGGCGAGCGCGATCCGCCACGCCTGGCCGAACACGGCCTCATAGGCCGCCTGCCCGGTCCAGCCCGCATCAGGCGGCAGCGCTACCACGACCACGCTCATGAACACCATGAACAGCAACGCGGCAAAGCCGGCCCACACACAGCGGCGCGCGCGGCCATAACCGTAAACCTCGGTCAGGACGTCGCCGAGCACATAGGAGACCGGAAAGAAGAGGATGCCGGCGCCGAACGGCCATGGGCCAATCAGCGGCAGATCGATCACCGCGCGCTTGCCCGCGCCGATGATGTTGGAGAGCAGAAGGATGGTGACGAACGCCGCCATCATGAAATCGAAATAGCGGAAGTGACGCCCCTTAAGTGCCTCCGCCCCGACCGCGACTGGCCGCCCGCCCCCTGCCTTGCTCATCCAGGCAGACTATCGCGGTTTGCAGCTCATGCAATCCACGCTAACGGCCTTTACGGGCGCCCGTAGCTCAGCTGGATAGAGCACATGCCTTCTAAGCCTGTGGTCGCAGGTTCGAATCCTGCCGGGCGCGCCATTTTTCGGAAATAGCGCAGTACAGCCATTCCGCAGCGGCACCCGATCCCGATATGTTGGGCGCCACTCGGCAGGCTTGGGCCGTTAGCTACCTGTCCGCTTTCAGCCTCTTGGGCCGGAAAAACGGACATTCGGAAACCCAAACCCGGAATGGCAACTTCCGGTCCAATGTCGGTTATTCGCGCGCAATCTGCACGCTCTCGAAAGCAGCCGCTTCAAGGCTATCCGCCTACTTGAGGCCGACATACGCATCGCGCCGATCTGCTCGGCGTGTGGCGAGAGAAGTGAGAACTCGGCCTCTTGACTGTATTGCATACATATATCACTACTACAGCTAGTATGCCAGTGGGCGCCCCCGACCCCGCGACATTCCTCCGGAGGCTCCATGACTCGATCATATGTCCCGACGCGGCGCGAGTTCTCCATCCTGTTGACAGGAAGCCTTGCGGCGCCGGCAACGGCGGCCGTTTCCAAACCCCGCCGCTCGGAAGCCGCGCGACTGCGCAGGTACGCTGAGACGACCCACCCGCGCGGCTGGATAGCCGCCGCAGACCCGGCTTGGCGATCCGGCTGGGATCGCCTCGCCGCTGAGGCGGACGCCATGAGCCCGGAGGCCTATCTCATGGGCCTCATGGAGCGGTTGGCTTGGTTCCATGACGGCCACACGACGATGTACGTGGATGGGCGTGTGGGACCAGCGGGAATGATCAAGGCGCCGGGCTTCGATCTCACCCTTCCGATTGCCGCTACCTCCTTCTTCGACGGGCTGTACGTCACCGCAGCCAAGGGAGAAGGCGCGCATCTGCTTGGGGCACGGATCACGCGTGTGGATGGGGTCGCCATCGAGGAGGTCTTGAGGTCCTTCGCGGCTATGTGGCCCGGCAACAACCCCACCCGCGCCCACCACGACGCGGATTTGATCCTGAGACCTGCGGTCTTGCGCGGCGCGGGATTGGCCCCGCCCGCCGGCGTCTCGGCGCCGGTCACCATCGAGGCTGAGGTAGGTGGCTCGCTCGTCAAGGCCGTGCTGATCCCGCGCGCGGATGGCCGCGAGGCTCTAATCCCGCTTCCCCGAAAGCCGTTCCCGATCGAAACCTGGCGGCCGGGGCCCGCGCCCAACTTCGTCCATGCAGAAGACCACACCCTGGTCATCGCGTTCGACCGCTTGTTCGCCAGCAAGGACTCGATCCTGGCCTTCGTGCGGGAAGCCTTTGCGGCCATGGAGGCTCCCGCGATCGAACGGGTCGTACTCGACCTGCGCCGCAACGACGGCGGCGACAACCGCATGGGCGAAGGCCTGAGGAAACATCTCGAGCGGTCCCGCTTCAACCATCCTGGCGGGCTCTATGTGCTGATCGGGCCTCACACCTTCTCGGCCGCCCAGAACCTGACCTCGAGGATCGAGCGAGAAACCTGGGCTGCGTTCGTGGGTGAACCTTCCGGAGGCGCCCCCAATCACGAGGGCGATGCCAGGCCGTTTCAGGGCGAAGGGTTCAGCGCGTTTGTGTCGACCCTGCCCTGGTTCGACTCCCACCCCTACGACAAGCGAATCTGGACCATGCCCGACATATTGGTCCCGCTCCGGTTCATCGATTGGACGGCGGGGAGGGATCGGGCGATGGAAGCCGCTTTCGCCCACGTCAACGATCAACCGCTCGACGACCTTAGCGAGCAGCACACTAACTATTCAGATCGGCCGAGCCAGAAGACGGAGTGGAAGCCGTTCTGGATGTTATAACGGCGCAATCAGCCGGCCCTACCACCACCTTTGGCTGAACAAACGGCTGCTTTTTGGGATCACGGAGACTGCGTTTCAGCGGACGTAATTTGGGCGCGAACCTGTCGTCAAAGCTTACGCAAGACAGAAATTTCCCAAAGATTTGAGTGCCCATCGCTGTCATGTCGGGCGCGCCACTTCTCGCGTTAAGCTGCAGATTGCTGTAGCCCATCAAAACACCGACGATATTGAGGCAGCTACGCTCGTGCCCTTGCGGACCCCCTAAGTGCGGACCGCATTCTTCAAAAAAGACGAGTGTGGGAATGAGAAGGTCGGAATGGGGCGGTTGCGGCCCAGGGGTCATCGGTTTTTGTCGAAGGTGGCCTGCCCCTGAGACTGGTCAAGCCTTCTTGACGGATCGAATAGGTCCGGTTGCGCGACGCGGCGTTAGCGGACGAGTTGCCTTGCAATTTTCGCGACTTTCCCGTTGCCCGTAACGTCACCCAGAGCCCGACACGCCGCTTCCGCGAGGGGTTTGCCTGTCACAGCCTGAGCTTCGATCAGAAGCTCAAGCAATCGAAATCCGTTCTTCCGCTGCAGGTCGATCTTTGTCAGCAATTGCTGAAACGCCTCACTGATGGCCGCCGCGTGGAGCGGCGAAACCTGAATGACCGGCATCAGCGCGTCACCAAGCCGGTTGAACTTGATCCACTCACCCTCGGCTAGCCGGGTGATCGTTGAGGCAAATATCTCAGGCTCGAAGAGTCGCCCTTCGATGCCTTCGATCAGAGCATCGATGGCAAGGCCACGGGCATCGGTATCCCTGCCGACCAGCCCTAGGCACAGCAGCAGGTGGCCGGGTTCTCGCCACGGACGACCGCGTTGAAACAGGGCATGGAAGTAGCCATTGCTAGGATTCCAGCCGCTACTGCCGCTATCGATCCTCGCCGCCAAGCTTATGGCGCCGCGCATGCACGATGCCGCTGGATTCTGCGGCCAGACGCAGGACAGCCACTGCGCCACCCAAGGCCGGCTCAGCTCTGCCGTCCCTCCGGATGTCGTGTTCAAGTCATAGTTTAATGCGGCGGTAGGCAGGTCCCTCCAATCGGTAGCAATCGGAATGCGGAAGGCACCAGCGATACGACCGAGTAAGCCGTCAGGCTTTTCCGGTACGGTGGGCATTCCCGTTTTCACGCGCTCCACGAAGACGGAAAGCTCGGGAAACTCCAAGCGTGTCGCGTGCCGGATTTCCGTCCTACGCGACGCGCGCCAGATATAACGGGCGGGCCACAGGCCGTCGGGCGGTCCGTCATCGAGATCCAGCGGTGCGAGTTCCTGACTCCAGTCCTTGAGCGGGTCGCGGCATCGCGCCGCCGTAATCCAAGCGGGATGAAGCTTACGGTCGATGCGCTTCGGGCAAACATCGTCACCTAGGGCGAACTGCACTAAGCGCCGCAGCGGTTCTGGCAAGGCGGTGGCGTGTTCGAGCGCCGCGGCGCGATTGTCGGGCGCCAGACGGAGCATCGACAGGCGGAAGTCCATGCTGTCAACAGTGGAAGCATCGCTCGATCGTATCAGTCGGTCGATCCACAGGCGCGGGTCGATCCAGCCGCCTCTGTGCGTCGGAGCCGAAAGAAGAGGCTTGGCTCGACCACGGTGGATATGGCGGGCGATTGCACGCAGATGCGCTCCGATCGGCCAGAACAAATTCTCGGCTCTACGATCCCTCCATAACCAATCAGGACTCCGGTGAAGGCGCCCTGTCAGCCAAGTATAGAGCAGGTCGAGCAGCGCGCCGTGAATACCCCCACCACCGAAGACTAGTCCGTTGGTCCCTCCACCAGCCTTCAGGCGGTGCAGCAAGGGAGCGACGGCCGCATCGAAATCGGCCGGCCGACTGGTCGCCAGCCGCGAGATCGCATCGATGATGCGCTCCGCGTCATCCGGAGAATCGACGGATTCGGTCGCGTGCAATACGGCTTCGATAAGCGCCTCAACCGACTCAATCGGTGTAATGGCATCTTCCGGGTGCAGAATCGGCGACCGGATCCGATCGCTTGCAATGGCGTGATAGTCCATTGACACACTGGCTTCGGACTGCGCGGCGTTCGCTATCGACCGAGCATCGCTTCTTTTGTCATGGTTCGCGACAGCAGGCGAAAGCAGCCGTGCCAAGCGGGCGCGATTGCTGGCCGCTACAAAGGTCGCCGTCTCCTCCAGAAGCGCCAAATCTCCGCCAGGAACTTGGGCAGTATTTGCCTCAAGAATATCGAGTGCCGCGGATTGCACATCGGGATGGGCGTGCCGCAGAGCTTCACAGAGGACAGTTAAATCGCCGGACGTCAGCTGATTTTGCCGTGCAATGATGCGCTTGAGCAGCTTCAGCGCGAGGAGCGCATTGCCCTTGCCGCCGCCGGAAAGGGCGATGGGCAGTTCACGCAATATCCGCTCGACTTGCAGGTCTTCGTCGTTCTCGATCTTCCCGAGCATCTCCAGAGCGAAGGTCACGACGTGGCCGACTGAATGGCAGAGCAGGTCGATATAACCAGACTGATGCCGCAAAAGCTCGGTCTCGACTGGCCCCATCCGTTTGTAGAAGCCATGCATGCCCGCGAGCTGATCACGCCCAAAATCGAGCCTCAGTCCGTCAATCGCAGATTGAAGCAGCTCGGTGCGGTCGAGGTGTCCATCCGCTGATAGTTTCAGCAGGGCGTCGGGCCAGGTCTCGTAATCGGGCGAGGCTTGCCTTTTCAGCCACGGAGTCGAGACAAATGCACTACTCTCAATCCGGAATAGAGGCGCTATGTCCGCCAGCAGCGCGGGGTCAGCCAGCAACTGCTTCGTGATCGGCGGAACGGCCGCGCCATCATGGTGGGAGCCTGTGCGCATCAGGAACCAAGCGAAGCTCTGATAATAGCTTTCCGCCTCCGGCTTTGCGCAGACACCATCCCGTATCCATCCGCGCAAGATATCAAAAGGAAGATCGGCCCCGGTCGGCGCAGCAACCCAATTGTCCAGCCATTCCGGTCGGCGGTCGCGGATGACCTGATCGAACAGCGGCGTCAGATCGCGCCATGAGGAGAATTCCAGTTTCTTAAGAACTGAAACGGGGCAAAGGGCGAATAGCGCCAGACGCGCCTGACGTGTTTCCATCGCATGAAAACCGCCCCCGTCTCGTGCCAGGCAAAATCTGAGCCGGATCGAAGCGCCTGGCACGGCCTTCCGGGTGCTAAGTTGCCGATAGAGCTTCTGCGCAGGAACGGAGAGCTTGGCGCGTGCTTTCTCGTTCAGTGGAGCGAGCGCGCGCTGCAGTGCCCAGCCAGCTCTCTTATCGAGAACGAGCTTTTCGAGCTCTTCATACGTCATCTGGCCGTCGTTTCCGCATCATCCATAACCAGAGACGCCGCCAAGATATGTTTGCAGGGGCCGCGTCGGCCCTGATATTTGCTGAACCAGGGGCAGGTGCAGCTCTGGTGGTCGCCGGCGATACGAACACGATGCATCGTGCCGGTGCCTTGAACCTCGAATGTAGCTGCATCCTGATCGGCACCGGGAAGGGGTCGGATCAGTCCATTGCTCACCAGTTTTCGCGCATTGCCGAGACGCGGCTGCATCTCTTCCACGCGGTCGAGGTCGAACGGCAGTTCGCGGTGGAAATAGCGCTGCGTGCCGGCATCGAAACCGGCGAGACCCCGGCTGCCCAGCACTGCCAGGGCAGCCTCCACGTCGGGTCGACCGAGCGCAAGGTCTTGCGCAAGCAGCTCTGCGTCGACCTGCGATTGCCACTTCAGGCCGGCACGGACCTTGGCGATCACTCCATCTTCCGGCGGCCTCGCCAGCGCAGCAAGGATCTGGCCCTCACCGGAAAAACCCCGAAACACCTCCGGGCTGATCATCAGGAAGAAGGAGCCGATTGCATAGCGGACCTCCCACGCGCTGGCGCCGCTATCCTCGTCGCACCAGATACGCATGTTCTGCGCGCGCGCCAGCAGCGGTTCGATTACTTTCACCCGATGCGTCCCCAGGATTGGCACCGCACCCTTTTGCGACCGATGGCTTAGCCGGATCGATTGGCCTGCCGATACGGCATAGCTGGGCAATTTGGGCGTGACGGTCTTGGGCAACGTCCGCACGAAGCGCAGTGCTTCCGCGGCACCGACCTCCATCTTCAGCTCGAGCCGCGGCTGATATGCCTGCACCTCGCTGAACCCCTTGATCCAGCGCAGCGGGAGCTTGACCTTCTTTTCGACCGTTTTGTCGTTACCCCTGCTAAGAACCACCTCGTCCCTGCCGACGGCGAAACGCACATCCTCCTCGTCGCGCAGGCGAAGCAGCGCGTTGCGCATTGGCTGGTTGAAATCGACATTAGTCGTACCGCGTCCATGGCATTCCCCTTCGAACGCCTCGGCGGGCAGGTCCACCCGCGCATAGACGCCACAGCACCCGCTGAACCCCTCTAGTCGCAGCAACTCCTCGTTGCTGGTCAGCACGGGATCGAGGATCGTGGGCCGAGGCAGGAAGAAGTGCGTCCGCACAACATCGCTCAACGTGTAGAGCATCTCCCCGAGTATCCGCGGCTGTCGAACCCGTCCCTCAAAGAAATGGGGACGTTGCTGGTCGGCGTTGCACGTTGCGAGGGATAGTTGCGGTCGACCCGACGGCGTCGCGGCTATGCCGGACGGGAATGCATATCGATAGGTGTAGTCGATCGCTGCTGACACAGAACATCTCCCCCCACCTCTTTTTGGAGGGATATGGTGACGCGCGCAACTGACGGATTACGTTCGTTTCGCAGCCCCGAGCGCAACATGGCTTCTGGCGACAGCTGTCGTCCGCTATTGCGAGCGTGAACGGCAGAAATGGGTCAAGAGTGATCCTCCGCAGGCCAATAATGGCGCCATACGCCGTCATGCTCTCCGAATGGCAAAATCTCCTAATGATCTGAGGGCCCTCGGTCATGGCGGGTGCGCCCCTTTCCCTCGCAGCGGAATTTCCTCCGGTGCCGTCGCGTGAATGCCCTCGGAAGGAACCGTAACCCATTCTACCAAACCGGCTTATGGGTCACGTCGCCGCGTGAGCGGCCTCGCAAAGCCGCGCGATCACGCCGCTGCCGTCCGACGCCGCCTGATCGTCGGATGGCGCAAATTCGGTAATCGTCAGCCCGACCAGCGAGCCGGCGAAGCGGCGCACCAATTCGACGCCCGCATCAACGCTCAAGCGTCCATCCGTGTAAGCAAGATGTGGGAATTCTTGTGGATCGAGAACGTCCAGATCGAAATGGATATGAACCGGGCCTTCGATGATTTCATCTGCGCCGAGCCAGGCCAATCCATTTGCTCTTTGGAAACGCCACTCCCCCTCGTCACCCGTGTCAGCCGACGCGTACCGGAAGCGGGATGCCGGCACGGGATGGCTCAGAAGCGCCTGCATCTCGGCGGGTGCATGGCCCATGATCGCGCTGACCGCCATGCCGTGGAAGCTGCCACTGGGTGATGTATCGACCGTGTTGGCATCCAGATGTGCATCGACCCAGATGACGGTCAGGTCTGGATATATCCCATGCAGATAGTCGATCACCGCGACATCCACCGCGCAGTCTCCGCCGGCCGTCAACACCCGCTTTGGACGCCGTTGCTTCAAAAGACGTTGAGCGTCGCGGAACTGCTCGAGAATGGCGGTCCAGCGATGAACCCCGCCTGCGGCTTCGCCTTCGCCCGCCAGCGGGACGACTGCCACAGGCGCGTAGCGGGCGCACGTCTCGGTGGCAGCCCGGGCGCCCCGCGGGAGGTTGGCATTGCGCCCGGAGCCCTGCCATTGCGCATAGGAGAGCGCCAAGTCGAACCGATGCTGCGTGCCGGACATCTCTACTTTCTTGACTGGATAACGATCTGGAAGCCGGACGACGGTGAAGCCCTGTTGTGCTTCTCGCCGCAGCGTTGATTTCGTGCCGCGTCAAACGGCGTCGGTGCCCCAAGTCTGCATAACCAGCCCGACCGGTCAATCATTTCTGCCGGCGAGTTGAACCACCGCGATCGGGTGCATAGCTGCCGTCAACCTGCCCTTTTGCAGAGAATTTCCAATGATCTGAGCGCCCATCGCTGTCATGCCGGGCGCAGTTTTTCTCCCATTTTGCGGCCAGCACTGGAATTGGGTCCAATGTCGGTCCGGCCTGACTCCGCTTCGCATCCAACATTGCGTGCTCACCGAAATGGGGCGATGACAATCTTTGGGGGGCGGCGGTGGAATTATCACAACCGAGATTGCTCGTCGGCGATTGCCGGAGATGAGCAGGACGTCGACACCGACCGGGGCGGGCGCCGACCGCGCCGTGCTTGTCCTGCGGCTCCTGCTTGGGGCGCTGTTCGTCGCGCATCTGTACTGGAAGCTCGCGATCCTGTCAGGCGGGCTGAACGCCTGGTGGGGCAATCTCCTCGCCAACGGGTATCCGGTTTTCGTCCCCGCCTATGTCCTGTCGGCCGAGCTATTCGGGGCGCTGTTACTGATCCCCGGGATACTTACGCGTTATGTGGCCCTCTATGCGATGCCGATGATGATCGGGGCGGCGCAATATTGGCTCGCGCGCAAGGGCTTCTTCTTCACCGAGGGCGGCGCCGAGTTGCCGCTCGTCTGGCTCGTCCTGCTCGGAATCCAGGTCATGGCCGGCGACGGCGCTGGCGCGTTGGTCCGTTCGCCGCGCCCGCGTCGTTTGCTCGACTCTATCCTCCGCCGAGGGCCCGCATAACGCCTACCTGTTCGGCCACCAGCGCCGCGCGAAAGAAGATATACGGCCGGCGAGATCGACACCGCCTGGACGCCAGCGATCGAGGCCGATTTCATCGGCTGGCTCAATGAGAACCGGACCAGGCTCCCGGTGTCGGGCGAAGGCGTGGATCATGTCATTCGGACTCGCCCGCAACTCACCGGGCGCCCCGGGTCTTCGACTCGGCGAGCGCCGTTGCGGCACGGCGGGCGAGTTGATAGCGAAGCATAACGGCGCTCCAAGCGCCCTCACTCATACTCGAGGCGGGGATAGGATAATGAAGAAGCTGCTGGGCGCTCTGCTGGTCACGGCGCTTGCTGCGCCCTCCCTCGCCGCCAATCGAACCGATCCGCTGGCGCCGACTGGGCAGTGGTCAGGCTACACCGCCGGACGCGCCGCCCTGCCGCCGATGGGGTGGAACACCTGGAACGCGTTCGGCACTGATATCGACGAAGACAAGATCATCGGGTCCGCCCAGCGGATCGTCGATACCGGCCTGGCGGCCAAGGGCTATCGCTACATCAATCTCGACGATGGCTGGGCGCTGAAGCGGCGGATGCCGGACGGGCATATGATGCTTCGCGCCGACAAATTTCCGTCGACGCAAACAGCGGGCGACACCCCCAGCTTCAAGCCTTTCACCGACCGGCTCCATGCGATGGGGCTGAAAGCGGGCATCTATTCGGATCTGGGCCGAAACACCTGCTCGGAAGCTTTCAACCCGACCGAGACAGACCTGCCCAAGGGCAATGTGCTGGAACGCGAGGTCGGGCTGTACGGCCATATCGACCAGGACATTGGCGTCTATTTTCGGGAATGGGGTTTCGATTATATCAAGGTCGATGGTTGCGGATTGCGCGATTACGGGCCCCACAATCCGCGCGTGACGTCCGGCAAGTTCCGCGCGCTGGAACCGATCATGGATTCGAGCGAGGTGACGCGCACCAACATCGCTGCGATCCAGGCGATGTTCCGGCAGATCAATGCAGCATTGGTGCGTGAGAATCCCGACGGGGATTATCTCCTGTCGCTCTGCATCTGGGGCGCGGCGAACGTGCGCGCCTGGGGCAAGGATTTTGGCGGCATTTCGCGCACCAGCGACGATATCTCGCCCGCCTGGGGCCGCCTGTTGGTCAATTACGACAGCTCGGTCACGCGCTCACTCTATGCGCATCCGGGCTCGTGGAACGACCCTGACATGCTGTATATCGGGGCAGGGGATTTCGACGCGGATCACCTGACCGAGGCGCGATCCCATTTCGCGCTTTGGGCGATGCTCAACGCACCGCTGATGATCGGCGCCGATCTACGCAAGACGCCAAAAGCTCTGATGGATATTTTCGGCAATGCCGACATCATCGCGCTCGACCAGGATCCCGCCGGCAACCAGGCGGTACTCGCCTACGATTCCAGCGACGTGCATATACTGGTGAAAACGCTCGCGTCGGGCGACAAGGCGGTGGCAATCTTCAATCGCGGATCGGGCGCGTATGACGTAGACCTGCACGCCACCCACCTCAAATATAGCGAAGCCGCGCCGATCGAGCTCACGGACCTGTGGAGCAAGCAGAAGACCAGCTTCACCAACAAGACGCGGCTGCACGTCGCCCCGCGCGAAACCCTGATCTTCCGCGCGCACGGCACACGCACATTATCGGGCGGCTATTATCTGTCCGAACAACCGGGCAGCGTGAACCCGGCGGTCGACGGCGTGGTCCAGCCGACCGTCGACCCCACCATCTTCCGCACAGCGGCCGGCTGGGCAGGCACCAACGGCGCGGGCGATCGTCCCACCTATGCCGGCTGGGGTGGGGCGCGCGCCGACAGCGCGCCTTATGGGCAGTTGTTGCAGATTGCGGGCAAAAGATTCGCGGCAGGGATCGGCGTGCTTGCCAACAGCCGGCTGGAGGTTCGCAACAATGGTGCGCAGCGCTTCACGGCGACAGTCGGCGTGGACGATAGCGCGACCGACAAGGCGCATCCCGTAACGTTCGCCGTGTATGGCGACGGCAAGCTGCTCGGCACGAGTCCGGCGCTCAAATGGGGGATGGCAGCCCGCCCGCTTTCCGTCCCGGTTGCGGGCGTTAAACTGATCGAGCTTGTCGCGCGCAGCCCGGGCGGAGACAATCAACGTCTCCCCCTCGCCTGGGGCGACGCGGCGCTGATGGAGCATTGACCTAAACGACAGGGCCACGTCGCCGGGCCCGGCGACGTGGTCTAATCCTATCAGGCGAAGGTCAAGCTCGCCCGGCGACGTCCACGCGCGGCGGCACCGATCATACCCAGGCCGACCGCCATCGATAGCCAGGTCGCAGCTTCCGGCACATCACTTGTCGTGACGGTGGTATTACCCCCAAACTGGGCATTGCCGAACGAGTGGCCTTTGATGGTGAGGAGATAGGCCCCCGCCGCGAGCATGCCGCTGAACGTAGCGCTGTCGGTCAGTCCGTCGACGCTGTCGTTGTTCGCGATCGTGAACGTATAGGGACCGCCCAGGCCGGTCAGCACGACGCTCGTGAAATCCAGGTCACCCGATTTCCGGAGACGCGTCGCAGCGCTGGTCAGGCTGGCGCTGAAATCCCCCGCGTCGGCAAGCGTGAAAGCAAGCGTGTCGGTGAAGTCGCCCTTTTTGATATGTGCATCGCCGAACGATCCCGAGGTCACGTCGCCCACACTGTAGACCAGGGTCGTTGCGCCGGCGGTGCCTGCGCTCGCCGCCGCTACTCCAACAGCTGCCATAATCGGCAGAAAACTGATACTTTTACGCATAGCTACCCTCACACACTGAACCGAAATCGATAGTCCCAACGGTGAATTCCAGTGTTGGTTGCGTTGCAGCAAAGGCAGGAGGGTCGCCCTGTCCTTCAAACGGGGCACGCCGCCGCAACGGGGCTCTGGGGCGATCCGCTAAGGGCCGGCCCCGACCATGAGAACTTGTTCTCCCTGCCCAGCGCGACACCCCATTATCGATCGAAAAGGCGGGGCATATTCGGAGATCGAGCTCGCGTTCCGCGTAGCATCACGCAGCAAGCTGATCGCAGTCTCGGGAGTCGCGGCTATTTCTCCGGCCGCATGGCGAGACCGTGACGATAGTTCATCATGATCGTGATCCGGCGCGGCGCATCCCCGACATCCACGGCGACACGATCGGCACCGGGTTTGGACCAGCCCAGTTTAGGGTTGTTTGAAAAACCGATGCCGTCGGTCGAAAGCTGGAACTTGCGATCCCCGTTGCGGTCGTGGAGCAGGGACAGCGCATAGCGCCCCGCATGCGGGGCGCGGACGCAGAGTTGCACCGGCCCTTCCTGCGGCGTCGGTACTTCGACGCGGGCAAAGGCTTTGCCGGCAGCGATCAGAACATTGTCGTCGGCCAGGAAATCCGCATCGGTAGCCGGATAAAGCTCCAGCTTGAGACGACCGGCGCGGTCCCTGAGGCCGGCTATCTCGACGAGAAAAGCCGGCCCCGTCTCGGATGCGCGGCAACGTCCGGCCGCGATGCCGAGATCGGGGCTTGATGCAAGGCTTGCCGCCATCATCCAGAGCATCATTGCGGGGCGGCCTTTCGCAGGGCTCGTGCGGGATGTTCCGTCACTTGAGGTGGTTCAACGTTGACTGTCTCGATCAGACGCCACCCTTCTCCCAAACCCACACCTCAGCGTACACGGCTATGCTACCAGCCCGGGGCACAGGCTGTCGTCGCTATTGGCAAAGGCTGACCCGGTCAGCCCCTCGTTTGCCAGAAGTCGAAGGCGCGCTGCTGGATTTCGCGGACGAACACTTCCGCCTCAGGCCCGGTCCAGGCCCCCTCGTACCGGCGCGATGCGGCGGCACCTACCCACCAGCCCTGCCCCGGCAATCGATCGGATTCGCGCACCACCAGCACCGCAAGTTCTGGCTCACCCGCAACCGCCGCGCGCGTATCGATCACATCCAGCGTCTTGCAGACCGCGCGCATTTTCGGCCGCGTGAAGCGATGGCCGAGTTCGGCGAGCAATTGCGAATAGCTGATCGCCTCGCCGCGCCGTGCGGCTGCGATCAGCAATGCCCGCACCCGATCTGGGTCGGCGATCGAGCCCGGCCCTTCGGCCGGGACGATCCCCTCAGCTTGGAGCCATTCCGACAAGGTTTCGATCGCCATCGGAATAGTCTCTCGGCTGCCTCAGCGCGTCAGCTTCTTGTACGCGCCCGCGCCGGGCCGGTCGGCGGCGTCGCCCAGGCGGCGGCGCTTGTCTTCCTCATAGGAATCGAAATTGCCTTCGAACCACTCGACATGGCCGTCGCCTTCGAACGCCAATATGTGCGTCGCGAGACGATCGAGGAAGAAGCGGTCGTGGCTGATCACCACCGCACAGCCCGCGAAATTCTCGAGCGCTTCCTCGAGCGCGCGTAGCGTCTCAACGTCGAGATCGTTGGTCGGTTCGTCGAGCAGCAGGACGTTGCCGCCCTCCTTCAGCATCTTGGCCATATGGACCCGGTTGCGCTCGCCGCCCGAAAGCTGGCCGACGCGCTTCTGCTGGTCGGGGCCCTTGAAGTTGAACGCACCGACATAAGCGCGGGTGGCAACGTCATGCTTGCCGAAGGTGAAGCGGTCGAGACCGTCGGAGATTTCCTCCCAGACGTTCTTGTTGGGATCGAGATGATCGCGGCTCTGGTCGACATAACCGAGTTTCACCGTCGGTCCGACGTCGATCTCGCCCGCATCGGGCTTTTCCTGTCCAGTGATCATCCGGAACAATGTCGTCTTGCCCGCGCCATTCGGCCCGATCACGCCGACGATGCCGCCCGGCGGCAAGGTGAACGAGAGATCGCTGAACAGCTTCTTGTCGCCATAGGATTTGGTCAGGCCTTTGGCTTCGATCACCTTATGGCCGAGACGCTCCGGAATCTGGATCAGGATCTGCGCCGAATCCGGGCGACGATCATTTTGTTTTTCAACAAGTTCGTCAAAGGCTCTGATGCGCGCCTTCGACTTGGTTTGACGGGCCTTGGGGCTTTGGCGGATCCAGGCGAGTTCCTGCTGGATAGCGGTCTGACGACCCTTCTCTTCGCGCTCTTCCTGCTCAAGGCGCTTGGCGCGGCCTTCGAGCCACGCTGAGTAATTGCCTTCGAAAGGCAGGCCGCGGCCGCGGTCGAGCTCAAGCACCCAGCCGACGACATTATCGAGGAAATAGCGGTCGTGGGTGACGAGAATGACGTTGCCGGCATAATCGATCAAATGCCGCTCCAGCCAGGCGACGCTTTCGGCGTCGAGGTGGTTGGTCGGTTCGTCGAGCAGCAGCACCTCGGGCTTCTCGAGCAGCAGCTTGGTCAGCGCCACACGGCGCTTCTCACCGCCGGAAAGCTTGGTGATCGGGCTGTCGCCGGGCGGGCAGCGCAATGCTTCCATCGCGATTTCGAGCTGGTTGTCGAGCGTCCAGCCATCCACCGCGTCGATCTTCTCCTGGAGCGAGCCCATTTCCTCCATCAAGGCATCGAAATCGGTATCGTCCTTGGGATCGCCCATCTCGGCCGAGATCGCGTTAAAACGATCGACCATATCCGCGACCGCGCGGACGCCGTCCTTCACATTTTCGAGCACGGTCTTGTCGGGATCGAGTTGCGGCTCCTGCGGCAGATAGCCGACCCGATATCCTTCGGCGGCCCAGGCTTCGCCCGAATATTCGGTGTCGTAACCAGCCATGATCTTCATCAGGGTCGACTTACCCGCGCCATTGACGCCGATGATCGCAATCTTGGTACCCGGCAGGAACTGCAGGTGGATATTGTTGAGCACGGGCTTGTTCGCGCCCGGAAAGGTCTTCGTCAGGCCCTTCATGACGAAGCTATACTGCACGGCCATAAACAGGCGTCTCCGCGGATTTGATGATGTTGAGAAACTGGTCGGCACTGCCGATAGACGGCGCGCCGGTTCCTGCCAATATGGTGGCGGCAACGCGGACAATAAATAGGCCGCGCCGCCTTTTCATCGTTGCGCCACCGTTCTAGCGATAGGCCATGCGCTTGACCCTTTTGCCTCTGGCCGCCGCCCTCCTCTCCACTTCCGCCCTCGCCGCTCCGCCCGCAGGCCTCGGCTATGACATCGTCGAAGGTCTCACCACCGAGGTCGGCCAGCGGCTGGCCGGTACCGAAGCGGAAGCCCGCGCGCGCGATTGGGCCGTCGCCCGTCTCAAGACGCTCGGTTTCGCCAACGTCCACGTCGAGCCGTTCGACATGCCGGTCTGGGTACGCGGTGCGGAGACGGCCGAAATCCTCTCACCGTTCCCGCAGAAACTGGTGCTCGCGGCGCTCGGCAATAGCGGCGCTACGCCGGACGGGGGCCTCACGGCCGAGATCGTCGGTTTCCCCAGCCTCGACGCACTCAAGGCCGCGCCCGACGCAGCGGTAAAGGGCAAGATCGTGTTCGTCTGGCATCGCATGCTGCCCACGCAGGAGGGGTCTTCCTATGGTACCTACGGGCCGATCCGCCGCGCGGGCCCCTCGATCGCCTCGCAGAAGGGCGCCGCCGCGATTTTGATCCGGTCGATCGGGACCGACCACCATCGCGTCCCCCATACGGGCGCGACCGGCTGGTCGGACCGCGTTAAGCCCATCCCTGCAGCCGCGCTGAGCGTGCCGGATGCGGAGCAGCTCGAACGCATTCTCGCGCGCGGCAAGCCGGTGACGCTTCACCTGACGCTCACGCCGAAGATGGTCGGCACGCACCAATCGGGCAATGTGATTGCCGAGGTGCCGGGCGCCGATCCATCTGCGGGAGTCGTGCTGATCGGTGGGCATATCGACAGCTGGGACCTCGGTACGGGCGCGATCGACGACGCCGCGGGGGTTGCCATCACCACCGCCGCGGCCAAATCGATCCTCGATGGACCCAAGCCCAGGCGAACCGTCCGTCTGGTCTGGTTCGGCGCGGAAGAGCCCGGTGGATTCGGCGGCGCGGCTTACGCGAAAACGCATGCGGCCGAGAAGCACGCTCTGGTAGCGGAGGCCGATTTCGGCGGCGACAAAGTCTGGTCGTTCAGCGCGAGCTTCGCGCAGCCCAAATCGGCACTCCGCGACGAACTCGTCGCCAGGCTCAACCTTATCGGCGTCGAGCCTAGGGAAGGTGCGGCACATGGCGGCACCGACGTCGGCCCTATGGTCCAGAAGGGTGTGCCCGTAATTGATCTCGACAATGACGGCACACGCTATTTCGACATCCACCACACCGCCGACGACACGCTCGACAAGATCGATCCGGCTCAACTCGCCCAGGCGATTGAAGCATGGAGCATAATGCTCCGTACGGTCGTTGATACGAGTGACCCGTTGGCGCCCTTGCCGCCCCGACAGGATGAAGAATGAACGCGCAGCACATGATAGCCATAGCCCTGCTTGTCACCGCGCCCGCGGCTGCGCAGGCCCCTTCGGACAGTGCGGAGGTTCGTGCCGCGGCCCAGGCTTTCGACGACGCGCAACTCCACGGGGATCGTGCGGTGTTGGAACGGATGCTCGCGTCCGATTATCTGCTTGTGCATGGATCGGGACGGGTTGGCGATAAAAAGGACTTCATCGACGGATTCACCGATCCCAACACCCACCTCGACCCGTTCGACATCAAGGACCGGTTGTTTATCCGTCCTTCGGCCGACACGGCGATCGTTGGCGGCGAGGCGTGGATCAGCGGCACCGATCACGGCAAAGCGTTCAAGCAGCATTTCCGCTATTCGGACATGTTCGCGAAGCGGAACGGGCAATGGATGGTGGTCTATACCCAGGTGACCCCATTGCCTGCGCAATGAGCGAGGCCTTCATCAGGACGATGGCCGAGGCGCTCGCGCCGCTGCCGCGGCCTGCGTCGGCAAAATGGCCCGAGGGCGAGCCTTACGAATGCCTGCTTAACCAGCCCGGCGCGCAAATCCTGATCTTCGCGCCGCGCGGGACCGATTATCAGACCGAGCATAATCGGGACGAAGCCTATATCTGCGTGGCGGGCCGGGCGACGCTCGAGATTGACGGTCAGCCGCAGCCCTTCGCGGCAGGTGATCTCGCCTGGGTGCCCAAGCAGGTCCCGCACCGCTTTGTCGATGTAAGCGACGATTTCACCACTTGGGTCGCCTTTTTCGGCTGAACCCCCGTCCGCTCCCGGACACTGCCCCACCTGCGAATGTTCGAATCCGGACAGCCGGATATTGGGATTTTGCGCCACTTGTTGGCGCGAGGATGAGAAAAATGTACCCTTAAGGTGTCGTTCAACCTGTAAGGTCCATTTGGCACGGCCTCTGCATAGCAGATGACGACAGGATCGGGATCGGCCCGATCACCAAAACGGACGAACGAAATGACCAGCCAGACCGCCCCCGCCCAGAGCCCCCGCGACAATCTGTTCGGCATCTGCCATGCGCTGGGCGAGACTTTCGGCTTCAACCCGCTTTATCTGCGGATCGCGCTGCTGGTCGCGGTGATGGCTGACGCCGAAGCGACCCTGCTTGCCTATTTCGCTGCGGGGATCGCGGTATTGGTTGCCAAGCTGGCAACCCGTTCGGGCGGCAAGCGCGCTGCCAGGGCGAAGACGCTGATCCACGCTTAATGGTCTGACGGACCGCGAGCACCCCCTGTAAGCGGCGCCGTTCTTACTTCCCCGCGAGGATCCAACCTCGCGGGGAGCTTTTTATCTCATCGCTTCGATCAGGCTTGCGATCGACACGAAGGCAAAGGCGACTGAGCTGTCGGCCACCCCGTAGGGGAGGAAGATCAGGTCGCCGTGGCGCATGCCGCCACAGCTATAGACAACGTTGGGGACATAGCCCTCGCGGTCCTCGTCCGCCGGCGACAGCAACGGCTGACTCATCCGTCCGATCAGCTTTGACGGGTCATCCTTGTCGAGCAAGACCGCGCCCACCGAATATTTGCGCATCGCGCCCACGCCATGAGTCAGCAACAGCCAACCCTCGTCCAGTTCGATCGGTGAGCCGCAATTGCCCATCTGGACCATTTCCCAGGGGTATTTGGGAACAAGAAGCAATTCGCCTTCGCCCCAATGGTCGAGCTTGTCGGACCGGATCAGGAAGACATTCTCGCCATCCTGCCGGCCGATCATGAGATATTCGCCGCCAACCTTGCGCGGGAACAGCGCCATCCCCTTGTTGCGCGCGGCCGGCCCGCCCATCGGTGCCAGCGTGAAGGTACGGAAATCGCGCGTTCGCAGCAGCTCCGAACGGATCGTCGCGCCATTATAGGCGGTATAGGTGCCGATCCACTCCCTGGTGCCATCGTCATGGGTGAATTCGACAAGCCGCATATCCTCCAGTCCTTTCGACTGGGCGGCGGTCATCGGGAACAGGACGGTGCCGGAAAGCGAACTGTCGGCGTGGCGATGGACCTCGATCGCGCCGTTGCCAACCTCGATCGCGCTATCCGCGGCGGTAGCGAAAGGTGGTTCGGGCATCAGCTCAACGGTCGGGCCGGGCCCTAAAATGCCTTCGCGGAACGAAACCGACGAAATATGCCCCTCACCCACCGCGCGCAGCGACATCGCAATGCGGACCGCGCCCTTGGACAGTCCGCTCTGGTCGGGGTGCGGGATCACGCTCGGATTCATCAGCGCGGCGGCGGCATAGCTATATTCGTGGCAGAAATAGGCGCCGATCAGCTGGCGCTTCATTTCTGAGATATGGGCCCCATCGAGCGCGAGCGCTTGCTCGATCTGCGCATAACGGGTGATGAAGACCGCGCGCGTCTGCCAATGGCGCGCCTCAAAATCGCGGAGCACCAGTTCCAGCTCGATTTCCGCCATCTCTTCGTCGAGCGCCAGCACGGCATCGACGATCCGCCGCACGCGCCCCGGCCGGTCCGCGGAGACACCCGCATCGATCGGGATATGAAACGGGCGCACCACGACGCGGGCCGGATCGGCCGTCAAACGCAGCGGATGGTGGATAACATCAAGCAAGCAACTACCCCGGAAACTGGTCGTTCAAGGTTGCGCACCGGAAACGACCAGTGCCCTGCGCCTTATTCCGGCACATGTCCGGCAAATAAAGCCCTATTCGACGCAGCCCGTCGCTTTAGCGCTATCTGACAAAACCGCTGCGGATATGCTCGGGCTCGGATCCGGCGCTCGCAGCCGCCTTCGTCATCGCGGCGCATACGAACTGGAAGGCAAGGATTGATTCAGCACCCTGGTTCAGGTTGACGCGATCGCTCATCAATCCGTCATAGCAGCCGCCGTCCGCAACCGTCGCGATCGGCAGCGACAAATCGTTGTCGCCCAGATACCAGCCCTGCGCGCGCCATGCCGTATCGAGCCAGCGCTTCTGCCGGGTCAGGCTGTGCGCGAACAGGGCGGCATCGACCGTCGCCCAGGCCTCGAGCGGCTGTTGATCGAATGGCAGCGGCTCCGCATACGCCCTGCCGAAACTGTCGGTTCCAACCGCGCGGAACTGACCGTCGCTGTTGGTCTGGCGCTTGTCCAACCATTCCAACGCGGCAAGACCTTCGGCGACCATGTCCTTGTCGCCGATCAATTCGCCCGCGCGAAGGAGGGCTTCCGGCAGGCGCGCATTGTCATAAGCGAGAACCGGCTCGAACCAGGTCCACCCATCCCGGCGCTGGCGGCGCAGTTCGGCCAGCAGACGTTCGCTGAAGTCGCGAACCAGCTTCCAGGCAATGGGGTGATCCCGATGGAGACGCAGCACGGCATCCGCGCCAAGCAAAGCGAACGCCCAGGTGCGCAGCGAACGGAGCGAGAAGGTGTGCGGGGCAACCTGATCGAACAGGTTGAGCGCCCAGCGGCGCATATTCGGATTACGCGATTCGGCGGCGGTCGCCCCGATCGCCCAGAGCGAACGACCAAAACTGTCCTCTGAACCTTCGGCTTCCAGCCATTGGCGATCGAAACCCATGAAATTGCGGAACCGGCCCAGTTCGCCATTCCAGGCATGCTGGACAAATGCGCCATATATTGTGGCGAGCTGGTCGGCGCGCACCTCATGTTCGCCGTCGATGCGGTGCATTAACATCAGCGCGCGGCAATTATCATCGACGCAATAACCGTGATTGCGGTCCGGCACGGCATAATTGCTGTGCTGGATCATTCCGGTTTCGTCGGTCATGCGCTCGACCGCATCGAGCAGCGGCTTGACCGGAACACGCTCCACCGTCCGAGGCCGCCCGATACGCACCGGGCGCCGACGAATGGCCTCGTCGCAGATCGCGACATAGGCCTCGGCCAGCGCGCTCCACAACATGGTCCGGCCGATCCCGTAGGCGCGGTTGGACATTTCTGCCATGCGCGCAGGATCGTCGAGCAAAGTGATGATCTCCTCGGCGAAGCGGCGGCTCTCACCGAAGGGAACCAGCACGCCCACCCCGCCCGCGAGCAATTCGGCGGCGTGCCAGTAAGGCGTGGACACGACAGGTTTACCGAGCGCCACCGAATAAGACAGCGTCCCGCTCGTGATCTGCGTCTCGTTCAAATAAGGCGTGACGTAGATGTCGGCCGCCTGAAGATAGTCGAGCAGCGATTCTTGATCGAGGAATCCATCGATGAAGCGCACCGATTGCGACACACCCAATTCCGCGGCGAGCGCCTTCAGGCTGTCGCGATAGGCCTCGCCCTCGCGCGCGACGAGATGCGGGTGAGTCGCGCCCAGCACGACGTAAAGCGACTCGGGGTGGGCCGCGACGATCGCGGGCAACGCCCGGATCATCGTTTCGATGCCCTTGTTGGGCGAAAGCAGACCGAAAGTGAGCAGCACGCGCCGCCCGCCGAAGCCGAAACGGGTCTGCACGCTTTCCGGCCTGACCAACGGCCGGTCGGGTACGCCATGCGGTACGACCGCGATCTGGTTCCACGAAATACCGTGGACCCGCACGAGCAACTCGCGCCCCTTCTCGGCCATTACGATCAGCTTGGACGCCCGGCGCGCCAATGCCTCGATCACGGCGCGCTGATCGGCATTAGGCTGCTCGAGCACCGTATGGAGCGTAACGACCACCGGCGCGTCGACGCGATCGAGCAGGCGCAAAAGCATCGCGCCGGCCGAACCACCGAAAATCCCATATTCATGCTGGACTAAAACGACATCCGCACGACTGTCATTTATGCGCTGCGCCGCAGCGCGATAGGCGTTCAAGTCTTCCTGCGCGATCGCGCAGGTGACTTCCGAGCCATAGGCATAGGAGCCGCCCGGATCGGTCATCGCATACAGATCGAGAGCAATTTCGGGAAAAGCGTGGTGAAGCGCCTGATAAATATCCCGGGTGAAGGTCGCGATCCCGCACAATCGCGGAGGGCTGTTTCCGATCAGGGCAATGCGCTGAATCTTGGGCACCCCGGCAGACGCCATCGTCGCGTTTCCTTCTTCGCTTATTTTCTGCTTATCCCGCCCCGATCGAACGTTCGGAGACACCGAAGCACATGGTGTTCCTGAACAAATCTCCAAGTCCCAAAAGGTTGCACAAAACGTATTGCGATGCAACAAAACACGCTCAGGTGGGTTTGCCCTGCGCTAAATTCAGCGTTGACGGCCCAAACCCGTGCGCTAATGGAGCCTTCGGGACGGCATTCGGGCCGGGCCCGGAATGATTACGTGGAGCAGCACGAATGAAGAAGGTAGTCTTTGTTCTCGCCGCTGCCGGCCTGATGTCTCTGGCCGCTTGCAGCAAGCAGACCCCGGCGGAAAACGCCACCGATGCGACCGCTAACGCGCTCGACAACGCTGGTGAGAACCTCGAGGATATGGCCGAGAACACCTCGAACGATCAGGCGGCTGCCGCGCTCGACAACGC
>Ga0068854_100000316_pt1 | contig 31898 bp, 11 predicted proteins | sample KBSCornC42_FD_66590 | JGI IMG/M metagenome (GOLD analysis project Ga0068854, IMG submission 66590) | Corn rhizosphere microbial communities from Kellogg Biological Station, Michigan, USA - KBS Corn C4-2 | ecosystem: Host-associated > Plants > Roots > Rhizosphere > Soil ... | reverse complement strand
GGCTACAACTCGAGCCTCGCGGTGCCGGCGATCGAGCAAGTGAGCGAATTCCCGCTCGTCGCCGCCCTGCCGGGCTCCTCGGCGAAGCAGACGGAACTGTTCGGCCCCAACCCGACGCCGATCGCGGTCCTCGACTACATGCGCAGCAAAGGCCCGCCCTGGGTGCAGCCCAAGGAGGGCACGCTCTGGTTCGCCGCCGGCATCACCTTCACCAGCTTCGAGCTGGTCGAAGGGCAGGCGCTGGTCGTGGTCGAGACCGGCGAGGAGCTGGTGATCGCGGTGATCGGCGTTGCCAGGGCGCAGTTCCCGCAGGCAAAGACCAAACCGCCCTCCCTCTACGCCAACGTCGAGCTCAACATCCTCATCCGCCTGGCGCCCGACCAGGGGGTCTTCTCGGCCCAGGCGCTGCTCGCCAAAAGCTCCTTCCTGCTCGACCGGGCCTGCGTCCTGACCGGCGGCTTCGCTTTCTTCGTCTGGTTCGGCAAAAACCCCAACCGCGGCGACTTTGTGCTGACGCTCGGCGGCTACAACCCGGGTTACAAACACCCGAGCCACTACCCGACAGTCCCCGCGGTCGGGTTCCGCTGGTCGATTGACGACACGATCACGCTCAGCGGCAGCGTCTATCTCGCCGTCACCCCGGCGGTGCTGATGGCGGGCGGACGGCTCGAAGCCACCTACCGGTCGGGCCGACTCCGGGCCTGGTTCGAAGCCCACGCCGACGTGCTGATCCGCTGGAAGCCGTTCTGGATCGAAGCGGGGATCGGGGTCATGGTCGGCGCCGCCTACATGCTCAACCTCTGGTTCACCGAAAAGGAGGTGAGCGTCGAACTCGGCTGCGACCTCGAACTTTGGGGTCCCCCGACGGGGGGTGCGGTCGTGGTCAACTGGTACGTGATCGGCTTCACGATCCGCTTCGGCGCCGGCAAGGGCAGCGCCGAAGCGGTGAAGAAATGGGGCGACGTCGAGACCCTGCTGCCGGGTGCCGCCGCCCCGGGCGATCCCTTCACCGTGCTGGCCCTGGCCCCGACCGACGGGCTGTTGCCGGGGCCCGAGGACGGCCCCTGGACGGTCCGCGCCGGCAGCTTCGCCTTCGAGGTTTCGACCCCGATTCCCGTGACCCTTGCGACCGCGGGGGAAGAGAGCTTCAAGGGCGACCCCTTCAACGTCTACCCGCTGCGCTGGAAGGGGGTCTCCTCGACCTGCACGGTGACCGTCATCGACGTCGAAACCAACGAGGACCTGACGCCGGTGTTCGCCGCAGCGCGGCTGAGCGGCAACGTGCCCGCCTCGCTCTGGGGGTCGCCGCCCGAAAGCGGAGGCAGGCCCGTGGTGCCGGCCTCCTCCGAACAGCTGGTCCGCGAACAGCTCGTCGGCCTCTCGCTCCGCGTCCACGCCCCCACCCTCGGCGCCAGCGCCGGCCCGATCGACGTCGAGGCGAATCTCGCCAACGCCGACCTCGAACTGGCGGGGGCCCTGCTGCCACTCAGCTCCAGCGCCGAACCGAGCGGTGAAGCGGCGCTTGGCGGCGAACCGACGGTGGCAATCATCTCCGACCCGACGACCGGGATCGCCGCAGCCGCCACCGTCGCCAAACGGGCGGCGCTCTACGAAGCGCTAACCGGCGCCGGTTACCTCGCCGCCGGCAACGACGAAGCGCTCGGGGGCTTCGCGGCCGAAGCGGACAGCGCCTTCGCGGCCGACCCGCTGGTGGTGAAGTGAAGCTGCCGCGGCCCCCAGCCGAGCCGGCGCCGCCGATCTTCGCCGCCGGGCCGAATGCCCCGGCGGCGGGCGCGATCGGCTTCTACGACGGCAGCTTCCCGTCGCTGGAGGCCGGCCGCTACCGGATCGGCGTCACCCAGAAAGTGGCGGGCCCCGAAACCCCGGGTTACCGGTCCGAACAGGAATTCGAGGTCGAAGCGCCGCAGTTCGCGATCGACCCCAACCTGGTCCGGGCGGTCTACCCACCGCCGGGCGGCAACGGCGAGTACGGCGAACAGGTCCCGTTCATCACCCTCGACGACCCCTCCCTGCCCTGGGAGCGCGGCATCGTTCCCGGGGGCGGCACTGCCGACGTCGGCAACCCGCTGCCGTGGATGGCGCTGGCGCTCTTCGGCGAGGAAGAGATCCTGCTGCAGCCGGAAACCGGCTCGCCGCTGGCAACCGTGAGCGTCACAGAACTGCTGGCGGCGGACCTGAAGGTCCTGAAGCCGCAGATCCCCTCCTCGCAGCTCTCGTCGGCGACGCGGGCATCCCGCTGCCAGACGATCACGGTGCCGGGGGAAGCCTTCGAGAAGCTGCTGCCCTCGCGCGAGGATCTCGCCTACCTGGCCCACTGCCGGGCGATCGACCGAGCCGGCGAGGGCCGCCTGCTGATCTCGGTCGCGGTCGCCAACCGGCTCCCGGTCGCCGACGGCGCCCCGCGGCGCTACTTCGCCCACCTCGTCTCGCTCGAGGGTTTCGGCGATTACCTCGGGCCGAACGCCAAACCGCTCCCGAACAAGCCCGAACCCGACGACGAACCATGCGACGTCCAGCTCGTCTCCCTCTGCAACTGGTCCTTCGTCTCCCATCCGGGCTCCGGCCTCAGCTTCGAAGCGCTGCTCGAGGGCCTGATCGAAGGCGAGCAGGTGACGCCCACCCTGCGCCTGCCCCCGTCGCCGGCCTCGCTGCCGCCGAAGGCGAAAGCGCGGGTCGAAGAGGGGTACGCGCCGCTGCCATTCGTCAGCGGCGCCGGCGAGCAGACCTTCGCCTGGTACCGCGGACCACTGACCCCGGTCGTCCCCCAGCCACTGCCGGAAATCGGCGAACCGCCGGTCGCAGCGGACGAAGCGACGAGCGCCGATGCGCTGACGATCTACCTGAAAGAAGAGGGGATCTTCGACCTCAGCTACGCAGCAGCCTGGAACGCGGGGCGCCAGATCGGCCTCGCCGACGCCCGCTTTGCCGCTGAGATGGCCAGCTACTGGCGCAAAGCTCGGGGTGCTCTGGGGCTGCTCGCGCAAAGGCTCGCCGCTCCCCACCTCGAGGGGGCCGAGCCGGAGGTCCTGCTCGCGGGCGACGCCAGCCGCCAGCGCTTCCTCGACCGGGTCGAGGGGGGTCTCGCCTCGCGCTGGACGGCCGCCATGGCCGCGGCGCGAAGCGGGGAGCGCCCGGCGCGGACCGCCGCCCCGCGCCGCCAGCGCCCTCGCCGGCGACCGCCCCCCGATCCGCTGGGAGTGCTCGCGCAGCCCTGGGCGGGAGCGGCGCTGGCCGAGCATCTCGCCGAAGTCAGCGGCCCGATCGCCGAATGGCTGGCCAGGCTGGACCAGCTGGGCAGCGTCCCCTTCTCCCACCTCGTCCCCGACCCCGGCATGTTGCCGCCCGAGTCGCTGCGCTTCTTCTACCTCGACCAGGGCTGGATCGACGCGCTCCGGGCCGGCGCGACCAGCATCGGGCTGCACTCCAACGCCGACGTCGCCCTGCGGCGGGCGCTTTACCCGAGCCTCGCGGCCAAGGGCGCCGGGGACGACGACGAAGCCGAAGCGAAGCAGCGCAGCGGGCTCGTGATCCGCTCGCAGCTGGTCGCCGCCTGGCCGGCCCTGGTGGTGCGGGCGAGCCGCAAAGGCGTGCCGCTGGAAAACCTGCGCGACGACTGCCCCTCGCCCTCGGTGCGGATCTGTCTCTTCGACGGCGTTCCGGACGAAGTCAGCATCGCCGAGCCCTACCAGGGCCTCAACTTCGGCCTGCTCGAGCGGGCCGTCGAGCCCCGCAACGTCACCGCTCGCGCCGCCGTCGGCGCCCGGATCGGCGGCGCCGAACGCGTCACCCCGCCCTACCGCGAAGAAGACCGTGACCTCGGCGTGCTCGAGGTCTCAGAACTGGCGCAAGCGCTCGCCGCGGCGAGCGGAGCAAGCCCGTTCGGCTCGGCGGCCATCGTGTACTGGAACAAAGAAGCGCTGCAGACGACGGTCGTCAGCCCGCGCCTGCTCGAGGCCAAAGTGACTGCCGACTCGATCAAAACTGCAGGGACGGTGGCGGTGACGGTCGTGGACAACGGAGTGACCTCGGCCCCGGCCAGCTTCGCGATCAGGTCCGGCGGGCCGGCGATCGAGCCGGGCGACCCGGCAAGTGCGGCCGCGGCGAGCGGTAACGACGAAGCCGGCGCGAGCGGGCCGACGATCCGCTCGCTCGAGCCGGGGGTGGCGAGGGCCGGCGCGGCCGATCTCCCGCTCAGCGTCCTCGGCGACAGCTTCGGCGCCAACGCGGAAATCCGCTGGAACGGGGCGCCGCTGGAAACGGTCTGGCACGACGCCGAACGGCTCAGCGCGACGATCCCGGCCGAATCGCTGAGCAACGCCGGCACCGCCACAGTGACGGTGGCGGAAGCGGGCACCGAATCGGCCCCGGTCTGGTTCCCCGTGATCGAGCCCGGGCCGACGATCGGCACCCTGGTGCCCGCCGAGGCGGTCGCCGGGGATCCGGGCTTCACCCTGCGCGTGGTCGGCGGCTTCGGCGCCGGCGATTTTGCGATCCAGCTGGTCGAAGCCCCCGAGCTCCAGGCGTTCCTCCCCGCCCCCGAAGCAGGATCGCCATGAACGGCGAGCCGCTGATCGTCCCGCTCACGGTCGAGGCGCTCGTCGTCAACGACGAGGTCCGCAAGGCCAGCCCCTTCGTGCGGACGCAGATGCGCTACGAGAAGCTGGAGGACGCCGGCAACGCGCAGCCGCGCATCCACGACCGCGAAGATTTCTCCCGCGAGGGTCCGGTTCCCCCGCTCGAAATCCCCGCCGCCGAGTACTACAACGGCGTCTACCTCAAGTGGCGGCTGCCGAACGCCTTCGCCCACGGCTACCAGGACCCGGCCTCCGAACAACCCCGCTTCCCGCGCATCCCCAACCGCTGGCTGGTCGTGCGCTACGGCGGCAGCCCGGAAGCGCGAACCGCCGCCGCCTGGATCGTCGAGAGCGACTACCTCTGGGAACCCGGCGAAGAGCCGCCGCCGACCGACGCCTCGAAGGTGAGCGCCTGCTACCTGCAGGGCGCCGCCGGTGAAGCCCCTTCGATCGTCCACATGGGAAGGCACGTCGAGCTTGGCTCCTGGGCGGAGCCGGGAACCACCCAGAAGCTCACCGCCATCGCCCCCGGCAACGCCGCCTTCGCCTTCCACCAGCCCAGCAACAACAACGTGCTCTCGTTCATCGACGCGCTCGGCGACGCCGCCGCCGAGACCCTGAGCTACCAGGTGTTCGGCTGGTTCTCGGTCGCCGCGGACGACCCGCTCGCCGAAGCCAACCGCCTTGGTCTCGGCCCGGTCCTCAGCGAACTCGGCTGGACGCTCGCGGCGGGGACCGACCCGGCCGAGAACCCGAGCTGGTCGCTGCTGAGCGGATACGTCACCGGGGTCGAGTGGCAGACCGAGGAGCTGCCCCCCGGCGGTGGCGCCGCCCGAAACGAGCGGCCGATGGTGCTCGCCGCCGGCAACACCGCAATCGAGGCGCTGACGGCGCTGGTCGCAGCGCAGGCCGCCGGCTCGGGAGAAGAGGTCGACGCCGAGCTGCTCGAGGCGCTGCAGCTCGACCTCCTCGACACGCTCGACAAACCCGACGGGGAGGCGGTGCTGGCCGAGCGCCTGCAGGCGAGCTTCTTCCAGCGCTTCTCCGGCGGGTATGCCTGGGAGATCGTCGATGCACCCGGCGCCGAGCCGGTGGCGGAGGAGGAGCTGGCCCGCGAGCTGAAATGGCTCGGCGAGCTCAACCGCGCCCAGGCCGCAGTCGACGCCGATATCCGGACACTGGCCGCGATGCAGCGGGAGCTCTACGTCTTCTGGTGGAAGTACACGCGCTGGCCGCGCTCCTTCCGCGGCAAGACCTCGATCGAGGGGCCGGGCGGCAAGCCGATCGACCGCGCCGACCTTCTCGCCGAGCTCCAGCGCGAAGGCGACAACACGCTCGCCGCGCGGGTCGAGGCGCAGATCCGCAAGATCGAAGCGGACCTCGCGGCCATTCCCCAAGGGGCGACGCCGGCCGAGCTCGAAGCCGCGATCGCCGCCTACGCAGCGGAGCGGAAACTGCCTTCCAGTCGCGAGCTGAAGCGCTCCGCCGCCCCCGCCCTTCACCAGCCGAACAATCCGGCCCTGGTGATCGCCGGCGACGCGGCGGCCGGAATCGTCCAGCCCGCACGGACGGTCGAGTGCCGGCTGCCGGGCCAGCTCGTCCGCGGCTTCCGCTGGTCGCAGGAGGCGCCGCCGGGTCCCACCAACGAAGTGACCGCAGAAACGGCCGGGCTGCGCATCCCGCGCCCCGACCTCGGCGGCGTCGAAGGGGTGCCATGGGCGCCGGAGCTGGCGGCCGAGCTCGTCGACGAGGCTTTCTTCCTCGACCCGATCAACGCGGAGGCGGTGGTGGCGGCGGTCCCGGACCACTCGGCCGCCGAAGCGCGCCGGGCGATGGCAGACAACCCATTGGGGACTCCGCCCGATGGTGCCGTCGAACGGTGGGCGGAAAACCCGTGGCACCCCCTGCTCCTGCTCTGGCAGGTCTCCTACCGGCCGATCTCCTACGGCACCGCGAGCGATCCCAACTGGACGTTCGAAGCGGGCGAATACACCTGGAACGGCGAGGGCGAGGGAAAGCCGCTGAAGTTGTGGGGCACGATCCAGCTCACCCCGGCCGCGACCTTCAACCTCCTCGCCCGCCTCGACGCGTTCCTCGAATCTAGTCCGCGCATCAGCTCCAAAGTGCTGGCCGAACTGACAGAGCTGAGGGAATTCGTCGCCAGCCACGACGAGGACTGGGCGGTGCTCTCGCAGACCCTCGACGGGTTCAACAACCAGCTCCAGCTCGGCCTGCCGGGCACCTTCGTCAGCCCCCAGACCACGCGCGAAGCGCTGGCGCCGCGGCTGTCGAACCTGATCGGGGGCGGTGGCGGCTCGCCGCCGCGGCTCGGCCGCCTGCCGAAGACGAAGAAGAAGGAAGAGGGCAAGCGCGACCTCTTCCAGCCCTGGCGGGCGGGCGAGTTCAGCTTCACCGAGCTGGTCGTCGTCGACGAGTGGGGGCAGGCTGTCTGGCCGATCGACGTCCACGCGGACCGCAGCGAGCCGATTTACCTCCCGGCCGAGATGGACGCCGGCCGGCCGGCCGAACCGCAGACCGTGGCCAAGCTCAACCCCGCCCTGCTGCAGCCGGCCCGCCTCGCCTTCGAGCTGCTCGCCGCCGACGACGACGGCGACGCCGGCCCCCGAGAGCCGAGCGCGAACCCGATCTGCGGCTGGATCGTGCCCAACCACGTCGATTCCTCGCTGATGGCCTACGACCCCGCCGGCACGGCCCTGGGCGAGGTCGCCCACGGCGTCGACCGTTCGGGGAAAGCGCGACCGCTCTGGTCGCCCGCCCCCGGCAGCCCCTACCCCACGCTCGCCGAACTGCGCCGCCGCGTCCCCCACATGGGGCCGTTCCTGGCGACGCTGGCCGAACACGACGCGGCGACCTTCGCCGCCTTCCTCACGGCGATCGACGAGGCGTTGTGGACGACCGTCCCCGGCGGCGGCATCTTCGACCACAGCCTCGCCGCGCTGATCGGCCGGCCGCTGGCGCTGGTGCGGAGCTGCCTGCAGTTCGAGCTCGACGGCCCGGCAAGCCGCGACCCGAGCTGGCGGTACACGTTCAGACCGGCGCCGGACCCGCTCGCGAGCTACGAGTTCGCGATCGAGCTCGGCAACCTCGGGCGCCTCGACGACGGCCTGATCGGCTACTTCGTCGCCGACGACTACGAGACGTTCAACGTCGGCGCCACCTCCGGCGCGGAACGGGGGCCCTACCTTCGGCCGATCGGCGTCGACGGCAACTACCTGCAGCTCCCCTTCGACGGCCACTCGCGGACCGCGCTCTCGATGCTGATCGACCCGCGGGCGCCGGTCCACGCCACCACCGCGATCCTTCCTGACGTCGAGCTGGCTCTACCCCCGCACCTCGTCGACTCCGCGCTCGAGGCGATGGACGTCTCCTTCCGCGTCAACGGCGTTCTCACCGACTCCGAAATCGCCGCCCCCGAGCCGGGCGCGGCGGATGCGGGGATCGTGGACGCGGAGGGGACCACGATCCGCCTCCCCCTCCCCGAGGAGAAGGACGGCACCTGGACCTGGGCAGAGCGCGAGGCGAGCTCCGACCGGGACAGCGCTCGTTCCCGCTGGGTCAGCTATCCCCTCGCCGGCAGCGACCCCACGGCCGCCCTCCGCGACCTGCCCCCGACGCTGCGCCGTGGCCTCCTGCAGCTCCGCGCCCCCGCCCGGCGCAAAGGGGAGGAACCGGAGGGATGACCCGGGTGCTCGACTAGGGCGTCGCCGGCTGGTTCGCGAAGGCCTGATAGCTGCGACAGGGCTCGCCGCGCAGGCCGGGGCAAGGAGGCAGGCCGGTCGGGACGCTAACGCCGGGGACGACGGGCAGGAGGAGGTTCGAGGGGGTGGCCCCGCCGTATGCGATCGCGACCTGGGCGGTGGTTCCTTCGGGTTCGGCGTGGTCGAAGGCCCAGATCGGCTGGGTGCCGTTGGGGGCGGCGATGGTGACCCGAATTCGCGAACCGGCTCGGTAGGCGTGGCCCTCGTAATAGAGCGGGATCGTCACCGGCACGAATTCACCAGGCGGCATCGGCGCGACGTCGGCTTCGCGCAGGCTCAGGACCGGCTCGAGCGCGGTGCTCTTTTCGGCGTCGAGCTTGCGCTCGTTGCCCCGCACCCAGCCGTTCTGGACGAAGGTCTCCTTGCCGTCGGGCCGGACCTCGCTGATCGTCGCCTGCAGGTCGACGTTCGGAGTCGAGGAGCGAACCCAGACGTTCACGGCGCCGGCGCCGATCACGGTCGTGTTCGCGCTCAGCGGCGCGGTCAGGTAGGAGACAGCGCTCCCGGGCGGACTCTGTTCCCAGTGATATTCCGGCAACGCCGTCCAGAGGCCGCCTTCGCCGGCGGCGGTGTCGCCGCTGAAGTCGGTCTTCGGCAGGGCGTTGGCGTCCCAGGTGAATTCGTCGGCTGCGGAAGTGGCGGGCACGCTGCCGCTCAGGTTGCCGCCGGGGGATAGGTACCAGGCCTTGGCTTCGGTGCCGGGCACCGGGAATTCATTGAAGGACTTCTCGAAGCCCGGGTAGGGCTGGCCGGGCGAGAGCCCGCCGGCGCCGCTGTCGAAGAGAACGCGGACCGGCTTCAGGTTTTCGAAGGCGGCCTTCGCCAGGCTGTAGGTCGGCTGCAGCTGGATCGGGTCGAGCGGCAGCGTGACGCCGGGGATCCCCATTGCTTCCTGGTAGACCAGCGGCGCCGCGGCCTGGATCGCCGCCGAGGCGAGGATCGGCGGGCGTTTGGCGACGTAGATCTGGAGGAAATCGAACCAGCGGTTGAAGGTCTGCGGGTCGAGCGAGTCGACGTGGGTGCCGTTGGTGAAGGTGAACCACTTCTTGCTCGTGCCGGTCATGTGCTCGGCCAGAGTCGGGCAGTGGCCGCCGGTCTGCTCGTCGGTCCACTGGCAGGCCATGAAGGTCGGCACGTTGATCTTGTGGACGAAGGTGACGGGAGAGAGCGGGTCGGCGACTTCGGGGTTGTAGTGGCTGTTTTCTTCGATCTTTTTCAGGAGGTCGACTGCCTCGGGGTGCAGGGCCTGATTGGCGGCGCAGGTCTGGTCGCCTTCCTGGACGCGTTTGTAGGCCCATTCCTGGCCGGTGGTCGGACCCGCGGCTTCGGCGTCGTGGACCCGCTCTTTGGCCCATTCGAGCGCGAACCCGGTGTTGAGGATGCCGCCCGGATACAGCGTCGTCTGGGTGTTGTCGATCACCGACAGCGGCGAGATCGCGGCCAGGTCCGGAGGCTGGGTGGCGGCGGTGAAGAGCTGGCTGATGCCGCCGTAGCTGATCCCCATCATCCCGACCTTGTTGTTTAGGGCCCACGGCTGGTGCGCGATCGTCTCGACGACGTCGTAGCCGTCGAGGCTCTGCAGCGGCTCGAAGAAGTCGAAGGCGCCGCCCGAGCAGCCGGTGCCGCGCATGTTGACGTCGACCACGGTGAAGCCCATCAGGTTGGCGAGGATCGAGATCCCGCTTTCGGGGCCGGCCGGATTCGCGTACCCGTATCCCGCGTACTCGATCAGGGTCGGCGTCGGCCCGCTCGGCAGCGGCGGCAGTTCGACCCCGGGCAGCACGTGCGTCACGTCCTGCGGCGGGTGGACGTCGATCGCCAGCTTGGTGCCGTCGCGCGTGGTCAGGTACCCGTAGCCGCTCGAGGGGATCGACTGGTTGTAGATGCTGGTGCTGGGCGGCGCGGACTGGGTGGTCAGAACCTGCAGCGGCGGCGATTCCGCTCCCCCGGAGGCGACGCGGTACCCAGAGCCCGGCGCCACATTGCGGAAGAGGGTCCCACCGAGTTCGTTGGCGCTCCTCGTCTCGACTTCCGCGCCTTCGCCGTTATAGAGAGAGACCTGCGCCCCCGCCGGGAGCCCGGTCGCGTAGACCTGTTCCACACTCCCATGCGCTTCGAACCCCAGCGCGGCCGCAGGAGCGAGCAGCAACGCGAGCAACCCACAGCCAAGCGCCAGCCAAAGCGACGTCCTCCGCCGGCCTCCCCAGCGATCGAGAATCCCTTCCTTACCCAAGATTGGGTACTTGTACCACGCCGCACAGAGTTCGAAACCTCAGTCTCGTGAAGCTGCGGGACTTTATGCCTACTTATTTTGCTAATATTGATTTATTTACTTGCGGAGTAAATCATGCTTGAAAGCAAAATTAGACTGCGCCGCATCCTACAGACGCTCGTGCCTCGCGCCGAGGTCGGCGACGAAGAAATCGGGCTCGACGGGACCACCGCCCTGCGACTCGATATCGCCTCCCAGCCGACCCAGCTGCGAGCCCGGTGGATCGGCAACGGCTGGCCCCAGGATGTCCGCGAGGCGCTGGCGGACCTCGCAATCGGTGAGGACGACCCCTGGCCTCGTGACCTTGTCCTGGTTGGCAAACGCCTCTCGTCCGGCTCGATCGAACTGCTGGAGAAACTGAACGGAAACTGGGCCGACGAGGCCGGTAACGCCGAGATCCTCGCCCCCGGGGTGCTGGTTTCGCGTCGCGGTGGCCGCCCCAAAGCCGCGAAACGTGCGATCGCCTGGTCGGGCTCGGCGCTCGACGTCGCCGAGCTGCTGCTCTCGAGACCGTGGCTCGAGGGTTTTGGCACCAGCGAACTCGCCCACTTGACCGGCTGGTCCGCGCCGCGGGTCTCGCAACTGCTCTCAACCTTCGATCGCCATGGCTGGACCGTGAAGCATGGTCCAACCCGCGGCCGGGGATCGCGGCGCGAGCTGGTGGACCCGGGGGGCCTGCTCGAAGCGTGGGGCAAGGGCATCCTCGATGGCGAGGACCCCGTGGTGCGTGAAGCCTCGCGGACGATTGCGGACCTCGGAGAGTTCCTGCGCCATGACCTAGCGCCGGCGCTGAGCCAGAACCTGAGCTGGGCGCTCGGTGGGTGGGCGGCAAGCGAGGAGCTGGCCCCCTATCTGACCGCCGTTCCCACGCTGCAGATCTACGTTCACGAGGATGACCTCTGGGAGCCGCTCGACGAAGCCCTGCTTGGCGCCGGCCTCAAGGAGGTGAGCGAGGGCGGACGGGTCCAGTTCAAGCGTGCGACCTCAAACATTCTCGAACGCGCCACCAGCGCCGGCGGTCTGACCGTAGTCAGCGCCCCCCGGGTCTACGCCGACCTGCTCCGGCTAGGGCCGCGTGGACAGGAGGCCGCCGAACATCTGAAGGAGGTGGCGATCGATCCCCTCCACCAACGCCAGCACTCGAGCGCGCCGCCCGAGCAGATGCTGAACTGGGAGCGCAAGGTGCGCGAGCGCTTGCGCGAGCGCATCACTTCAAGCCCAGACCTCGACGCCGGAAGCGTCTATCGCTACGGGACCTACTCGACCAGTTACGTTCTGGATCGAGGCAGGGACGCCGGGTCCCTGCCCGAGCTGCGCCGCAAGCTGCGTAGCGCGGTCGGCGAGGAGACCGGCTGGCCCGCCTGGCTGCTCGCCGAAGGGACCGAGCAGCGTGCCCGACCGGTCGACGGCGGCATCGAGTGCTGGTTCGATGACACGACCTTCGAAGACCCGGCCCATTCGGACTTCTGGCGGGCGGAGCCAACCGGCAGGCTCTGCCTGATCCGCGGCTATGACGAGGACGGCAGGGACTCCCCCCTGAAGCCGGGGGCGGGGATCGATCTCACCCTGCCCGTCTGGCGCATCGCCGAGAGCCTGCGGCACGCGGGGCGCCTGGCGACTGCCATGGATGCCGACCGGGTCAGCTTCATGGTGCGCTGGGAGGGCCTACAGGGCCGCACCCTGGAGAACTATGCGAATAACCGGCGCCGCCTCGCGGGCCACTACGAATGCGTCCAGAGCTCGGTCACCTCCTACATCGAGTTCTCCGCGGCCGAGACCGAGCCGAACCTCGTCTCTCTGACCGAATCTCTTGTCGCTCCCCTCTTTGAGGCTTTCGACTTCTTCGAGCCACCGCCCGATCTCTATGAGGACGAGGTCGAACGGATGCGGAGCAGGACGCGATGACCGAAGAGGAGCGCTCAGCCGCCGCACGAGCCCGGGCCGAGCAGGCACTGGTCTGGGTCCTCGATGGCCTCGACAGCGAGCAGACGAAGATGATCGTGCTCGGTGGCCTCGTCCCCGACGTTCTGAGCGGCGGCAAAATCGCCTCCACCCCCCATCTCGGCACGACTGACGTCGACATCCTCCTCGTCGCCCATGTCGAGGAGGGGAGCGACCTCTCGCCCCTCGAGCAGAACCTACGCAACCTTGGCTTTCGCCCTCGGGCGGGTGGCTGGCGATGGATCGGGGGCGTCGACGGCCGCCCGGTAAAGATCGAGTTTCTCTGCGATCTCGGCGATCGAGTCGCAGAAGAGGCGATTCCCTGCAAAGGCTGCGACCTGTTGGAAGCCATGAACCTGCGCGGCACTCGCTTTGTCGGCCGTGACTGGAATTGGCGAGATCTAACGGCGCCGTCGCCCTCGGGGAAGACTCTGACCGTTCGAGCCCGCTTCGCCGGCCTCGAGGGTTACCTGCTGTCCAAGTGCTTCGCCGCCCGTCACCGTGGCCTTGCCAAGGACTACTACGACCTGGCCTACGTCCTCATTCACAATCAGGTTGGGGGCCCTCGTGAGGTTGCCGAGCTCCTGCGAGAGGGGAAGTTCAAAGATCAACTCAGCGACCTCAATTCCCTTTTCGCGGAGATCGACGCGCGCTTCTCCAACAACTCCACGTACGCCGCGGAGAGCTACGCGTCGCAGATGCTGATCGTCGATCCCGAGCTCCAGGAGAGCATTCTGCGAACCAATGCGACGGTCGCCGTAGGCGAGTTCCTCGAGGCGCTCGGGTTCACTAAAGCGCCAGTTGGCGCTTAGACCTGAGGCAGAATCGTCCGATGCAGCCCGACCCGGAGACGCCCACCCCGCCGGCGCCCACGCCCTGAAGATGTTCCGCGAGGAGCGCCGCTAGTTCGAGCCCGGTGCCGCAGCGCCGACTTCAGGTCTATCGCAGCGGTTGGAGAAGTTGCAGCGGACGGAACAGTTGAAGTTTTCGTAGCGGTCCGCCGTTTTTTGGAACGATGCGGATCATCTTGGGTACGCACAGAGTCCAGAACCAGCCACAGCCAGGGCCGCCAAGGCGGCCGAGATTCCCTCGCGGGCTCAAGTGCCTCGCCCTGATTGCGGCTACCGCCACTCTCCTTCTCTCTGCTGTGCCCACGGGCGCTTCGGCCACCGCGCTTCCGGAAAAAATCACCGAAAACATGACGCTGACGGCTGCCGGCAGCCCCTACACCGGCACCCCGACGATCAGCGCGGGGATAACCGTCAAAGCCGAACCCGGCACCGTCCTCAAGGTCAGCAGCCTCACGGTAAAAGGCACGCTCAAGGCCGAAGGCACCGCCGAAAAACTGGTCGTATTCACCGGCCCCAAAGCGGAAAACCCGGGCGAATGGGGAGCGATCAAGTTCGAACCGGGCAGCGGTGAATCGGTGCTCGACCGCGTCGAAGTTGCCTACGGCGGCGCCGGAACCACCACCGGCATGCTCTACGTCAACGCCTCCTCGCCGACGATCACCCACACGGTGATCCGCAGGAGCCAGTACCAGGGCATCAGCGCTCCCCACGGGGGAAGCCCCGTCATCGCCTTCGATCAGTTCATCAGCAACGGAGTGGCTGCGGGCCGCGCCGCGATCTCCTACGCCGCCAATGCGGCCGAACCAGGAGAAGTCTTCATCCACGACAACATCGTCGAAGGGGGCGGGACGGGCATCCTCGTCGGGAACTTGACGACCGGGACCAGCGGCGGGAACCTGGGCGGCAACGTGGTGGCAGGAACCAACGGGACCGGCCTCTCCTATAGCGGCACCGACATTCCCGGCAACATCACCGAAAACACCGCGGTCGGCAACAAATTCGACGACATATCCGTCAGCGGCACGGTCGCCCACTCCTCGACCTGGGGCCCGGGCATCAACCACATCGCGATCTCGGAAGTGACGATCGCCGCGGGAGTCACGCTCTCGATCAAACCAGGCGTCTACCTGACCAGCCCGAAAATGGTCGTCAAAGGCACGCTCAAGGCCGAAGGCACCGCCGAAGAACCGATCATCTTCACCGGCCCCAAAGCCGAAGCCCCGGGCGAATGGGGCAACGTCAAATTCGAACCGGGCAGCGGCGAATCTGTCCTCGATCACGTCGAAGTGGCCTACGGGGGGAGCTCGGCGAATACCGGCGCCGTCGAAGTCAACGGCTCCTCGCCGACGATAACCCACACCACGTTCCGCAAAGACAAGTACCAGGGCGTCAACGTGCCGCACGGCGGCAGCCCGGAAATCGCCAACGACCTCTTCATCGAAAACGGGTTCGCTTTCGGCACCGTAGCGATCCAATACACCGCAAACGCAACCGAAACCGGCGAAATCAATATCCACGACAACGTGGTCGCAGGGGGCGGGAGCGGCATCGCAGCTTCCAGCAGCTCGCCTGTTGGCGCCGGCGGGAACATGGGCGGCAACGTCGTGACGGGGACCAAAGGGACCGGCCTCTCCTACGGCGGCATCGACATTCCCGGAAACATCACCGAAAACATCGCGGCCGGCAACGCCAATAACCAGATCACGATCTCCGGGACCGTCGCCCATTCCTCCACCTGGAACGACGCCGGCGTCGTCATCAACACCTCGAATGACGTGACGATCGCGGCGGGGGTCACGTTGACCATCCACCCGGGCGTCGTTCTCCTCCCCCACAAGATCATCGTCAAAGGCACTCTCAAAGCCGAAGGCACTGCGAAAGCACCGGTCATCTTTACCGGCGCGAAATCCGAAAGCTCCGGCGAATGGGGCAACATCAAGTTCGAAGCCGGCAGCGGCGAATCGGTCCTCGATCACGTCGAAGCGGCGTTTGGAGGATCGACGCTGAGCGGCGGCATGATCGAAGTCATAAAAGTGTCGCCGCGGATCACCAACTCGACGATTCGCAAGGCCAAGTACTACGGGATCAAGGTGACCGAATCCGGCTCCCCGACGATCGAACACGATCGCTTCCGAGCCAATGCCAACGGTCTCAGCTACACGGGCACCGGCAAACTCTCGGCGACCCACAACGACTGGGACTGCGAAAGCGGCCCAAGCCCCGCAGGCTGCGGCGATTCGGTGACGGGAAATGTGATCTGGGAACCGAGCGAAAAGCTCCCCGAACTCAACGGGCTTTGCCGGGGCAAGGAATCACAGTGCGGCGAAGGCGCCGATCCGGTCAGCCTTGCGACGGGCGCCCTCAACTACTCCCACCGCGACCTCGTGCTGACCAACAAGAGCACTGTCCCGCTCGAATTCACCCGCAGCTACTACTCGGGCAGCGAAGCAGACACCGGTCTCGGCCCGGGCTGGTCGCAGACGGGGCTCGCCAGCGCCGCCGAACTGGAATCCGGCGAAGTCCTCGTGGTGCGCCAGGACGGTCGCCAAGACCTCTTCCAGAAAACCGAAACGGGCTACCAGGCGCCCTCCGGCGTCACTGACACGCTCGCCAAGGTCGAAGGCACCTTCCAGCTGACGACCCTCGAGAACACCGTCTACCGCTTCGACTCCAGCGGCCGGATCGCCTCGATCACCGACGACCACGGCCTCAAAACGACCTACGCCTACGACGCCAACGGGCGCCTGGCCACGATCACCGACCCCTCCGCCCAGACCCTGACCTTCTCCTACGACGCCTCCAACCACATCACGCTGGTCAAAGACTCGACCGGGCGCGAAGTCAAATTCGCCTACTCGGCCGCCGGCGACCTGGAAACGGTCACCGACGCCTTGGGCGGAGTCACCAAATACGCCTATGACTCCCAGCACCGGATCACCCAGATCACCGACCCGCGCGGCAACGTGATCCTCAAAAACACCTACGACTCCCAGGGCCGGATCACCGAACAGCGCGACGGCCTCGAAGACCTCTGGAAACTGGCCTACGGGTCGGGCGAAACCACCGTCACCGAACCCGGCGGCGGCAAACTCACCTACGGCTTCGATGCCCAGAACCGCGTCACCTCAGAAACCGACCAGCTCGGCCACACGACGGCAACCGTCTACGACGCCGCCGGCAACGTCAGCGAAGTGATCAGGCCCGGCGGCGCCAAATGGAGCTTCGGCCACGACGCGGCCGGCAACCTCACCTCGGCCGAAGACCCCGAAGGCGGCGAACGAGGCTACGAATACGACGCCAAAAACCGGCTCACCTCCTACACCGACGCCCGTGGCAGCTCCTGGAGCTTCGAATGGTCTGCCGCCAACGACCTGACCAAGATCACCGGCCCCGAAGGCGGCGAAACCACCCTCACCTACAACGCCTCCGGCCAGCCGCTGACCGCGACCGATCCCGACGAACACAAATCCGAATTCAGCTACGACGCCCGCGGCAACCGTCTCAGCACGACCGATCCGCTCGGCCACAAAACGAGCTTCGAATACAACACCCGCAACTACCTGACCGCGAAGACCCTGCCCGGCTTAGAAGCCGAAAGCTTCGAAGTCGACGCGCTCGGCGACGTCCTCGCCCGCACCACCCCCGAAGGCCACAAAACCAAATACGCCTACGACGCCAACGGCCTGCCGACCCAGGTCACCGACCCTGCCGAAGGCGTCTGGAAAATCGAACGCAACGCGATGGAGCGCCCGACGCTCTACACCGACCCACTCGGCCAGCAGACCAAAGTCACCTACAACGGCAACCTGAAGCCGACCAAAGTCACGAACCGCCGCGGCAAGGAAACGAGCTACGCCTACGACCTCGCCAACCAGCTGACCGAAGTCGCCCGCCCCGAAGGCGGGGTCTGGAAATACGGCTACGACGCCCGTGGCAACCGCACCAGCAGCCTCGATCCGCGCGGCAAAGAAACCACCTACGCCTACGACCTGCTCGACCGGATGAGCGAAGCCGAAGAGCCGCTCTCGGTGACGAGCGAATACGGCTATGACGCAAACGGCGAGCTCACCTCGCTCACCGACCCGCGCGGCAACACGACGAGCTATGGCTACGACAAACTCGGCCGCCTTGTCGAAATCGCCCAGCCGCTGGAAAAGGAAACGACCTACACCTATGACCCGGCGGGCAACGAGCTGACCAAGACCACCGCGCTCGGCACGCTCGAATACGGCTATGACGCCGCCAACCGCCTGACCTCGATCGAATCCGGCGAATCGATCCTGCGCTCCTACGGCTACGACGCCGCCAACCGGCCGACCGGCGCCATCGATGCCGAAGGCCACAAAATCGAACTCTCCTACACCGAAGAGGGGCGCCCCAGCTCGATCAACGACGGCCGCGGCCAGTCGCTGACGCGCAGCTATGACTCGCGCGGCAACCTCGTAAGACAGGTCGACGGTCGCGGGACGCTCGAATACGGCTACGACAAACTCGACCGGATGACCTCGCTCACGGACCCGCAGGGCAAATCGCTCGGCTTCGGCTATGACCCGGAGGGCGATCTCACCGAAGTCACCCGCCCGGGCGGCCTCACCACCACCAACCTCTACGACGAAGCTGGCCGCCTCGCCGAAACGAGCACGAAAACCACCGAACCGCCCGCGGTGCTCGAATCGCTGAAATACGGCTACGACGTCGCCGGCAACGTGACCAGCAAGCTCGACCAGCGCCTCGAATCCGAAACGAGCTACACCTACGACGCACTCAACCGCCTCGCCGAATTCAACCCGCCCGGCGAAGGCTCCACTACCTACGCCTACGACGCGGCAGGCAACCGCACCGAAGCCGCCGGCACCACCTACGCCTTCAACGCCTTGAACCAGCCGACCGAATCCTCCGCCGGCACCACCTACAGCTACGACGGCGCCGGGCGGCTGAGCGCAGAGGTCAACGGCTCCGAAGAAACGACCTACGCCTGGGACCCGTTCGACCATCTGGCCAAAGTCGAAGGCCCGGGCGGCAGCGCCACCTACTCTTTCGACGGCCTGGAGCGCCTCAGCGAACGCAAATTAGGCGAAGCGACGAAGGTCTTCCACTACAGCGATCTCGGCGACATGCCGACCTATACCGCAGATGGCGAAGGCAAAACGATGACCAGCTACGTCCAAGGCCCCCGCGGCCTGGTCGAGCAGCGCTCCGGCGAAGCGACCAGCTTCCCCCTCCTCGACGCCCACGGCGACGTCACCGCGATCGCCAACGGCACCGGCGAAGTCGAATCCCGCCAGAGCTTCGACCCCTGGGGCAACCAGCTCTCCGGCCCGAGCATCGAAATGGGCTACCTCGGCGCCTGGGAGCGGCCGAGCGACCCCACCAGCGGCCTGATCCAGATGGGAGCCAGGTCTTACGCACCCTCCCTCGGTTCCTTCGCCTCGGAGGACCCAGTGCTCGGGCATCTCGGGATCGGAGTCTCAGCGAACCGCTATCCGTATGTCTTCGACAACCCGCTCAATCGTTGGGACCTGAACGGGCGAGACGGATTTCTTGAGCTTCCCGGGGCGCCAATCTGCCTCCTCAGCTGCTCTCCGTCGGAGCCGCATGAAATCTCTGAACGCGCCCACGATTTTGTCAAGGTGACCGCCGGAACGAGAAAGTGGCTGCAGAACTTTACGACCGGGACTGGTGAATGCCTGTACGAGGGCTTCATTAACGGGAAGTATCAGAAATCTCCCTGTCATGAGGCGTATAAAGAATTTTGGGAAAATCTCGAAGAAATAGGAGAAGGACTCGAACCCGAAGAACCCGATGACCCGAAGCCGCCATTCCTTCCCCCGCCACTGCTTCCACGCATGCCCACCCCGGCCCCCGCAGGCTAAGGAGCCATTGGTGGCATGAACCTCATTGCGCTTCTTGTCGCTTGGGTCGCAGTCTTCGGGCTGAGGGCCTTGACTGGCGGTAATGCCACGGCGTTTGACGAGGTGGCTCTTTGGGCCCTTCGCATTCTGGCCGCCCTGATTGCCATGCAGGTCGCCGTCTTGTTGGTGCGCTTCATAAAGGGCTTGGTCAAAGCGGCGCGACAGGGCGAACAGGTTTTCACCGAAACGTCAGTGAGAACGATTCTCTTAGGACTACTGCTTGCGGGCCTGATTTGTCGTGTCTTCACCTGGGGCTCTGGCAAGCAGGGTGTCGTCGGATGGACGGGGGTAGCTCTGATAAGCATGGCGATCGTCGGCCTTGGGGTGCTCTATCTTCGACAAACCCGTCCTGAGCCCAATTCACTTTGGTCATATCGGAGCCCATACATAAGGGCTGCGCTTGTGTTCACGTGCGTTGCATCGCTAATCGTTCTTGGGGCCGCGCAACCGGCCGGAGCGCTCGGCGGTGTGCTAGTCGCCATATTTTGGCTTGCGTTGCTTGCGTTGCTGATCCAGATCGTGGGTAGCCGCTTTCGCCGCCCTAGCCATCACCTTGGCAAGTAACGTCCCAAACAAAGGCGAGGGCGCCTACACCGCCACATCGGACTGGCAAACAGGTGGGCTTAGGTACGCCAAGCTCAAAGAAGTCATCCCAGCCTATCTTGCACCCGCAGAGGTTCTTGCTTTTTTTGTAGCCGTCAAGGGGGCGGGCGGGCGGCTTCGACTCGTAAACCCGTTTACGCCATTACAGCGGGAGTACGTCTTGGCGGCGACTACGAATGGCCTTACGATTCTCAGATTGCGCCGACCTGGCGTCTTTAGGGCCAGCATCCGCGACTCCATCTACGAGAGCCGCGAACCTGCTGACGTGCGATGGACAGATGGCAGGGTGTCAGTTGACGGCGAGATGTATGCGCCTATTGCGTTTCATAGCGAAGCTGCTGAACAAGTGGTAAGCATCTTAAAGCTCAGATCACGTACGAAGAGCTAGCGGCTTGTCATTACGTCCCCCCGCAAAAGATGCATCCAAAGCTGAATTCCTCCTCTGGTGGCGCAGCTGCGTGAGCCTAATGACGGCCTTGACGGTTGTCGTCCTCATCATCGCCTTGCTCACGCAGTGTCCCTGGCCGATTATCGCGGTTATGGGGCTTGCCGTTCTCAACGGCCTTACCCAGATCAGAAGTCTTACGGTCAAGGCACGAAATGCTCCAACCATTCCTGCCGTTAATAGCTCGCACAGGCCGGTACAGTCAGTACCGCGATTGTTGATCGCGCTACCAATAGTGTGTGCGTTGGTTGCCTCAGTTGTAATAGCGAGCAGTGAACCGGGTTCACTCGCTCTTGTAATCTTCCTGATTGCAGTGTATGCCGCTGTCTACCTCTATTTCTACCTGCTCGGCGTGTGGCGGACGCGAGGCAAGAGCATCGACACGCCGTAGGAGGAAACAAATGCTCCACCTGATTGACCTGGCTTTATCGTGACCGCGACCCTCCTCATAGAACGTGCGCCTGGTGGCTGGGCTGACAGCCTGCGCGCATACGAAGTCATTGTGAACGAGGAGAAACGCGCAGAGCTCTGTCGTGGCGAGAAAAGAACGATCGAGGTCGATCCCGGACAGACGGAGATCTATCTGAAGATTGACTGGTGTAGGAGCAAGATTGTTCATTTGTCCCTTGGAGAGGGATCGGAGGCGCGACTCTCCTGTCGGCCCCGTCTGCTCTTTACTGTTCTCTATGCCGTGATTTTCAGCCGCAATAATTACATGCGACTAGAAGTCAACAGTTACAAGGAGCGGGGCCGCCGAGGCCGGATTGGGCTGAAATGAGCGACCTAGCCGCTATAGCGATAGGCGCAGTTTGTGTGCTTCTAATTCTCCCTCCCATTCTCTTTGAACTTAGAAGTGGCACAGTCGTCTGGGGAGAGAGTCGAACCGGAGATGAGCTTTGGTTTACGACTCGTTCTAAGGGCCTCTCGATTCGTGTCGCGGTTTTCGCCGTAGGAGTTGCGGCTTTGTTCGTTCTTTTAGGGTTTCTTTCGGGTCGCTTCGTTTTTGTCGGCCTGGGGCTTTTTGGATGCTCAAATGTAATCTTCATATTTCTTGCAAGTAGAGTCGCCGCGGCTAGATACCGGCGGCTATCTGATGATTCATCCCGGCGAAGCTGCGACCAACGCGGTTAATGGCTGGTCACTAAAGGTTACGTAGAGGCGAACTCGATCCAATGCGACGTCTTCTTGTCCAATGCTTTTGGCTCTTCCTCATCTACCTTGCCTTCATTCTGGCTGTTGTGTTTGGCGGTTTCCTCGCTGGAGCCCTTGGAATATGGGCATCTGTGTTGTGGGGTGCTGCGCTAATCGTGGCTCTTCTTCTTGTTATGCGTCGAAGAGCTATACGCGTGAGAACTGGCGGGGGGTAAATAGATGATCCAGACGAAAGGACCGATTCCTCTTATCCTCTTCGCATGGGTCGTGGTTGGCGTCATTCGAGTCCTGCTCGGATCGTCGACGGCGCCTATATCATATGTGTTCTTCGGCGTGTTCTGGCTTGTCTCGCTGATCCTGCTAGTGGCAGCAGTTTTGCAACTGCTCACGACGAAGAAGTCAGAGGAGAAGATTGAGTCGATATGTACCTGTGTTCTCGTGGTTTCGCTTTTCTTACAGGGTTTACTGGGTCATGGGAAAGCGACTCCCCTTGCGGCGTTTGCATTCTTGGCCTCGGCAATTGTCATTCTGTTCATCTATGGGCGAAGGCTACGGCGGGAACACTTCATCCACCCGTAATTGCTCAATCTTCGTGCTCCTGACAATTACTGACAAGACGTGGAACCCTCGTCTATATGGCCTGGCCGTTTGCGTAGGTTTGCTAGCACGGGCGTCATACCGCGGCGCCCTGCAGGAACTCAACGGGGAAATGGGCGGGTGGCCGGCCCTCGTCACGTTTTGGATTCCATTGGTAGGAATCCTCTGGATAGGCGGATCGCTGTTGTTGCCTGCGGCGCGACGATGGCTTAACAACAGACACTAGAGCGTGAACGAATGGCAGGCTTGCATTGGACTTGGTGGTTAGATCGAACTGTAAATTGCATGATCCTGCTCATCTTTGTGGGCCAGCCGATCTTTACGCTCATCGGGGTGGCGGCGATTATCACTTCGTTAGCCCGGTGGCCAAGTCGACAGCGGCGACAGTGAGCTCACTGGCACATCTGTGAGATGAGAAGAGTGTCGAAAAGCGCAGAAGCGGACGTTCCGCTTGGCGCAGTCGGCAGGCTATTTGGCCTGCGCGTAATTCCTCCAGAGCTGCAGGTCGGAGAGCAAGTACGTTGGTCTGCTCGTGCAAATAGGGTGCAGTGGCGGATAAGGGCGGTTGGCGGGCGCCTTTATCTAACCGATCGTCGGCTCATTTTTGGACGCAGCAAACTGGAGGCGCGTTTGGGCGGCAAGGAATGGAGCGCACCGCTTGCCGAGCTAGCGCCTGCAACCCCCCACACTCGTCCTATGACCGTTCATATTGAAACCGTCGATGGGCAAGTCGAGCGGTTCATCATGGGGTCTAATCAGGAATCAGCTGAAGTCATTGACCAGGCGATTCGCGACGCACGCAACCCGCATCTTTGCTGAACATGAGTGAGCGATGGTTGGTTCTCATGATCCTCTTAATCGTGATAGGCGTGCCCGCGGGGATCACTTGGGCTAAGGGTCACAGGGCGGCTTTTTGGATTGGCGTCCTGGCACTTGGTCTTGTTTGGATTATCGCGGCATGCCGGCTTGCACGCCCCGACTCCCCTTGGGCTCGACGGTTCTATGGGCCTCAGAAAATGGAACGTGCCCGCCGCAGGTTCGCAGAAGGTCCCGAGATGCCGACGGATGGTGCGATCGTCCATGAAAGGCCCTGGGAACTAGATTGCTAACCGCACTTATTGGCCTAATTGCAAGCGCCATGTTGTACCTCGCTGCGATTCACGCTTTCGTGTGGACCGGCGAGCGCCGAGTGAGATGGGGTGCGCAACATGATGTTCTCCTCAGCCCTGAGCCCAAGGTTCCAACGGCTGCCGAAGTCTGGAAGCGCCACAGCGTTGACATGACCGTGATCTATTTTGTGGCTTTCGTTGTACTCGCCTTAATGGACTTCACGATCTTGGAGCGACTCGGATTTGCTGCGCTGGGGGCGTTGGTGTTTGGCTCAATATGGTTCGCAAACATCCCTCACGACCTAGCGCTGCCAGGATCTTCATCGGTAGCGATAGCGGCTAGCAAGCTCGGGTATTGGTGCTTGGCCGTTCTCGACTGGTGCGGTTACATGAGCTTGCTCTGTTTTGCCGCTGCGATCGTCGTAGACCTGGTCTAAGGCAGACACCCGCGGCTGAGGTCGAGGATCAGCCGGCGACGAGGGCGCTGACCGCGCGGGTCCGCGAAACCGCGACGGCGCCGAGGGCGATCAGCAGCAGGCCGGCGATCAGGGGGACGCCGGAGAGGGCGGCGCTGCCCCAGCGCTCGGTCAGGTAGATCGGCTCGAGCACGACCGGCAGGAAGGTCTGGATCGCGAAGGAGACCGGGACGACGTAGGTCGCCGGGCGCCGCTGCAGGGCGGTCATCTCGGTGGTCAGGGCGACGACGCCGGTGGCGGCGGCGGTGGCGAGCCAGATCCCGGCCAGGAGCCAGGAGCGGGAATCGATCCCGTCGCTGACCAGCTTCGTCGCGATGTTGCTGGCGCCGTAGGCGAGCGCGGAGGCGACGATTACGAAGGTCGCTGAATCGAGGCGTCCGCGGCCACGCAGCGCGAAGGGGACGAGCGAGATCGCCACCATCGCCCCCATCACCGAGATCACCGCGGTCTCGCTGCCGACCGTCTCGATCCCCGCCGGCTGTCCCCAGGCGAGCAGCCCGATCCCGGCGGTGATTCCAACGACGCCCGCCACCTCGGCCCGGCCGACCCGCTCGCCGAGCATCCTCACGCCGAGGTAGAGCATCAGCAGCAGGCCCGCCGCGAGCACCGGCTGGACGACGATGAACGGGGCCAGCGAGAGGGCCAGCACCTGCAGGAGGAAGCCGACGCCGCCGAGCAGCAGGCCGGCGATCCAGCGCCGGCGGCGGGCGAGGTGGGCGAGCAGCGAGAGGCGCAGCCCCTCCGCGGCGGGCTCCTGGCGGGCGTCGGCGGCCTGCAGGACGATGCCGACGTTGAAGGCGACCGAGGCCGCGGCCGCCGCGATCAGGCCGAGCGCGACCACCGGCTAGGCGACGGCCTTGGAGGCGATCCGCTCGGGGCCGATCCGGACCACGTCCCAGGCCAGGCCGACCCGCTCCATCGCTGTGATCAGCGCCGCCGAGGGGTCGAGCTCGCCGCGGCCAAGGCCGTGCCGGGCCGAGGTCGGGAAGGCGTGGTGGTTGTTGTGCCAGGCCTCGCCGAAGGTGAACGGCGCCAGCCAGCGGAGGTTGCGCGACTCGTCCTTGGTGGCGAAGTCGCGGCTGCCGAAGAAGTGGCAGAGGGAGTTGACGCAGAAGGTGATGTGGTGGAGGAAGAAGATCCGCACCGCGCCGCCCCACAGCAGCCCCATCAGGCCGCCGAAGACGGTGCCGGTCAGCGCCACCCCGAGGCCGAAGGGCAGGGCCAGGCCGGCGATCGCCCAGAGGACGAAGGTGCGATCGACGAAGAGCACCACCGGATCGGCGATCAGGTCGGGGGCGTAGCGCTCCTCCTCGGCCGGCTCGTCGCTGAAGAGGACCCAGCCGACGTGGGCGTGGAAGAGGCCGCGGACGGCGCCGCGGATGCCGCTGCCGTGACCGACGTGGGGGCTGTGGGGGTCGCCCTCGGCGTCGGAGAAACGGTGATGGCGGCGGTGGTAGGCGACCCACTCGATCACCGGCCCCTCCAGCGCCATCGACCCCAGCACCGCCCAGAGGAAGCGCATCGGCCGCGTCGTTTTGAAGGCGCGGTGGGTGAAGAGCCGGTGGAAGCCAACCGTGATCCCGAAGCCGAACGGGATCAGCGTTGCGAAGAAGATCAGGATGTCCTGCCAGACCAGCAGCCCGCCCCACGACTGCCAAATCGCCACCCCGATCAGCGCCAGCGGCACGACCGTGACGGCGAGGTTGGCGAAGCGATCGACGGCGCTGCCGGCGGCAGGCATGCCCGCTGTGTAGGTCTGGTCGTCCGGCATCGGGGGTTCCTTTCGGGTCTCGAGTGGAACAGCCCCGAGGCAGTTGAGGGATAACGCGCCGTCAGACCCTACGGCGGATACCTAAAGAGAAGCTTGCGCCGGCCTGCGCCGGCGCAGGGCTAGAGCCCCCGCGCCGACCCGCCCCGAACCCGCTGGAACAGGTAGATGGCAAGCAGCACCAAGATGATCACGATGATGATTCCGACAATGGTCAAGACACTCACTCCTTGGTTGGATTGAGTTCTAGATGCCCTGAGCGGGCACTCTCGAAACCAAAAGCCGGCGGCCGTGAATGTTCGGCTTGCCCTGCTTTTCGACCACGCTGGGGCACGCGCCGGACAAAAAGCGTCGCGGAGAGTCCCTCAGTCAATGCTTATGGTGCTTCGCCTTCTTGATGCACTTCTTCCGGGCCTTGCCTTTGAGCTTGCGGCACTTCTTTTGGGACGCCTTTGGATTCGGCGGCTTTTTGGCTGAGGGCGGCGGGGTCAGCGTGCCGCCGCTGGGCACCGAACCGCCGGAAGCCGGCGGAGTGCCTTCCGAATCGGGAGTCTGCGTTGGCCCTTCAGTCAACTCGACGTAGGAGATCGGAGCCGAACAGTCGGAAGTGCCGGCACCGGTTTCCGCATTCGCCGTGAAGGTCGTGGTCGAGCCGGCGGCCACCGTTACCTGGATCGAGAAGGCTCCCGAGCCACCAGCCTCGCCCGTGGCCACAGCCGGGGCGATGCAGCCAGCCCTGGCGTAGATGTGCACCGTACTTCCGGGCGGAGCGGTGCCGAGGATCGACGGACTTTCGTCGTCCCCTGGAGAGATCGGCGAAGTCCCAGTCAGGACCGGCGGCTGGGGCCGCGGCTGCGGCTGCAGCGGCACAGAGATCGTGAAGTCCCTGCTGGCTGGCGACGGGTCGGCGTTGCCGGCAGCATCGATTGCCCGGACCGCGAATGAATGAGCTCCATCGGCGAGAGGACCGTAGGTCACCCCCGCCTGCGGACAAGTCGCGAAACCCTGTCCATCGAGTCGGCATTCATAGTGGTCGACATCGGCCGGTGGGCTGCCAGAGTAGGCAAAGGCGACGCCGGCGCTCGCGACGGTTTCCCGCTGTGCCGGACCTGAGTCGATCTGCGTATCCGGAGGGGTCGTGTCCGGTGGCAGCACGTCCTGTATGTGGACGTCGAATGAGGCGGTGGTGGTGTTGCCGTTGCCGTCGCTGGCTTTGCATTCGACCGTGGTCGTCCCGAGGGCAAAGATCGAGCCCGGCGGCGGAGAGCAAATGACGGGAACTTCGCCGTCGACGGCATCGACGGCCAAAGGTGGCGAATATCCGACTTCCGCTCCGAAGGGCCCGGTCGCCTCAACCGTCTGGTCGGCCGGCACCGCCATCATCACCGGCGGCGTGTGATCGACGCTCGGCGCACCGAGGTCGACCGGTAACCAGCCTTCGCCGCCATCGGAGCCGACAGCGTGGACCGTTGCCCAACGCTCTTCACCCGCCGGGAAGGCGTGACGAACCGTCGCTCCCGTGGCGGCACTGCCGTCGGAGAAGGTCCATTCGTAGGTCGTCCCACCGGGGCCGGAGGCGGTGAGGTCGAAGGTATCCGCTTCGCCGTCGACGGGCACCGAATCGACATGGACGTCGGGCGCCTGCGGAACCGGTGGATCGGCATAAGCGCTCACCTGGGCCGGCTCACCCTTCGCATCCACGTCGTCGCCGTAGAGACGCACCTTCCAGCTCCCCGCTTCGGGATCCGGCACTTCCAGCCATTCGGAGGTTGGCGTGCTGCCACTCCTCACGTTCGGTGAGTTGGCGTCGTAGACGTCACCGGCAGGGCTGACCAGCGACATCGTCACCGTGCTGCCCGGCCAGGAAGAAACTGCGTGCAGAGACCTACCTCCGTAGGGGACGAAGGCGCTGCCGGCATCGGTCGTCTTCTGCGGCAGGACCGTGCAGACGTTGGCCTGGACCTCCTGGTTCAACTTTTCGGCGATCCCGTGCTCGAAGGCTCGTTGGCCCGCGGCGTTCGGATGGAACGAGTAGGTCACCGGCTGCGGTTCGTCGGAAGTCACATAGGGGATCACGACCGAGTTGAAGTAAGTCTGCGAGTTGAGCGTGCCTCCCTGGCAAAGCTCATGCCCGCCAAAGCCCTCGGCGTCGACCACCTCGAACTGACGCGGCCGGCCTTCGCTGCTCAGCTGCGCGTCGACCGAGTTTACGGCCGTGGCGATCTCTCCGTTCAAGTTGGTGACGACGGTGCCGATCGCGGTTCGCTCGCCCTCGCTGAGCGAGAGCGGAAGTCCCGGATAGAGAGTGCAGAGACCCTTGTTGGGGCCACCCGAGGCGATCTGCGGGTAGCGCTGGACGATCACCTGGGCGTTTGGCGCCTTGTCCGCGATCTTCTTGTAGACGCGTTCGAGCCGGGAGCGGAGGACGCCGTTGTAGAGGTTGCGTGGCGTCGCTTCGCGTTCGAGATCGTGGTCGATGATCTCCCCGGCCACCTTGATCGCCTTGTGTAGCGCATAGAGGCAGTGCAGCTTCCCGGGAATGTCCTCGGGATTGGCACAGGGCTCCGCCGCCCCGAGGGCCTTGTTGATCTCCGCGTTAAGAAAGCTGTACTGATTCCACATCGTCGCGGCGACGTTCATCCAGCCGGTCCCGCCGACCACGCCATAGCCCTTGAGGATGTCGTCGCAGTCGAAGCCCGCGCAGAGAGTGGCGATGTCCCCGAAGCCGATGTCGTTGCCGCCCATCGTCAACGTCACCAGGTTGGTGAACTGGCTGAGGTGTTCGAGCTGGGCCGGCTCACCCTCGTTATCGGGGTTCGGCTTTTCGATGTCCCGGGTCACCGCGCCCGAGCAAGCCGCGAAAACAGCCGGTTCGAGGTTGGCGGTGACCGCTCCGTCGGCGACCAGGCGCTGCCCGTAGGAGCCGCGCGCAGAGCGATGGCAATTGTTGTCGTAGGGAAATTTCTCCTTCTGCGAAGGCGGAACCGGCGAAACGTCGGCGCCCGTGCCGGGTGAGAACGCGGGCACCCCCTCGCCGGAGGAGAACGAATCGCCGAGCGAGACGTAGCGAGCCGGTCCGACGCCGATCTGGTGCAGGAAGGCCACACTGTGATCGGAGAATTCGGTGCCGACAGCGTAGTAGCGGCCGGCGGCCCTGTCGCTGGCGGGAATCACGGTCGACTCCGAACCGTCCGGGTTGTTGGCGACCTTGCGGAACGGTTCCCACAATCCCCCGGTGAGCTGCTGCCGGGTCCACAGCTGGTAGCCCTTGACCGAGAGACCGTCGGGGGCGCTCGGCTGCAGCCAGGTGAGCACCGCCTGGTCTTCGCCGCCGTTCCGCTCGACTTTCACGTTGACCGGCCCCGCGTCGGGACCGAGGCTGCGCCCTGAGCGGATGCCCAGGGTGGGGTTGAGGTCGACGTCCCCCCCGGTCCGCTCGACGAAAGACTGCTGCAGCACTACCCGCAGGCGCGTCACTTCCTCGTTGCCGAGGCCGGGGAATACGACGTAGTGGGCGACCCACGATTCCCCGGGTTCGATCCTGTCGGTCCCCTGGACCTGGGGCGGCATCGGCGCGTAGAAGAAGCGAGCATCTTCCTCTGGAGCATCCGCTTCCTGATCCAGCATCTCGACCTGCATGTTGTAGACGGGGACGTCGGAGACGTTGGTGATCTCGACGTCGAAGGCGTAGGGGCCCCAGCGAACCGCTTTTTCGTCGACGAGGATGCGGGTGTGCAGAGCTGAGGCGCCCCAGACCTTCAGTGGGGTCCTGGTTCGCGCCCGCAGGTAAACGGGTTCTTCCACCGCCGGGGCGCTGGCGGAGTAGTCGGCTTCGAGGTCGTATTCCCCCTCAGTGTCGCCGCGGACGACCCAACTCAGGGTTCTACTCTGGCCCCCACGGATCGCTCCCACCGCCTGCACCGCCGTCTGCGGTGCAGCCGTCGGCGCCAGCGACAGGCCTTTCGGCAGTTCGAGCGAGGCGACACCCGGCGAGAAGTCGATCCCGTTCGTGAGATTCTCGACCACCATCTTGACTTCGAAGAACTCCTTCAGGAAGGAGGCGCGGATCGGCAACACCAGCCACTGGATCACCGGTTCGCCGGCTACGTAGGTGACCCTCGGCACGTACTGGTAGGGGCCCAGCGTGATCGGGCCTCCGAAGCCTCCGCCGCCACCTCCACCGCCGCCGCCACCTCCACCGGGTCCACCGCTGCAGTTCGAGATGCACTCCACCCCGTCCGGGGTCACGTAAACGTCGACGACTTTCGGTTCCGGTTCGTCGGGAACGAAGAAGAGATGGATCTTGGCTTCGTAGACGTGGCTGTTTTCCGGGTCGGCGACGTCGATGCCCTTTTCGAGGATTTCCTCGTAGGTGAGGCGGGTGGATTCGACGGTGGCGGCGCCCATTTCGCCAGGGGAAAGGTCGACCGCGACCGAACCGCTGCCGGCTTCAACTTCGGCGGCGGCTGCCTGCGGCCGGAAGCCGGGCGCGGCAACGTAGATCGTGCTGGTCCCATCCGGCATTCCCTGCAGGTGGGCGGTGCCGGATTGATCGGTACCGGCACTGAGCCGGCTGCCGTCGGGTCGGACAAAGGCGACAGTGGCTCCTGGCAGCGGCTGCCCAGCACCGCTCACGTGCACCGCCAGTCCCGTGGCGCTCGGGGCGGGGTCGACGACCACCTTGGCGCTATCGGTCGCGCTTTCCCCGCTCCCGGTAACGGTCAGCTTGACTTCGTAGGTGCCGGGGGATGAATAGACGTGGGTCACCGAGCCTCCACCGCCCGTGCTCCCATCGCCGAAATCCCAGGAGTAGTCGGCGATCAGCGCCGCCGGTTGTGAGTTGACACCGTCGAAGGAGATGGCCTCCCCGGTGGTCGCATGCTGATCGTCGCCGGCATTGGCCGCGAGGGGCACTTCCGGAGAGACGACGATCGTTGCCCTCCGCTCCACAGTCGAGGCGCCGTCGCTGACCCGGACGTCGAGAAGGAAAGCACCGGGATGGTCGTAGGTGTGTTCGAGCGAAGCGTCGGAGACGGTGCCGGTGGAGATCGGCGAGCCGTCGCCAAAATCGGCTTCGTAGGAGAGGGGGTGCTCCTCTGGGTCGGAAGCGTTCAGCTTCGCTTTCAGGTGAAAGGGCGCTCGTCCCGCTTCGGCTTCCACTTCGAGCTGCAAGCTCGGCGGCAGGTTCGGCACCGCCGGCGGGTCGACCACGAACCCGGCGGTGGCGGGCGAGCCGTCGACGTTGCCGGCCGCGTCGGTCGCGGTTACGGAAAAGGTGTGAGTTCCCTCGGCGAGGGCGTTATAGGACTTCGGGCTCGAACAAGGAACCGCAGGGGCGCCATCTAGCGAACAACGGAAGGAGCTTGGCTCGTCGCCCGAGAAGGCAAATGCTGGCGAGTGGTCTTCGGTATGTCCGCTGGGGCCGGCGTCGATCGTGGTCTCGGGCGGCCTCGTGTCGACCGTGAAATTGCGGTTGATCGGCAGGCTCATGTTGCCCGCGAGGTCCCGCGCCTTGACCGCGAAAGTGTGGTTCCCGTCGGCGAGGCTTTCCTCGGTGACTGGACTGGTGCAAGGTCCGAAGGCGGAACCATCAAAGGAGCAGAAAAAGCTTGATTCAGCCTCATTTGACTTGAAGGCGAAGACCGCGCTGGTGCGCGCGATCGGCCCCACCGGCCCCTTTTGGAAGGTGACGCCAGGCGGGGTCTGGTCCCCTGAGGATCGGACCGAGACTTCCTGCGAGCGTTCAGCCGCATGGCCGTTGCCGTCGCTGACGACAACCCGGATCCGGTACGTGCCCACGGTCACGTATTCGTGGTCGAAGGGAATCGCGTCGTATGGCGCTGGAATCGACCCAGTCTGCAGGGGAGATTCGTCGCCGAAATCGAGCTGGTAATTGAGCTCAGCTTCACGCGGCTGGAAGGCGGCGATCGAACCGGAGACCGCGAGCGGGGCGAAGCCACTGGAAGGGGAAGCAGTGAGGTCGACCGAGGGAGTGGTGTTGTCGATCGTGACCGGAACCGTGGAGAGCGCGGAGCGTTCTTCGCCGAAGGGATCCCGGTAGGAGACCCAAACGCGCAGATTGATCGGTCCTTCGGGGAGGCCGAGGGTGTCGCGGCTCGTCTGCCAGGAACCGTCGGGGGAAGCGCCGAAGACCGGCTGGCAGCCAAAGTTGTCGAAGCAGAAAGTAACCCCGTCGACTTCGACATCCGGCGCCGGGGCGTAGGCAAACTGCGCGATGCTTGCCAGCGTGTCTCCCGACTGCGGGGCAATGACAGCCCCCGGAGTGCGGCTGTCGACCCCGATCTTCCCCGCGGCGCTGTCGGTTTCCCCGCCGGGGCCTTCGGCGGTGATCGTGTAGGTGTAGAGGCCGTCGGGGACCAGGGCGCCGCCGTCGTCGC
>Ga0068854_100000307_pt1 | contig 32278 bp, 29 predicted proteins | sample KBSCornC42_FD_66590 | JGI IMG/M metagenome (GOLD analysis project Ga0068854, IMG submission 66590) | Corn rhizosphere microbial communities from Kellogg Biological Station, Michigan, USA - KBS Corn C4-2 | ecosystem: Host-associated > Plants > Roots > Rhizosphere > Soil ... | reverse complement strand
TGGCTCGCGGGGCCGCGGCGATGGCGGCCGGTCGCGGAAGCGACGTCTTCTGGGCCTTCTGCGAGTCACACGCCACGGACGTCCCATTCCACGTCGTCACGCAGCTGCTGCGGGCGGTGATCGGGATCGGCGATCTCGACGGCGCAGGCGCCAGGATTCAAGTACGGGCGCGTGTTCCCGGCACTGGTGAGGAGGATCTGCTCCTGCTCGACGACCGGGCCCGCGGTGAGGCAGGCGCCTATTGCGACTATCGGGCGCGCCACCGTGCGATGGCCGCGCACCTTGGCTTCGAGGGACATTTGGCATGGGCCGACGCGACGACGTGAAGCCTGTCGATGCGCAACCGGTCGAGGGTGTGCGGCTGCTGGGGCGGGACGGCGAACTGGAGAAGATCCAGCGCGTTTTGAGCAGATCGGGTGACTTCTCCGGCGTCGTGATCGCAGGTGCCCCTGGCGTCGGTAAGACGCGACTGGCTCGCGAGGCCCTCAACCGGGCCGTGGTATCCGGTAAGCGGACGAAGTGGGTCGTCGGCACTGAATCAGTACGCGACGTGCCGTTGGGTGCGTTTGCCGGCGTGCTCGGCGATGCGATGTCCGATCCGCTGTCCGATGTGCGGCGTGTCATCAACTCCTTTGTCAGGCAACAGGATCAGAGACGCATCGTGATCGGCGTTGACGACGCACACCTACTCGACGGACTGTCCGCACATGTCGTGCTCCAGCTGGCCCAGTCGCGCGGTGCGCGTCTGGTGGTCACGGTCCGCACCGGCGGCGAAGAGCCGGATGCCGTGAGAGCGCTGTGGAAGGACGGCCTGCTCAAACGGATCGATCTCGAGCCACTGTCCGCGGCCTCCACTCGCAGCCTCATCGAGGCAACGGTCGGCGGTCCCGTGGATGCCCTTAGCGCGCGGCGCTTTTGGAAACTCACTGACGGGAACGCTCTGTTCCTACGGCAGCTGTTGGCCGACCAGATCACGGCGGGGCGCATGGCACAGGTGGCTGGGGTCTGGATGTGGAACGACGATGTCGCGGTCTCGCCCAGTATGGGCGACATCGTTGGGCGGCAACTGCGTCATCTCGCCCCCGAGTTGGTTCAGGTCGTCGACTTCTTGTCCCTGTGCGAGCCGTTGGCGGTCGGTGTGCTGCGCGACCTGGTGCCAAGCGGCGACCTGGAAGTCGCCGAGCGGACGCGCCTTCTGCTCGTCGAGCGCACCCGCGGCGAACTACTGGCTCGGCTCGCGCATCCACTGTTCGGCGAACTCCGCCGCGCCACCGCTGGTGAGATGTACCTGTCGCGCATGCGTGGCCGGTTGGCGCAGAGATTGGGCAAGGACGCCGACAGCGACATGCAGGCAACGGTCCGCAGGGCGCTGCTCACCCTCGAATCGGACCTTCCCGCCGACCCGAAGCTGTACCTCGACTCCGCGCAGCATGCTATGACGCTGCTCGATCTCGACCTCGCCGACCGACTCTCAACTGCCGCAGCCGATGCCGGTGCTCGGGAGGCCATCGGGTTGCGGGCCATGAACCTTGTTCTGCTCGGTCGGGGTCAACAGGCGGAAGACGTCCTGCGCGGGGTATGTGAGGACAGTGGGGACGACGTTCACCACTCGGCGACCATACGGGCGGCCAACCTGGTCTGGATGCTTGGCAGGCCGCGCGATGCGTCGGCGATCCTCCGCCGTGTCGACCGCGATCACGAATCCCCGGTCGTACGGATGGAGCGCATCGCCGTCCAAGCCTGCGTTGACGCGGTATCGACGAGGTGTCCGGATGCCGCCGAAAATGCCAGGTCTGCACTGGATTCCGGAATGCTTCCCGACTTCCATGCGATGATGGCGTCGCTTGCGTTGACGATGTCGATGGGGGCACTCGGCGACGTCGACGATCTCACAACAGTCGCACAAGAAGCGCTCGACCGTGCATGTATCTCATTTCAGGCTTCACACATGCGTTATTGGTTCGGCGGCGTTTATGCCCGCGCATGTCGTCTGACTGGGCGGATCGACGAATGTGTGCGTTTTGTCGATGAACTGGCCGAGTCGGCGCGCGACGTCCCGGGCCTCGCGTATGCGAATCTGGCATTTCTGTTGGGTTACGCCGATCTGATACGCGGCGATATCCCCGGTGCCGTGAAGTTGTTGCGTGAAGCACTCGCCGGGGTTGAAAAGCACGGCGTGGTAACAGGTTTACGACCCGCCAGCTGCTTCGCATTGGCCGAGGCGCACGCCAAGCTCGGGCAGCCGCAGGCCGCGATCGGCGCCATCGCCGAGGCTCGGTCACGCGTGCCGCGCGGCTATCTGTTCATGGACACCGCGTTGTCGGTTGCGACCGGATGGTCACTCGTCGCCGACGGACGTTTGGTCGAGGCTGTCAAAGTCGTCCAGGACGCCGCGGCGCTGGCGCATCAACGCACCCAACCGACACACGAGCTGGCCTGCATTCAAGTGGCGGCCCAGTGGGGCGACGCTTCCGGGGCGGACCGAGCCCGCGCCCTGGCTGAGGAATTGTCGTTCCCGCTGGCGAATGCTGTTGTACGGCACGCCGAGTCGTTGCGGGACGGTGACGGTGAGGGGTTGCTCAAAGCGGCAGCCGATTACCGGAACCTCGGTGATCGGGCAACGGCCGCGGATGCTGCAGCCCAGGCGGCAGCCGCCTTCTCCGAGCGCCAGCTGCCGACGCGGGGAACTTACGCTGCGGCAATGGCACAGCAGTTGTCCGATGAATGCGGCGGTCTGTGTACGCCCGCGCTGCGGACACCGGCGGGGCATGCGTTGACCACACGCCAGCACGAGATCGTCGAAATGGTGCTCGCTGGACTGTCCAACCGGGAGATCGCCGACCGGCTGGTGATATCGGTACGTAGCGTTGAGGGGCACCTCTATCGCGCATGCGTTCGGGTGGGCGCGAAATCGAGAGAGGAGCTGGCAGCCCTGGTCAAGGCGGGTCCGGCAGGGCGCCCGGCAGGCTCTTGAGCGTCGCCACGAACCGACTGGGGTAGTCAACTACGCTAGGCCGCCCGCGCGGGCGGCGCGACCATCGAATTCGTCAACCAGCCTTCTACGGAAGAGGTGCGTGATGACGACGATGGACCGCGCCTTCCATCACCCTCAATCTGGACAGCGAGAACAAGTTTCGACACGGTGCCGATCGAACCGATGTGCCGCGGTAGGCCCCCTCGGGGGAAACAGAGTGCGAATGGGCGCGCGGGCAGCCCACGTGGGTCGCGTCGGCGGGCTTGCGGTGGCCTTGGGGGTCGGAGCTGCGGTCCTGACCGGTTTGGGTTGCGGTGTGGCATGGGCCGACACCTCCGAGTCGGCGCCGTCGTCCTCCTCGGATTCGGCCGCGACCAAATCGAGATCGGCGTCACCCGAGGCTTCGCGATCCCGAACCAGAGCGGCTGGCGACGCCGACCAGGCGGCCGAGCGGACTGAGACGCCGAAACGACGGACCTCTGCTGAGACTCGGTCTGCGCGAAGAGGTGTCGTGGCACGAAGTTCAGCGGCACTCCGAGAGACGGCCGCGCAAGATCCGGCCGCCGCTACCCGACTCCCCAAAGCGGATTCACGCCAGCGCTCCGACAAGAACATCGACATCTCGGCGTCGACGTCACTCTTGCCGACCGAGTCCACCCACGGAGATACCAAGAAGACGATTCGTTTCGCTGCGCACGGACCGGCGCAGCGGCAGCCGCGTCTCGATGGCAAGCCAACGACACCGGTCGACCTTTCGCCGCTGTCGACACTGCTGGCCGCAGCAGGTCGTGAGTCCCAGCGAACGTTCCTACACGACTCGCCGACGCTCAATCCGATGTCGGTTCAGGTCACTAACGAACTGGCGACGCCCGCCACGTTCACGGGTGAACCTTCAATGATTTCCCGCCTCACGACGGGGGTGTTCCGGGCCGTCCGCGTGGTGATGGATGTCCTGCGGCTCGACTTCGTCACCGATGTAGGACCCCTGATCTCGAGCGCTAATCCGCCGTGGTTCACCACGCTTGGGCTGAACGTGCGGCGCAGCGAGTTCGAGGGCATGCCCGTGTGGACTCTTGAACCGCCGAACCCATCGGGAAAGTACGTGGTCGGTATCCACGGGGGTGCTTATGTTGTGGAGCCCAGCGTCTTCGAGTGGATCGGTTACGCAAGCTGGGCCCGAGACACCGGCGCCACCGTGATCATGCCGATCTACCCGTTGGCGCCACAGGGCACTGCAGGCACCGTTGTCCCTGTCATCGCGCACCTGATCTCCTACGAGATCGATCAGCAGGGAGCCGAGAATGTCAGCGTCGCAGGCGGCTCGGCAGGAGGTGGTATCGCCCTCACCGCGGTGCAAGAGTTGGTGCGACGCGGTGACCCGGTCCCATCGCACATGGTGCTCCTATCACCGGCGCTCGATCTCACGTTCAGTAATCCGGCGATCCCGTTCGTCGACGACCCGATCCTGACCGACACAACCCTGCGAAGGGGCCAGCAATGGGCCGGTGACCTCGCGCTCGACGATCCTCTGGTCAGCCCCCTTTACGGATCACTGGCCGGGCTTCCGCCCACCGCGATCTACTCCGGCAACCTCGACCTACTCTCCCCAGACGTGCTTGTCCTCCAAGACAAGGCATTGGCGACGCCGGGATCCGACTTCACGTTCATCCTTCGCAACGGTGAACTCCACGGCTGGGCGGGTGTGTTCTGGTTGCCCGAGGCCCGCGCGGCCAAACCCGATATCTATCGGCAGTTAGGCATCGGCTCAGAGGTCTGAATGGGGCGCTCAAATATGTCGCGCCTCGCTACATCGCTTCGGCCATCGCGATATGTCCCTCGAAGCCAAGCGATCTGGCTGTCGAGAGATAGCGACTCACCAAAGCCTGGTATGCGTCGTCGTCGCTACAGGCGCGAGCCAGCAGCGCACGCAGACGCAGTAACCAGATGTCACACACCGCCGAACCCGCGTAATTCGGAGTGTTCGCTAAGCGCTCGATCGCGCGCTGCGCTTCTGCGACGTCGCCCTCGACGCCACGCTCCAGCAGCGTCTCCACCAGAACGGCCGTGGCCGCAAAGGCCGTCAGCAGCTGCCCGGTCTGGAACAGCTCGTCGGCTGCAGACCGCGCCAATCCAACCTGCTCTCCGATCGCGGTGAACCGGGCACGCCCGAACCCATTTCACCGGCAACGACCTGACCCGAATTCAGGCCCACCCGCATCTGTAGGTCGATACCGTCGCGGCGTTGCACCTCGTCAGCCAGGCGTTGTATTTCACGCTGAAGGTCAAGCGCCGCCAGACATGCGCGAATCGCATGATCCTCCAACGCCACTGGCGCGCCAAAGACAGCCATCAAACCGTCACCGGTGAACTTGTCCATCGTGCCGCTGTACCGCTGCACCACCGCAGCACCGCGACCGACAAGACCCGCCATGATCTCTCGCAGCCGCTCGGCGCCGACTGCCGCGGCGATGTCCATCGAACCCACCACGTCCGCGAACAGCACAGTCACCTGCTTGAACTCCGCGTGGCGGCCGGGGCCTGTCAGCGGAGAGCCGCAGGCGTCGCAATACCGGGCGTCCGCCCGATGGGCTTCGGCGCCACAAGACGTGCAAACTATGGCCGCTGCGGTCATCCGAGTCCCCCGCCGGTCCCGGAATATTTACTCCGATGATGATAGGTGGGTTATCACCAGCCAAGACGTGTTTTCACAAGCCCTAGGGCGTGGCCCGGTTCGCCGCCTCGCCGATCGATCCCCGCCACACGGGCCCATGGCCGGGCAGCAACACCTCGGTGTCGAGCATCGCCAGCGCGGCAACGCTGCGCACGCACCCGTCCTGGTCGTGGTTGAACAGCGACGGCAGTAGTTGCGGACCGTTGCGCGTCAGCAGCGGATGTCCCGTCACCAGGGCGTCGCCGCTGACGAGGATGCCGTCGACCACGAACGAGCAATGCCCTCCAGTGTGGCCGGGTGTGGGGATCGCCATGGGCTTACCCGGCAGCCCCGCCGCGACGTCCTCGGTAAGCGCCTGCGTGGACGGAATTCCGTCGCGCACCATCCCACCTTTGCGAGATATCGCGACCGTCCACTTCAAGAATCGTGGCTGCCAAATATGCGGGAGGATGTCGGCCGGCCCGGCCTGCTCGAGGTACTCCCGCTTGGCGTGCCCGACCTCTGCGGCGTGGCAATACACCGGTGTGCCATGCGTTTTCGCGAACCAGATGGCCGACCCGAAATGGTCGACGTGGGCGTGGGTCAACAGGATCGCGCGCAGGTTGTCGACGCCGAACCCGAGCTGCCGCAACGAGCCGAGCACATCGTCGCGGTGACCGGGGAAGCCGGTGTCGATCAGCATCACCCCCGTGCCGTCGGTGACCAGAGTCCAGTTCACGAGGTCGGTGTACGCGAAATGCACGTTGTCTGTGATGGCCGTCAAGACTGCTGCCATGCCGCGAGTCTAGGCAGGGGAGTAGAAACGAACACGTGGCTGAACTCAAACTCGGATACAAGGCGTCGGCGGAGCAGTTCGCCCCGCGTGAATTGGTCGAGCTGGCCGTTGCGGCTGAAGAGCACGGCATGGACAGCGCGACGGTCAGCGATCACTTCCAACCGTGGCGCCACGAAGGCGGCCATGCGCCGTGGTCACTGGCCTGGATGGCCGCCGTCGGCGAGCGCACCACGCGCCTGATCCTGGGCACCTCAGTGCTGACACCGACATTCCGCTACAACCCGGCCGTCATCGCGCAGGCCTTCGCCACCATGGGCTGCCTGTATCCGGACCGCATCTTCCTGGGGGTGGGCACCGGCGAGGCGCTCAACGAGATCGCCACCGGCTACGAGGGCGAATGGCCGGAGTTCAAGGAGCGCTACGCGCGGCTGCGCGAGTCGGTCAAGCTCATGCGTGAGCTGTGGCTCGGTGACCGGGTGGACTTCGACGGCGAGTACTACCGCACCAAGGGTGCCTCCATCTACGACGTTCCCGAGGGCGGCATCCCCATCTACATCGCCGCAGGCGGGCCGCAGGTGGCCAAGTACGCAGGCCGCGCGGGCGACGGGTTCATCTGCACCAGCGGCAAGGGCGAGGAGCTGTACAAGGACAAGCTCATCCCCGCGATGATCGAGGGCGCCGAGGCGGCAGGCCGCAATCCCGACGACATCGACCGGATGATCGAGATCAAGATCTCCTACGATCCCGATCCCACACTGGCGCTGGAGAACACCCGGTTCTGGGCACCGCTGTCGCTGACCGCCGAACAGAAGCACTCGATCGACGATCCGATCGAGATGGAGAAGGCCGCCGACGCGCTGCCCATCGAGCAGGTCGCCAAACGCTGGATCGTCGCGTCGGATCCCGACGAGGCCGTTGCGAAGGTCAAGGACTACGTCGACTGGGGCCTGAACCACCTGGTGTTCCACGCGCCTGGCCACGATCAGCGTCGCTTCCTCGAACTCTTTCAGAAGGATTTGGAGCCCCGGCTGCGCCGACTCGGATGAGCTTCTCCAGATGTGAACCCTCCGTGAACTCTTCTCTCCCCGAAGCCCTTCCGATGGCAGTAGCGTCTGGGGCGGCGCCACACTGAGGTGTGCTGGATCCCAGCCGCATTCACATCCCGGTCACCCAGGCCACGGTGGATTGCGGGGTGTACCTCGATGGTGGCCGGCTACCAGGCAGGTATACGCATGCCGCCGCCCACGCCAAGGTATCCGAGCTGGCGAGCGAGAACGGAGCGGCATTCATCTGGATCGGGTTGCATGAGCCGGACGAGCATCAAATGCGATCCGTCGCAGACGTTTTCGGACTTCATCCGCTACTGGTTCGCGGGGCGATCCAGACCCATTACCGCCCGAGACTGGAACGCTACGACGACACACTGGTGCTGGTTCTAAAGACCGTGGACTACGCAGACCACGATGGCCTGCGCGACGTGCGGCATTTCGTCAAGGCCGGAGAGGTGATGATCGCGGTCGGGCCGGGTTTCGTGATCACCGTGCGACACGGCAAGCACCGCGGCCTCGCTGAGGTGCGCGAACAGATGCATCAGTCGCCGACGATCCTGAAACTGGGACCGTACGCCGTGATGTACGCAATCGCAGGGCACGTCGTCGACGGCTACCAGAGAGTGTCGGGGCTGCTGAAAACCGACACACGTCTTCTCGCCCACTAAGCCGACCGATGTCGAACCGGTCTACCTGCTCAAACGTGAGATTGCCGAGGTGTGCCACGCGGTCAGCCCGTCGACCGCGGCCATGGGGAGCGTCGACACCGACCACGGCGATCTCGTTCGGTCGCGGTCCGCGGTACATGCGGGCGGTTCTCGAACGTCACCTGCAGACAGCGGAGCGCATCGTCAGCTACGACGTAATGGTGTCGACGTTGATCGACGCGGCGCTCGGCAAGATCGCGCTTCAGCAGAACAGCGACACGCGCAAGATCTCCGCGTGGGTCGCGCTGGCCGCCGTGCCGACCCTGGTCGCAGGCATCTACGGCATGAGCGTCTGCCTCGTCCTGTACCGCAACCTCCGTCGCAGGCGATGGCTCTAGCCTTCCGGCCTGAACGAGACCGACTCGGCTGATAGGTTTGCCGCGTGCCCACCGCGATCTACATCGCCTCGCCAGAGGGCGATACCGGCAAGTCGACCATCGCGCTCGGCATCCTGCACAGGCTGGCGGCCACGGTCGCCAAGGTCGGCGTCTTCCGTCCCATTACCAGGCTCGGTGAGGACCGCGACTACATCCTGGAACTGCTGCTGCCTCACACCACCGCGGGCCTGCCCTACGACGAGTGTGTCGGCGTCGGCTATCAACAGTTGCACGAGGATCCAGACGCGGCGCTGGCTGACATCGTGGATCGGTACCACCATGTGGCCGACCAGTGTGATGCGGTGCTGATCGTCGGCAGCGATTACACCGACGTCGCAACGCCGAGCGAGCTGTCCATGAACGCCCGGATCGCGGCCAACCTGGGTGCCCCTGTCGTGCTGGCGGTGAAGGCGAAGGACCGCACTCCGGACCAGGTCGCGCAGGTCGTCGGCGTATGCCTGGACGAGATCGCCGCCCAGCACGCCCACACCGCGGCGGTGGTGGCCAACCGTTGTGACCCGTCCCAGCTCGGAGCGGTCGCAGACGCGCTGAAACGCTTCGAACCCCAGACCTACGTGCTGCCCGAGGAGCCGCTCCTGGTCGCGCCGTCGGTGGCCGAGCTTGGAAAAGCGGTCGAAGGCACACTTCTGCGCGGCGACCCGGCGCTACTGGCCCGCGAGGCGATGGACGTCCTGGTGGCAGGCATGACAGCCGAGCACGTGGTGGAGCGGCTGACGGAGGGCGTTGCCGTCGTCACCCCGGGTGACCGCTCCGATGTGGTGCTCGCAGTGCTGAGCGCCCATGCGGCCGAAGGCTTTCCGTCGTTGTCCTGCGTCATCCTCAACGGCGGCCTCGAGCTGCACCCCTCAATCGAATCGCTGGTGTCCGGCCTGGGGCTGCGGGTGCCGATCATCACGACGCGGTTCGGCACCTTTGAAACGGCGAGCCGGGTCGCGTCGGCGCGGGGCCGGGTCACCGCGAGCTCGCAGCGCAAGATCGACACCGCGATCGCATTGATGGACGACCACGTCGACATCGCGGATCTGCTTGCGCGCCTAGCGATAACGATTCCGTCCGTCGTCACACCACAGATGTTCACCTACCAGTTGCTGGACCGCGCGAGATCGGACCGCAAGCGGATCGTGCTACCGGAGGGCGAGGACGACCGCATCCTCAAGGCGGCGGGGCGGCTGTTGCAGCGCGGGGTCGCCGACCTGACCATTCTCGGCGAAGAGCCGCAGGTCCGTGCCCGCGCGGCCGAACTCGGCGTCGACCTGTCGGCAGCGGCGGTGCTCAACCCGCGCACCAGCGAGCTGTGCGACAAGTTCGCCGAGCAGTACGCCGAACTGCGCAAGCACAAGAGCATCACCGTCGAGCAGGCCCGCGAAATCATTCACGACGTCTCGTATTTCGGCACCATGCTGGTGCACAACGACATGGTCGACGGCATGGTGTCGGGCGCCACGCACACCACCGCGCATACGGTGCGGCCCGCGTTCGAGATCATCAAGACGCTGCCCGATGTATCTACGGTCTCCAGCATCTTCTTGATGTGCCTGTCCGACCGGGTGCTCGCCTACGGTGACTGTGCGATCGTGCCGGACCCGACGTCCGAACAACTGGCGGACATCGCGATTTCGTCGGCGCGCACCGCCGCCCAATTCGGCATCGACCCACGAGTGGCCATGCTGTCCTACTCGACGGGTACCAGCGGCACCGGTGCCGATGTCGACAAGGTCAGGACCGCAACCGAATTGGTTCGCAAGCGCAAACCCGATCTGCTCGTCGAGGGCCCCATCCAGTACGACGCCGCGGTTGATCCGACGGTCGCGAAGGCCAAGATGCCCGATTCCAAGGTCGCAGGCCGCGCGACGGTGCTGATCTTCCCGGACCTCAACACCGGCAACAACACCTACAAGGCGGTGCAGCGGAGCGCGGGCGCGATCGCGATCGGCCCCGTCCTGCAGGGCCTGAACAAACCGGTCAACGACCTGTCGCGGGGCGCGCTTGTCGAGGACATCGTCAATACCGTTGCGATCACGGCGATTCAGGCGCAGGGACAACGGCAGTGATTCAGTCTCGGAGCGTCCTGGTGCTCAACTCGGGCTCCTCGTCGGTGAAATTCCAACTGATCGACCCGGATTCGGGCGCCTCGCTGGCCGACGGCATCGTCGAGCGGATCGGCGAGGACGCGTCGACGGCGAGCCTGACGGTCGGGGACAAGGAAGCGACGCGCGATGCCCGGGTCGCAGACCACGAGGCGGCGCTGCGCACGGCGTTCGATTTGTTCGAGGAAGCGGGCACCCATCTGGACACGGTTGGCCTGATCGCGGTCGGGCACCGGGTCGTGCACGGCGGGCCGGATCTGTACCGGCCGACGCTCGTCGATGATGCGTTGATCGGCAAGCTCGAAGAACTGGCTCCGCTTGCGCCGCTGCACAATCCGCCCGCGGTGCTGGGCATCCAGGTAGCCCGCAAGGCGCTACCTGATCTGCCGCACATCGCGGTGTTCGACACCGCGTTCTTTCACGACCTGCCTCCGGCGGCGGCGACGTACGCCATCGATCGAGACATCGCCGAGCGGTGGCACATCCGTCGCTACGGCTTTCACGGCACCTCGCACCAGTACGTCAGCGAGCAGGCGGCGGCGTTTCTCGACGTGCCGCTTGCGAGGTTGAGTCAGATCGTGCTGCACCTCGGCAACGGGGCGTCTGCGTCGGCGATCGTCGGCGGACGACCAGTGGACACCTCGATGGGGCTGACGCCGATGGAGGGCCTGGTAATGGGCACCCGCTCGGGCGACATCGATCCCGGCATCATCACCTACCTGTGGCGCACAGCGGGCATGGGTGTCGAGGACATCGAGTCGATGCTCAACCGACGCGCAGGCGTCTGCGGCCTCGCCGGGGAGATCGACTTCCGGGTGCTGCACCAGCGCATCGAATCAGGCGATGAGACAGCGCAATTGGCCTATGACGTGTATATCCACCGGCTGCGCAAGTACATCGGTGCGTATCTGGCACTGCTCGGAACCGCAGACGTGATCACCTTCACCGCGGGGGTGGGGGAGAACGACGCAGCCGTACGGCGTGACGCGCTCTCGGGCATGGCGGCGCTGGGTATCGAGCTCGACGGGCATCTCAACGCCAGCCCAGCAAGGGCGGCCCGGCGGATCTCGGCGGACAACTCCCCGACGACCGTGCTAGTAGTCCCCACGAACGAGGAGCTCGCGATCGCGCGGGCCTGCGTCGCGGTGGTCGACGGCTGAGCCGTTGTGCGGCAGCAGGTTGTCGGGATCGCAGATCTTCAGGAATCGACGCAATGGTGATCCGACGACCAGCTCCCACGAGACGCCGTACCGAGCGCAGATCACGTTGACGTTGTGCAGGGCCGCAAAGCCGGCAGTGCCGAAGAAGTCGATGACCGTCAGGTCCAGCACCAGGCGCGACGTTCCGGCGACCTGGCGTTCGACGTAACCGGCGAGCGCGCGGCTGTTCGTTGCGTCGACCTCGCCCCTGACAGTAACGAGAACCGTCGTGTCCGACAGATGGCAGGCGGAGAAGATCGCTCGGTGGTGTTCCTCGCGCCGGTCGAGCGAACGCGGGTCGGGGCGAAGTACACGGCAGGTACGTATTGCAGGCATGGGGGCCTCCCTCAGCCGAAAACATGATTCGTACTGGGGTGCCGTCAGGGATCGGGCCCTATGTCTTAAAGCCGTCGTGCTCGGGAGTGCAACCCGCGCAAATGACGTCACCAGTTGGCTGTTAACTCAACCTGATGTGCACGCTACTCCGAAATCCCTAGGTTGACTATGAGTAATGTCTTAGAACGTGCTCGTCGGCCGCACGCTGTTGGCCAGGTCGACCAGGGCATAGCGGTGCGCCTGCGTCGGGGCGACGCGGGCCAGGCTGCGCAGCGACGCCTCCACCCCGAGCTGCAGCCCGTGCTCGGTGAACGGGAATCCGAGGATGTGGTTCGTGCTTGCGGTGTTGTCGGCCAGCCAGTCCATCGCGGTGCCCAGCACCAACGCACGGATCTGCAACACCCGCGGCTCGGTGTCGGGCAGCGCCTCTACCCTGCGGGCGGCGTCGCGGATCTGCTGCTCGGTGATCTCGCTCATCGACCTGCCCGACAGCAGCGTCACGGCGCTCGTCAGCCGCGCTGTCGTGAAATGCCTTGAGGTGGCGGGTACTTCGTCGAGTGTCCGAACCGCGTCGTTTCGGTTGCCCGCTGCCGACTGGGCGCGGGCCAGGCCGAAGCCCGCAGAGATCACGCCGTTGTCCGTGCTCCACACCGTGCTGTAGAACTTGCTCTCATCGGCGTTGCCCGCTAGTTCAGCGGTAGCGGCCAGCGCCAGCTTGGGCGCCAGCTCGCCTGGCAGCGTGTCCAACACCTCGCTGAAATGCTTTGTGGCCGAGTCGTAATCGGCGGACAGCATCTCAGCGACCGCGCGGAACCACACCAGCCGCCACCGCCAGCCGACCCGGCCCGCGAGGTCGTCGAGCTTGCGGGTGGCCTTCGCGACATCGCCGAGATCCAGCAGCGCGCGCACCTCCATCAGCGGCAACTCGACCGACTCGGACAGGTCGATGCCCTCGGAGTCAAGCGTGCCGTGCCGGGCCGCCCGCAGCGAATCCAGCGTCTGCACAGGCTGACTCAACAACGTCGCCGACAGCACTGGCGCCCCGACGTCCGCGGGGTCCACCAACGGCACCTGGAGCGCCTTGACGATCTCCTGCGCGGTCAGTTTCTCCGAATGCACCTGTCCGTCGAGATACACGTCGGTATGGGCCACCAGCAGATCCACCCCGAACGTCGACCGCGAAGGTGAGAACACCGTCGACAAGCCCGGCCGCGGCACCCCGGTGTCCTGCGCGACCACTTCGCGCAGCACACCGAGCAGCTGGCTCGACATCTCTTCGGCGCTGCCGAACCGGCGCCTCGGATCAGGATCGATGGCGCGCCGAAGCAACCGGCCGAACGAGTCGTATTCCGTCAGCACCGGATCGTCCTCGGGCAGGCCGTCGACGTAGCGGCCCTTGCGGGTGCGCAGATTCATCGCCAGCGCCGCCAGCGTGCGGCCGACGGTGTAGATGTCGGTCTGCACCGTCGGGCCGGTGCGGACGATCTCCGGCGCCTGATAGCCCGGTGTGCCGTAAAGATACCCGAACGAATTGATGGTCGACACCGCCCCGAGGTCGATCAGCTTGAGCTGATCTTCGGTGACCATGATGTTCTCCGGCTTGAGGTCGTTGTAGACCAGTCCGATCGAGTGCAGATAGCCGAGGGCCGGCAGGATTTCGAGCGTGAAGCCGATCGCTTCGGCGACCGGCAGTTTGTCACCCTTGGCCTGCTTCAGCGACGTCCCGCCGACGTACTCCATCACGATGTAGCCGACCGGGTTGCCGTGCTTGTCGTCGTGCTCGACGAAGTTGTAGATCTTGACGATTCCGGGATGCGTCACCTCGGAGAGGAACTGTCGCTCGGCCATCGCGATGGCCTGCGCCTCGGCGTCACCGGCATGCACCAAACCCTTGAGCACGACGGGGCGATCGTTGACGTTCTTGTCGAAGGCGAGGTACACCCAGCCTAGTCCGCCGTGCGCGATGCAACCCTTGATCTCGTACTGTTCGGCAACGATGGCGCCCGGACTCAGCTGCGGCAGAAACGAATACGCGCTACCGCAGTGCGGGCACCATCCCTCGGACAAAGCGCGACCGTCGGCCGACGACCGGGCGACCGGGCGGCCGCAGTTCCAGCAGAACCGCTTCGACTCGGCCACCACGGGGTTGGTCATGAGCGCTTCGAGCGGATCCTTGGCGGGCACCCTGGGGATCTCCACCAGGCCACCACCGAGGCGCCGAATCGGCGACAGCGCTCGCGTCATAGTGGTCGAATGATCATGCGGTTCGGTGTCTTCCGTACCGACCGAGGTGCTATCGGCGTCCTCGTCGAGGTGCGGACGGAAGATCGCCTGGGTCGCCATCGGGCGCATCGTCGACATCGAGTCCATGCCGAGATCGTCGAAGCTCGCCGGCTGGGTGCCGGGGCCCTCGTCGTAGTCCTTAGCCTCGGCCATCAGTCCGTATACCTCGCGACCGGGGGCGCCGGAGCCGGGCCGAGCACCGTTAACCACTTGCGGTACAACGCGTACCAGGTGCCGTCGCGGCGGATCCGCTCCAGCGTCCCGTTGACGAACCGCACGAGCCCGGTGTTCTGAAGGTTCACGCCGATCCCGTAAGGCTGGTCACTGAGGCTGGGTCCGACGATGTGAAGGTACGGATCCTGTGACACCAGGCCGGCCAGGATCGAATCATCCGTGCTGACCGCGTCGACCTGCCGCTGCTGCAACGCCACCAGGCAGTCGGCCCACGTCACCACACCGACGATGATCGGCGGCGGGGTGATCTGCTGAATCCGATCGAGGGACGTCGTGCCCCTCGCCACGCACACCCGCCCGCCAGACAGGTCGGACGGCTGCGAGATCGACGAGTCCCGCGAGGCCAGGATCCGTTGGTTGGCGTTCAGGTACACCGTCGAGAAGCCGACCTGCTTCTTGCGCTCGCAGGTGATGGTCATGGTCTTGACGACCACGTCGACCTGATTGTTCTGCAGCGCGGCGATGCGGTCGGCCGACGACAAGATGCGGTATTCCACCTGTGACGGGCTGCCGAAGATGTCGCGCGCGATCTCTCCTGCGATGTCGACGTCGAAACCGGTGATCTCCCCGGTGATCGGGTCGCGGAAGGAAAACAGGTTGCTGCCGATGTCCAGACCGACGATCAGCCTGCCGCGGTTGCGGATGGTGGCGACAGCGGCGTCGGCTTCGGCCTTGTTGTCGAACGGGCGCAGGCTCGCCGTGCGGTTGCAGTCCGCCTCGTCGTCGGGCGCGCGCGCCGGCTCCGGTGGCAGTTCTGACATGCCCGCGGGGGTGGGCGGCGCGAGTGTGACGCCCGGTGTCGGCATCACCGCCGCCCCCTGTGCGCAACCGCTCAGCACCGCAGCGGCGGCGAGCAGGGCCCACAACCGTCGGGCCCGAACGTTCCTTACCGCTCGAGATGTCGCCAATTCTTCGAGCGGTAAGGCACGTTCGTCGGGCTTCATCGGTACTCGCTGAGTCGTGGCCACAACCCCAGCGCGACCGCCAGCGCGGCGACGACAGACAGCACCGCGGCGCCGACCGTCGCACCAGACAACACCCTGCGAGCGTTCAGGATGTCGTTGCGCAACTGGCTTCGGCTCTCCTCGATGCCTTTGGTCAGCGCCGTGTCGAGCTTGTCGAACGCGGGAGTCGAATCGTCCTCACCGGTGCCCAGCGCCACCTGAGTGGCGGCCTGGTAATTGCCGACAGCGATGTACGCATTGATCCTGTCGTCGGCCGCGCGCCACCGCTTCAGAAGCTGTTCGGCATCGGCCAGGTCGGTCTTGTCGATCGCGTCGTCGCGGGACAGGTAGTCGGACAGCTGCTGCTGCATCGTGTCGATGCGTTGGTAATAGGACTGCTTGCGGACGTCCTCGTCACCGCGCCGGATCAACGACAGCGTCTCGTCGGCACGCGCCTGCTGCGCGGTGATCGCGAGGTTCGTGACCGTCTTGAGGGACTCGGCCGCAGTGTCTTTCGCGCTGCGGCTGTCCGAAGTCGAGATAACGAGGGCGGTGCCCACCCATATCAACATAATCAGCACGGCAAGGCCGCCCGCGACAAAGCCGATATTCACGCGGCGGCGCGTGCGGCGCGCAAGCCAGCGGTTTGCGAACGCGCCGAACGACAGCGTCGCGAGCACCACGAGGATTACCGGGCCGGGAATCCTTGTCGACGCGGTCGTTTCGGCGTCGACCCGCGCCGACGTCTGTTCGTAGAGTCGCTGCGCGTCGGGCAGCATCTGCGTCTGCATTAACGACGACGCCTCGGACAGATACGACGAGCCGACCGGGTTGCCAGCGCGGTTGTTCGTCCGGGCGGTTTCGACGAGCCCGGTGTACACCGAGAGTTGGGCGTTGACCCGGCCGAGGAGTTGCACCATCGGCTCGTCGGTCAGCCCGCTGGATGCGCGCGTCACCGCCACCGACGCGTCGGTGATGGCCTGTTCGTAGCGCTGGCGGACATCGCGCGGCTCTGAGCCCGCGATGAACGCGGTCGCCGCCGCGGCGTCGGCCACCGACAGGGTGGTGTAGAGCTGGCCTGCCGCGAACGACAGCGGCTCGGTGTGGTTGAGAACGGTGGTCAGGGCTTCTTGGCGGTCGTTTATCGTCGTCGACGTGGCAAACGCGCTGGCGATCACGAGCGCCGACAGGACGACGCCAATGGTCAGGATCCGACCCGGGGTGGTCCAGAGAAACCACCAGCGCGGGTGCGCGGGTGTGGTCGGCGACCGTGATGCCAGCGGCTCGGTCGACGGGTGCGCCAACTCCACAGTCACGTGCGCGCGGACCTCATCTTTTCGCTGCTCTCCGGCTATCGTCCCGACCGTCTCACCACTCTATAAAAGAATTCTAAGAGTGTCAGCAGCGACGTGTGGGCATTCGAGGGGCACGTCTTTCGGCCGTGTTACCTATCCTGAACGCGTGCGTGGCGACGGGGACGGCTGGGTGTTGTCGGATAACGGCGGCGCCTATTGGGGCAAGCACGGTGCGGCCGGTCTACTGCTGCGAGCGCCGGGCCCAAACGGCTCGCCCGCGGTGCTGTTGCAACACCGCGCGCCGTGGAGTCACCAAGGCGGCACCTGGGGTCTGCCCGGCGGCGCCCGCGACAGCCACGAGACCGCAGAGCAGGCCGCCGTCCGTGAAGCCCACGAGGAGGCCGGGCTTCTGGCGGACCTGTTGACCGTGCGGACCACGGTCGTCACCGCTGAGATTTCGGGGGCGACGGGCGCCCACTGGACGTACACGACCGTGATCGCCGACGCCGCCGAACTGCTCGAAACGGTGCCCAACCGGGAGAGCTCGGAGCTGCGCTGGGTCGCGGTAGATGACGTGGCAGAGCTGCCTTTGCATCCCGGATTCGCCGCCAGCTGGGAGCTGCTGCGCGAGGTGGCGGCGACTATTCCGCTGCTGCAAGCCGAGCTTTGAGCCGTTGCGCCGCGGCCCGCGGGTCATCGGCGCCGGTGATCGCGCGCACGACGACGATTCGCCGAGCGCCCGCCGCAAGCACCTCCGGCAGCCGCTGCTCGTCGATGCCTCCGATCGCGAACCACGGTTTGTCCGTTGCCAATTCGGTGGTGACCCGGACCAGGTCGAGACCGGGCGACGGCCGGCCGGGTTTGGTCGGGGTCGGCCAGCACGGGCCGACGCAGAAGTAGTCGACCTGCTCGGCGGCCGCAGCGCTCGCCTGTGCCCGGTCGTGCGTGGACCGGCCGATCACCGGGCGCGGGCCGATGATGCCGCGCGCGATCGGCAGCGGCAGGTCGTCCTGGCCGAGGTGCAGCACATCGGCCCCCGCCGCAAGCGCGATGTCGGCGCGGTCGTTGACCGCGAACAGCGCGCTGTGGCGGCGTGCCGCATCGGCGAGCACCTCGAGTGCCTCCAGCTCGTGGCGTGCCTCCAGCGGACCGAACCGGTGTTCTCCTGGCGAGCCCTTGTCCCGCAGCTGGATGATGTCAACCCCGCCCGCCAACGCCGCATCGACGAATTCGGCCAGGTCACCTCGCTCGCGGCGGGCGTCGGTGCAGAGATACAGCGACGCCGTGGCCAGCCGTTCACCGGGTGTGTGCACCCGGCTACGCTATGCGACTTCTGCCAGCGGCCGCGCGCAACGCCCGGCCCACCGGGACGAATCGAAAGGGCGTGCATGTTCATCGCTGTTCTCGGCGCGATCCTCGGGCTGGTCCATATCTATCTGTGGAAGCGGCTGGTCAAAGACACGACCCGGCCGGGACGCACGAGATGGATTCTCACGGCGTTGCTCGTCGCGCTCGCGGCGGTGTTGCTCGCAGCGCTGATCCTGCCCCGCGTCGTCGGCCTAACCGATTCGGGATGGTATGCGTGGCCGGGCTATTTGTGGCTCGGTCTGGCGGCGTATCTGTTTCTCTCACTGCTCATACTCGAACCCGTCCGGCTCGCGCTGCGGGGCTGGGTCAACCGCAAGCCACCTGAGACAAAGGCCGAATCCGCGTCCCTGCCGGTGCTGAACAGGCGGGTGTTCCTCGCCCGCGCCAGCGCCGTGGCTGCGGGCGCGGCATCGGTCGGCTTGGCTGGCATCGGTACTGCCACTGCACTCGGCCCGCCCGATCTGCTGTACGTGCCGATACGGCTGCGCAAACTCGATCCGGCATTCCACGGGTTTCGGATCGCCCTGGTGTCGGACATCCACCTCGGCCCGCTGGCCGGTCGCGCCCACACTGAGCGGATCGTCGCGATGATCAACGCGACCGCACCGGACCTGGTGGCGATCGTCGGCGATCTCGTGGATGGCACTGTCGGGGAGCTCGGATCGGCAGTGGAGCCGTTGCGGGACTTGCATTCCCGCGAGGGCACCTTCTTCGTCACCGGCAACCACGAGTATTTCGTCGAGGACACGCTCTCGTGGCTGCGTGAACTGGAGCGCCTCGGTGTGCAGCCGCTGCGCAACGAGAACACCGCGATTCGGCGTGGCGCCGCCACGGTCCAGCTCGCGGGGGTGAACGACGTCTCGGGCGAATCACACTCGGATCCACCGGATTTCGATCGCGCCCTGTCCGGGTTGAATCCGTCCAGCCCGACGATCCTGCTCGCGCACCAACCGGTCATGGTGACGGAGGCCGCTTCCCGCGGGGTCGACCTGCAGCTGTCCGGCCACACGCATGGTGGCCAGATGTGGCCCTTTCACTACGTCGTCCGGCTCGCGCAACCGTCCCTCGCTGGACTGTCGACGGTGGACGACACGCAGCTGTACGTCACACGCGGCGCGGGGTTCTGGGGACCGCCGATGCGAATCGGCGCGCCCCCGGACATCACCGTGGTGTCGCTGCAGGTTAGGGCCAGCGGGAGCGGATAACGTCGGGGTGGCCTTATGGCGCCCGGTGGACGACGAAGCGCAGTATTGCGTGATGTGTGAAAGCAGCAGCACAGACGCCGAGGTCGCCAGGTCGCTTCCGCGACCCGCGCACGGAAGTGCGGTGGATCCCATCTCCCTCGAACCGGTCGATGAGGTCATCATCACGATGCTCATGGACAACAGCTACGACGCGCTGATGGGTGACGTGGGTCCTGCGCGGCGCGCCCCGCTCGCGCGGATCCCCAGGGTCGCGGCTCAGCAGTTCGACGAGGGGGAAACCAGCCCCGGGTTGGTCGCCGAGCATGGCTTCTCGGCATTGGTGACGGTTCGGCGGGGGACGGTCTCGCACACGTTGTTGTTCGATACCGGGATCTCGCCGAACGGGATGGCGATGAATTTCGAGCGGCTCGGTCTCGACGCATGGGCAATCGAGGCCGTGGTGCTCAGCCACGGCCACAGCGATCATGGTGGCGGCTTTCCCGGACTGGCACGGTTGCGGGGTCGAATCGGGTTGCCGCTCACGGTACATCCGCTGGTGTTCAATCGACGTCGCTTCGTAGTGCCCGACCAGGGTCCGTGGGAGCTGCCGACGCTGAGTCGTTCAGCATTGCAGGCCGAGGGCTTCGAGGTAATCGAACGGCGGCAGCCGTCGTTGCTCCTCGATGGTTCTGTTCTGATCACCGGCGAGGTTGACCGCACCACGGAATTCGAGCGGGGTCTTCCCAACCATGAAGCCTGGCGCGACGGGCGGTGGGAACCGGATCCGTTGGTTCTCGACGAGCAGTCGCTGGTGGTCCATGTCCGAGGCCGGGGGCTTGTCGTGGTGACCGGATGTGGGCATGCCGGTGCGGTGAACATCGCCCGACATGCGTTGCGGCTCACGGGTGTCGAGCACCTGCATGCGCTGCTCGGCGGCTTCCATCTCACCGGACCGGCGTTCGAGCCCGTCATCGAGCCGACCGTTGCCGCCTTCGCCGCCATCGCACCCGATTTGTTGGTGCCCGCGCACTGCACGGGTTGGAGAGCCCAACATCGCCTCGCCGCGGCCCTGCCCGAGGCATTCATACCCAACGCGGTGGGCACGTCCTTCACCCTGGCTGCCGCCTAGACACCGGAGCGACGAGGGTCGGCAATGCTGGCGGAACTGTTCCCGGGCTTCACCGAGGAGCTCTCCGGCGGCGGGGCGCCCACCCTCGATTACCACGACCTATCCGAGGTGTACTTCTGCATCGGAGGTCACGGTGGTCCGGAAGGGAGCGCTCGAGAGTGTCCCACCAGTTCTCATCCCGAGCAGGCCGTTATTGGAAGGCCTTGTCCGACAGCGGTTGCGCGCGATCGGAAACGTCATGTTGCTCGAGGGGTATGACGTAGTCGATCTGATGTCGACTGGCGGGGGCAATCGCGTTGCAGGCGCGCTGATCCGCGCCCACAACGGTCATGGTGAGCAGGTGTTGGCCGCCGACCTGGTCACCGACGCCACGGGTAGGGGTTCGCGAACGCCGGTGTTCCTGGAGGCGTTGGGCTATGGCAGGCCGGCCGAAGACAGCGTGCACGTGCGTCTGTGCTATTCGAGCCAGCTACTGCGGCTGCCACCGGGCACCCTCAAGGAAAAGATGGTCATCATCGGCCCCAAGCCCGGTAGACGCACCGGCATGGCGCTCTTCGGATACGAGAACGACACGTGGATGTTCACCGTGTTCGGGATGGCCGGGGTCGAACCACCGTCCGAACTGGCTGAGATGCTTCCATTCGTCGACGGGCTGGCACCCGCGCACGTGCTGGCGGCGATCAGTATGGGCGAGCCGTTGGTGGACGCGTGCCGGTTCCGCTATCCCGAGAGCCGGTGGCGCAGGTACGACAAGATGCGCCGGTTCCCCGACGGTCTTCTGGTTCCGGCGACGCGATATGCAGCTTCAACCGGATCTATGGCCAGGGCATGACAGTAGCCGCCCTACAGGCGAAGGCATTGAGCGAGTGTTTGCGTCAAGGGACGACCGACCTGGCCAGCCGCTACTTCCGGGCCGCCGCGAAACCGATCGGAGTCGCCTGGCAATTCGCGGTCGGTGGTGACCTGAGCCTTCCTGAGGTGCAGGGGCACCGGCCTTTGAGTGTGCGGTTGTCCAACAGGTACGTCGATCGGCTGCAAACCGCTGCCGAGACCGACCTCACAGTCGCCGAACAGTTAAAGCGAGTGGTCGGTCTGCTCGACCCGCCCACGACGCTTCTTCATCCGCGGATGCTGCTTCGCGCTGCCCGCCCTCGGCGGCGTCGGCAGATAGCGGCGGAGCAGCACCAGCCGACCCTGTCCCCGACGTGAGGGCAGGCATGTTCGAGTACTGTTGATACCCGAAACACGGGAGTCCCCGGACCGAGGACTGAGAGTGGGCACGCCTGCCCTTACCGTCACACCTGATCCGGGTCATGCCGGCGAAGGGAGGGGATTGTGGCTCAGGAAACATTTGCGGGCTCGCCGGCGCGATCACTTGCTGTCGTCGGCGGCGGCGTCATCGGCCTGTCCGTCGCACGTCGCGCCGCCATGGACGGCTGGGCAGTGCGCGTCCACCGCACGGCAGAACGCGGCGCGTCGTGGGTGGCCGGCGGCATGCTCGCCCCGCACAGTGAGGGCTGGCCCGGCGAGGAGCGCCTGCTGCAGCTGGGGCTCGCGTCGCTGGCGCTCTGGCACGACGGCTTTCTCGACGGCCTGCCCGCCGACGTCGTCACCGCACGCGAATCCCTGGTGGTCGCCGTGGACCGCGCCGACGCCGCCGACCTGAAGACCGTCGGGGAGTGGCTGGCGCGCCAGGGTCATCCCGTCACACCGACGTCGGCCGCGCGGGACATCGAACCGCTTCTGGCGCAGGGCATTCGGCATGGATTCGTTGCCGAGACCGAGCTCGCCGTCGACAATCGGGCGGTCGTCGAGGCGCTGGCGGCGCACTGCGAGCGACTCGGTGTGCAGTGGGCACCTCCTGTCGACGCACTGTCCGAGGCCCAGGGCGACACCGTGGTCATCGCCAACGGCATCGACGCGCCCACGTTGTGGCCCGGACTGCCGATCCGGCCGGTGAAGGGCGAGGTGTTGCGGCTGCGCTGGCGGCGCGGCTGTATGCCGGTGCCGCGGCGGGTGATCCGCGCCCGTGTGCACGGCCGCCAGGTGTATCTGGTGCCCCGCGCCGACGGCGTAGTGGTCGGCGCAACCCAGTACGAGCATGGCCGCGACACCGCACCCGCCGTGACGGGAGTGCGTGAGCTGTTGGATGACGCATGTGCGGTGATTCCGGCGCTGGGGGAGTACGAACTCGCCGAATGCGCCGCTGGCTTGCGTCCGATGACGCCCGACGGGCTGCCGTTCGTGGAGCGGCTCGATGATCGCACGCTGGTCGCTGCGGGGCACGGCCGCAATGGATTTTTGCTGGCGCCGTGGACCGCGGAGCGGATCGCGGCCGAACTGAACGTCACCGTGGGAGCAAGCCGATGAAAGTGACAGTCAACGACGAAGCCGTGGAGGTCGATGAGCAGACGACCGTCGCGGCGTTGGTGGAAAGCCTCGGCTTTCCGGAGAAGGGCATCGCGGTCGCTGTCGACTGGTCCGTGTTGCCCCGATCGGAATGGGAAACCGCGCTGACCGACGGCGCGCGGGTGGAAGTGGTGACGGCGGTGCAAGGTGGCTGAGTTGGAGGCTCTTCGCGCAAGCGGCTCATCGATGTGCAAACTGACGATCGCCGGTCGTGAGTTCGGCTCTCGACTGATCATGGGTACAGGTGGCGCGGCGAATCTGAGCGTGCTCGAGGAGGCGCTCATCGCGTCGGGCACCGAGCTCACGACCGTCGCGATGCGCCGCGTCGATGCGGAAAGCGGCACCGGCGTCCTTGACCTGCTGAACCGGCTCGGCATCAGCCCGCTGCCGAACACGGCAGGCTGCCGCGGCGCCGCCGAGGCGGTGTTGACCGCGCAGCTCGCCAGGGAGGCTCTTGGCACCGACTGGGTGAAGCTGGAGGTGATCGCCGACGAACGCACCCTGCTGCCAGACGCAGTCGAATTGGTCAGGGCGGCAGAGCAATTGGTCGACGACGGCTTCATCGTGCTGCCGTACACCAACGACGATCCGGTGCTGGCCCGCCGACTCGAGGACACCGGCTGCGCGGCGGTGATGCCGCTGGGGTCGCCGATCGGCACCGGGCTTGGCATCGCCAACCCGCACAACATCGAGATGATCGTCGAGCGGGCGGGTGTACCGGTGATTCTCGACGCAGGCATCGGCACGGCGAGCGATGCGACGATGGCGATGGAACTCGGTTGCGACGCGGTGCTTTTGGCCACCGCCGTCACCCGCGCCGCCGACCCACCGACGATGGCCGCGGCCATGGCCGCCGCCGTGACGGCCGGGTATCTGGCCCGGCAGGCCGGCCGCATCCCCAAGAGGTTCTGGGCGCAGGCCTCCAGCCCGGCGCTATGAGACGGTATGTCGCACTGGGCAGCTCCGTGGCGGCAGGCCCCGGTATCCGGCCGTCCGCCGACGGTGCGCCGTTCCGGGCCGGCCGCTCGGCGCGCAACTACCCGCACCTGGTCGCCGAACAGCTGGGCCTCGATCTGGTCGACGTGACGTACTCGGGCGCCACCACCGCGAACGTCCTCACCGATCCCCAGCACGGTGCGCCGCCACAGGCCGACGCGCTTGACGGCTCGGAGGATCTGGTGACCGTCACCATCGGAGGCAACGACGCCGGCTACGTGCCTCTGCTGATGGCGGCGGGGCTGCCGCACATCGTTCGCCGCCTGCCTCTGTTGGGCGGAGTGGTACGCGAGATGCTCGACCCGACGGCGCGCGATCGGGCGTTGGTGGAGGTAGCCGAGTCGTTGAAGGAAGTCGGCCGCACTCTGCGTAGGCGGTCGCCGCGGGCCAAGGTGCTGTTCGTCGACTACCTGACACTGCTGCCGTCCGCGGGCACGCCCGCACCTCCGTTGTCCGATATCGACGTCGCACTGGGCCGCCGCGTGGCCGACACGCTCGAGCGGCTCACCGGAGATGCCGCCGCCGACACCGGCTGTGGCTGGGTTCGCGCGGCGGAGGCCAGCCGCGACCACCACGCCTGGTCGGCGAAGCCATGGACGACGAAGTTCGGTTTGCCGCTACCCGGCAGGCCGGCGCCGCTGCACCCCAACGCCGACGGCATGCGGGCGGTCGCCGACCTCGTCGTCGCGCACACAACCTGAAATCATGGCCTCGATGATCGAGTTGGCAGGCCTGACGAAAGTGTTCGGCCGAACCGTCGCCGTCGACGACCTGACCTGCTCGGTCGAGCCAGGCATGGTCACCGGCTTCCTCGGGCCCAACGGCGCAGGCAAGACGACGACCATGCGGCTGATCCTCGGTCTCGACCACCCGACAGCGGGCACGGCCACGATCGACGGCCGCGCCTACCGCGAGCTCAAGGACCCGCTGCACACGGTCGGCGCGCTGCTCGACGCCAGTCAGGCGCACCCCAACCGCTCGGCGCGCAATCACCTGCGCTGGATCGCCGCCACCAACCGGATCCCGGCCAACCGAGTGGACGAGGCGCTCGACATGGTCGGTCTGACGGCCGTTGCGGGCAGGAACGCGGGCACGCTGTCGCTGGGCATGAGCCAGCGGCTCGGCATCGCCGCCGCGCTGCTCGGTGATCCGCCGGTGCTGCTGTTCGACGAGCCGGTCAACGGCCTCGACCCGGAAGGCATTCGCTGGGTGCGCACGCTGATGCGCACGCTGGCAAGCCAGGGCCGTACGGTCTTCGTGTCCAGCCACTTGCTCGCCGAGATGGCCAACACCGCTGACCGGCTCGTCGTCATCGGCAAGGGCAAGCTGATCGCGTCGACGACGGTGGCGGAGTTCGTCGGGCGCTCCGGCGCCGACACGGTGCGGGTGCGCAGCCCGCAGCTCGACTCGCTGCGCCGGGTGCTGACCGACGCCGGGCTGACGACCGAGGCCGCCCACGGCTCGGCGCTGCTGGTGCGTGGCGCGGCGATCGAGGTCATCGGCGATCTCGCCGCCCGCAACGCGATCACCCTGCACGAGCTGAGCGCACAGCGGGCCTCGTTGGAGGAGGCCTACATGAAACTCACCGACGAGGTCACCGAGTACCGTGCGGTCAGCCAGTGAGCGCGGCCGCGGTACTGGAGGCCGAGCGAATCAAGCTCTCGACCACTCGGTCGGTGTTGTGGACGGCCGCCGCGGTGGCGGTGCTCAGCGTCGGTCTGGCCGCGCTGCAGGGGTCGACGGCATACGGTGCCGCGCCGCTGCCGCCGGAGAAGGCGGCGATCGGCGTGGTGGTGTTCGGTGTGCCGGTGCTGATGGTGCTCGCAGCGATGACGGTGACGGGCGAATACCGCAGCGGCATGATCCGCACGACGTTCATGGCCACTCCCGATCGCACCTTGGTGCTGGTGGCGAAAGCCACCATCGCGGCACTGTTTTCCGCTGTGTACGCGGCCGGTATGACGATCGTCGCGGTGGTGATCGCGCACGTGATGACCCCTCCGCTGGCGGGCTCGCAACTGTCCTTCATCGACCCGGACACCTGGCGTCTCATCGGCGCGATCACGCTGTACGCGGCGCTCACCGCCGTGCTCGGGGTGGGCGTCGCTGCGCTGCTGCGGCATTCGGCCGGTGCGGTCGCGGCGCTGCTGCTGTGGCCCCTGCTAGTCGAGCCGATACTGGGGAATCTGCCCAGTATCGGCTCGGAAGTCGGGCCGTTTCTGCCGTTCGCGAACGTGCTGCGGTTCCTCAACGTGCAGTGGCTCTTTCCCACCTATGTGATGCCGTGGGGTGAGACGGGCTCCCTGCTTTATTTCATCGCCGTCGTTGCGGTCGTATACGTCGCCGCGATCGTCGTGCTGAACCGGCGCGACGCCTAGTCGCCTTGCGCCGAAACTGGTGCCTCTAATCGAAAGCTCAGGTCGCCGGGCTAACGTGGTCGCGATGGTGCGGAGATCCCTGGCGGTGCTGACGGTGGTTGTGGCCGTCGTGGCGCTCGGCGGCTGCGGCCGCCAGATGCGCTCACAGCAAGCACAGCCTTCCACCACCACGCAGACCGCACCTGCGACGCCCGCCACGGACTTCGCCACGTCGCTGCAGAAGCGGGTGACCGCCGATGCGATGATGGCGCACCTGAAGAAGTTGCAAGAGATCGCCGACGCCCACGGCGGCAACCGCGCCCTCGGCACACCAGGCTACGACGCCAGCGTCGATTACGTGGCCAACACGTTGCGGGACAAGGGTTTCGACGTGCAAACGCCCGATTTCGAAGTGCGTCTGCCGTTCGCGGACGACCCGTCGCTGACGGTCGCAGGTGACAACGTTCCCGCGAAGCCGCTCGAATACACCAAGGGCACCCCGCCCGAAGGGGTGTCGGGCCCGCTGGTACCCGCCCGTGTCGAGGACACCCCGGGCTGCACTGCATCCGACTACGACGGCCTGCCCGTCGCCGGTGCCGTCGTGCTGGTGGACCGAGGCAAATGCCCGTTCGGCGCCAAGCAGACCGTCGCCGCTGAGCGCGGCGCGGTCGCGCTGATCGTCGCCAACAACGAGGACGGCGACGAAATGGGTGCCACCCTCGGTGCGAAGACCGATGTGAAGATCCCGGTCATCAGCGTCACGAAGGCCACCGGCGCGCGACTTCGGGCCGCGCCGGGCCCCACCACGATCAAGCTCAAGGCCGGTGTGCGCGACGAGCGCACGCGCAACGTCATCGCCCAAACCAAGACCGGCTCCACCGCGAACGTGGTGATGGTCGGCGCGCATCTCGACAGCGTGCCCGAGGGTCCTGGCATCAACGACAACGGGTCCGGTGTGGCGGCCATACTGGAAACCGCGGTGCAGATGGGGCCTTCGCCACAGGTCAACAACGCAGTCAGGTTCGGCTTCTTCGGTGCGGAGGAGTCCGGTCTGCTCGGCTCCAACAACTACGTCCAGTCGCTGAATGAGGATGCGCTCAAAGACATTGCGCTCTACCTCAATTTCGACATGCTCGGCTCACCGAACCCCGGTTACTTCACGTACGACGGTGACCAGTCCACCCGGCCGAACGACAACGACGGTGCGACGCGGGTGCCGGAGGGGTCGGCGGGCATCGAACGCACGCTCGTCGCCTACCTGAAGGGCGCAGGAAAGCCGCCCGAAGACACGTCATTTGACGGCCGGTCGGACTATGACCCCTTCACCAAGTCGGGTGTGCCTGCGGGCGGCCTCTTCTCGGGCGCGGAGGAAAACAAGACGGCCGCGGAGGCTGAACGCTGGGGCGGGCAGGCGAACGAGCCGTTCGATCCGAACTACCACAAGCCAACCGACACACTGGACAAGATCAATTCGACAGAGCTCGGGATCAACGGAGGTGGGGTGGCTTACTCGGTGGGTCTGTACGCGCAGGATCAGGGCGGCCGCAATGGCGTGCCGCTCCGGGAGGACCGTACGCGGCACGTCCTCGAATCATGAGGGCCATCCCCGCCGTCATCGCGCTAGTGGTGACGGCGTTGGCGGCGTGTTCAGCCACCGCACCCGCACCCGGGCCAGACCTACCCCGCGACATGGGGGGCAAGGTCACCGCCGATGGCATGTACACGCACCTGCGCAAGCTGCAGGAGATCGCCGACGCCAACGGGGGCAACCGGGCCGAAGGTACGCCTGGCTACGACGCGAGTGTGGACTACGTCGTGAAGGTGTTGAAGGACAAGGGTTTCGACGTCCAGACCCCGGAATTCGAACGGCTCGAGCGCACCGAAGGCGGCAATCCGACGCTCACCGTCTCCGGCCGCGGCTACCCCGTCGACCAGGCGTCGCTGCTCGTCCCGACCCCGCCGACCGGACTCAACGCGATCACCCTGCGTCCGCAGAAGGCGCCGGGTTGCACCGCCGCCGACTACGGCACGGTCCCAGTGAAAGGGGCGATCGCCGTCGTCGACGACACCGGATGCTCGGTGGTGGCCAAGCAGAACACCGCGATCGCAAAGGGCGCCGTCGGGATGCTTGTCGTCAGTGTGCCGGGCGCCGGCGGCAGCCCTGCGGGCTTGTTCACGTCGGGCTACTACCAGCAGCTCACCGTTCCGGTCGGTGTGATCGACAGGGACGCCGACACGGCGCTGCGTCGAACCAACGCGCCGGTGCGGCTGGTGCTGGACAGCAAACCGGTGACGGTGAAAAGACGAAACGTGGTGGCGCAGACCAAGACCGGCGACTCGAAGAATGTCGTGTTGGCGGGCGCGAACCTCGACAGCGCGCCGCGCAGCCCCGGCATCAACGACAACGGGTCGGCGGTGGCGGCGTTACTGGAAACCGCGTCGGCGCTGGGCGCGCAACCCGAGATCACCAATGCTGTGCGGTTCGTGTTCTGGGGCTCGGAGGCAGAGGGTGCGACGAAATACGTACGCGGACTGGACCGTGACCAACTCGACGACATCGCGCTGTTCCTCGGCTGCGATGCCGTCGGCTCGCCGAACGCCGGCTACTTCACGTATGACGGTGACCAATCCGGTCAGCTCAACCCCGAAATCCCGGTGCAGGCCGTGCCTTCCGGTTCGGCAGGCGTCGAGCGGATGCTGGCGGGCTATCTCAACCTGGGGGGTGTGCGGCCCGCCGACATGCCGTTGAGCAGAACCGCCGATTATGCGCCGTTCCTGGCCGCGGGCGTCCCTATCGGCGGGCTGACCACGGGGTGGTCGCAACGAAAAACCGAAGTGCAGGAGCGGCTTTGGGGCGGAAAGGCGGGTGTCGCGTTCGATCCGAACTACAACACGGCCCGCGACAACATCGATGGCCTCGACCGCGAGGCGCTGTCAGTGATGGGTCAGGCTCTCGCGTCCGCGATCGGCAGCTATGCGCAGTCGGTCGACGGCGTCAACGGCGTTCCGCCGCGGGAGCAGCGGCACCGGAGTATGCCCTAGCCACCCGCGTGACGAACTGGTACACGCCGTCCTCGTCGGGTGCGAGCGGGCCTGGTCGCGCGTGCGGTGAGGAGAGGCCACGCTGCACCGACTCGCACGCCGCCCAGTCCTGCCTGTTGGTCAGATCCCAAAAGTCGACCGCGTACGACGGATCGAAATCCGGTTTGGCGGCAACGTCTTTCGGGAACGCCCATGCGCACTCGACGTGGGTGCGATCGACGGCGAGCGGCGTCATCAAGTGCGTCATCACGTAGTCCGGGTGCAGGCTCACCAAAAGGTTGGGATAGCCGACCAGATACATGACGGTGCGCAGCTCCTGCTCGGACAGACCCTGGATCGCGACGCCGCCGCTCTTGCCCGTCAGCGACATGGTCTCGGCGCCCTCGACGATCGACATCCAGCCGCCCATCCATGATCCCGGCAGCTCGAGGTTCTCGCCACTGGTCGGCGGGCTGATACGGGACAGCTCCGGATGAATGGTGGAGCAGTGGTAGCACTCCTGATAGTTCTCGGCGATGACCTTCCAGTTGGTGGCCAGCTCATAGGAGTGCCGGGCGACGACCGTCAGATCTTCTGGTCGATAGGAGCCGACGACCTCGTCCCAACCCGCGACGTGCGTGGCGAAATCGGCGTCTTGGCCGCTGGGGTCGACGAACAGCCAGCCGTGCCAGTTGACCAGCCGCAGTTCGGCGAGGCCGAACTGGTCGGGTTCGAAGCCCTCCATGTCGCGGAACCCGGGCGCGTTGCGCAGCCGGCCGTCCAGGCGATAGGACCAGGAGTGGTACGGGCAGACGATGGCGCGGCCCTTGGTGGTCGCATTGCATGCCAGCAGTTCGTGTCCGCGGTGTCTGCAGGTGTTCGCGAACGCGCGCACCGCGTCATCCTCGCCGCGGACCAGAAGGATCGCGTTCGGGCCGGTGCCCACCGCTTTCTGCGCCCCCACCGCCGCGAGGTCCGACGCATGGCCGACGCACGTCCATCCGGAAAAGATGTTGTGCTGTTCCCAATCGAACACCGCGGGGTCGACGTAGGACTCGCGGGGGAGCATGCGTGACTGGCCGAATGGCGCCAGCGCCGCGGCAAGGGCCTCGGCGGGTACCGGGGCCGGATCACCCTGTTTGAACATACAGTCAGCCTAGCCGGGCGCGGGTTGCAGGTCCAGACTTCTCCGCGCGAGCAGACGCAAAGGTCCCCGTTTACGCGGCGTGTCGGGTGCTTTTGTGTCTGCTCGGCGGAGAAACTAGAGCAGTTTCTCCAGCGTGATCGGGAGATCTGTGACGCGTCGTCCTGTCGCGTTGAACACCGCATTGGCGATCGCCGCAGGCACCCCGACGATGACCAGCTCGCCGAGACCCTTCACACCAAGAGGGTCGGCGATCGTGTCCTCGGCGGGCAGATAGACGGCGTCCAGAGCGGGTACGTCCGCGTTGACCGGAACCAGGTAGTCCGACATGTTCGCGTTGACGATGCGTCCATCGCGGTAATCAAGTTGGGTGCCCTCGAGCAGTGCCATCCCGATGCCGCCCACCATTCCGCCGATCGCCTGGCTGTGCGCAAGCTTCGGGTTGATCACCCTGCCGGCGTCATAGCAGCCGTAGATGCGCCTGATCCGCACGGTGCCGAGGGTTTCGTCGACGGCGACCTCGGCGAACACGGCGCCGTAGGCGGACATCGAAAAGCGCGCGTCCGCGTCATCGGGTGTCCAGGTCTGTTGCGTGTCAAGGCTTCCCCAGCCACGGCGACGCAGCAGATCCTGATAGCTCTCGCCGCGGCCCAGCTCACCGGTGTGGACCATCCGTCCGTCGGTGACCGAGACCTCCTCTGGCCGCAGCCCGTTCAGTGGCGAGCCGGGATCGACGACCGCGGTGCGCACGAGCCGGTCGCGCAGCATGTTGGCCGTTGTGAACACCGCCGACCCGACGCTCGCCATCGTCCTCGAACCCGAGTGCGACGGCGCAACGGGAAATCTGCTGTCGCCGAGCGCGAATCGCACCCTGGGCAGCGACAGTCCGAGCGCGTCCGCGGCCACCTGCGTCATCGACGTGTAGGTGCCGGGACCCATGTCGCTCGTGCCGCACTGAATGTCGGCGGTGCCATCGGCGTTGATCCGGGCTAGCGCCGCACACTCACTACGGGAGGTGTGATAGACCGCCGCGGCCATCCCGATTCCGATCAGTTGGTTGCCGTCGCGCGTAGCGCGCGGCGTCGGGTTGCGGCGTGACCAGCCGAACGCGTCGCTGCCTTGCCGTAAGCAGTCGGTGAGCCGGCGCGTGGAGAACGGCAGATTGTCGGTGAGATCGCGGTCTGGTTCGTTGCGCTGCCGCAACTCGATCGGGTCCGTCCCCAGCCGGAACGCAAGGTCGTCCATCGCCGACTCCAGCGCGAAGGCACCCGTCGTCGCACCGGGGCCACGCATGAACGTCGGCGGGTTGATATCAAGCGGCACAATGCGATACGTCGACCGCATGTTCGGTGAGCCATAGAGGAATCTGGGCCCCGTCATGAGGTTGTCCTCGTACGCGTTGTACCGCGATGTCTCGGTGTGTGCCTCGTGCACGATGGCATTGATGCGTCCGGACCGATCTGCACCGATCGCCATGCGCTGACGACTGGTCGGCCGGTATCCGATGCCGCTGTAGTACTGCTTCCTGGTCAGCACCAATTTCACCGGACGCCGAATCTGCCTGGCCGCGAAGGCGGCCAGCAGTTGATGCGGCCACGTAGTGCCCGCACTGCCGAAGGCGCCGCCGACAAACGGTGAGATCACCCGCACGTGATCATCGGGCACCCCGAACGCGGCGGCATAGGCCGTCTGCGCACCGCTGATGGTTTGCGTCTTGT
>Ga0068854_100000306_pt1 | contig 32300 bp, 33 predicted proteins | sample KBSCornC42_FD_66590 | JGI IMG/M metagenome (GOLD analysis project Ga0068854, IMG submission 66590) | Corn rhizosphere microbial communities from Kellogg Biological Station, Michigan, USA - KBS Corn C4-2 | ecosystem: Host-associated > Plants > Roots > Rhizosphere > Soil ... | reverse complement strand
CGTCAGCGATCGGCAGGAGATATGGACTATGGCTCTTTACGAGCACGTGTTCCTTGCGCGCCAGGATCTGGCGCAGGCGCAAGTGGACGCATTGGCCGAAATGGCCACCAAGATCATCGAAGAAGGCAAGGGCAAGGTCGTCAAGGCCGAAACCTGGGGCCTGCGCAGCCTCGCTTATCGCATCGCGAAGAACCGCAAGGCGCATTATGTGATGCTCGAAATCGACGCGCCGACCGGCGTCGTTGCCGAGCTCGAGCGCCAGCTCAACATCAACGAAGACATCATCCGCTTCATGACCGTCCGTATCGACGAGCTCGAGAGCGGCCCGTCGGCGATGATGCGCCGTGGCGAGCGCGATCGCGCCCGTGGTGAGCGCGGCGAGCGTGGTGACCGGGGCGACCGCCCCCGCCGCGACGACCGCGACGACATGGCCGCGTAAGGAGATATAGACCAATGGCCCGTGCCTTTTTCCGCCGCCGCAAGAGCTGCCCCTTCTCCGCGAAGGACGCTCCCCGGATCGACTATAAGGACGTCCGTCTGCTGCAGGGCTTCGTGTCCGAGCGAGGCAAGATCGTCCCCAGCCGCATCACCGCGGTTTCCGCCAAGAAGCAGCGCGAACTCGCCCAGGCGATCAAGCGCGCCCGTCATATCGGGCTGCTTCCCTACATCGTTAAGTAAGGAGCGACACGCATGGACGTGATCCTGCTTGAACGCGTCGAGAAGCTCGGCGCCATCGGCGATGTCGTTTCTGTAAAGAACGGCTTCGCCCGCAACTACCTGCTGCCGAACAAGAAGGCACTGCGCGCTAACGAGGCCAACAAAAAGGTCTTCGAGGCGAACCGCGCCCACATCGAGTCGGAAAATGCCGCACGCCGCTCGGAAGCCGAGAAGGAATCGAAGGGCGTCGAGGGCAAGACCGTAATCCTGATCCGTCAGGCATCGAACACCGGTCAGCTTTATGGTTCGGTTTCGGCCCGCGACCTTGCGGAAGCGCTGACCGAGGCTGGCGCCAAGGTCGCCAAGAGCCAGATCGTGCTCGTCAAGCCGATCAAGACGATCGGATTGTTCGACGTTCGCGTCGCCCTCCACGCCGAGGTATCGGTCACCGTCAAAGTCAACGTTGCCCGTTCACCTGAAGAGGCCGAGCTGCAATCGCAGGGCGTCGACGTCATGGCGTCGATGTATGAGCGCGACGAGGCGGGCTTTACTGAAGCTTACGATCCCAACGCCGAGCCCGGCGAGATCGTTGCTGACGAAGCGCCTGCCCCGGAAGCGACCGCGGAGCCGGCCCAAGAGGCCTAATCCACGGCAAAATGGTACAAAAAGGCCGTCCGGATCCGATCCGGGCGGCCTTTTTGTTATCGCTCACAGATGGTAGACACCCCGCTTGAGGCCATCCTGCTCGGCTTCGCGATGAGGGGAAGGCGCAAGCCTTATAACCGCCGTGAACGATATGACGCCGCCGCGCGCGCCGGCAACCATCTCCGATGTGGCGGAGATTGCAGGCGTGTCGATCAAGACTGTCTCGCGCGTGTTCAACGAGGAGCCCAATGTGCGCGAGGAGACGCGCCAGCGCGTGCTCCAGGTGGTGGCTGACCTCGATTATCATCCGAACATCGCAGCGCGCAGCCTGGCCGGGCGCAAATCATTCCTGATCGGGTTGCTCTACGACAATCCCTGCCCGAATTACATTCTCGGTCTGCAGAGCGGCAGCCTGGACCGGTTGCGCGGCGATAAATGGCGGCTGCTGGTGGTGCCGTGCGAGGATTCCTGGCGGATGGGCGGCAAAAGCACCGTATCGATGGTGCGCGCTGCCGGCGTGGGCGGGGTCATCCTTACCTCCCCAATCTGCGATAATGCCGAGATCGTGAACGACCTTCTCGCCGCGCGCATCCCGATGGTTAGGATCGCGCCCGCGGACAGTGTGGGCGCGGGCCAGGTGGCGCCTTCGGTCGGCATGGACGATCGAACGGCGGCGGCCGAGATAACGCGCCACCTGATCGGCCTCGGCCATCGACGCATCGCGCTCATCCTGGGCGACCCGACCCACTCCTCGACCGGCGAGCGCCTGGCAGGCTTCCGCCGGGCAATGGGCGAGGCGGGACTGGAAATCGATGCCAGCCTGATCCACCCGGGTCTTTACACGTTCGACAGCGGCCTGGACGCTGCACGAACTCTGCTCAACCGCCCCGACCGCCCCACCGCGGTGTTCGCCCAGAATGACGACATGGCGGCCGGCACGATCGTCGCCGCGGGCGAGCTCGGAATATCGGTGCCCGGTGAATTGTCAGTTGCGGGATTTGACGACAGTCAGTTCGCCAGCACTGTCTGGCCGCGCATCACCACCATCCGCCAACCGATCCGCGCAATGGCACAAGCGGCGACCGATGCGCTCGTCCAGATCATGGAAGGCTCCCTACGCCCACCCGAGCACCGCGTGATGCCCTATGAGTTGATCCTGCGGGGGTCGACCGGGGAAGCGGCGCGTAGTTAGCTAGCCGATAGTCAGGAAGCTGCACGGCTCGGCAGGTTGTTGTCAGCGATGGACATATGCCTCGGAAGCGTCCCGTCGCCAGAGCCTGAGGCAGCGGCGGCCGAACTCACCCAATCGGTAAGCGCGCCGGCGCTATATTCGGGCACGAGTTCGATTAGCAGCGCACGGACTGCTACCGCGTCGCGCCGCTCCACCATCTCGGCCAGATGCTTCAGACGAGGCTCCAGCTTTCTCCAAGGCAGACAATTCTCATTCGCCATCATGATACGCGGATGCGCTGTGGCGATCGGATCATCCCCGATCAGCAATTCCTCGAATAGCTTTTCGCCGGGGCGCAGGCCGATAATCTCGATCTCAATATCGCCTTCCGGATTGTCGGCGGATCGGATCGTCAAGCCGGACAATTCAATCATGTTGCGCGCCAGATCGAGAACGCGGACGGGCTTTCCCATATCCAGGACGAATACCTCGCCCCCTCGCGCCATGATGCCAGCCTGCAAGACGAGTTGAACCGCCTCCGGAATCGTCATGAAATACCGAGTAATATCGGGATGGGTGATCGTGACCGGTCCACCGTCGCGGATCTGCTGGCGAAACAATGGCACCACCGACCCGCTCGACCCTAGAACGTTGCCGAACCGCACCATCGCGTAACAAGTGCCGCGCGAGCTGGCAGCAAGTGCCTGTAATATGAGTTCCGACAGGCGCTTCGTCGCTCCCATCACGTTGGTGGGTCGTACCGCCTTGTCGGTGCTGACCAGCACGAAGCGCTCGACTCGATATTCCTCGGCCAGCCGCGCCATCACGGACGTGCCGATCACGTTGTTGCGCGCGCCTTCGACCGGGTTGTGCTCGACCAATGGCACATGCTTGTAGGCGGCGGCGTGATAGATCGCCTGCGGACGCCAGGCTGCGAGAATTTCGCGCATCCGCGGCTCGTCCGTGACGGAGCCCAGCAGAGGAATGATTCTGCAATCCTGATCCGGCGCCAACCGCCCCTGCAATTCGCCATGGATCGCGTAGAGCGCGAATTCGGATGAATCGATCAGCAGGAGGGTCGCCGGAGAGCCCGCGAGGATCTGGCGGCACAATTCGCCGCCAATCGACCCGCCCGCACCAGTCACCGCGACGCAGCCGCCGGCGAACAGGTTGCGCAATTGCGCCTCATCACTGGTAACGCTGTCTCGCCCAAGCAGATCCTCGATCTCCAGTTCGCGAATATCGCTTGCCTGGACCTTTCCCTGGGCGAGATCGATCAATCCGGGCAGTGTCCGCACGCTGACCCCCGCCGCTCGCAGCCTTTCGAGTACTTCCTTGCGACGCCAGCGCGATACCGAAGGCATCGCGACCACAATGTCGGCAATGCGCAGGCGCACGATCAAGCTTTCAAGCCGTTCGGGAGAATAGACCGGCAGGCCGAGGATATTGCCGCCCTGGACCGAGGCGTCATCGTCCAGGAAACCCACGATCCGCATTTGGCGGCTGCCCGCCACCGCGGCCGCAAGTTGGCGCCCGGACGATCCCGCGCCATAGATCAGCACGTTGGACGCGTCACCGTCTCGCAGGATGGTTCGATAGGAGCCGCCAAGCCACTGGCCAACCACCGCACGCATCGCCCCCACCAACAGGAACAATAACAAGGGCTGGATCAGGCCGACCGTGCGCGGAACACCGCTTATGCCGTAGAAGGTAAAGAGCGAGGCATAACCGAGACCGTAGAGAAGGTTGGCGCGCAGTACGGCGAGGAAGGCGCTCGTGCCGGCGTGGCGGAAGATCATCCGGTACAGACCCGTCGCGATATAGATGGGTAAAGCCATCGCCATCGCCGCGATCAGCGGCATGCGCGCATCGGTCGTGATATCGATCCAGACACCTAGCCGCAGGTAATAAGCAACCCATACCGACAGCACGCACAGTCCGGCATCCATTGCGAGAGCGAGTGCACGTTTTGCGGGTCGCGGCAGAGCCAGGGTCGTTTCGGCCCAGGACTTCACGGACATCAATCGCACCCTCGCCATCGGGCAGGATGCGGGCGCCCGTCTCCCATTGCCACCGCCGCTGTGGGCGTATGCGAAATCACGTTAGCATAGGCTCGGTTGTCAACCCAAGCCACAAGCCGCCCCGCCCCTCCTGCTTGATCGCCATCGCGCTTGTCCCTAGACGAAGCGCTGCTGGGGAGGCCACCGCCCTAAGGGGGCCCCGGTGCAATTCGCGGATAGACGATGTTCGAAGGTAAGACGCTTTTGATCACCGGGGGCACGGGCTCCTTCGGGTCCACCGTGCTACGCCTGCTGATCGATCAGCCTTTCGCCGAAATCCGAATCTTCAGCCGCGACGAGAAGAAGCAGGAGGATCAGCGCCTGCATTATCGCGACAAACGGCTGCGTTATTATATCGGCGACGTGCGCGATTATCGTTCGGTCACCAATGCCGTCAGCGGTGTAGACTACATCTTCCACGCAGCGGCCTTGAAACAGGTCCCGTCGTGCGAATTCCACCCGATGGAAGCGGTCAAGACCAACGTCATGGGCACCGACAATGTTCTCGAGGCGGCGATCGCGGCGAGGGTGTCGCGCGTCGTTTGTCTCTCGACCGACAAGGCGGTTTATCCGATCAATGCGATGGGCATATCCAAAGCGCTGATGGAAAAGGTTATGGTCGCCAAGTCGCGCCTCGCGCTCGGCACCAACACGGTGATAACGGGCACGCGCTATGGCAATGTGCTGGCATCGCGCGGTTCGGTCGTGCCACTGTTCGCGGAGCAGGTGCGCAGCGGCAAGCCGGTCACCATCACCGACCCCCGCATGACGCGCTTCGTGATGACGCTGGCGGAAGCTGTCGATCTGGTCCTGTATGCCTTCCGACACGGCCAGAACGGCGATCTGTTCGTGCAAAAGGCACCCGCCGCGACGATCGAGACGCTCGCCCGGTCGGTGCTGGAGGTAATGAATGCTGGCGATCACCCATGCCGAGTGATCGGCACCCGGCATGGCGAGAAGCTCTACGAAACCTTGCTCAGTCGCGAGGAAATGGCGGTGGCTGAGGATCTTGGCGGTTATTACCGTGTTCCCGCCGACAACCGGGACCTCAATTATGCGGTGTTCGTCGAACAGGGCGAGAAATCCATTTCCGAATATGAGGATTTCAATTCGCACAACACGCAGCGGCTCGATCGGGCGGACATGAGCGCGATCCTGCGCGAGCTCAATTTCTTCAAGCAGGATGCACGGGCCGAATGAATGGCCGCCGCATCCTGGTCACCGGTGCGGACGGCTTCATCGGACGCAATCTGTGCGTAAGGTTGTGCGAGTTGGGCTTCGAACCGCTGCCAGTGACGCGCCAGGTAGGCAATTTGGAGGAAGCGACGCGCGCAGCAGACGCTATCGTCCATCTCGCCGGATCGAACCGGCCCGCCGATCCTGCTGAGTTCATGACGATCAATCGGGACCTTTCGGCACAACTCGGCGAGGCCATCGTCGCGTCAGGACGTACGGCGCCGGTGATCGTTGCTTCGACCCAGAAGGTGCTGGATGAAACCGACTATGGCCGCAGCAAGCTCGCCGGTGAGCAAGCCATCGTCGCCGCATGCGAGACGAACGGATCTCCGGTTCATATTTTCCGTCTCCCCAATGTCTTCGGCAAATGGTCGAGACCCAATTACAACAGCGGCGTCGCAACCTTCTGCCACAATATCGCGCGCGGCCTGCCGATCGAGGTGCATGACCCATCGGCACCCCTGCGGCTGGTCTACATCGACGATGTGGTGGACGCTTTCGCTGGTATTCTGCGCGCAACCGACGTTCAGGGGGGCCTGAAAAGCGTCGAACCGGTCTATGAAACCACCGTTGGTGCGGTTGCCGAAACCATCAGCGGTTTTCGTGCGGACCGCGACGACAATCTCATCGCTGAGGTGGGCAGGGGCCTAACCCGCGCGCTTTATGCGACCTACGTTTCTTTCCTACCGCCCGGCGAATTCTCCTACCCGATCGTCAGTCATCGTGACGCGCGCGGCGCGTTTTCGGAAATGCTCAAGACGCGGGCGGCGGGACAATTTTCGTATTTCAACGCGTTGCCCGGCGTGACCCGCGGCGGCCACTATCACCACACCAAGACCGAGAAATTCCTGGTCGTGCATGGCCGCGCGCGCTTTCGTTTCCGACACATCCTGACCGACGAGCGCCACGAGATCGAGACTTCGGCCGATGAACCGGTAGTGGTCGAGACGATCCCCGGCTGGTCGCACGACGTCACGAACATCGGCGACGAGGTGATGGTATCCTTGCTTTGGGCGAATGAACTGTTCGATCGCGCCCGCCCCGACACGGTGGGAGCCCCGGTCTGATGCGCAAGCTCAAGGTCATGACCGTAGTCGGCACGCGGCCCGAGATCATCCGGCTTTCGCGGGTGATGACGAAACTCGACGAGCATACCGAGCATGTTCTCGTCCATACCGGCCAGAACTACGATTATGAGCTGAACGAGGTCTTCTTCCGCGATCTCGGCCTGCCAGCGCCCGATCATTTCCTCGAGGCCGCGGGCGGCAGCGCCGCAGAGACGATCGGCCGTGTGATCATGGCGGTCGATCGGGTGCTGGCCGAGGTCCAGCCCGATGCGATGCTGGTCCTGGGCGACACCAACTCCTGCCTGGCAGTTATCCCGGCCAAGCGGCGACGCATCCCTGTCTTCCATATGGAGGCGGGCAATCGCTGCTTCGATGATCGCGTGCCGGAAGAAATCAACCGGCGGATCGTGGATCATACGGCCGATATCAATCTGCCCTATTCGGCAATCGCGCGCGACTACCTACTGGCGGAGGGCTTACCGCCCGACCGTGTTATCACCACCGGCAGCCCGATTTTCGAGATTTTGGGGCATCACCGTGCCGCGATCGAGGCGTCCGAGGCCCTGAAGGCGATGGAGGTCGAGCCGGAAAACTACTTCCTGGTGAGCGCACACCGCGAGGAGAATGTCGATTCCGAGCGTCAGCTGCGGCGCTTGGCGGGGTCGCTTAATGCGGTGGCCGAGGCCTATAAACTTCCGATCCTGGTCAGCACGCATCCGCGTACGCGCAACCGGATCGAGCAGTTCGGGTTGAACTTCGATCCGTTGATCCGATTGCTCAAGCCCTTCGGCTTCCTCGACTACAATGCCCTGCAAATGAACGCCCGCGCCGTACTGTCCGACAGCGGCACGATCAGCGAGGAATCCTCGATCCTGAACTTCCCCGCGCTGAACATTCGAGAGGCGCACGAGCGCCCCGAAGCGATGGAAGAAGGCGCCGTGATGATGACTGGACTAGGCGAGGAGCGTATCCTTCAAGGCCTAGCCATCCTCGAGGCCCAACCGCGCGGTGCCGACCGCCTGATCCGTATCCCTGCCGATTATGCGGTGCCGAACGTTTCCGACAAAGTGCTGCGGATCATCCTGAGCTACACCGACTACGTGAAGCGCACGGTGTGGAAAGAGTATTGAAGATGCAGGATCCCAGGAAGAGCTTTCCGTTCGAGAAGGTGCTGAGCGCCGTGGAGGACATGCCCACGGCGGCCTTCACTGAGGCTCGTCCCTTTCCCTATATCACCTTCGACGGCCTGTTTGATGACGCATTAGTGCGTACGATCCACGATCAGTTCCGAAAGCTCCCGGACGATTATTGGGAAAAGAATTCGGATCAGGGGATTGAGGTCAAATGGCGGTCAACCTGGCGTTCTGAATATGACATCCCGCAGCCCGCACGAGAGGTCGTGCAGTTTTTGAACTCTGGCGTCTTCCTGTCGGCGCTCAGCCGGCTGACCGGTATCGCGAATCTAATTCCCGATCCTTATTATTCGGGCGGCGGTTTCAACCTGATCCAGCGCGGCGGTTATCTTGACGTCCACGCGGACGGCAATTGGCACGACAAGATGCGCCTGCATCGCCGCCTCAACCTGATTCTTTACCTCAACAAGGACTGGCAGACCGAATGGGGCGGCGCGCTCGAATTCTATGACAGCAGCGCGGAGAAGGTCGAAGCATCCGTGTTTCCCGTGGGAAACCGTTTGGTTGTTTTTGAGACCCACGATTATTCCTATCACGGCCACCCAACGCCGCTTCAATCTCCCGAAGGTGAGGATCGGACTTCGATCATCCTTTATTATTACACCTCCGCCCCACGCCCGGATGCGCAGATCTCGGTAGCCGGCCCGCATAGTGCGCTATGGCGCAGCAAGGGCTGGGTCGACAAACGAGGTCAAAAGACCCGAAACACCCTCTGAAGCGATGGACGCACCGCCCCAGATCCCGTTCGCGGCGCGCGACTGCCTCGCCGGCAATATCGCGAAATATATTCCTGACAGCGAGATCGGGCTTGAGACCCAATATCTCAAGCGCACGGCCTGATCCTTCGTCGTGGAACGCCGATGAACTCCGGAAACTGGCGCCGGCTCGGCCTCGCGGTTGCTTTCTTTTTTGCGCTCAAAATGGCGCTGGGTGCGGCGCTCCTGATCGCATCAGCACGCTGGATGCGGGTCGACAGTTTCGCCGTCTTCTCGCAACTGCTCGTCTTCATTGCCTATCTGTCGACCATCGGCACCGCAGGCGTACAGAATGGACTAATCCGTCAGATCGCTGCCGCGCGGGGAGACGTTACCACGATTGCCGGTGAGGTACGTGCGGCCGTCGCGATCTGGCTGGCCGTCGCCGCTACCGCAGTGATCGCATGTTGGCTGCTGGACACGCGAATTGCGGTCCTGCTGAGCGGGCTACGGAACATCGCGTGGATCTTGCCCTGGCTCGCCTTGTCGACAATATTTTCCGGGCTGGGCCAGCTATTCTGCTCGGTGTTGACCGGAACCGGCCGTGCAGGTGCGGCGCTATTGGCGCAGGGCATTGGTCTGGTTATCGGAACTGCATCAGCGCTGATATTGCTGCATGACGGCAACCCTCTAATCGCCGCCCTCGCCTTCTCGATCGGGCAAACGATCACAACGGTCGTGGCCGGAGTATGGACAACTCCCATATTGGGCCGCGCGCTTCGAACGGAGCTCCACATTGGCCCCGAAGTCCGGCGCTTGCTGACTTATTCTGGCACCTTTCTCCTCGTCGCTTCGATCCTCCCTCTCACATTGCTCGGGTTACGCTCGATCTATCGCACCGCTGCCGGACTCGAAGCTTTGGGCTTTTGGCTTGCTGCCAATCGGATTTCGGACGTCAACACCCAACTGCTGGGCCTCTACATGGTACAAGTCTTTCTGCCGGGAATGGCCGGGCTCAAGGACAAGGCGAGCGCCTGGCCGCTAGTCAGGCAGACATTCGTTATTGGCTCGCTTGCCATGGGCGCATGTCTCGCTGTTTTCCTGACGATGCCCAATCTTCTGATCGGGCTGTTCCTCTCCGCCAAGTTCCTTCCGGCGTTGCCGATCATGCTCGGCTATTTCGTCGGAGATACGTTACGCGTGTCGAGCTCGATCGCGAGCTATTCGGCCCTGGCGCGTCGACGCCTCGCCGCCTATGTCGGGTTTGAGGCGGCTGCCGCCCTGTTGCTCGCGTCAATCCTGATTCTGCTCATCCACTTTGGTGCAACCGAAGCGCCTGCTTTGGCCTATGCCAGCACCTACGCGCTGATGATCATCCCGGCCTGGTGGTTTATCGTGCGGCTTCTTCGTCGCGGGCAGGAAACCAATGTGGCCAATCTCGACCTGGCGGAGTGATTCAACTCCGGACGAAGCGATAATTGTCGATCAAATGCTGTTCCCAGCGCAGCGCGTGGTCGACGATCTTTTCGATATCGTCATATTTCGGTTTCCAGCCAAGTACGTCGCGGATCAGACGAGCATCAGCCACGACCTCGACCGGATCGCCGCGACGTCGCGGACCATATGTGACCGCAAAATTGCGCCCGGCCACCCGCCTCACCGTGTCGAGAATGTCTTTCACACTGAAGCCATGGCCATAGCCGACATTGCAGGTGAGATTGCCCTTACCTGCATCGAGGTGATCGAGAGCGCCCAGATGGGCGTCTACCAGGTCGGTAACGTGGATATAGTCCCGGATGCAGGTCCCGTCGGCCGTCGGATAATCGGTGCCGAAGACCTCAAACCTGTCACGTACGCCCAGCGCATTTTGGACCGCAATCTGAACCAGAAGCGTCGTTTTGGTAGTCGACTGTCCATAGCGGGTTTGCGGATCGGCACCGGCGACGTTGAAATAGCGCAAGGCAACATAACGCATGTCCGAGAAGGCAGCGAGGTCCGCCAGCATCAGTTCGGTCATATATTTGGAGGTACCGTAGGGGGAAGTCGGCGCGATCGGGCCTGCCTCAGAGACGGGATTCGATACCGGATTGCCGTAGACCGCCGCCGTCCCCGAGAAGATCAGGCGTTTGATGCCGTGCTCTGTCGCCGCCTGCAACAGGGCGCGGCTCTTCACCGTGTTGCGTAAATAATATTCGAGCGGTTTTTCGTATAACTGGGGGGTTATTAGTTGCGCCGCGAAATGAATGATCGTGTCGATTTCGTGCTCGCGCAAGATCCGCGAGACGAGCGCAAAATCGCCGATATCGCCATGATAGAAGGGCGCCCCCGGTCGTAGCGCCCAGGGAACGCCGTTCGACATGTCGTCGATCACGACCGGCGTGATTCCCCGCTCCAGCAGACCGAGCACCATGTGCCCACCGATATAGCCGGCCCCGCCGGTCACCAGGATATTCATCGGCTGCTGCTCTTCCCGTCTGATCCGAACTCTAGCTCGCCGGTCTGCCTTCGAGCGCATCGATCAAGCGCCGGTAGCAGTGGATCACATCCAATTCATCTTCAAGGAACGCGCGAGCCCGCCCCTGCATCTCCTCACGCGAGGACGGATCGCCTGCGAAAGCCTCGATCGCTTCGTACATTGCCTGGCCGTCACCCAACGCCACCGAAGTTCCGACCTTATGGTCTGTGATCATCCGCGCAAAATCGCTTCCGGGCTCCACCGCCGCGACGACCGGTAGTCCGGCCCGCAGATAATCCATCGATTTTGTCGGAAAGGAATGAGAGCTGACACCCGGCACGGTCGCGAGCATTCCAATGTCGCAGGTGGTAAGGATCGAGAGAAATTCCTCCCGTGGCACGGCACTTCGATGAATGACGTTGCTGCCCGAGCGGCCGGCGGCGTCCTTCACCAGCGGCTCCAGCCTCCCGTCTCCAATAAACAAGTACCGCGTCGACAAGCCGGCGTCGCGAGACCGCGCCGCCGCATCGAGCATCTGCTCGATGCCGCGCCCTTCGATGATCTGTCCGCCAAATACGGCGATCGGCACATCTTGCGGAAGATCATGGCTCGCTCGACCTTCAGCCTTTGGCAGCCGCGCTATTTCGGTCGTCGGTACCCAGAGGGGCGTCCAGCGCAGGTCCTGTTGGGGCCGCAGGCGGTAATGTGTTCGCAAATATCCGATGTTGCTCGGAAGATTGCAGAAAATCACGTCGAAACGCCGGAACAGACTTTCTTCCATCGCTTTCGCGAGCGTGTAGAGGGGGCCACGCGGCACCAGACCCAATTCCGCATGATGGATCGGGAAGAAGTCGGCAATATAGAGAACGCTACGGGCCCTGCTATGCGCCTGCGCGTATCGAAGCATGCTCCGCACAAGCACGCACGGCGTCCACACCAGTAACGCATCATAGTTCCGGGTATCGAACAGTCGGCGAAAGCGGCGTCCGACTTGCCATGGCAGCAACGCCCATCTCGTCAATCGTTCGAACAATGTCCCAAAGCGCGTGATGCTGAAGGCCGGAAAAATCGTGACATTCGCTCCCACCTCGGAGCGCAGCTGAGTGATCCGTTTGACATCGGGCATGCACCAGCCTTGAACCGCCACATCGACATGATGCCCATGTTTGATCAGTTCGGCAGCCAGATCGGTCTGCATGTTCGAGGTGCCCGGCTCGACCGGGTAATTGTTACTAATGATCAGAAAACGCATCGGCTTGGTGTTACGCCCTGCAAGCATGAGATCGACCTATCAGGCTGCTTCGGACGATCAAGAAAATTGCCGCGGCGACCAAGCCCTACAAGGAGCAGACGGCCCTTGACGGTGGCGGGCGAATAGCGTGTTTGTCGGCAGTGTTGCGTTCCCAAAGCGGGCAACGTGTCCGGATTGGCGGCAAGCCCCTGGCCAATCTAGCACCGGGCGTCCAAAGGGGCAGCCCGGCGGCTATTTGGCATAAGGTGCAGCTTGGTCGACCGACAGATAATCACTACCGCCTCGCCGGAATGGCGGACGCTACTCAACCAGGCCGATCACGATTTCTATCATCTGCCCTGTTATCAGGAACTGGCCGCTGCCGCGGGAGACGAGCCCCTCGCTTTCCTGGCCACGGCAGGCGACGAGCAGCTTCTGGTTCCTTTCCACCGGCGCCGGATATCCGCGGAGATCACCCCGGGCCGCGAGCTGTTCGATATCGCTTCGCCTTATGGCTATCCCGGCCCGGTCTGGACACGCACCGCGTCTGAGGATTTCATCGCGGATGCGCTTGCGGGCTTTGCCATCAGCCTGAAGGACGCGGGCATCGTTTCCGCCTTCCTTCGTTTGCATACCCTGCTCAATCCGCCCGGCCTGTTCACGAATGTAGGAACGTTGGTCGACCACGGCCCCTCCGTCTATATCGACCTGACCTTATCGGAGGAGGAATTGTGGGCGCAGACCAGGCGCGGCCATAAGCGCGACCTCGTTGTGCTCGAACAGCGCGGATACACGGTCAGCATGGACGATTGGTCGCGCTTCGACGACTTCCTGATCTGCTATTATGAGAGCATGCGCCGGCTCGGCGCGAGCCAGTTCTATTTCTTCGAGCGCGAATATTTCGACCGGTTACGCGCCTGCCTTGGCGACCGGATACACCTCTGCCTGGTGCATCTCGACGGTGCCATAGCCTGCGCCGGCCTGGTCACCGAGATGGGGGGGCTTTGCCAATATCATCTGTCAGCAACCGCGGACGCCCATTTCCAGGACCACCCCTCAAAGTTCATGCTGCACCGACTTCGTTTCTGGCTGAAGGGCAGGGGAAATCGTATCTACCACATCGGCGGCGGCGTCGGCGCGCTCAGGGATACGCTGCATCTGTTCAAGGCCGGCTTTTCGCCACTCGCCGCAGATTTTCACACTTGGCGCATTATTCCGGATGAGGAGCTTTATTCCGCACTCACTGCGCGGTGGTCGCTGCTGACCGGACGCGAGCCCATCGATCCCGAACTATTCTTTCCACAATATCGCGCGGCCCTGGACGGCTGAGCCAGATGCGCATCCTGTTACTGACCCAATGGTTCGACCCCGAGCCGACCTTCAAGGGCATGTTGTTTGCGAAAGAGCTGCAGCGCCTCGGCCACGAGGTCGAAGTGCTGACAGGATTTCCAAACTATCCAGGCGGCAAGCTATATCCAGGCTATCGCTTACGTATCGCCCATCGGGAGACGATCGACGGCGTTTCCGTCCTCCGTGTACCCCTCTATCCCAGCCATGACGGCTCGTCTGTGCGTCGCGCCGCGAACTACCTGTCCTTCGCTTTGACCGCCACGTTGGGCATATTCGGTATCCGCCGCCCCGATATCGCCTACGTCTACCATCCTCCCGCCAGCGTCGCATTGCCGGCGATCGCGTTGAAATGGCTGCGTGGCGTACCGTTCATTTATGATGTGCAGGACCTATGGCCGGACGCCTTGTCCGCGACCGGCATGGTCCAGAATTCGGCGTTGCTGGCCGTTGTCCGTCGCTGGATGCGCTTCGTTTATAGCCGCGCGGCCCATATCGTGCTCCTTTCTCAAGGGTATCGCGACGCACTCGCGAGGGACGGCGTGCCGCGTGAAAAGCTCAGCGTCATTCCCAACTGGACATATCGACAAGAGACGGGTTCGCCCTTGTCACCCGCGGAAGGCGATATTCCGCGCTTCGAAGTCATGTTCGCAGGGACGATGGGGTTCGCCCAGGCTCTCGACACTGTCTTGCTCGCAGCAAGGCAGCTACAGGACGAAGGAGCAGCCGTAGGTTTCACCTTCGTCGGCAGCGGAGTTGAAGTGGAGCGGCTTCAGGGGCTTGCCGAAAAGTTGACGCTACGCAATGTGACTTTTCTCGGTCGGCGGCCGACATCCGATATGCCAGCGCTGTTTCAACGCGCAGGCGCCCTGCTCGTCCATCTCAAGGACAATGAGCTTTACGCGATGACGATACCTTCCAAAACGCAAGCTTATCTCCTGGCAGGACGGCCAATCCTGATGGGCGTGCGCGGCGATGCCGCCCGCATTGTCGAGGAAGCGGGTGCCGGACTCGCCTTCACCCCGCAGGATTCAGCCTCTCTCCGCGAGGCCATCCTCACTCTGAGCGGCATGAGCCTCGAACAGCGCGCTGCGATGGGGAGGGCCGGCCAACGTTATTATCAGGAGAAACTATCGCTCGAGGTCGGCGCTGCGAAGTTTGCCAGGCTATTCGAGGCGAAGCGATTCTCGTGGCGCCGCCGCTACGCTGTTAAAGCCGGCTTTGACGCGATCGTTGCGGCTGCGGGCGTCATCATACTCGCTGTGCCTATGCTTCTTATCGCGATTGGGATAGCAGCTCGCATGGGTCGCCCGGTCCTGTTCAGGCAGGATCGCCCCGGCCGCGACGGCATTCCGTTCCGCATGTTCAAATTCCGGACTATGACAGACGCGCGCGGGCCCGATGGTCAATTGCTGCCTGATCGTGATCGGCTCACACGTCTGGGCATATGGTTGCGCAAGACTAGCCTCGATGAGCTTCCAGAACTCATTAATGTCCTGCGCGGGGAAATGAGCCTCGTCGGCCCACGGCCCCTGCTCATGCGCTACACGCCATATTTTACTGAGGAAGAAAGGCTGCGGCTGGCAGTACGACCTGGGATTACCGGCCTCGCACAAGTCAGCGGGCGCAATCTCGTCTCCTGGGACAGGAGACTGGCGTTGGACGCGCGCTATGTGCGTGATTGGAGCCTGGGGCTGGATTTGAAAATATTGATGCTGACCGCGTGGCGGCTGTTCGTGCGCGGCGGCGTGGTGGTCGATGCGGAATCGGTGATGCGCAATCTCGATGATGAGCGGCGGGAGGAAGCCACGCCATGATCGTTCGGGCTTCGGTTACGGCCGATATGGACGATGTGGCCGCATTGGTACGAGCCTCCTTCCCTGATCGGCTGCATCCGTTCATGACCTACGCCCAGTCCGGCATTGCTACGTTCCTCAGCGCGATTGCCGAACAACCGCTCCTTTTCCCGGGGCATCGCCTGCTAACGTGTACGGACCCGGCCGGCATAATGGCGGGCTTCGCCGAATTCCGGATCGATGGCGAAACCGCGTTGCTCTCCTACATCTGCGTCACGCCTGCAGCGCGCCGGACAGGGGCGGCAACGCGCATGATCGCGCACTTCCTCAGCCAGAATCCGAATTTGACCCGGCTCGATCTGGACGTGTTCGAGGACAACGAACCCGCGGTCCGGTTCTACGAGAAGATGGGATTTGTCTCCGCAGCCCGCTCACTTTGGCTAACGCGCCGGCTACCCGTGCCCGCCGATGGCGTTGCCCAGGCAATCAATCCCGCCGGGGCCCTCGCCGCCTTCGCTCGCTACGGCTTTTGTGAAATGCCGGTACAGCACAACGGTTGCCAGCATCGGCTGGGGAGAATCGGGAGCCGAACCCTTCGCTGCTTTGCGGCGGACGACTTCGACGACGAAGTGCTGCTGGCAGCTGTGCGGCATCTGCTGCCCGACCTCGACACCGCACTGTTGATTTTACCGGCCGATCATATGCGACAGGGAGTTGGAGAAAGCATCAACGCGTCACGACGGATGTCGCTTGAACTCGAAGAGCGCACGTGGACGGGAGCCGCAGAGTGATAATTGCTAAAGGCCCCGCTGATCCGGAACGCTTTCGCCATAGGGCCCTGTTTTATAACGCGGCGCGCGAGGGCTTTGCCGACCTGCTCAACCATTTTCTCGCGAACGGACCCCGCGACGTCCTGTTGCCAGCCTTTATCGGCTGGTCGCCGCGAGAAGGGAGCGGCGTATTTGATCCTGTGCGCGCGTCCGCTGCCAGGCCGATCTTCTACGACCTGAATCGCGATCTGACGATCGACCTGTCGTCCCTCAAGCGCGCGCTCGACCTGCATCCGGGCGGAATGTTGGTGGTGCTGCACTATTTCGGTCGCTCGGAGCCCCGGATGGCTGCCGTCCGCGATCTGGCAGCGCACTATGATACATTGCTGGTGGAGGATCTCGCGCACGGCTTTTATTCGTGGGCGGTGGGCGGCGCGGCTGGACGATGGGGCGCGGCTTCACTCTTCTCGTTGCACAAGATGCTGCCCCGGGAAGACGGCGGGATGATGATCTATCGCGACCTGGCGATCCTCACCGGTCAGCGCGAAACTGCCCCGGAACTGGCCAGATTCCTGCTGGATTATGACTGGGCAGCCATCGCCGCCGCGCGCCGCGCGAACTTCGAAGCCATTGCGACGCGGCTGCGCGCGTCGCCCCGCAATGGCAACGATTTTGTGCTGCTCTGGCCAGAATGCACAGCCGGCGACGTTCCGCAGACCTTGCCGGTACGCATCCTCAGGGGTGATCGGGACGCGGTTTATCACCGCATGAACGCCGAGGGCTTCGGCATGGTCAGCCTCTATCATACGTTGATCGAGGACGTGGGTGCCGGCTTTCCGGAATTGGCCGCCCTGTCTCGGTCGATCATAAATTTTCCGGTTCATCAGGATGTTGACGCAGATGCCATCGAGGCTCTGGTGCTGTCCTTCGAACGATCACTGGACGCTGAAGCCTGATCGTTTCAGGCTCTAAGCGGCCAGTCCTCGCAAAATCTCACATACTCGCTCGATCTCCGTCTCAGCCATCGCCGAACCCGAGGGCAGGCAGAGCCCGCGATCGAAAGCCTTGGCCGCAGCATAACCTCCGATGACTCGTGCGCCCTGGAATAGAGGTTGGAGATGCATCGGCTTCCACAACGGACGGCTCTCGATATTCTGGCGCTCCAGCGCCTCCTGCGCGACAACTCTGTCGAAACCCGCCGCGTGAGGATCAATCGCGATCGTGGTGAGCCAACGATTGGCGGTCATACCAAGGGGTTCATCCACGAAGCTTATCCCCGGCAGCCCGCCCAAACGAGCGCGATAAGCTTCATAGATTGCCCGCCGCGCGGCTACGCGATCCGCTAATACCTCCAGCTGCCCTACGCCAATCGCGGCGCAGACATTGCTCAGACGATAATTATATCCGTAGGTCTTGTGCTCATAATGTGCGGCCGGTTCACGTGCCTGGGTCGAAAGAAAGCGCGCCTCGGCGATCGACTCGCCATCGTCGCTCGCGAGCGCACCGCCGCCCGAGGTGGTGATGATCTTGTTGCCGTTAAACGACAGGATTGAGAAAGCCGCGCCGGCGCCGGCGTGAGCGCCATCGCGATAAGCGCCGAGCGCCTCCGCGGCGTCGCTGATCCAGAGGAAGCCGAAGCGGTCGGACAGGTCGCGCATCCGACGGCCGTCGGTCACATGGCCATAAAGATCGGTCGTCACCACAACGCGCGGCGGTTTCGGGGATGCGATAAGCGTTCGCTCGAGCAGATCGAGATCAAGCAGGAAACCGTCTTCCTCAATGTCCAGGAAGACCGGGGTCGCCCCCATATATAATATCGGCGCAACTCCGCCGATGAAGGTCATCGTGGATCCCCACACCTCGTCACCGCGGCCGATTCCGATCATGCGCAGCGCCAAGTGCAGGGCTGCTGTACCGCTAGAAAGAGCTACCACATGGCCGATGCCGGTTATTTTCGCGAGCTCGGCCTCGAACGCGTCCACCATCGGCCCGATCGGCGCGATCCAGTTGGATGCGAAGACGTCGCATACCAGGGCCTGCTCGCGCCCGCCCATGTGAGGGGGAGACAGATAGAGGCGGGCCGGGAGGGTCACTGGGGGCCTTGGCAGGTTTGCGCGGATTGTGCTGTTTGTGTTGCCGGTTGCGCCGCGTTGCGCGCGCAGCCATTTTCCGCGTCGGATATGATGCGGGAATTCGCCGCGACGAGCGGTTTGCCGATAGTCCGGGGCCGGATGCGCGTTTCCAATCGGGTCGGCAGACGCGTCTCAACGCGCCTGGTCGCGCGGAGGTCGTGTTCCTCGCCACCCACGCGCTCGCCGGGAAGCGGTTTGTCCTCCGGCGGATCGGCGCGGAGCGGGGCGGCGACTGCCAGCAATAGCAATGCCACGATAGGTAATCGCGTTGTCATCGACGCTCTCGGGCCGGGCTGATATGCAATTCCCCGACCGCGCCGGACGAGCCGAGCGGATTGTCGCCGCCATCGACCACGATTTCCAGCCACTGGGCGGGACAGGCCGCCGGAACGATAACGGGTCCGGCGAAGGTCGATGCATTTGCGGATATCGTTGCGACCACCTGACCGCTGCTGGCGCAGGTCAGGCGCACCACGGGTGGTGGGGCATCCGACGTGCGTTCTGGTGCTGCGCCCGACAAACGGAAATCCCCGGCCTGCAGCATGAGGAGCTGCCGGGCTATCACCCCGCCGGTGCCCGTCATGGCGCGATAGGCCAAGACACTATGACCGCCGGAACCGCGCGGCTCCACCATCAGACCGTTGCCGGAAATCATCGTCCAGGCGAACGGTCCCTCAGCCATGCCAAAACGGACAAAATCGGGATCGCGGATAGTGCCGCGCGCCGCGTGCACATCACTCACCGCATAGACTTGCCAGGCGGTGTCGTACCGGCGAGCGTCTACCATCCGTGCACTCGCCTGGGCAGTCACCGTCTTGGGCACTTTATAGCCATGCAGCGCGAGGCCACGTATCAATGCGGCCAGTCCGTCCAAGTCCGGCGCTTCGCGCGCGGCGCGATCCAGGAAGCCACCAGCCCACTCCGGCTGCGCCGCCAGCGTACCAACCAATCCTGCCACTACGGCAGGCTGATCCAACGCCTTTATCAGGACCGGAAAGAGCAAAGGCTTGCTCGCCTCGGAACTGCGCAGCGCGACGTCGTAATGATGGAGCGCACCCATCACATCATTGTGTTGAACCGCATCCTGGATCAACCAGACCTGCGTCGGCAGGTCGCGTAACGACAAACTCTCCGAATAAGCCATCAGCCGTCGTGCCGCCGCCGGATCGCCGGCGACATCCCGTGCGGTGGCGATCATGCGTGCCGCCGCCGCCGACACCGGCGAGCGCCGCAACGCCCGGCGCGCAAGCGCCTCGGCCGCCGCACGGTTTGCTGGATCGTCGCGTAGCAATTGTTCGGCACGCGACGCCGCCACCTCCGCATTATCGGGATTGATCCGCAGCGCGAGCGCTGGATCGACCGGTCGTACCACATATGCGAGGCTGTCACGCAACATCAGCAGCCCCACCGCGACCAGCGCGAGCAGCAATCCTATCCGTTTGAGGCCGCCCGGCGGATCCGCAGGCTCACTGACCGCGCGAAGTGCGCTCTTGGCCATAGCCATAACCATAATCGTAGCCGTAGCCGAAATGCGCGCGTTCCGCTTCGAACTTGACGAGTACGCCGCCGATCACGCGTGCGCTGGCGCTGGCAAGACGGCCAAGTGCGGTGCGCGCCAGACTGGCACGAATGCCATGCGCTTCAACGGCAAACACCACAGCCTCGACGCGGCTGCCGATTAGCGGCGCGTCGGCAAGACCCATAACCGGCGGCGAATCGATCACGACGTGATGGTAGGTTTCGAGCAAAGTCTTGATCAACTGAGGCAGACGGTCCCCGGTTAACAGCTCGGCCGCATTGGGGGGGATCGGGCCCGCCGTCATCACGGTAAGTCCCTGCTCGGTATGGATCAGCAGGCTCTCCAGTTCGTCATTACCGGTAAGATAGTTGCTTAAGCCGTTGGCGTGCGTGGTCCCAACCAGCGCATGGACCGAAGGCGACCGCATATCGCCATCGATCAGCACGACCGACTTGCGCGACCGCGCAAGCATCAGGGCCAATGCGAAAGCGGTGGTAGATTTGCCTTCACCAGGTCGCGTGCTGGTAATCGAAAGCGAGCGCGGCACCCCATGCTCGGTCGAAAATTCGAGATTGGTCTGGACCGCCAAATAGGCATCGACCAGCTCGGATTTGCGGTCTTGCAGCGCATCGAGGGGAGTCTGGCCTACTGTCATCGGCACCGACCCGATCAAGGGCACGCCGAGCAGACGCTGGACCTCGGCGGGATCGGCGATGGATTCATCGCTCTGTTCGAGGACAAGCACAACCAGCACACCAAGCGCGATACCGGCGAGAATGCCGAGCACGAGGTTGAGACCAAGCCGCGGCGATGACGGCCGCTCCGGCACATCTGCTGCATCGACGACAGAGACGTTATTCACGCCCACACCGCCGGCGATGCCCACCTCCTTGTAGCGCTGGAGCAGGCCGTCATAAAGTTGGCGGTTTGTATCAACTTCGCGCTGATAAATGGCATATTGGATACTGCGGCGGCGAAGGTCGAGCAGGTTGGACTTGAGCGCATCAACACGACCCTGCAGTCCCCGTTCGCGCTGCAAGGCGGAACGATAATCGGCCGCGATCGAAGACGAAACGCGCCCCTCTTCGCGCGCAATGCTCTTGTCGAGCTGTGTGATCTGCGACTGGACCGCCTTTGCGGCGGGGTAGCCCGGCTCGAATTGAACCATCAGCCGCTGATATTCGGCAGCGAGTTCGGCGCGCTTCTCGCGCAACTGGTTAATCGCGACGTTACGCAGCGCCTCGGTCTGGCTGCCTCCCGCGCCGCGGGCCTGATCATACTGGGCTTCCGCCTGAACGCGGTCAGCAGTCGCCTGCGACAATTGGCCGTTCAGCGCCGCAAGATCATCCGCGACGAGGGAGCGCTCTACCGTATGGTTTTCGCCCTGGCCGGATTGCGCGGGAAGATTGATGATTTGCTGCTGCGACGCATAGGCGACCAGCTGCCGTTCCGATTCCTCCAACCTGCGGCGCAATTGGTCGAGCCGGCTTTCAAGAAAGGTGCGTGCATAGGCTGTTGCCTGATAGCGGCGCTCCAATGTCATCTGGATGAAGCAAGACGACCAGGTGTTGGTAACGCGCGCCGCAAGCGCCGCGTCGGGCGCCGTAAATTCGATGTCGGTGAGACGCGACAGGCGGGTGGGCGATATCGCTATGTGCTTGAGCAAGACGTCCGCGGCGCGACGCTGGCGCTCGTCATGGCCGGCGGGCGCATAGCGACCGTTCGCGCTTATCTGGCTGATTTGGGACGGCAACTTAGCCCGGAACATCTTGAAGAAAGACGGATCATCCGCGAAATTCAGCTGCTGCGCGACCCGGTCGGCAAGCGAGCGCGCGCGCAGCAAGCCATATTGCGTCTGGTAGAATTCCTGATCGGCGACGCTCGTCTCCTGCTGCACGTCTTCGATCTTGACGATCCGGTCGGATTCGCGCGCGATCTCGATCGTCGTGGTCGCGGTATATTTTGGTGTCATCAGCAAGGTGATGATCAATGCCACGATCAGGCAGCCGAGCACGCAGCCAGCAAAAACCATGCGCCAGCGGGTTGCGATCCGCAGATATTGGCGGAAGAGGGGAATCTGTCCTTCTTCGGGTGCCGCGCGTGAAGGCGCGATCGGTTCGAGGTTGAGCAGGCGGAGCGGCTGGGAGCTGTTCATATCTGCAGCCTAGTTATGCTGGATAAGCGCGATGAGCGGCGCCGCCAGCAAAGGCGTTACCGAGACAAAATCCTTGAACAGACGGCGCGTCGGCGAGTCACCCACAACGATTACGTCGTTCGGATAGACTGCAGGATCGGCATAGACGCCACGCCGGATCGCGGTCAGATTATAGAGGCCCGCCATACGCTGGCCATTCACGGTGCGTAGGATCACCACATCGTCCATCTTCGCAAATTCGCTCACGCCCTTGGCCGATGCGATAGCGCGCCCCAGCGTCATCTGGTTGGTCACCGGGTAAAGGCCTGGTTCCGCAACTTGACCATCAACTGCCACAACCTGACTGATCGAGCTCTTGACGTTGACCGTTACCTCGGGGCTGCGGACATAATTTGCGCGCAGTGCTGTCTCGATCGCTCGCGCCAATTCCACCGATGTCTTGCCGCGGGCGTCGACCGTACCGATTAGGGGAAGCGAGATGCTGCCTCCGGAATCCACCTGCACTTCGCGACTAAGTTCGGGAACATTGAAGACATCAACGGCAATCGTATCGAGCGGCCCTATCAGGCTCTCCCGCCCCTGCGCGACGAGATCGGTGCGTACCGGCGGAGGCAGCGCAGCGTCATTGACTACATGCAATTGCTCGGTGTTACGAAGCGGCATCTGGCCGCCGCACCCACCGAGCAGAAGTGCGGCAAAAAGAATGAAATTGCGATGCATTAGTCTTCTGTGGTTCCCTCGGGTGCGCTCGTCATAAGTGCAAGTCCGGAGGCGGTAAAGGCATGAAGGCTGCGGATCAGGCATGTCGGCGGCTGCCTCGGACCGGCAGAAGCATCCAGGCTGCAGCTTGAGCCGCGATCACCATCATCAGAGGGGTGCGCACAGGATAGTCGGTTATGCTCGCGAGCAGGATCAGCAGAAGCAGTATCGACCCCAACCGCCCCAGAGCGACGCCTTCGCCACCGCTTCCCCGCCAGAGCCGAATGCTCTTCCATGCCCACCAGCCAAGGAAGGTTATCAATAATCCAAGCGCGGGCAGGCCACCCTCCAGAATGAGCTGCAGATAATCGTCATGTGCCTGGTTCATGAAGGTCACTGCGAGGTTCCCAAATTGCTCGAACCCGCGATAGACCGGATCGAAAGATCCGAAACCGCTTCCGAACGGAAGGAAGGTTCGGATCATGACAAGCAAGGGTATGAACAACCGCACGCGCGCATCCTCGACCGGATCGATCGCGAATAGGCGTTGCACTGCCTCCGCACGCGAGAAGGTCAGTGCAGTTGCGACCAGCCCCACGAACGCGAGTAAGGCAGCGCCGGTTGCAAACCGCCGATGGCGGGGAGACATTACGGCGATTCCAGCGCTGATGGGCGGCCAGCTTAGTACAACCGCGAAAGCCAAGGACAGCCCGGCTAGCGCCAGCCCCATTCGCGATCCCGTAGTCGGGATCATCAGCACCAGGAATACCGCCCCAATTAGCGCCAACGCCGCAAATAATCGTCCCCTGGCGCGATCTCCGCGCGCGCGTTCCGCCCACACAGCCAGCATGGGCAAACCGCAAGCGATCAGAAGCCCCTGGTGATTGCGATTGGCAAATAGCCCCACCGCCGAACCGGTGGGCGGGGCTGTGTAGAAACGCAATGCGTCGTCTTCGCCGGCAGATACTTGCGCCAGTCCGATCACCGCGCTCGTCAGGGCGATCGCTATCAGCCCGAGCAGCACTGCCCCTTGATCGCGCATCCGCAACCGCAGCGCGGCGAACAACGCCGCTGCGGGGGGCAATAGCGAGAATAGCGCATTCCAGCCGCGATCCGGGGTGAGATTTAGCGGCCGCCATGGTTGAGCTTCGCCCGCCGCGACGGCGGCGGCAGCATAACGTCCATGCCCGGGCAGTGCGCTCCACCAAGTAGGTGGCAGTGGCACAAGCTGAACAAGAATGACCCCGGCAAGTGCTCCGAGAAACCAGAGTGCCGTAAGATTGCCGACCGGTCGACCGTGACGCGACCGCAACGCGAGCGTGCCGATCAGGACAATCGCGGCGAGCCGCACGATCGGTTGACTGGCGGCATCATAATGGGACGAGCCGCCGGTGACCGCGACCACACCAAGAAACAAGAGGTAGGCGACGATCTCGAAATGCCCTGCCGCGGTCCTGGGCATGTTTCCCCCAAATAGAATTCTGCACCTTCACAGATCGCGCCAAAATCCGCTGGCGCGCGTGCCCAAAATGAAAATAGCCGCCCAACAGGCGGCTATCTCATATTCGGCATGCCGGGATTATAGCCCGGCCGATCAGCCGCTCGAACCGTTATCGACCGCGTCGGCGATCACAACGGCGGCTGCAACGACACCGGCTGCAACCAAGAGAGTGCCGAGAAGGCCGAGGCCGAGAATATGGCTGCTCTTACCAGTCTTCGCACCGGCGCGGACTGGCGTTGAAAGCGACAGCGACCTGGCTGCGGGCGAAACGCCGGCGGGTGCCGAATTGCTGGCCGCCTGCGCAGCCACAGGAACCAGAGTCAGCGCCATCACGGCCGAAAGCAACACTTTAGAAACGGTCATGAGTAAGGCTCCCTGTTGAGCAGCTTAGTTGCCGGGCCGTCGCATAAATCCCTATGACCGACAACCCAAAACCCTGATTTTTAAACCAGTTCGGCGGTTAACGCTCAGTGGCCGAGCCCGTTCCGCCTCGTAATAATCCGAAACGGTTTATCTTTGGATTCCGGCCGCCTCTGCCACGGCGCGCATAGCGGCGGCCAGACGGAAAGGCCACGCTGGATGCGAACCATCGAGCCAGGATAACCGATTTTTGCGACGAAGCCTTTCCATCAATGGTGCCACCTGACGAATATCAAAACCCGCCCGGGCCATCATACCAATCGCCGCGCGGTCCGCGGCCAGTTCAGCCGCGCGCTGGCCGGGAGCATTGGTGGCACGCTTCGCCTCCGGCACGATATTATGAGCCAATTCATGGGCTACAACGAATGCCAACTCGTCATCGTTCGTCGCGAACACATACATCGTCCCCGAAATCTGGACATAGTGACCGTCGGCAACGGCATCCAACCGGCTGCCCGGTACCAATTGCACCGATGAGGCACAGCCCGGGTCACCGCTAAAGGAAATGGTGCGAGCGGCCAGGGTCAGGGTAACCGGCGGCCGCGCCATAGCTTCGGCCAGCGCAGTCTCGGCGATGGCGGTCCGACCATAATCTGGTTTGCCGCCTACCGCTCGCGGCATTGGCCGCCCGTCCACCGCGAGGATGGTGTCTCCTGCCTTGAGGCCGGCTTTGCCGGCAGCGCTTCCGGGAACGACACTACTCACCTGGGGCAGGTCGCCGAGGCCAAATTCCGCCGCGGCTTCGGCCCGTTCGGATAGACTATATTGATCGAGCATCTCGATTGAGAAGCCCGGCAAGTGAACCACATCGTGGCACAGCGCGATATTAGCTGTCTGCAGGCGCCATGCGACAGCCGCCAGCCGGGCGTCCGCATCGCGCAGCGCGCTCAGTGCGCCAGCCAAGGCAATCAAACTCAGCATCGGTATGGAGCGGGTGAAGGGAATCGAACCCTCGTCGTAAGCTTGGGAAGCTTCTGCTCTGCCATTGAGCTACACCCGCGTCGCGGAGCCGCCTGCCATAACCTTGCGGGCGCGGTCAATCCGCCGCTCACCTCGGCCGGTTCTCCAGATAGAGATAGGTCGGATCGAAACCCGCAAATTCCTGCAGGTGGCGCAAGTCCGGGATGGAGGCAAAACCGTCGCGGACGACCGCCAGGCCCGCTTCGCGCAGCTTGCGCAATGTGCGGTTAACGTGGACGGGTGTGAGGCCCGTCATATCACCAAGATCAGCCTGGGTAAGGTCCAGCGGAAAGCCCTCCGGCGTGGTGAGCCCTACCACCGCGAAGCGCATCTGCAATTCGCACAACAAATGGGCAATCCGCACCGCGGCAGAATGGCCGAGCCGCCCGATCCATTCGCGGTGGATCGCCGCGTCGATTACGGTGAGCAACCACAGCATGCGCGCCAGATGCGGCTCGGTCTCCGTCAGCCTGCGCAAAAACACGTGCGGAACGAGCGCAACGCGCACTTCATTCATCGCGACCACATCATGATCGAGCCGCTTGAGCAGCAGACTGTGCAGATCAACGAAATCACCAGGCACATGCATCGCCACAATCTGGCGCTTGCCTTCCGACATATAGAAGACCCGGCCGAGCAGCCCGTCGATCAACAATGTGCTATGGTCCGCCGAAACGCCCGCCCGGATCAATGTATCGCCCGGTGGGTGCACGCGAATTTCGGCGATGCCCTGGGCCAGCGCCTCGCGTTCGCGATCGGACAGCACGTCGCGTCGCTCCAGCGCGCGGATCAGCATCTCGAAAATGATCGAACTATCGCCGATATCCTGCGCCCGTGCTCCGGTAGCCATTCGATTTTCCCCGCGTTGCGCGTCGTCACAGATTTGCCGTCGCAGACGGTTCTGCGCTTCCAGGGACCGCGTCAAGAACCTGGGCTAATGCCCCGCCCGTAAATGTTCGATCAAGGCGATCCGCTTGGCGAGCTTGTCGCGCCAGGCGGCATTGGCGGGTGCCTTTGCCAACAGTTCGCGCCAGGTCGCTTCCGCTCCGTCCAGGTCGCCCATCTGCAGGTAAGCGAGGCCGAGGAAATATTGGGGCGCGGGATGGTCGGGCGCCGCCCGGGCCGCACGCTCGAACGCATAATGGGCGGGCGGCGTCAGCGCGCCATCCGCCTGCGCCTGTAGCGCGTTGCCGAGCCCCAGCCACAACATCATGCTATCGGGTTCGCGGACCAAAAAGGCATGCAACAACCCGACGGCATAATCGGGGTCGCCGTTCTTGATCATATTGTCGGCACCATCGAGCTGCCCTGCATCCGGCCCGACCGTTTCCAGCCATACGGTGCGTTCATGAGCAAACAACGTATCGCCGCCGCGCTTGTGCGCATCGGGCGGGGTTGGGCTGTCAGGCAGCCCCGGGCTGCCCTGCCAGGCATATCCCGCAAGGCCGATCAGCATCGCCACACCAATCAGATAAAGCGCTCCTCGGGCAGGGCGCGCGACGAGGATAAGGCCCACCGCCACCGCGAGCGCGAGCATAGCCGATACCAGCACCCCGCTCATGTGCGCCTCCGCTGGAAGCTGGAACGCGCAATAAGAAGTCCGACTGCGAGAAACATGACCGGCGCCGCCCACAGTAACCAGGTCACGCGATCGAGCGGCGGATCATACGTCACCCAGGATCCATAACGCTGGACCAGCCAGGCACGGATCGCTTCGGGCTTCTCGCCGGCGGCGATGCGCTGGCGCACCATCGCGCGCATGTCGCCCGCGAGCTCCGCGTTGCTGTCGGCGATCGACTGGCCTTGGCAAACCAGGCAGCGTATCGTCTCCATCAACGCTTGCGCCCGCGCCTCCTGCTTCGGATCAGGCAGTTGCGTATCGGCGAGCGGCGCCGGCGGCAGATCGCTGTCTGCCCAAACCGGCGCTGCAATCAGCGCCAGCGCGAGGAGGAGGTGCCTCATCGCGCCGCCTTCACCGCGGCGACAAGGCCGGCCACGTCTTGCGGATTGATCGGGCCAATCACCTGCTGAAGAATCCTGCCCCGGCCGTCGATCACGAAGCTCTCGGGTACGCCCGACGATCCCATCGCCATCTGTACCTGACTTGCATCGTCCGCGCCGATCGCGCGGAAGGCATTACCGTTGCGTGCCAGGAAGCGCTGCAGCGCCTCGGGTCGATCACGTATGGCGATCCCGACCACGGGCACGCCAGCTTCCGCGATCGCTTTCAATTGCGGGGCCTCGGCCACGCAGGGGACGCACCAGCTTGCGAAGATATTGAGCAGGTGCGGCTGGCCTGCGGCCAGATCGCTGCTGGAAAGTCCGGGCAAACCTGCGGTGGCGGGCGGCAATGTGAAGCTCGGCACCGACGCGCCGACCATTTTCGAACGGATGTTGGTCGTCTCGGGCTTCGTCAGCCCATAAGTCAGGGCCGAGCCCAGCAGGATGAATGCGACCAGCGGTGCCCATTTCGCATAGCCGGTCATAACCAGACCTCCTGCGGCTTGCGCCGCGCTCGCCATAGCCGGCCGATCAAAGCCAACGTCCCACCGATCGCGATCAGCGCTCCGCCCGCCCAGATGAGGGTCACAAACGGCTTCCACCACAGCCGTAATTGCCAGCGCCCGTCGGGGGCTTGCTTGCCGAGCACGGTATAAAGCTGGCCGTCGAGGGCGGTGTGGATCGCGGTCTCGCTGGTCTCGGTCGGCGGCGCCCAATAGGTCCGCGCCTGCGGAGAGAGAGTGAGCATATCGCTATCGCCACGCCGTGCGAGCAAGGTCGCCTGCAACGCCTGCCAATTCGCGCCAAACGTCGGATCGACCGCGTCGAAGGTGACGCTGTAAGGCCCGACCGTGACCGTTTCGCCGACGCGCGCTGCGACCAGCTTCTCGACCGTGAAGCTGCTGTCGCAGGCCATGCCCGCGAGGCTGACCGCCATCCCCAGATGGGCCAGCACCATCCCCCATATGAATAAGGGGGTTCGTCGCAGGTTGCGCTGCCAGAGCGGCGCAACGCTCGCCAGCGCCAGCCCGGCGGCAAGCGCCAGACCGAGCAGGGAAAGGATATGGATCGAGGGCGCGGCAAGCTTGACGACAATCAGCATGATCAGCGCCAACCCGGCGGCGGGGGCGACGCGCTTGGCCAACGGAACGAGATTGTCGCGCCGCCAGCGCAACAGCGGCCCGGCCGCCATGATCGTCACCAGGATCAAGGCGAGAGGGCCCGCGGCAGCGTTGAAATAAGGAGGACCGACCGACAGCTTGGTGCCTGTCGCCGCTTCCAGGATCAGCGGATAGAGAGTGCCGACCAGCACGATACCCAGGATCGCAGACAGAAGCAGGTTATTGGCGACCAATCCGGCTTCGCGACTTACCGGGTCGAAGCGCGCGCCTTCGCGGACCGCGCCCACCCGGGCACCGAACAACGCCAGCGCGCCGCCTATATACAGGAACAGCAAAACCAGCAGAAACATCCCCCGCCGCGGATCGACCGCGAAGGCATGCACGCTGGTGAGGATGCCCGATCGCACCAGGAAGGTGCCGACCATGCTCATCGAGAAAGCGATCACCGCCAGCATCAACGTCCATGCGCGTAGCCCGTCGCGCGTCGCCAGCACCGTCACGGAATGGAGCAAAGCCGTCGCCGCCAGCCAGGGCATGAGCGACGCATTCTCGACCGGATCCCAGAACCACCAGCCGCCCCAGCCCAGCTCGTAATAGGCCCAATAGCTGCCTGCGGTGATGCCGAGCGTCAGGAAAATCCATGCGCCCAGCACCCAGGGCCGCATAGCGCGGGCGAAGGCCGGCCCCACATCGCGCGTTACGAGCGCACCGATCGCGAAGGAGAAAGCCACCGAAAGCCCGACATAACCAAGATATAGTGTCGGCGGATGGAAGGCCAAACCGGGGTCCTGCAGCAACGGGTTGAGCCCCCTGCCCTCCGGTGGCGCGGGAAAAAGCCGCGCGAACGGATTCGAAGCGAACAGCAAGAAGGCGTAGAAGCCCAGTCCGACCACCGCCTGGCCGCCCAGCGTTGCGAGCAAGGTCCGCTCTTCAAGCTTGCGCTCGAACAATGCCACCGCCGCGCCGGCCGCGCCCAATATGGCGACCCACATCAGCATCGAACCTTCGTGATTTCCCCAGGTCGCGGCAAAGCGATACAGGAAGGGTTTCTCGCTATGGTCGTTCTCAAAGACCAGCGCCACCGACAGGTCGACCTTCACGAACAGCCAGATCAGCAGGCTGAAAGCGAGCGCGGTCAGCGCCGCCTGCGCGACCGCCACTGGGCGCACGATCCCGGCGAGTTGCGCTTCGCCACGCACCGCCAGGATTGCCGCGACCAGCTGCAACAAGCACAGCGCCGCCCCCAGCCAGAGCGCGGCGAGACCGGCTTCGGCGATCACTTCTTCAGGCTTTCGCTCTTGTGCATCGCGCCGGCGACCTCCGGCGGCATGTATCGCTCATCATGTTTGGCGAGGATCGTCCCGGCCACGAATTGCCCGTTCGCGTCGAACGCGCCGTCCGCGACCACACCAGAGCCTTCGCGGAACAATGCGGGCACGATACCCTTGAAGCGGACCGGCACGCTGCCGCCATTGTCCACGACGACAAAGGTGATGGTGACGCCGTCAGGCAAATGCTTGAGCGAGCCCTTCTCCACCATGCCGCCCAGCCGGACGGCAGTTCCGGGCTGGAGATGCGCTTTGGCCGCATCGCTCGGCGTATAGAAATAAGCGGCCTGATCCTTGAGCGCGGACAAAGCCAGAAGTGCTGCCGCGATGATCGCCACAACCGCCAGCAATGCAAGCGTGAGCCTTTGAGTCTTGGGTTTCATGCGCGTCAGTTCTTGCCCTGCCGGTCCAGCGCATCGGCGCGGCCTTCGGCACGGCGCAGCGCGGCCAGGCTGATACCGAGCAGTCCCGCCGTGGCGGTCACCGCAACCGCATAGGCCGCGATCACGAACGGCCAGGCATTAAGCGCGGCATTCATGCTGACGCCATTCGTCGCAGCCGAGCTTCGACTTTCGCCTCCGCAAGCAGCGCACGCATCCGCATCAAAACCACGCTCAGGAAGATCAGGGTGAAACCCACCACCGAAATCGGGATCGGCCAAAGAATGCGCTCGTCGATCGTCGATCCGGTCAACCCGATGCTCTCGCCTTGGTGCAATGTACGCCACCACAGCACCGAAAAGTGGATGATCGGCAGGTTGATCGCGCCGACCAGGCCGAAGATCGCCGCGATCTTTTGTCCGCCTTCCTCACGGCCAGCCGCCTGTGCGAGCGCGATATAGGCAAGGTAGAGGAAGAACAGGATCAGCATCGATGTCAGCCGCCCGTCCCATTCCCACCAGGTACCCCAGGTCGGCCGCCCCCAGATCGACCCGGTGATCAGGCAGATGGCGGTGTAAACCGCGCCGGGTACGGCGCTGGCGCGTGCCGCGACATGCGCCAGCGGGTGGCGCCACACCAATTGCGCGAAGCTTGCCGCCGCAATTCCGCCCCAGCCGGCCATGCCGAGCCAGGCGGAGGGAATATGAATGTAGATGATGCGCACTGTGTCGCCCTGCAGATAATCGGGCGGGGTCAACACCAGCCCGCCGGCCAGCGCGACTGCGACCAGCCCGACGCCGATCCAGCCGAACCAGGCGGTCAGCGGACGCGCGAGACGCACGAAGCGGGCGGGATTGGCGAAACGATGCATTTGTGGAAGCTCGGGTTTTTGCTTAGGGGCCGAACGTGCAATCGGCAATGGCTGTGACCGATGGAAATCTCTGTACGGACTGACGATCTGTCACCGGCACGCCCTCGCGCAAGACCTTGAAGGTGGGTTGCTCCGTGGCTCCATCGGCGCCAAGCGCTACAGCATGTCCGATCCTGCTCCGCCAGAACGCCGCCTGCTCGGGATAGCGATGCGCGCAGGCTCGGCGACCGCGTTCGGCGGCATGTCGGGTCTGCTCAAGGCGGCAAGCACGCATGGCGTGACGACGCCGGAGATGATCTTCTACCGCAATGCCTGGGCGTTGCTGGTTGTGGGCGGCTGGATCAGTTTGGGGCCGGGCTGGTCGGCGGTGAAAACGAGGGCGCCGCTCGCCCATGTCACGCGTTCGACGATCGGCCTCGTCTCGATGCTCCTCACCTTCGGCGCGCTCGCCTTGCTGCCTTTGGGTGAGGCGACCACGCTGACATATGCCGCGCCGATTTTGGCCACCTTATTGTCCGGCCTGATCCTCGCCGAAAAGATCGGCCCGCGCCGCTGGAGCGCCGTCGCGGCAGGCTTCATCGGCGTATTGCTGGTGGCACGCCCGGGCGACGGCGTGACCGCGCTTGGCTTGCTGGTGGGCATTTCCGCGGCGGTTGGCCAGGCGGCGGTGATGATCACCGTACGTCAGATCAGTCGGACCGAGCCGACCGCGGCGATCGTCTTCTGGTTCACGCTTTTCACGATGATCGCAGGGGCGGCGATGCTGCCCTTCTTCGGCCATTCGCACGACCTATCGACCTACATCATGCTGGCAGGCGCGGGCCTGCTCGGCGGATTCGCGCAACTCACCATGACCGCCTCGCTGCGCTTCGCACCGGTCTCGGTGGTGG
>Ga0068854_100000302_pt1 | contig 32585 bp, 23 predicted proteins | sample KBSCornC42_FD_66590 | JGI IMG/M metagenome (GOLD analysis project Ga0068854, IMG submission 66590) | Corn rhizosphere microbial communities from Kellogg Biological Station, Michigan, USA - KBS Corn C4-2 | ecosystem: Host-associated > Plants > Roots > Rhizosphere > Soil ... | reverse complement strand
AGGGCGATTCTGGAAACGGTTTCCGGCCGGAACGACGTCGATCCAGCTTCCGTTACATCGTGTCGGCTAGCGGCGGCTTCGGATCGAGATAGCGTCGAACCAGATGGTTTCATCCCCCGATATTCCGACGCTGCGTCTGTGCAGCCTGCTGGAGAGCGCGGCATATGCGGCGATCTTCATCACCTTCTGGGCGCGCCGCCGCGATCAGCCTTATTTACTGCACTGGGGCATGAGCTCGGTTCTCTACGCGCTCGCGCTCTTCGGATTCGAATTCAGGCCCGGTCCCGCAACGCCCTGGACCAGCGCCACGAATTACGGGCTCGTCGCGCTGGCCGACTTTTTGCTGATCACAGGCATGCGGATCTTCGATGGCAAGCCAGCCTTCCGTCCCTGGATGGCGCTGCCGATCCTGGCAACCGCGCTCGCTGTTGCGCTGCCGATCGCCTTGATACCCGGCCATAATGGTTTGACGGTGAGTCACGTGCTGGGCTCGATCGGGCTCGGCGCGTGCATGGTGATATGCGCGCTCGCGATCTTGCGCGGTGCCGACGACATTGCGGCGCCGCGCCGGATCGTCGGCATTGCAATGTTGGCCTACGGTCCCGGCTATATCGTGTCGATCTGTATCGAATTGTGGGGCGCCTTGGGTTCGACCACGCTCGATCTTTTGCCGATGCTGCAGGATCAGGTCCTGCTTGGCGTGCTCAACCTCGGTCTGCTCGCGACCCCGTGGGAGCGTGCGCTGCGCGAGCTCAAGGAATCGGTGCTCCGCGATGCGCTCACCGGCGCCTGGAATCGTGCCGCGCTCAAACAACATGATGCCGAGCTCGCGCAGCCCGCGACCAGCCTGTTCCTGATCGACATCGACCATTTCAAGAAGATCAACGACACGCACGGCCATGCTGCGGGCGATGCGGTGCTGATCGCCCTGTCAGCCCACGTCCAGGCACTTGTCGCGGAGCGTGGCGGCATGTTCGTTCGGCTGGGTGGCGACGAGTTTGTGATGGCGGCGCCGACCACAGACGATCGCGACGCGAGCGCGCTTGCCGAGCGAATCCGTGCCCTTCCCGATCCGGTTTCGACCGGCCTGCCGCTTTTCTCGCTCAGCATCGGCCAGTCGCGTGTCCACACCGATGAGACCAGCCTGTCGCAGGCGATGGCCCGCGCCGACCTCTCCCTCTATCGCGCTAAGGCCGGCGGACGCGACCAAGTTGCCGCGGCCTGAGCCTCGGCCGTTATGCTCAGGCCGCGCGCGATTCCAGCTTGGATTCGAGTAGCCGCGTCGCCTCCCCGGCGGGGACGGGCCTGCTAAAAAGAAAACCTTGTATCGAGGTCGCGCCCTGACGACGGAGAATAGCGAGCTGGGGCTGCTCTTCGACCCCCTCCGCGGTTGTTTCCATCCCGAGCGCATCGGCCAGGTCGATGATCGCCTTGACGATTGCCCCCGCGCCCGGGCGCGACAGGAGCGCGACCACGAAGGAGCGGTCGATCTTGATCTTGTCGAACGGAAAGCTTTGCAGATAGCTGAGCGAGGAATAGCCCGTGCCGAAATCATCGAGCGCGATCCGAACGCCGAGGCCGCGCAATGTGTGCAGCAATTGCAGCGTGCTGTCCGAGCGCTCGAGGAAAAGGGATTCGGTGATCTCTATCTCCAGCCGGTCAGGCCTGAGACCGCTATTTTGCAGTGCCTGAAGCACGACGTGGCTGAGCCCCGGTCGTTGGAACTGGACCGACGACACGTTGACGGCGACGCGGACATGATCGGGCCATAAGGCCGCTTGACGGCATGCCTCCTGAACCACCCATGCGCCGATCTGAACGATCAGCCCGGTTTCCTCGGCGATCGGGATGAATTCCACGGGTGGGATCGAACCTCTTGTCGGGTGATTCCAGCGCAATAGCGCCTCGAATCCCCCGACCCGATCTGCGCTCAGGTGGAACAGCGGCTGGTAATGAAGTTCAAGCTCACCATTGACGAGTGCCTGACGGAGATCGACCTCGATCGAGCGCCGCGCCTGGGCGACCGCGTTCATCGGTTCCTCGAAGAAGCGATAGGTGCCGCGGCCCGCTTCCTTGGCCTTGTAGAGTGCAAGCTCGGCGCTCCGCAGCAGCGCATTGTCGCTCGTCCCGTCGGCGGGCGCGATCGCGATTCCGATGCTGGCCTTGCTCTCCAGCAGATGTTCGTTGACCTGGATCGGTGCCTCCACGGCAGCGAGCGCCCGCCGGGCCAGCTCGTCGATCGCGCCCGTATCGCCTCCGAATGCCTTTACCAGAACGAATTCGTCGCCGCCCAACCGCGCCACAAAGATATCGCCCAATTCTTCGCTCAGCCGGGTCGCGATCCCCCGCAACAATTCGTCGCCGGTCGGGTGGCCCAGCGTGTCGTTCACGCCCTTGAAATTGTCGAGATCCATGCAAAGCAATGCGACATTGCCCCGGCGCCGCTCGACCATGCGCAATTGATGCTCAAGATGCTGGTTGAAATTGGCGCGGTTGGGCAAGCCGGTCAGCAGATCGTTGAAGGCAAGATGCGTGATGCGCTTCTCACGCTCGACAATGTCGGACGACATGCGGTTGAAAGTCGCAGCGAGACGGCCCAGTTCGTCCTGGCTGCTGATGGGCACGCTCGCAAGCTGGCCATCGGCGAGCTTGCCCGCTGCTGCATCCAGTAAGGAGATGGGAAGCGTGATCGAGCGCGCCATCCGCCACGTCGCCAGAACGACCAGACCGAGCCCGAGAACGCCAATCACGGCGATCGCGATTTCGAGCGGGCGATAGGGGCTGAGTGCAAGCCGCATCGGATATTGCAGGAGCAGCACAGCCGGAGGCGAACCCGGCACGGTCGGCAGCGGCTTGGCGAGCGCGATCGACAGGCCGCCGGGGCCGTCTATTTCGGCCGGCTGGCCGCGGCGCCAATTGGCTTCAATGAAGCGGCTGATCGAGGGATCGGCAGTCCTGGCGCTGGCGTCCGCGCCGCCCCAATTGCCGTCGCTGCGGCGCATATAAACCGCAGCTGTCAGCGGGATCGCCGACATGCGTTCGAGCAAGCGCATCTCGCGCTGATCGAGCTCGGCGGCGAACACCACCCAACCGGTGAGCGCAGGGGCCATGATTGGGGCAGCAACGATCTTGTGCGCCTGACCACCGAGGTTGGCGACGCCGGCGGTGACGCCTTCGTCGAGCCGGGTCGAGAGGGCCGAGGCATCCGGAATTTCGCGGGGCTCGGGCAGACCGGTGACCGTGCCGTTCACGTCGATTATGAAAGCAGTGCTCAGTCCTACGCGGTGGCGCAGATTGACGAGCGCGGACTCAATTGTGTTCTTGTCATTCGTCGCGACCGCTGCGCGGAAGCCGAAGTCGCGAGCGAGTAGCCCCGCCGCGCCACGCAATTGGCTGGTTTGCTGATCCCACAACCGATCGAACACTGTGCCGTTGGCGATCAGTTCCTGGCGGACCTGGACCTTCGAATTGTGCGCAACCACGCCGAACAGCAGGCCCGCCACGCACAGCATTCCGATCGCGAACAGCCCGGCATAGAGCACCGCCAGGCGCGTGCGCAGTTGACGGAAGCCGAAGTGGCGCTTGAAGCGCATTGTCAGTAACCCGATCCCGGATCGTGCGGTGGCGCGCGCATCGGCGCCACGAAACGCTCTGCGTGCGCGCCCGCCTCCGCCAAAGTGACGTTGCGCGAGATGCTGTTGCCGGGCGCGCGCAAATAGGGGTGCCACACCGAGATCGTGACGGTGCCGGCGGGAACATCGCGCAGCAGGACATGGCCGTTTGCGTCGGCCGTCTTCGCCCACGGCGTGTCGACCACGTCCAGATAGGCGATCATGCGGTCGTGAATATTGCAGCCCAATGGCACGATGCCCGGCTTGTCGAACAAGACCGATTGGTTCTGTTGCTTGCTGGCGAGCTTGAGTTCAAATTTCTTCGCCGCCGAGAAGGAATAAACATGATGCCGGACCGGGTCGTGGTTCATGAACATCACGGTCGCCCCCACCGGCACCGCTGTGACAAACGGACGGAATTGAATATCCTGCTGATCGATCACATAAGCCCCGCTCGGCCGGGGCCGGGGGGTCGGATGGCCAACCGGATGGACCGCAACTACCGCCCCCGCGATTGGCCTACCGTCGGCTCCGTGCACCCGTATATCGAGGTCAGCCGCGCACGCCGCCGCCGGCAGCGCCGCCGCGCCCCAGGCACCGTGAAGGACCATGATCCAAAAATGCGGACGGCGCATAGGCGAGGCGGTATCATCAAAGTCTAAGCAAACCCTAACCCGGGATGGTGATTTGCAAAATTTAACCTGCGGTTGCGGCGCGCAGGCGCAAGGTCAGGCGCAGTACATTCTGGTTCTGGTGCGGGTCGAGACCTTCGCGTAGCCGGGCGTTGCGTCGACTGTCGATATGAAGCGCTTCCGCCAGCAGGGTTGCATGTCGCATTAGCGGCCAGCGCGCGGCTGCGGTTGCGGCCCAGCCCGTCTCATCGTCGTCCGACAGGACCCGGCTGCCATGGTTGCGCGTGCTGAACGCCTCGATCCGCCCTGATACCGAGCCTTTCGAAAGCTGGCGCGTGCCAAGCAGGAAGGCGGAACGATAGCGCATGTCGATCCAGCGCCGCCCATCCGCACCCAGGAGTCCCATGATCGTGGTGCCGTCGATCGCCTGGGCGGTGAGTCTGGTCCTGTCGTCAAGATCAAGCGTCGCGCCAAGATGGTTGAAACGCGTGCGCCAACCCCATTGCAAGCCTGCATCCAGTGCTTCGGGGTCACCGCGATTGTCATAGTGGAAATATTGAATCTGGAATGGCCCCGGCGGCGCCCAGGTCAATTTCGCATACCAGCCGATATGGTGATCCAGATCGATCGTCGGTCGCGTCCGCAGTGCCTGCATGCCATCGCGCATGAAGGCGTTCATCAACGGCAGCGGCTGGAGGCTGAACAGTGTCGCTTTCTCGTCGTGCAACGCCCAGCCGCGGAAGGTGAGAAGGGTGCCCGCGGTATCGTTCAGTTCGAAGGCGGCGGCGGCAAAGGCGAGGCGGTGTTCGCCAATCATCGTGCTGAAATTGGCTTCGACCCCGCCAACCTTCACTTCCTCGCCGATCCAGCTGTTGATCGCGGATGGTGTGACGGTTTCGACCACCGGCCATTCCGCGCCGCCATGTTCCAGGCTGACCGGAGGATAGAAAATGCCCGCGCGCACGTTCATGCGGACCGTGCCGAGCGGCAAGGGCCGCCAGCGCAGATAGGCCTCGCTGACATCGACCGCTTTGTCCTGGCCGCGCTGCGCGACCACCGAGAGCAGGCCGCGCAGCGACCAGCCGAAATCGGGCTGCAGCACCAGGCCGGCTTCGGTGAAATAGGGGCGCGCGCGCAGCCCGTTGCCGTCGGCATTGCCGAAACGGGCTTTGCCGGTCCCGCCGGATCCGTTCTTCTCGTCAAGCCATGCGCGCGGACCGTTCGCGGTGGCGAGATCGAAGTCGGCATAGGCGGTCAGCAATCCCGTCTCGGCAGGATCGGTGGCATGTGCCGGAGCCGCCGACAGCAAGGCCGCGGCGACGGCCAGGAAGCCGATCCGGCGAGTAAATATGGCAAGGGAGGCATTCCGACCCATTCGGCCCCCTTACGTCGATATGCTTAAGAGGGGTTTACCAGCGATCGGCGCGCCGCCATCGCTCCGGCCTGGACCTTGATCGGTTCAGGCTCCAGGCCTCAGCGCCGGACGTCGAGGCCGCCTTCCAGAAACGCAGCCAGATCACGCCGCGTAAACAGGCTCGCGTCGCCCGGCAGGCTGTGCTTGAGCGCGGTCAGCGCCAGGCCTGTCCGTGCGACATCTTCAAGGCCCAATCCTTCAAGCAGGCCGTGCAGCACGCCCACCGCGAAGCTGTCGCCCGCGCCGATCCGGTCGACGATGCCGGAAAGCAATAGCTCGCCGGTCTGGAAACCCCGTTCGGGCGTGTCGATCCGCGCGGAGAGGCGATGCCGGTCGCTGTCTTCGACGTGGCGCGCGGTTGACGCCATCAGTCTGAGCTTGGGGAAGGCGGCGAATGCGGCCTGGGCCGCCTCGCGCCTGCGGTCTGCGCTGTCGCCGGAAATATGCTGGTCGAGCAGAAGCGCGACGTCCTGATGATTGCCGAACAGGATGTCGGCCTGCGCCACCAGTCGGGAGAGCGTTTCACGCGGCTTGCCGTCCCATCGCTCCCACAATTTCCCGCGCCAATTTCCGTCGAAAGAGATCGGCACGCCGCGCGCGATCGCCGCGTCGGCCGCGGCCAGTGCCGCCTTGGTCCCGTTTGGGCCGAGCGCCGGGGTGATGCCGGACAGATGGAGACGGCCGGCGCCCGCGAGGATTTGGTCCCAGTCCCAGCAATCGGCCGGCGCTTCGGCGAAGGCGGAATGCGCGCGGTCGTAAATCACGTTGGTCGCCCGCAGCCCCGCGCCCGGGGTGACGAAGTACAGGCCCATGCGCTCGCCCCGGCGCTGAATCAGCCCCGTATCCACGCCTTGCGCGCGCAGCGCCTGGAGGGCCGCGTCACCCAGCGGATTGTCTGGCAGCGCGGTCACCATCCGGGTCGGATGGTCGAGGCGCGCCAGCCCGGTTGCGACATTCGCCTCGGCACCCGCAACCCACACGTTGAGCCGCGCCGATTGCAGCAGCAGTTCCCGATTGGGCGGCGACAGGCGCAGCATGATCTCGCCGAAGAAGACGGTCGGCTTGGGTGCGGGCATTGAGGGCCTTTCGAACATGTCTTCTCTCTCTTAAGCGCGTGCCGCTGAAGACCGCAAATCCGCCGCCGCAGCGCAGACCCAATGGCAAAGGGCGCGTGACTTCTCTAGGTTCGCGCCGTTCCGAGTCTCATGGAGGCGTAGGTGAGCGATCCCAACGATGTGACGCGGCGTACTCTGTTGGCGGGCAGCGCTGCCGCAGCCGGCATTGCGACCGCTCCAGCGATCGCCCGGGAACCCGTTGTACCGCGAAAGTCTTCATCCCGCATGACCCCGAAAATGCCGGTTTCGCTGACCGTCAACGGCCAGGCCGAGACGCTTACCCTGGATCCGCGCGTCACTTTACTCGACGCATTGCGCGAGCATCTTCACCTGACCGGCAGCAAGAAAGGCTGCGACCACGGCCAGTGCGGCGCCTGCACGGTCATCGTCAACGGCCGGCGCGTCAATTCCTGCCTGACCCTCGCGGTGATGCACGACGGCGATCAGGTTACGACCATCGAAGGCCTGGGTTCGCCCGAGAAACTGCACCCGATGCAGGCCGCCTTCGTCAAGCATGACGGCTTCCAGTGCGGCTATTGCACGCCGGGTCAGATCTGCTCGTCGGTGGCGATGCTTGGCGAGATCAAGGACGGCATTCCCAGCCATGTCACCGAGGATCTGGCCCATGTCGACTTTTCGGACAGCGAGGTGCGCGAACGGATGAGCGGCAATATCTGCCGCTGCGCGGCTTACCCCAACATCATCGCCGCGATCCGGGAGGTGCATGAGGCATGAGGCCCTTCACCTACGAGCGCGCGACCAGCGCCCAGGCGGCAGCTCAGGCCGCTGCTGCCAATCCGCATGCCAAATTCATCGCCGGCGGCACCAATCTGCTCGATCTGATGAAATTGCAGATCGAGACGCCCACCCATCTGATCGACGTCAACCATCTCGGCCTCGATCGGATCGAGAAGACGCCCGATGGGGGCCTGCGCATCGGCGCACACGTTCGCAACACCGATCTCGCCGCCGACAGGATTGTGCGCAAGGATTATGCGGTGCTGAGCCGGGCCTTGCTCTCCGGCGCGAGCGGGCAATTGCGCAACAAGGCGACCACCGCGGGCAATCTGCTCCAGCGCACCCGCTGCCCCTATTTTTATGACACGTCGAAGCCTTGCAACAAGCGCAAGCCCGGCTCGGGCTGCGCAGCGATTGGCGGGTTCAACCGCAATCTTGCCATCATGGGGGTGAGCGACACCTGCATCGCGACGCATCCGTCCGACATGGCGGTGGCGATGCGTGTGCTCGACGCGCGGATCGAGACGATCAATCCCCACGGCATCGCGCGCGCCATCCCGATCGCCGAATTCCATCGCCTGCCCGGCGACACGCCGCATATCGAGACGATGTTGCAACCGGGCGAACTTATCACCGCGGTGACCTTGCCGAGGCCGCTCGGCGGCAAGCATGTCTACCGCAAGGTGCGCGACCGCGCGTCCTACGCTTTCGCCAATGTCTCGGTAGCGGCGGTGATTGGCGACGGCTTACAGCATTTCGCCTTCGGCGGGCTTGCGCACAGGCCGTGGCGGATCGAGGATGCAGAACGGGAGCGGGGCGCGGACGCGATCGCCGCCGCGGTGCTGGCGGGGGCCCGGACGACGCCCCAAAATCAGTTCAAGACGATCCTGACGCGCCGTACCTTGGGCGCAGTGCTGCGGGAGGTGCGGGCATGAGCGAGCTGCTGTTCGACCAGCCGGCGGGCCCCAATCCGATCGATCGCGGCAAGGTGGTCGGCGTTGCGCACGACCGTGTCGATGGCCCCCGCAAGGTTTCCGGCCGCGCGCCTTATGCCTATGAGCATCATGCCGAGGCGCCCGACCCGGCTTATGGCTTCATCCTGCCGGCCGGCATCGGCAAGGGTCGCATCGCCTCGATCGATACCCGGGATGCTGAGGCCGCGCCCGGCGTGCTACTGGTGATGACGCACCTCAACGCGCCGAAACAGGGGCCCGAAAAAGGCGATTTCGCACCGCAATTGATCGGGCCGGAGATCAGGCATTATCACCAGGCCGTGGCCTTCGTCGTCGCCGAGACATTCGAGCAGGCGCGCGACGCGGCCAATCTGGTGCGCATTTCCTACACCGCCCAGCCCGGCCGCTTCGATCTCGCGAAGGAAAAGGCGAAGGCCTATCCCCCGTCGCGCGAGCAGGTTTTCGGCGACAATCCCGACAGCAAGGCCGGCGATTTCGATGCCGGTTTCGCGGCTGCGCCGGTCAAGCTGGACGTGACCTACACCACGCCCGACCAGAGCCACATGATGATGGAGCCGCACGCGACCATCGCCAAATGGGACGGCGATAGATTGACTGTGTGGAACGCCAACCAGATGGTCAATTGGGCGGTGCGCGATCTGTCGGGCACGCTCATGATTCCGAAGGAGAAGATCCGCGTCGTCTCGTCGTTCGTCGGCGGCGGCTTTGGCGGCAAGCTCTGGATCCAGGCGGATTGCGTGCTGGCGGCGCTCGGCAGCCGCCAGGTCGGCGGCCGGCCGGTCAAGGTCGCGCTCGCCCGGCCGCAGATCATGAACAATACGACCCACCGCCCGGCGACGATCCAGCGCGTGCGGATCGGCGCGGATGCGCAGGGTAATATCCTAGCGATCGGGCACGAGAGCTGGAACGGCAACAAGCATGGCGGCGCGGTCGAAACCGCGACCGGCCAGACGCGTCAGCTCTATGCGGGCAAGGACCGCATGACCGCGCTCCGCTTCGCCGACATGGATTTGCCCATCGGCAATGCCATGCGTGCGCCGGGCGAGGCGGTTGGTCTGCTCGCGCTCGAATGCGCGATGGACGAACTTGCTGAAAAACTGAACATCGACCCGGTCGAGCTGCGCATCCGCAACGATGTTCAATATGATCCGGAAAAGGGGCCGCGTACGCCATTCTCCAGCCGCAAATTCGTTGAATGCCTCAAGGTGGGCGCGGACAAGTTCGGCTGGTCGAAGCGCAAGGCCCAGCCCGGCCAGATGCGCGACGGCAGGTGGCTGATCGGCTACGGCATGGCCGGCGCGATCCGCGGCAACCTGGTCATGGATTCCGCCGCGCGCGTGACACTGCAGCCCGACGGCACGATCCTCGTCGAAACCGATATGACCGATATCGGCACGGGCAGCTATACGATCATCGCGCAGACCGCAGCCGAGATGATGGGCGTGCAACTCGGACAGGTCGAGGTCCGGCTGGCCGATTCCAATTTCCCGGTCTCGTCGGGTTCGGGCGGCTCCTGGGGCGGCAACAGTTCGACCGCAGGTGTTTACGCGGCCTGCGACAGCCTGCGTCAGCAGGCTGCGCTGAAAGCAGGCTTCAATATTTCCGATGCCACATTCGCGGACGGTGCTGTCCGCTCGGGCGGACGCTCCGTACCGCTCGCTGAGGCGGCCGGGCCGCAAGGCTTGAGCGCGGAGGGCAATATCAAGTTCGGCGGCCTGTCGCAGAAATATGCGCAGGCGAGCTTCGGTGCGCATTTCTGCGAGGTCGGCGTCGATCCGGATACGGCCGAAGTGCGTGTGCGGCGCATGCTGACCGTGGCCGCCGCAGGGCGCATCCTCAATCCCAAGACCGCGCGCAACCAGTGCCTGGGCGGCATGACGATGGGGATCGGGGCGGCGCTGATGGAGGAGTGCGTGGTCGATACGCGCTTCGGCTATTTCGTGAACCACGATTTCGCGGAATATCATGTGCCCGTCCATGCCGACATTCCCGACCTGGAAGTGATCTTCGTCGAAGAGCTCGATGATAAATCTTCACCAATGAAGGCTAAAGGCGTCGGAGAGCTCGGTATTTGTGGAGTCGGTGCCTCGGTCGCCAATGCGATCTACAATGCGACTGGGGTGCGGATACGCGATTACCCGCTGACGATGGATAAATTGCTTCCGCACATGGCCTGATCGTGGCACTGCGGCAGCCTCTCGTGAGTTGCTGCTAAGTGGCGGAACATAGTGCAGGAATCTTGCTGTACCGAAGGGGCTCGAAGGGCCTCGAAGTGCTGCTCGTTCATCCTGGTGGTCCGTTCTGGCAAAAACGCGATGCCGGGGCCTGGCAAATCCCCAAGGGCAAGATCGACGATGGCGAGGAATTGCTTGCGGCGGCGCTCCGCGAGTTCAGGGAAGAATTGGGTGTGACGTTGGACGGCAGCACGGCGCGGTCGCTGACCCGCATCCGCCAGGCGGCCGGCAAATGGGTCGATACGTTCGCGATCCAGGGCGATCTCGATGCCGATGCGATCGTCAGCGAGACGTTCGAAATGGAATGGCCTCCCAAATCCGGGCGCAGACAAACCTATCCGGAGATCGACCGCGCCCACTGGTTTCCGCTCCACGATGCGCGCGCGAAGATGCTGGAGAGCCAGATCCCCCTGCTCGACGAGTTGGAAGCGGTGCTGGCCTAGCCCAGCGCCCTCCTGAGGGGAGGGGCTTAGGCTAGGAAATCTCCACCACCAGCACACCCAACGGCGCAAGATGGACGCCGCCGGCCGACAGGGCCGTCTTGTTCTGCGCTATCACCCTGCCCAACTTGCCGCCGCCAAACTGTGCCATTGTCAGGTCCGCCGCGGCGCCGCTGAAATTGAGCACCGTGAGAACTTTCTTGCCGCCACCCGAGCGGACGTAGGACAGGACATTCGGATTGGCGCGATCGACCATCGCCATCTCGCCGGCCAGCGCCGGATTGCTGCGCCGCTCGGCGATTAAGGTGCGGTAGAAATTGAGTACCGAATTGGCGTCGGCGCGTTCGGCCGCGACGTTGCGGGTCGCATAATCGGGCCCGACCGGCAGCCACGGCTTGGCCCCACCGTTGAAGCCGGCATTGGCACTCGCATCCCATTGCATTGGCGTGCGCTCGCCGTCGCGGCCCTTCTCCTTGGGCCAGCCCTTCTTGCCGATAATGTCCTGCACGTCCTCGACCCGCTTCGGGTCGTTATTCTGCATGCCCAATTCTTCGCCATAATAAAGGATCGGGGTGCCGCGCAGCGTCAGCAACAAAGCGGCTGTGATGCGCGCCATGTCGTCGCCGGTCGCGCCCGCGGGCAAATCGTAGCGGCTCGGCACGCGGCGCTGGTCATGGTTATTGAGCGCGAAGCAGGGCCAGCCGCCGACCGGATTATTCTCGACCGCCTCGATCCGCGGACGCAGCTCCGCCGCCGTGAGCGGCTTCACCCCGATCAGGCTGAGGAACATCGGCAATTGCAGCTCGTCATTATGCGCGCCGTAGAATTTGGTCAGCTCCGGCGCGGTCGAGACATAGGTTTCGCCGATCAGGATGCGTCCCGGATAACGGTCGATCACATTCTGCCGCAGCCGCTGCAGCGTGGTGTGCATCTCGGGCTGCTCGGTATTGTAGATCCGGTTCTGCTCGGGCAAGCCGAAGGCATCGGTGCCGGGCGCGGGCGGATTGTCCTTGAGGTCCGCGCGCTCGAACATCGTTCCCACCGCGTCGAGGCGATAACCATAGACGCCGCGCTTCAGCCACCATTCGGCGGCATCGAACATCGCTTTCTCGACCTTGGGATTGCGCCAGTTGAGGTCGGGCTGCTGCGCGTAGAAGAAATGATAATAATATTGGCCGGTCGCGGGATCCTTGTCCCACGCCGATCCGCCGAACAGGCTGGTCCAGTTGTTGGGCGGTTTGCCGTCGGCCTTGCCGTCGCGCCAGATGTAGAAATCGCGATAGGGATCGGTCTTGCTCGACTTCGACTGCTGGAACCACGCGTGCTTGTCGGACGTGTGGTTGATCACGAAATCGAGGATGATCTTGACGTTCTTGCCCTTGCCCCTCGCGATCAGCGCGTCGGCATCGGCAATCGTCCCGAACTGCGGGTCGACATTGTCGTAATCCGCCACGTCATAGCCGAAATCGGCCTGCGGGCTCGGGAACATCGGCGTCATCCAGATCGCGTCGACGCCCAGATCCGACAGATAGTCGAGATGGTTGGTGATGCCCTTGAGATCGCCGATCCCGTCATTGTTGCTGTCGGCGAAGCTGCGCGGATAGAGCTCGTAGATCACCGCGCGCTTCCACCAATCGTCCTGCGCGGACGCGGCGTTGGCGGGCATCGAGGCCGGTGCCGCGGCAATCGCGGGAAGGGCCGACCCCAGCAATAAAGCCGCGGCCAAAGCTCCGCGCACAAACGCCTTCCGCATCGTCATCCTCCTGTTGAGCCGTTCTCGCGTCATCGGCAGCTCCAATGCAAGTGTCCGCGAAAGCCTGTCGACGCCAAGCAATGCACATACGTATTCACGTCTTTCTGCCGGGCGGTCCCGCGCTCATGGCACGCCGCCCGGCATGATCAAGGCGCCTTGTGATAGGTCGGCCGGATATGTCATCCTCGGTGGCGCCGCCCTTCGAAAGGCCACGGATGCGATACCGGTTGAGATCTGTCCTGGCGGCCATGAGCATTCTTGGTGCCGGGCCGGTGTCGGCCGCGGTTCCGCTGGCGCCGAACCCGTCCATGGTCATGGCGGTCGGCCCGGATCTTGTCGCGGTGACGGACGATTGGCGGTTCTGGCGGCGTGCCGCGAGCGAAGGCGCGGATTGGCAGCCGGTCGCGCCGCTGCCGGGCGAGGAAGGTGCGAAGCCAGCCTCGCTTTATTGCGCGGTCGATGGCTCGAGCCAGTGCCTCCTCACGCTCCTTCAGGGTCAGTCGAGTCATATCGACCTCTTCCAGGCCGGCCGGGGGCTGGTTCGAACGCTGCCCGTGACGGGGGAGGTGAGCGCGTTTCCCGACAAGGATACGGCCTATCTCATCCGCGACGAAGGCGGCGGGAGGCGGGGCTTCTTTCGCCACAATATCGTGGACGGGTCGGACGTGCGCCTGGGCACGCTGCAGCCTGCCGAGGCAGTCGCCTATCTGCACGTCGACGGCGTGCTCACCCCTTTCGCCCGTCTTACCTTCGGGGCGATCCGCGAAATCTCGGACAAGCCGGACGCCGGCTCTTTCCATCTGCCGGATTTCGAAAATATGATCGGCACCCGCGACGGCGGGCTGGTGGTCGAGGCTTGGGCGCACGAGCCGCCGGTCGCGCAAGGCGCGCGCTATCTTGCCGATCTGACTATCAAGCGGCGGGATGGCGCAGGTCGCGCGTCGCTCGAAACGACGGGAAAATGGTTCTTCGGCTTTCCCACGTCGGGCGCCTTGCCGGTGCCGGGCAATGGCGCGTCCGACGCAAATGACGATATCTTGCTGGAAATGGCCGGCCCCGAACGCAGGCAGGTGGGAGTCCTCTGCCGGAACGGCGACGCAACTGGCCTGAAGACGATCGTCGATCTTCCGGCCGACGCGGCCACGCGCATCGCCGGCGGCGGCGCGGCAGCGGGCTTCCTCCTGGTCTCGTCCGGTCCGGCACGCACGTCGCGCTATCAAATGCTGCGGCTATCGCCATCGCCCGGCGGCTGGCGTTCCAGGCCGTGCGCCACGACCAGCGCGACGGTGATCGACGCGAACGTCGGGGTCGAGGAAAATGGTCTCCTCGATGTCGATCGGGCAGAGGCGGTCTCGGCCGACGGAGCCAGGGTGCCCTATGTGGTGCTGGCGCCCAAAGGAGGCTCCCCCGAACATATCCTGATCGACGTCTATGGCGCCTTTGCCGTGCGCCGGGAAATACCGGCTTATGGGCCGGGCACCCGGCGCATGCTGGCAGAGAGCAAGACGGCGATCATATTTCCGATCGTCCGCGGCGATGGTGACAAGGGCTTCGATTGGGCGATGGCCTCCGCGCCGCCGCATCGCGAGCGCGCGGTCGACGACGTGATCGCGGTCGCGAGGGCTGTGGCCGCGCGGTGGCCGTCGCTGAGGACCAGGCCCACCGTGCGCGGTTCTAGCGCGGGCGGCTGGCTTGCGGCCAAGGCTGCGCTGCGCCGGCCTGACCTCTTCTCGGGGGCGATCGGCTATTCGGGCGCCTATCTGCTGAAAGGGGAGCCCGCCGCGGAGCAGAATACGCAGCGCTTCTTCGATCCCGCGCTCGACGATCTGGCGGCGGACGTGTCGGCGCTGAAAGGCGAATGCCGCGGTCTGCATTTCCGCCTGCTCCATGCCCGCGACGACGAAAAGGTCCGCTTCGCCAGCGCCGAAACCTTCGCCGGCCTGCTCAAGGCGCAGGGCTGCAGCGTCGAATTCGTGCCTTTCGATCATGGTGGACACACAATCGCCTTCGGCCCCGAACAGCAGGCCGATTTCGAAAGGCTGCGGCAGGGCTATTTCACGCCATTTTGAGGTCCGCCTCGGCCGCGCTGACGGGGTTCGGCGGCGGGGCGCTCAGGTGGACCGGCGGACCACCAGCCGCGCCGTGAGCATCTTATGCTCCGTCTTGGCGCCGGCGATCTGGCCGATCAGGGCATCGACCAGCAATTCTCCGGCGCGCGCATAATCCTGCGCGATCGTGGTCAGCGGCGGGTGGCTGAGCGCGGCGGCGGGAATATCGTCGAAACCGATCACCGACACATCCTCGGGCACGCGCAGGCCCTTCTCCTCGAGCGCGCGCATCGCGCCAACCGCGATCAGGTCCGACGCGGCGAAAATGGCATCGAACGCTACCCCACGCGCGAGCAGGTCGAGCGCGGCCTCGTGACCCGCTTCCTCGGTGGTGATCGCATCGACCTGCAGGGCAGGGTCGCTCCCGATGCCGGCGGCGCGCAATGCTTCCTCCAGCCCGCGGTAGCGATCCTGGAATTCGGGATATCGGGGCGAGGCATAGCCCAGGAAAGCGATGCGTCTGCGCCCCAGCGCGATCAGATGCTCGCCCGCGGCACGGCCCCCGGCCGCATTGTCGCACCCCATCGTCGCCCAATCCTGTCCGGGGCGGGGCGAGCCCCACATCACGAAATGCGTGCCCTGCTCGACCAGCTGCTCGAGCCGTTCCTGGTAAAGGCCGAAATCGCCATAGCCCAGCAGGATGATGCCGTCCGCCTTGCGGCTATCCTCATATTCGACGTGCCAGTTCGACTGGAGCTGCTGGAACGATGTCAGGAGATCATAACCCCTGAGCGCGCATGTGCGCAGGATCGACCCCAGCATCGACAGGAAGAAAGGGTTGATCATGGACTCGTCGGGCGTCGGATCCTGGAAGAAGAGGAGGGCTAACGTCCGGCTCTGTCCGCGCCTGAGCGACGAGGCGTTTTTGTCGATCCGGTAGTTCAGCTGGACCGCAATCGCCTCGATCCGCTTGCGTGTCGCCTCACTGACCGTGGGGTCGCCACGCAAAGCGCGACTGACGGTCGGTTGCGACACGCCGGCGCGTTCCGCGATATCGAAACTGGTGGTCTTGTCCCGCATCGGACCTGGCAATGCCTCTCCGGCCGAAGGGCCTTTCTCCCCTTGTAGCCGGGCGTCCCCCTAAGGGGAAGAATCGCGAATAGCGCTACCATTTCCAAGTCAAATCGCGTCGTCCGGCAAGGTGATCGATACGCATCGGCAACGCCGCGCGCATATTTTGCGAATACGTATGTGACAAACTGGTCGTGCCGATTTCACAGGCCTATCGGACGAACATCGCAGTTCGTCTGCCGTCACAACAAGGGCGCGCACAAGCGCCTGTCAGGGGAGGATATTTATGGCTCTTCAGAGCTCGACTTCGCGCGTCTCCAACCGATCGGCTTTGTTGGTGCGCTCCAGCATGGCGGCGCTTTGCCTGTCCGCGCTCGTGGCCGCCCCCGCCTTCGCCCAGACCACGGCGCCCGCGGCCGATACCGCCGCCGATGGCGACGTCGTCACCATCACCGGCATTCGTGCCTCGCTCGACAGTTCGGCGCGCACCAAGCGCGAAGCGGTCAACATCGTCGATTCCGTTTCGTCGGAAGATATCGGCAAGCTGCCCGACGTCTCGATCGCGGACTCGCTGGCGCGTCTGCCCGGCGTTACCGCGCAGCGTCTGGAAGGCCGCGACCAGCGTCTCTCGATCCGCGGGCTCGGCCCGGATTTCGGCACGACGCTGCTGAATGGGCGCGAGCAGGTCACCGTCGGGGACAATCGCGGTGTCGAATATGATCAATATCCGGCCGAGTTCTTCAAGAACGTCAATGTTTACAAGAGCCCCGATGCCTCGCTGATCGCGGCGGGCGTGTCGGGCACGGTCGATCTGCGCATGCTGCGCCCGCTTGCGCAGTCCAAGAGCGTGTTGCAGGTCCAGGCGCGCGGCGAGATGAACGATTACAAGGCGCTCAATCCCGATGCGAAGCGCACCGGCTACCGCGCCTCTGCGACCTATGTCGACCGGTTCGCCGACGATACGTTCGGCGTCGCGATCGGCATTTCGGCGACCTCGGGGCCATCGCAGGACAAGCGTTACAATGCCTGGGGCTACCCCACCGACGCCAACGGCAACCTCATCCTCGGTGGCGCCAAACCCTATGTGCAGTCGAACCTGCTCAACCGCTACGGCGCGGTCGCCACGCTGGAATGGCAGCCGAGCGACAATTTTCACTCGACCTTCGATGCGCTCTATTCGCACTTCAAGGAAACGCAGCATCTTCGGGGCATCGAATTCCCGCTGGTGTGGGGGGCGGGCGTCAACTTCACGCCGATTGCCACGACGGGTGGTTTCGACACCGCGGTCAAGTTCACCAACGTCTATGGCGTACAGCGTAACGACCTCAACCGCCGCAAGGCCGACAATTACTCGTTCGGCTGGAACAACGTCCTCGACCTCAGCGAGAAGACCCATTTCACGCTCGACGCCAGCTGGTCGCATGCCTCGCGCACCGACTTCCTGCTCGAAACCTACACCGGCGCGGGCTATAATCGCTCGGGCCAGGGCGGCACGGTCACCGTCACGCAGAAGCCGGACGGGACGTTCGGTTTCCAGACCGACATTCCGTTCACCGACACCAATGTCTTCTCGATCACCGATCCGCAGGGCTGGGGCTATAACGGTACCACCACTGTCGTGCAGGCAGGCTTCCTCAACAAGCCGATCTTCAAGGACGATCTGAAGTCGCTGCGCGCGAGCTTCGATGGCGAGTTCGGCGATGGCCTGATCCATGGCTGGGAAATCGGCGCCAATTACAGCCGCCGCGAGAAGACCAGCGCCTACCGATCCTACTTCCTCTGCCCCAAGGGTGGTGACGGCAGCTGCGTGGTCGCGAACAACCGCACCCCGACCAGCGAGCCGGTGCCGGCCGACGCCAAGATCGGGACAGTCGCGCTCGGTTATCTCGGCATCCCCGCGATGCTCGCGCTCAACCCGGACTACCTCTACCAGCACAGCTTCGACGCCTTCTACGACAATCGTCCGGGCTCGCTCGTGCGCGACAACAAGGTCTTCGAGAATGTATGGACCGGCTATGCCATGCTCAAGATCAACGGCACCGTCGGTGGCATGGCGCTGCGCGGTTCGGTCGGCTCGCAGATCGTCCATACCAACCAGAGCTCGACCGGAACCGTCTCCAGCTTCACCAATGGCGTGGTGACGGTCAATCCCGCGCACGACCAGACCAGTTATACCGACATCCTGCCCAGCCTGGCGCTGTCGCTCGAGGTCGCCGACGCCACCTACGTCAAGCTTGGGGTATCCGAAACGATGGTGCGCCCGCGCCTCGATCAGGAACGCGTCAACCGCGAGCTGGTGATCAATCAGAGCCTCGCCGGTGCGGGTGGCGGGCCGCAGAACAGCCCGTTCAGCTTCAACGCGGGCAACACCCAGCTGACGCCCTACAGGTCGACCAATTTCGACCTCAGCCTCGAGAAATATTTCACCCATTCGGGCTATGTCGCGATCGCCGGTTATTACAAGCGCCTCACCGACTTCGTCGATCCGAACAACAGCGTGGCGTTCGACTTCACCCAATATCTGAGCCAGCTTTCGCCGGCACAGCAGGCGCTGGTGACGGCGACCAATGGCCAGATCGGCCTGTCGCATCTGCCGCTCAACGACGGCCACGGCCATATCGAGGGCTTCGAAGCGACGCTGTCGCTGCCGTTCAAGGATGTGGCCGGTTTCCTCGACGGTTTCGGCTTCTTCGGCACGACCTCCTACAGCAAGAGCCGGATCGTTTATGGCAGCGCGCCGGACAGCCCGATCACGCTGCCGGGCCTGTCCAAATGGGTTTATAATGCCGAGCTTTATTATGAGAAATCCGGCTTCCAGGCGCGCGTGAATTACCGCTACCGCGGCAAATTCCTGGGCGAGGTGGCTGGCCTGTCCGCGGCACCGACCTATCGTGAAGCCAAGGCGGAAGGCATTCTCGATGCCCAGATCGGCTACGAATTCCAGTCGGGCGCTCTCAAGGGGCTCGCGATCCTGGTCGAAGCCAAGAACCTGACCAACCGTCCGTTCGTGACTTATCAGAACAACGATCCGCGTCAGGTGATCGATTATCAGCGCTACGGCCGGGATTATTATGTCGGCCTGACCTATAAATTCTAGGGTAAGCCCCCTGCGGCGCGGCTTCGGCCGCGCCGGCCTTCCCGACACGAAATTCGCATTCGACAGTCCGAGGATCCATCCGTGCAGGACCAACGCCCCACGATCGTGATCGCCGGCGGCGGCACGGCCGGCTGGATGGTCGCGGCCGCCTTCGCCCGCTTCCTGAACGGCACTTATCGCCTGCGCCTGATCGAATCCGACGAGATCGGCACGGTCGGCGTCGGCGAGGCGACCATTCCCCAGATCCGTCTGTTCAAGGACGCGCTGGGGATGGACGAAGACGCGCTGCTCGAGGCGACCGACGGGACCTTCAAGCTCGGCATCGAATTCGTCGGCTGGCGCGATCCCGATCATCGCTACATGCACGCCTTCGGCGCGGTCGGCCGCGATGTCGGGCTGATCGGCTTCCAGCATTATTGGCTGCGCGCGCGGGCGATGGGTGTGGCAAAATCACTCGATCATTATGCGTTGAACGAGCTCGCCGCGCGCCGCGCGAGGATGCGCCGCGGCGGGCCGATCACCGCGCGCACGATCCCCGATCTGCCTTATGCCTACCATTTCGATGCGAGCTTGTTCGCGAAGACCTTGCGGAGCTTCGCCGAAGGACTCGGCGTCGAGCGCGAAGAGGGCCGTATCCTCGGCGTCGAACTGAAGGGGGCGGGCGATGTCGCCGCGCTCCAACTCGATCGCGAGCGCCGGATCGAAGGCGACATCTTCATCGACTGCACCGGCTTTCGTGGCGTCCTGATCGAACAGACGCTCCAGTCCGGCTTCGAGGACTGGTCGCACTGGCTTCCATGCGACCGCGCATTGGCGGTGCCGTCGGCGCGTACCGACCCTCTGCTGCCTTATACCCAAACGTTCGCGCGCGCGGCCGGCTGGCAATGGCGCATCCCGCTCCAGCATCGCACCGGAAACGGCATGGTCTATTGCAGCCGCTATTGGAGCGACGAACAAGCCTCGGATGCGCTGCTCGCAAATCTCGACGCTGCGCCGCTCGCCGACCCGCGCCAGCTGCGCTTCACTGCCGGCAAGCGCAAGACCGCCTGGAGCCGCAACGTGATCGCGATCGGGCTGGCAAGCGGCTTCCTTGAGCCGCTCGAATCGACGAGCATCCACCTTATTCAGTCGGCCATATCGCGGCTGCTCCAAATGCTGCCGGGCCGCGATGTCAGCGAGGCCGACCGCCGCGAATATAATCGCCAGACCGATTTCGAGATGGAGCGGATCCGTGATTTTCTGATCCTGCACTACAAGCTCAATAACCGGCCCGAACCCTTCTGGGTCGCATGCCGCAATATGGCGTTGCCCGACACGCTTGCGCACAAACTCGAACTGTTCGCCGCCAACGGCCGCATCACGCGCGAGCATGAGGAATTGTTCACCGAGGTCGGCTGGCTGCAGGTGCTGATCGGGCAGGGCGCCGCGCCGAAGGGCTACCACCCGATCGCCGACACGATCGAGCCGGACGAGCTCGCGGAATATATGCGGATGATCGAGCTGCTCTACGCGCGCGAGGCGGACGCGATGCCGGCGCATGCGGATTTCGTGGCGCGCCATTGCAAGGCGGCGGCGTGATGTTTCGGCCGCTTTCAAATCCCGCCATGACTCGCGATTCCTCAATTCGTTTCTGGAAATTTTTGCGATTCCCCCTCCTGGCGGGCCTGTTGCTCGGACCCGCCGCGCAGGCGGCCAGCTATCGCGACCGGCTGGCGCAGGACGAGATAATCTACTTCCTGCTGCCCGACCGTTTCGAGAATGGAGACCGCTCCAACGATCGCGGCGGCCTGACCGGCGGCCGCCTCATTACCGGATTCGATCCCACCGACGCCGGCTTCTACCATGGTGGCGATCTCAAGGGGCTGCGCGCCCGGCTGGATTACATCCAGAGGCTAGGGGCGACCGCGATCTGGGTCGGCCCGATCTTCCGCAACAAGCCCGTTCAGGGTCCGCCCGGCAACGAGAGCGCGGGCTATCACGGCTATTGGATCACCGACTTCACGCACGTCGATCCGCACCTTGGCACCGACGGAGATTTCAAGGCTCTGGTCGAGGCCGCCCACGCGCGCGGGCTCAAGGTCTACATGGATATCGTGGTGAACCACACCGCGGACGTGATCCGGTATCGCGATTGTCCGACGTCCGGCTGTGCCTACCGCTCGCGCGCCGATTACCCTTACACCCGCGAAGGCGGCCCCGATGGCGAGCCCATCAACCCCGGCTTCCTGGGTGATCAGGTCCAAACCACGGCCAACTTCGCGAAGCTGGCCAGTCCCAATTACGCCTATCGGGTCTATGTGCCAGAGGCGGAGCGCCACCTGAAGGTGCCCGACTGGCTCAACAACCCGATCTATTATCACAATCGCGGCAACTCGACCTTCACCGGCGAAAGCTCGACCATGGGCGACTTCATGGGGCTCGACGACCTCATGACCGAGCATCCGCGCGTGGTGCAGGGCTTCATCGAGATATTCGGCGGCTGGATCGACCGGTTCGGCATCGACGGCTTCCGCATCGACACCGAACGCCATGTGAATCCCGAATTCTGGCGCGCGTTCGTTCCCGCGATGCTGCAGCGGGCCAAAGCGCGCGGCATCCCCAATTTCACCATCTTCGGCGAGGTCTCCTCGCCGGTGATCGATGTCGCCCAGCAAGCGGGGCATACGCGTATCGATGGAATGCCGCTCGTGCTCGATTTCTCCTTCCGCGCGGCGGTGCTGCAGGCGCTGGCGGGGCAGGGCGGCAGTGACGGGCTCGACCTGCTATTCAAGGGCGATCCGCTCTACCAGGGCGGCGCGTCGGCCACGCTCGCCATGCCGACCTTCATCAGCAATCACGATCTCGGCCGCTTCGCGCATTTCGTGCGCCTCGGGCTGCCGCAAGCGTCCGATAACGAGGTGCTGAAGCGCGTCACGCTCGCTTATGCGATGCTGTTTGGATTGCGCGGCGTACCGACCATCTATTCGGGCGACGAACAGGGCTTTGCCGGCAATGGCGACGACCGCGCTGCGCGCGAGGACATGTTTGCAAGCCAGGTCGCGTCCTACAATGCGACGAGATTGGTCGGCACCGACCGCACTACCGCGCAATCCTCCTTCGATCCAAGGCATCCTCTCTACCGCGAGATCACCACGCTGGCGGCCTTGCGCCGCAGCCATGCGGCACTTCGGCGCGGGCGCCAGATCGTCCGCGCGGCGAGCGACAAGCCCGGCCTGTTCGCGGTCTCGCGCTTCGATCCCGTCGATGGCCACGAAATCCTGCTCGCGTTTAACACATCGGCCGAACCGCTCGCGGCCAATGTCGAGGTCGACGCCCGTTCCGCGCATTTCCGTTCGTTCGCCGGCACCTGTCCGTCCGCCGCCACGGCGCCAGGCAGCCTGGCCGTGTCGATCCCGCCCTTGAGCTACATTTTCTGTGAGGCTGTCGCGTCCCGATGAACGTCATCCAGCCCAGCGCCCGCCCCTTTGCCCGCAATGATCGGGATTGGTGGCGCGGCGCGTCGATCTATCAGATCTATCCGCGCAGCTTCGCGGATTCGAACAGCGACGGCATCGGCGACCTGCCGGGTATCACCGCGCACCTCGACTATGTCGCCGGGCTCGGCGTCGACGGGATCTGGCTCTCGCCTTTCTTCACCTCGCCGATGGCCGATTTCGGCTACGACGTGTCCGACTATCGCGACGTCGATTCGATCTTCGGCACGCTCGCCGATTTCGACGCACTCATCGCGCGCGCGCACAGCCTCGGCCTGCGCGTGATCATCGATCAGGTCTATTCGCATACGTCCGACGAACATCCCTGGTTCACCGAGAGCCGCTCGAGCTGGAACAATGCCAAGGCCGACTGGTACGTGTGGGCGGATCCCAAGCCCGACGGCAGCCCGCCCAGCAATTGGCAGTCGGTGTTCGGCGGCCCCGCCTGGACATGGGATGCGCGCCGCCGCCAATATTATCTCCACAATTTCCTGTCGGCCCAGCCGCAGCTCAATTGCCATGTGCCGGCGGTGCAGGAGGCATTGCTGGATGTCGCGCGCTTTTGGCTGGAACGTGGCGTCGACGGATTCCGGCTCGATGCGATCAATTTCTCGATGCACGATCCGTCACTCAAGGATAACCCGCCCAAGACCGACAATGCGTTGCGCACGCGCTCGTTCGACTACCAACAGCATCTCTACAATCAGAGCCATCCCGACATTGTCGGTTTCCTCGAACGCATTCGTACATTGCTCGATAGCTATGGCGGGCGCTTCACCGTGGCCGAGGTCGGCGGCGACGACAGCGATCGCGAGATGAAGCTTTTCACCGGGGGCGACGGGCGCCTGAGTAGCGCGTACAGCTTCGACTTCCTCTACGCGCAGGAATTGACGCCGACGTTGGTCAGCAATTCGCTCGCGTGCTGGCCGGATCGGGAGGGGCTGGGCTGGCCGAGCTGGGCGTTCGAAAATCACGATGCGCCTCGCGCTATTTCGCGCTGGAGCGCGCCCGGCCACGAACAGGCCTTCGCCGCGATCAAGATGCTGCTGCTCGTCTCTCTACGCGGCAATATCTTCCTGTACCAAGGTGAGGAACTTGGCCTGCCCCAGGTCGAACTGGCCTTCGCCGAGCTGCAGGACCCGGAGGCGATCACCAATTGGCCGATGACCCTGTCGCGCGATGGCGCGCGCACCCCGATGCCCTGGCGCGCCGACGCGCCCGCGCTCGGCTTTTCGGATACCCGGCCATGGCTTCCGGCCGGCCTGACGCACGCGCCGCTGGCGGTCGACCGGCAGGACGCCGATCCCGCCTCGCCGCTGGCATTGACGCGCCGCCTGCTCGCGCTCAGGAATCAAAGCCATGTTCTGCGGCTCGGCGGTCTCCGGATACTACATGCCGACGAACGCGTGCTGGCGTTCGAGCGTCGACACGAGGGACGGACGTTACTTTGCTGCTTCAATCTCTCGCCTGAACCCGCCGACTGGGCTGCGCCGAGGGAACTCGAAATGATCGAGCAGGTCGGCACGGTCGAAGCGGACCGCCTCGGCGGCTATGCCGGCTATATCGCCGAGAGAAAGGCGTGAACCACGTGGCTCCGGCACAGCGTGCTCGGCTCGGTTTCTGGGGCTTGTGGAACCTCTCCTTCGGCTTTTTCGGCATTCAGGTCGGCTTCGCGCTGCAGAATGCCAATGTCAGCCGCATCTTCCAGACGTTGGGCGCGTCGATCGACGATCTGCCGATATTGTGGATCGCCGGGCCTGCGACCGGGCTGATCGTCCAACCGATCATCGGACATTTGAGCGACCGCACCTGGGGCTGGCTCGGACGCAGGCGACCTTATTTCCTGCTCGGCGCCTGCCTCTGCACGCTTGCCTTGATTTGCTTCCCCAATGCGCCCGCTTTGTGGGTGGCGGCGTCGTTGATGTGGATGCTCGATGCGTCGATCAACATTTCGATGGAGCCATTCCGCGCCTTCGTCGGCGACATGGTCGATGCCCCGCAACGCACTGCGGGTTATGCGTTCCAGACCGTATTCATCGGTGCCGGCGCGGTGGCAGCCTCGGCCGCGCCCGCCTTGCTCGCCCGTCTGGGCGTGGCCAACACTGCGCCACCCGGCCACGTCCCCCCTTCCGTTGCGTGGGCCTTCTATATCGGCGCGGCGGTTTTGCTGCTCACCGTCTTATGGACCGTGGTGACGACGAAGGAATATCCGCCCGAAGATCTCGCGCGGTTCGCCGCCGCTCCCGCCTCGATTGATGTCGCGCCTCCGGGCCCGTTTGCGATCGACCTGCTCTGGCTGGCGTCGGGCGCGATCACTCTGGTCGCAATCCCCGCGCTCGGCCTCGACAAACCCCTCTACGTGCTGGGCGCGGGCCTCGCGGGTTTCGGCCTCGCCCGTCTCGCAAACCGCGCTTCGGTGCGGGCAGGGCGGCGGGACACGATGCTCAATCATTTGCTGAGCGATCTGCGCACTATGCCGCCGCTGATGAAGCGGCTCGCGCAAATCCAGTTCCTGTCCTGGTCCGCGCTCTTCATTTTGTGGATCTATGCGACGCCGGTAGTGGTGCACCTGCAGTTCGGTGCGCTCGATCCTGCCAGCAAGGCCTATCAGGACGGCGCCGACTGGGTGGGTCTGCTGTTCGCCGTCTATAACGGCATTGCCGCGCTCTACGCCTTCCTTATGCCGCAGATCGTCAGGCGCATCGGCGAGGCGGCGACGCACGGCATCAACCTGCTGGCGGCCGCCGCTGCCTATCTTGCCATTCCACTGATCCGTGACGCGCAGCTTCTGCTGGTGGCGATGCTCGGTGTGGGGCTTGCCTGGGCCTCGATCCTGACCATTCCCTATGCGCTGCTCGCGGGAGCGCTCCCGGTGCGCAAGCTCGGTGTCTACATGGGCATCTTCAACATCTTCATCGTCGTGCCGCAGTTGGTCGTATCAAGCTGCATGGGTTCGATCGCGCGGGCCTTCTTTCCGCAAGCGAGCCAGTTCGTGTTCGTGATCGGCGCGGCTTTGCTGGCGGGCGGCGCGGCGCTCTCGCTCACATTGCGGCGGCTGCAGCGTTAAAGGCGGATTGCATACCGTCTCCAAACTATCGAGACTGCACCCGACCCAGGCTATGATAGCCCTGCCGGTCTGTATTGCTCAAAGCTCGTGTTGCGTAGCCTCCTGGTCACAACGACGGATCGAACTTCCGCCTGAAGGAGATTGTACATGGTGAGCCCAGAATGGAGTCCCCGAATTTTATCCGTCCTCCGGATAATCGCGGGGCTCCTCTTCCTTGAACATGGCATGATAAAGCTGGTCGGATTTCCGGCGCCGATGCCGGGCATGGATCATTTGCCGCCACTGTTGCTCGTGGCGGGAATCATCGAACTGGTGTGCGGGGCGTTGATCACACTGGGGCTTTTCACGCGGATCGCAGCCTTCCTCGCCTCCGGCGAAATGGCAGTGGCCTATTTCATGGGTCATATGTCGCATGGCTTCTGGCCCGCATTGAACCAGGGAGAGGCAGCGATCCTATTTTGCTTCATCTTCCTCTATCTGGTCTTCGCCGGGCCGGGCGAATGGAGTGTGGACGCGATGCGGGGCGGAGCAGCCAAGCGGATATGAATCTCCGCCCGGGGCGTAATTGCCCCGGGCGGAGATTTCGGCCTCGTGCCTGGTACAAGATGCTGCGCACCAGCTGTTGTCGTTCGGAAGTTCGCGTCGGTCCGGATCCCCCGCACCCACCATGTTCACTCCGGCCCCAGTCCGCTCGGCCAGATCAGCGGGGAGTTTATTCCCTTTTCGGATACGGCGGTGGTGCGCGCTATTCCATCTCGCCAACAATGTTGATGCGTACGCTGGTAGCGCGAGCAATACGCCCAGATTCAGAGCGCGTTTCAGCAAAGGCTGAACCACAGCGGAACAATAAGGCGGTAAGGCCGATTTGCAGCCGGTGAAGCTACCTCCCTCGTGATGAGAGCTGACGGCTGGCCGATTTGTCGGACCATCCCTCCCGCGCCTGCACCAAAGCTCAGGTTCGGCTGTCCATTTGGCGAGCCCGCCACATTCGTCCGCACGATGGCGGCAACATGCTCTTTGCGCGATCCAGCTTTGCTCCTGAAACGCAGGCGCGCGCCATCGACCGTGCCTCCACCAACAAGGATGGACCGCAACCATGTTCAAATATCCCGCCTTGCTCCTTCTGCTCGCCGGCGGCGCCATGAATGCGCATGCTGCCCCGCCTCAGGCGAGCGTCGCGGAATTGATGACCAAAGCCCTTCCGGACTATCCCGGTAAGGAGGCACTTGTAATCAAGGTCACCTATCCGCCGGGCTCCGTCGATCCGGTGCACCGTCATCATGCCCATGCCTTCGTCTATGTACTCGAGGGATCAATCGTCATGGGCGTGCGCGGTGGCAGGACCGTAACGTTGACGCCGGGCCAGACCTTTTACGAGGGCCCCGGCGACGTGCACACGATCGGGCGTAATGCTAGTGCAACGAAACCGGCGAAATTCCTGGTCGTGCTGCTTAAAAACAGCGGCGAGCCTGCCGTCATTCCCGCTAAGTGAATCGGCACCGGCGCGCGGCGTATCCGATCCGACGAATGCATCGGGACGATCATGCCGGCTCGCCGTTCGGCCGCGCCCTGCAGGATGGGGGCGGCCCTGCTTCCACGGCCCGATCGGCTGCGCGCCATGCCCTCACGGTGTCGGAGCGCGCGTTCATCGATATCCCTTACTATGCCCTACGCATCAGGGCCGAGCTCGGGCACATGCGGGAGTCGGCCAAGCGGGAAGTCGCGATGGTGCATTTCAAACTGGCCAGCAGCTATCTGCAGCGCATCCACGACCTGATCGATGAGGCGGCCGGTCGACTGGTCAAGGAAAGACATTCTGCGTCACGCGATACCGCAGAGCATGGCGCAGCGGCGGATCGGTTCGGCTGACGCCTTATGGCTTGGCTTCCAATCGGCTGGAAAGCCATAGGGCAATATTGCGCACATATTGCCGAACCGACTCTTGCGCTTCCGGTGAACGAGCAAGACCCGATCCCGGTGTTTCGGTCACGAAGCTCGGACAGCCGGCAGAGATATCCCAATTGTAATCGGCGAAATGATGAAAGGTGGATTCGGCGAGGCCCGGGCCGCCCGCCGCCGAAGGCTCGAACGCGACCGCGATGTTGAATTTCGTGCCGGTGACCTTGCTTGTCCCCGTGGCGATCACGCGGGCCGAGGGATCGTCTTTCGGCGCTCCGACCGCGCCCTCGTGAGGGTGTGCAGGAAGATAATGGACCAGCCCGTCGCGCGCGGCAGGGTTGTGCAGCAGCGGATGTGGCGGGCCGACCACTTCGATCTCCTGATAATCGCCATTCGCACCCGAATGGTAGTTCGGCCACAGGATTGCAGCGGTCTCGCGGTCGTCGATCACGTGCCGCGCAGGGTTCGGGTCGACATGCCTGCTATGAAAGAAATGGGCATCGCCGACGCCGCCCAACGTGCAGACCGAAACCCCCAGATCCATATGGTCGCGGGTCACCAGCAGTCCGCCGCCATTTTTCCGGAACCGGCCGATCGCGGCGCAATCGTCAGGGTCCAGGCCGTCCCCAGTGTCGACCGCGAACAGCCAGAGCTGGCCGAAGTTTGATTGGTCGATTGTCGAAAGCACCGGATCGGGGCCATTAGGTGCGGTCCGGTCACGCGCGGTGACATCGCACAAGGGCGCGCCCTCATCGTCAGTAAGTCCGGCCAGATAATCGCGCAGCATGGTGAAGCGTGCGATGTTCCAATCATCGGGGATCGGCGGAATAGTAGTCTGGAGCAGAATACGGATCGGCTGGCTCATCGTCTCTTCCATCAGCGGTCTGTGGGCATGGCCCGATCGATCGATGCGTGATTTCAGTGACTCACTTGCTTCAACGGTCCCTTAGGCCGCTTCGCGAGCCAGATCACGCCTGCGAATAGCAGAATCAGGATTGTCGCCATGGCGAAGAAGTCGTTCGTGGCCAGCATCACCGACTGGGCATCGACGAGCTTCGAGAAGACCGGCAGGCTCGCACCAGCCTGGACGCCCGCGGGCAAGGCCGCCCCGACGGAGGGATCGATGGTCGATATCAATTCCGCCCGGCTCGCCTTGGCCATATGCTCCCAATAGGTCGACGTGAGCGATGCGCCGATCGCCATCGCCATGATGCGGATGAAATTCTGAAGCCCCGACCCCGCTGCGACGCGTTCGGCCGGCAGATCGGCCACGCCGAGCGAAGTCAGCGTGACGAGACAGGCAGGCACGCCCGCACCAAGTACGAGCATCGCCGCGGCGACGTGCCAATAATCGGCCTGCGCCGTCAGGTGCGCCCTCATATAAAAAGAGATGCCAAGCACGGCCATGCCGTAGGTGACGATCAGGCGCGGATCGATTCTGGCGAGCAGCCGGCCCACTATCGGCGCGGTGATGACCGCGAGAATGCCCATGGGTGCGGTCGCAAAACCGGCCCAGGTCGCGGTGTAGCCCATCATCTGCTGTAGCCACAGCGGGGTCAGCACGATGTTGCCGAAGAACAAGCCGAACATCAGCGCGAGAGTTACCGTTGATACGAGCCAGTTGCGCGATCGGAACAGGCTGAGATCGAGCACGGGCTCATCGTCGGTCAGCTCCCAGACGATCAGGAAGGTGAGCGCGGTTCCCGCCACGATTGCCGATCCGACGATGAGGCGCGATTCAAACCAGTCGAGCTCGCGGCCTTTGTCGAGCATGACCTGAAACGCGCTGACGAAGGCGATCAGAAGCCCGAGGCCGACGACATCGATCCGGCTGCGTTCGATCCTGGTCTCGCGGTTGCGCAACAGGATCCAGGATGTGGTGCCGACGAAAACGCCGAACAAGATGTTGATGTAGAAAATCCAGCCCCAATGGAAATTGTCCGAAATGTAGCCGCCGATGATAGGGCCGAAGATCGGCGCGACGACCGTCATCAGGCCCCAGATGGAGAGCGCGATATTGGCCTTGGCCTTCGGGAATACGGATATCAGCAGGGTCGAGGAGAGCGGGATCAGCGGCCCGCCGGCAAAGCCTTGGAGAATTCGGAAAAGCACGAGAAAGCCCAACGAGCCCGAAAGACCGCACAAGACCGAGCAAATCACGAACGCGACAGTGCAGGCGGTGAACAGACGGACCTCGCCTAACCGTCGCGCAAGCCAGCCGGTCAGCGGGACGGTGATCGCCTCGGCGACCGCATAGGCCGTGATGATCCACGTTCCCTCGCTCGTCGAAACGCCGAGATCGCCCGAAATCGTCGGCATGGCGACATTCGCGATGGTGGTGTCGAGCACGACCATGAAATTGCCGAGCGACAGCGTGATCGCGGCCATGATCAGCGGGCCGCCGGTCAGCGCCGGATAGCCGTCATCGACGTCGGGTTCACCCGTCATTGCGCGCGCCATCCGCCAGATCGATACTCGCGTGCATTGAGAGGCCGACGCGCAGGGGGTGCTGGCCCAACTCGGCCGGATCCAGCCTGATCCGGACCGGCAGCCGCTGCACGACCTTGATCCAGTTGCCCGTGGCATTCTGCGCCGGGATCGCCGCGAAGGCCGAGCCCGAACCGCCCGCAAATCCCTGGACGCGGCCATGATAGACCACCCGGGAGCCGTAGAGGTCGGAGGTCAGCCTGACCGGCTGGCCCGGCCGCACGTCGCGCAGCTGGCCCTCCTTGAAATTGGCGTCCACATACATCGCCTGGATCGGCACCACGACCATGAGCGGCACGCCCGGCTGCACATGTTGTCCGACAGCTACTCTGCGCTGATCGACCACGCCATCGATGGGGGCGCGCACAATCGTACGTGCAAGGTCGATCCGCGCCTGTGCCAGCCTGGCCTTCGCCGCGACGACATCGGGATGGGTTTCGACATCGACATGCGCGAACAGGACCTCGTTGGCATGCCTGGCCCCGATGGCGGCCCGCCGACCGGCTTGCGCTGCAACGAGACGCGCGCGCGCCTGCGAAACCCCAGCGCGCTTCTGCAAGGTGATCGTCTGCGCGTCGCTGAACTCCTGTGCGGAAATCGCGCCGGGGCCGGCAAGCGCGGCACGCCGCCGCTCATCGAGTTCCGCCTTCGCAAGGTCGGCCTCGGCGCGCACCAGGTCTGCCCTCGCGCTGTCGACATCGGCCGCACGGACATCCACCTGACCGGCAAGGTTGGCGTCGTTCGCAAGCACTTGCTCGACCTGCCGGCGCGCCCGGCCGAGCGCCGCCTCGGCCTGCTCGACCGCCAGCTGCATGTCGATACCATCGATCCGCAGAAGCACCTGTCCCGCGCGAACGGGTTGCGTATTGGTCACGTCGACCTGTGTGACCGCGCCGCCGACCAGGGGAGTCACCTGCGCGAGTTCGACATTGGTGTATGCATTCTCAGTCGACTCGGTGTCGGCCGCGAAGAAGGTGGACCAGAGCCACCACATCAGTCCGATCGCGGCGAGCACAGCCGTGACGCCCAAGAGCAGTCTCGTGCGCTGCGCCGCTTTCGTGGGGTCCCTCGCGGGCGCTTCTTCCTGCTGGGGATGTTGCATGGTGATGTCGGTCATCGCGCTACCTCGTCGGATGGAGTGGTCCTGCCTGAGGGAAGTTCGCCGCGAAAACCGCCACCGAGAGCATCGACGAGCGCGATGTCGAGCACGAAGCCGCGCAACCGCAGCGCGGCTGCCTGATCGCGCGCATCGAGCAGTGCGTTTTCGACGATCAGGACCGACTGATAGTCGGCCAGGCCGCCCTGGTAGCGCATCAGACTCAACCTATAGGCCGCCTCCTCCCGCGAAACCGCGCTGTCCGCCGCCGATTGGCGCGGCGCCAGCGCGCGCAACGATGTCACGGCGTTGGCTACATCGTGCAGCGCACGCAGCAGGGCCTCGTTATATTGCGCGACAGCGACGTCATATCGGGCGTTCGCGCCGCGGTAATTGGCGCGCAGGCGGCCTCCATCGAAGATCGGCAAGCTGACGGCAGGGCCCGCCGACCCGATCAGCGAGGCTTCCTTGACGAGATTCGATAGACCGAACGAGGCGAAACCGATCAGCCCCGCCAGGCTGACATTGGGATAAAAGCCCGCCCGGGCCACCGCGATACGCTGCCCTTCGGCTTCAACCTGCCATCGCGCGCTGACGATCTCCGGCTTGCGTCCGATCAACCCGATCGCGGCGTCGACCGGCAGACCCGGCGGTCGGCGATGCGCGAGTTCGGGTGGCTGGATATCCAACCCCCGATCGGGACCCGCGCCAAGCAATATGGCGAGGACATTCCGGTTGAGGCTGATCGCTTCGTCGGCCGCAGCCAGCGCACCCGTTGCGGCGTCCGCGCCAGCCTGCGCCTGGTCGAGTGCGGTCCGGGGATCCAGGCCCGCACTGAACCGACGCGTTACCAGATTGAGTGTCGCCTGGCGGACCTTCAGCGCATCTGCCGCGACCGAGCGGCGCAGGAATAGCTGCGAAAGATCCGTATAGGCCGACGCAACCGAGGTCGTCAGCGCAAGGCGCGCAGCGGCGGCATCGGCCGCGGCGGCGCTTTGCTCGGATACGGCCGCGCGCAGTACCGACCGGTTCCTGCCCCAGAGATCGATATTATAGCTGGCATTGAGCAGCCCCGCACCGAGCAGGTGCCAATTGCCATCGGTAGGCAGACCGATGCTTTGCGTGATGCGGGAATAGCGCGCCGTCGCCATCAATCCGGCTTTGGGCAGCAAGGCAGCACGCGCGAGATCGGCTTGCGAGGCGGCGAGCTGGATCCGCGCCGCGGCCTGCGCGACGGTGGGGGAGCCCGCCAATGCTTCATCGATCAGCTGGTCGAGCTGCGGATCGCGGAAATCCTGCCACCACCGATCCGATGGCCAATCTGCCTGAGACCCTGCGAATGTCCGGGCCGTTGCCAGCCTTTCCGCCTTGGCCATTTCCGCGCGCGGGCCGACCTTCGGCACAGACGCGCAGCCGCTCAGCCCGATCAGCGCGAT
>Ga0068854_100000301_pt1 | contig 32731 bp, 29 predicted proteins | sample KBSCornC42_FD_66590 | JGI IMG/M metagenome (GOLD analysis project Ga0068854, IMG submission 66590) | Corn rhizosphere microbial communities from Kellogg Biological Station, Michigan, USA - KBS Corn C4-2 | ecosystem: Host-associated > Plants > Roots > Rhizosphere > Soil ... | reverse complement strand
GCGCCCTTCGGGTTGTCCGGGTTCGACGGCACCGTCTCCTTGCCGTCGGACATCAGCACGATCTTCGCCGGTGGCGGCGTGTCACCACCACCGATCACCGCGCCGACGGTGGAGATGGCCTGCAGCGCGGTGAAGATGCCCTCACCGGTCGCGGTGCGGTCGGCCACCTGCAGCTTGTCGATCGCATTCTTGGTCGCGTCACGGTTGGTCGTCGGCGAGACCAGCACGGTCGCAGTGCCCGCATACGAGATCAGCCCCAGGTTGATGCCCGGTGTCAGCTGATCGACGAACTGCTTGGCGGCCTCCTGCGCCGCAGCCATCCGATTTGGCGACACGTCGGTCGCACGCATCGACTGCGACACGTCGATCACCAGCATCACCACCGCACGGTTGCGCGGAATACGCACATCATGCGTCGGCCCCGCCATCGCGACGGTGAACAGCACGAGCGACAAGATCAGCAGGATCGTCGGCAGGTGCCGCCACCGCGACGGCCGCTTGGGCGCAACGCTTTCCAGCAGCTCGGTGTTCGCGAACCGCAGCATCCGCTTGCGCCGGGCTGCCTGCACGGCCACGTACAGCCCGACCAGTCCCAGCACGACAATGAGGAACAGGAAGAACCACGCATGGTCGAATCCCGACAGCGTCATCGGTCCGAGCAACGGTAAAGTCATGTGCCAGTTGTCATTTCAGGTGCGTTTCAGCGTCATCGCGTCAGTTGGGTAGGCGGCGGTTGAGCAGCATGGCCGCCAGCGCCGCCAACGCCAGCACCAAAGCACCGAGCCGCAGCCAGCCGGCGCTGGCGTCGCCCTTGCGGGTCTCGTAGCCGATCTGCTCCTGCAGGTTGGTGAAGACTTCCTTGAGCTGCTCCAGGCTCGATGCGGTGTAGGCCTGACCGCCGGACAGCTCGGCGATCTTCTTGAGCATCTCGTCGTCGACCGGGACGGGCTGGCGCTGGTCGTTGATCTCGACGTACCCGTATGGGGTGCCGAATGAGACGGTGGAGATCGGCACGCCCTGGTCCTTGGCCGTGCGCGCGGCGGTGTAGGCGCCCTTCGGGTTGTCCGGGTTCGACGGCACCGTCTCCTTGCCGTCGGACATCAACACGATGCGGGCAGGCGGCGGCTGGTCGCCACCGCCGATCACGGCGCCGACGGTGGCGATCGCTTGCAGCGCAGTGAAGATGCCCTCACCGGTCGCGGTGCGGTCGGCGAGTTGCAGCTTGTCGATCGCGCTCTTGGTGGCGTCGCGATTGGTGGACGGCGAGACCAGCACGCTCGCAGTGCCCGCGTAAGCGATCAGCCCGAGGTTGATGCCGGGTGTCAGCTGGTCGGCGAACTGCTTGGCGGCCTCCTGCGCCGCGGCGAGGCGGTTTGGGGACACGTCCGTGGCCCGCATGGATTGCGACACGTCGATGACCAGCATCACCACCGCACGGTTGCGCGGAATACGCACATCATGCGTCGGCCCCGCCATCGCGACCGTGAACAGCAGCAGCGACAACACCAACAGGATCGCGGGCAGGTGCCGCCACCGCGACGGCCGCTTGGGCGCAACGCTTTCCAGCAGCTCCATGTTCGCGAAACGCAGCATCCGCCGGTGCCTGGCCAACTGCACGACGATGTACAGCGCGACGATCCCGAGGACCACGAAGAGGAAGAGAAAGAACCACGCGTGTTCGAAGCCCGACAACGTCATCGGTCCGAGCAACGGTATTGTCATGTGCCAGTTGTCATTTCGTCGGATCAGGCGCCCCGGTCGTGCTCTTCGCGCAAGCGCTCATCGACCGGCAAGCGCTCCACGTCGGCGGCTGGCGACAAAGCGGACGACGTCGGCGATCCAGTCCCGGTCGGTGCGCAGGGAGAGCAGCGGCGCATCGCAGCGGCGCAGGGTGCGGGCTACCTCGGCGCGGTGGGCCGCCGCGGCCTTCTCGAAGTCGTCGCGCAGCTGTTCGTCGATGGTGAACTCCCGGGTGACGCCGGTTTCGGTGTCCTGCAGGATGACATCCCCCACGGGCGGCAACTCGACATCGCGGGGGTCGAGAATCTCGATGCCGAGCACCTCGTGCCGCCCGGCGATGGCCCGCAGCTGACGCATCCAGTTGATGGGCCCGAGGAAGTCGCTGATGATCACCGCCATGCCTCGGCGGCGCTCGGGACGGCGAAGCGCGTCGATGGCGGCGGCCAGGTCGCCCCGCACGCCCGTCGGCGCCTTGGGCATGGTGGCGATCGTGCGCAGCATTTCCTGCTCGTGTATGCGGCCCGACAGCGCCGGAACACGCCGCACGGAGTCGCCGTTGGCGATGATCGCGCCGATGCGGTTGCCGCCGCCGCTGTTGAGGAATGTGATCGCGGCTGCGGCCGCCACCGCCAGGTCGCGCTTCTCGCAACCGGTCGTGCCGAAGTCGAGGCTGGCCGACATGTCGACCACCAGCCAGGTCTCCAGCTCGCGGTCGGCAATCATCTGCCGCACATGCGGGTGGGTCGTCCGCGCGGTGACCGACCAGTCCATCCGGCGCACGTCGTCGCCCGGCTGGTAGATCCGCGACTCCCCTGGCTCGGAGCCTGGGCCGGGCAGCAGCCCGAGGTGGTCGCCGTGCAGCACACCGTCGAGCTTGCGGCGAACCGTCAACTCCAGCTTTCGAAGGGCGGCCGTCAGTGCGGGATCACGGATCTCCCCGCGCTTCAGTGACGGCAGGTCAACCGTGCGTCTGGACGTAGTCACCGATTACCGGCGGCGGCGGCTGCGGCGGGAACCACGGGCGGCACCGAATGCCCTTGCTGCGGAATCGCATTCACCTGCGGCAGCGCAACCGTCTGCAAAATCCGGTTGATGACGGTCTCCGACGAGATCTCGTCGGCAAGCGCGTCATAGGTCAGCACGAGCCGGTGCCGCAGCACATCCGGAATGACCTCGACGACATCCTGCGGGATCACGTAGTCACGACCACGCACCAGCGCGAGCGCGCGCGACGCCGCGATGATGCCCAGCGAAGCACGCGGCGATGCGCCGTATGCGATCCACGCCTTTGCGTCGGGCATGCCGAACTTCTCGGGATGCCTGGTGGCGGTGACGATGCGCACCACGTAATCGACCAGCGCGTGGTGCACGAAGTTGTTGGAAGCCACATCTTGCAGCCGCAGCAGGTCACCCGGGTTGAGGATCTGCTTCGGCTCGGGCGGCTTGACGCCCATCCGGTAGACGATCTCCCGCTCCTCCTCCGGAGTCGGGTAGTCGATGTTGAGCTTGAACAGGAAGCGGTCGCGCTGGGCTTCAGGCAGCGCGTAGACGCCTTCCTGCTCGATCGGGTTCTGCGTGGCCATCACCAGGAACGGGGCGGGCAGCGGGAACGTCTTGCCGCCGATTGAGATCTTGCGTTCGGCCATGACCTCCAGCAGTGCGGACTGCACCTTGGCGGGCGCACGGTTGATCTCGTCGGCGAGCAGGAAGTTGACAACCACCGGGCCGAGCTCGATGTCGAACTCCTCCTTGCCCTGGCGGTAGATCCGGGTGCCGACGATGTCGGTGGGCACCAGGTCGGGCGTGAACTGGATGCGAGCGAACGTGCCGCCGACCACTTTGGCGAAGGTCTCGACCGCCAGGGTCTTGGCCACACCTGGCACACCTTCGAGCAGCACGTGGCCCTTTGCGAGCAAGCCGACGAGCATCCGCTCGACCAGCTGGTCCTGGCCGACGATGATGCGCTTGACCTCGAAGATGGCGCGCTCGAGGGTGTGCACCTCCTGCTGCAGACCTCCGTTGTTCGGCGGCGCGCCGTGGGAGCCGGGGCCAGCGCTACCGGGGTTGTAGGCCTGGGTTGGGGCCTGTCCGGAATATCCTCCAGCGCCCTGCGGCGGCCCACTCGGTGACGTCATCAACGGTCCTTCCACATCAACTAAGACGCTGGTCGTAACGGCGTCGGCCCATGTTGGCCACACGCTCGCCGTCAACTATTCCAGGCAGTCCGGAATCCGTCGACGTTGCCCAGCGAAGTGTCGGCCGGTCGAACGGCATTCATCAGCAGTGCTCAGGGTTAACTCAGGCACCGCTCAGGTTTCGATAATTCGGGCGGCGTACGGCTGCATGCCGGCGCGCCGCACCGGGCTGACCGTGACCTTGCCCGCACTCCCCGAGGCCTCCAGCATCTGCCCGCCGCCCAGATACAGCGCGACGTGCTGGCTGCCCCCGGGGCCCCAGAACAACAGATCGCCTCGCTTGCCCTGCGACACCGGCACCTTGCGCCCCGTGTTGTACTGGTCGCCCGAGTACTTCGGGATCAGCACGCCAACCCCGGCAAAGGCGTAGCGCGTCAGACCCGAGCAGTCGAAACCGATCTTCCCCGCGTCGGAGTCGACGCCCGCGCTCGGACCATTCGGTAGGCCGCCGCCCCATGAATACGGCACGCCCATCTGCGAACCGCCACGCCGGATCACGTATTCGATCGCTTGGGGCCCGCGCACGCGCGCACCGGGAGCGACGCTGCCGGTGGCCGGTGTGCCACCGAGGCCAAGACTGGAGAGGAATTGCTGGCCGAGATTCTGGGTGGTTTGAATGGCCAGCTGGGTCGCCTGGAAGGACGCGTTCGCGATCGCGACGGGATCACCAGGCGCGCCGGAGCTGATGATCTTGGGCAACGTGGGATCCCATTGCCCGTCGTCGGGAGCGGCGAGCGCGGGCGTGCCAAGGCCAAGCAACAGACCAACGGACACAAGTAGGGCAAATGCGATGCGGCGCAGAAGAATCACCATTCGATCATTCGGGTCACATAGGGCGTCATGCCGCTGGTGCGCACCGGCGAGACCTTCACCACGGACCCCGTGTACGGAGCCTCGAGCATCTGGCCGTCGCCGAGGTACATCGCGACGTGCTGGCTGGCGTTGGGTCCGTAGAAGATCATGTCGCCGCGGCGCATCTGCGACGACGGGACCTTGCGGCCCGCGTTGTACTGGGAGCCCGAGTAGTGATCCAGTTTGATTCCCACGCCTGCGAACATGTACAGCATCAGCCCGGAGCAGTCGAAACCCTTTGTGCCCGAGCCGGAATCGATGCCAAAGCTCGCGCCTGCCGCGTTGCCGCCGCCCCAGGAATACGGCGTGCCCCGCACGGCGAGGCCGCGATTGATCACGTATTCGGTGGCTTGACGCCCGTACACACGGGGAATCGCGCCGTTGGTGTATCCGGAGGGCGTCGGGATGAGGCCGAGCTTCTGCAGGAAGTTGTGCCCCATCTGCTGGGTGACCTGCGCCGAGGTCTGTGCGATCCCAAGGACCGCGTTGATGATCGCGATCGGGTCGCCGCTGACGAACGCGCTCGGTATCGCGGGCAGCGTGGGATCCCATGCGGTGTCCCAATTCCGGGTGCCCGAGTCGCGGGCACCCGGTGCGCGATCCCAGTTCGCCGCCGGACCGCCGGCAGCAGCCGCGGCGGGAGGGGCGGCAGGCTGGCCGCCTGCGGGTGCTGACCAGTTGCGTGCAGCATCGAGCTTGGCCTGCGCGGCGGCCCGTTCGGCTGTCAGCTGATCCAGTTGCGACTGCTGCGACTTGAACGTCTGCTGCGCCTGCGTCAGCGCCGAAACCGCGTTCTGCTGGCTGGCTTCCGCGTCGGTAACCGCCTTGTCGGCGTTCTGCTTCGCCAATCGCGCGGCCGATTCCTTGTTCACCTGCTCGGTGCGAGCGCGCTGAAGATTGGTGATGACTTGTTGCGAACTCGCCGCCAGGGTCTGACCAGCGGCCGCGGTGGACAGGATGTCCGCAGGGTCGGCGGCGGTCAGGTAGGAATTCGACGGGCCGTTGACATACGTTGCGGCAGCGAAGGTGTCGAAGCGCCGCTGCGCCGCGGCGATCGCGGCATTCGCATCGGTGACTCGCTGCGCGCTGGCGTCCACTTCCTGCTGCGCGGCGGCCGCGTTGTCGCGCGCCGTCTGCACGTCGACGATCGCTTTGTTCACGCTTTCCTGTTGCGCCTGGATCGCGGCCCCGAGGTCTTGCAGTTTCTGGTTGGTGTTGGCCACGGCCGCGACAAGTTCGCCGAGGGTGTCCGGACTGGCGGGCTCAGCGACGGCCAGGCCGGGAGTCGCGAGCAGCACGCCGATCGCAAGCGTCACCGCGCGGACCCGAGGGGTGCGTCTCATTCGACTCGTGTCTCCTATGGCTCACACGCGAACGTGCCGGCACATTCGTGGGTACCTGTGTGCAGTCACAAAAATCACAACTGCAACATCAGCCACCGATTGCACGGTACGTCACATCTGACGCTAAGGAAACTTTAGTCACAAATTACAAGATTGTAATTGAATGTAGCGTTATCGAATGGTGATGTATGAATTTGCCAAATGGCGTAAATCGCTCAGTCGACGGAGTCGGAGGTGACCTCTGCCGCGGCCGCGCGTTTGCCACGAACTTGCAGCACACGAGTGGCGACGACCGCTGCAATCACCGCGAGCACAAGCACAATCGTGAATGGCGTCCATGGAAAGTGCGGCGTCGTCAACTCACTGACGAAATTCTTCGACGACTGCACCGGATCGCCCGTCTTGGCGAGGTCTTGGCCGGCTTCCAGCGTCACGCGGTCGAACTTCGTGCTGTACGTGCCCGCCCAGGACGGACTGATCGCCAACACCGTGGACCCCGGGTGGTCCTTGCCGACCTCGCTGGCGATATCCCGCAATGGCGTGTCGATCGGCGGGTTGCCCTGGATCACGACGATCTTGAGATCGATGCCCTTCTGCTTGGCCTCGGCCACGACCTGACGCAGTGCCGGCACGTCGGCGGCGTCCGCAGGCGGCACGCTCACCCCGTGGTCGGCCACGTCGGCCTTCACCTGATTCATGTCGACATCCGGCGGGATGTACGACGGCAGGAACGGGATCACGTGCGGTCCGGTCACACGGGCACGGTACGCGATTAGTGGGTATGTGGGTGGCACCACGCGCCTGCGGGGACAAGACTAAAAGCAGCCCTGGGGTGTATTGCAGGACAAGCGTACTGTTAGAGTTCATGAGCGCCGACGACACAGCCCGTCGCGGCGGTATCTAGCCGGGAGTTGATGTGAGCAGCAAAGATTCGGTCAATTCGTTTGGAGCCCGCGACACCCTGAAGGTCGGGGATAAGAGCTACGAGATCTACCGTCTCGACGCGGTGCCCGGCACCGAGAAACTTCCCTACAGCCTCAAGGTGTTGGCCGAGAATCTCCTGCGCACCGAGGACGGCGCCAACATCAGGAAGGACCACATCGAGGCCATCGCCAGCTGGGATCCGTCGGCCGAACCGAGCGTCGAGATCCAGTTCACGCCCGCCCGGGTGATCATGCAGGACTTCACCGGAGTGCCCTGCATCGTCGACCTGGCCACCATGCGCGAGGCCGTCGGCGACCTCGGCGGCGACCCGGAGAAGGTCAACCCGCTGGCGCCCGCCGATCTGGTCATCGACCACTCCGTGATCGCCGATCTCTTCGGCCGTGAGGACGCCTTCGAGCGCAACGTCGAGATCGAGTACGAGCGCAACGGCGAGCGCTACCAGTTCCTGCGCTGGGGTCAGGGCGCGTTCAACGACTTCAAGGTGGTGCCGCCGGGCACCGGCATCGTGCACCAGGTCAACATCGAATACCTGGCCAGCGTCGTGATGGATCGAGACGGGGTAGCCTACCCCGACACCTGCGTGGGGACCGACTCCCACACCACGATGGAGAACGGGCTCGGCGTGCTGGGCTGGGGCGTCGGCGGCATCGAGGCCGAGGCGGCGATGCTGGGCCAGCCCGTGTCGATGCTGATCCCCCGCGTCGTCGGCTTCAAGCTGAGCGGCGAGCGGCCTGCGGGTGTCACCGCCACCGACATCGTGCTGACGGTCACCGAGATGCTGCGCAAACACGGTGTGGTCGGCAAGTTCGTCGAGTTCTACGGTGAGGGCGTCGCCGAGGTGCCACTGGCGAACCGCGCGACGCTTGGCAACATGAGCCCCGAATTCGGCTCCACCGCAGCGATTTTCCCGATCGACGAGGTGACGGTCGACTACCTGCGCATGACGGGGCGCACCGATGAGCAACTGGCATTGGTCGAGGCCTACGCCAAGGAACAGGGCCTGTGGCACGACTCGAAGCGAGAGCCGAAGTACTCCGAGTACATCGAACTGAACCTGTCCGATGTGGTGCCGTCGATCGCGGGTCCCAAGCGGCCGCAGGACCGCATCGCGCTGAGCGACGCAAAGACGGCGTTCCGCAAGGACATTCACAACTACGTCGAGGAAAACCTGCCCACCGAGCACACCAAGCTCGATGAGGCGGTCGAGGAATCGTTCCCGGCCAGCGACCCGGCGGTGCTCTCGTTCGACGACAACGACACCCCGGTGCCCTCGGCGGCCGTCAACTCGAACGGCAGGCCGAGCGATCCGGTGGAGGTCAAGTGCGAGGACCGCGGCGAGTTCATCCTCGACCACGGCGCGGTCGTGATCGCCGCCATCACCTCGTGCACCAATACCTCCAACCCCGAGGTGATGCTCGGCGCGGCGCTGCTCGCCCGCAGCGCCGTTGAGAAGGGACTGACGTCCAAGCCGTGGGTGAAGACCACGATGGCGCCGGGCTCGCAGGTCGTCACCGACTACTACAACAAGGCCGGCCTGTGGCCGTACCTGGAGAAGCTGGGCTTCTACCTCGTCGGCTACGGCTGCACCACGTGCATCGGTAACTCGGGACCGCTGCCGGAGGAGATCAGCAAGGCGGTCAACGACTGCGACTTGTCGGTCGCCGCGGTGCTGTCCGGCAACCGCAACTTCGAGGGCCGCATCAACCCGGACGTGAAGATGAACTACCTGGCGTCGCCGCCGTTGGTGATCGCCTACGCGTTGGCGGGCACGATGGACTTCGACTTCGAGTCGGAGCCGCTGGGTAGCGACAAAGAAGGCACGGACGTCTTCTTACGCGACATCTGGCCGTCGCAGAAGGACATCAACGACACCATCGCCTCGGCGATCAACCAGGAGATGTTCGTCAAGAACTACGCCGACGTGTTCAAGGGAGACGATCGCTGGCGCAACCTGCCGACACCGTCCGGCAACACCTTCGAATGGGACGCGAACTCGACGTACGTGCGCAAGCCGCCGTACTTCGACGGGATGCCCGCCGAGCCGGAGCCGGTGACCGACATCTCCGGCGCCAGAGTGCTGGCCCTGCTGGGTGATTCGGTGACCACCGACCACATCTCCCCGGCAGGCAGCATCAAGGGTGGCACCCCGGCCGCGCAGTATCTCGACTCGCACGGTGTCGATAAGAAGGACTACAACTCCTACGGCTCGCGGCGCGGCAACCACGAGGTGATGATCCGCGGCACGTTCGCCAACATCCGGTTGCGCAACCAGTTGCTCGAGGACGTGTCGGGTGGCTACACACGCGACTTCACCAACGGCGGCGAGCAGGCGTTCATCTACGACGCCGCGCAAAACTATGCGGCGCAGAACATTCCGCTGGTTGTTCTCGGTGGCAAGGAGTACGGCTCAGGTTCGTCGCGCGACTGGGCGGCCAAGGGCACCAGCCTGCTCGGGGTGCGCGCGGTCATCACCGAGTCGTTCGAGCGCATTCACCGCTCGAACCTGATCGGCATGGGCGTGATCCCGTTGCAGTTCCCCGAAGGGGAATCTGCGTCGAGTCTGAAATTGGACGGCACCGAGACGTTCGACATCGCAGGCATCGAGGCGCTCAACAGCGGCAAGACACCGAAGACCGTCCACGTCACCGCGACGAAGGAGGACGGCTCCAAGGTGGAGTTCGACGCGGTGGTGCGCATCGACACCCCCGGTGAGGCGGACTACTACCGCAACGGCGGCATCCTCCAGTACGTGCTGCGCAACATGCTGAAGTCGTAAGCATTCAGACATGCCCCGGGTGACGGAAGACCACCTGGCGGCCCGCCGCCGCCAGATCCTCGACGGCGCCCGGCGGTGCTTCGCCGAGCACGGCTACGACAAGGCCACCGTGCGACGGCTCGAGCAGACGATCGGGCTGTCGCGCGGTGCGATCTTTCACCACTTCCGCGACAAGGACACGCTGTTCTTCGAACTGGCCCGCGAGGACGCCGAACGAATGGCCGACGTCGCGTCGCGGGAAGGGTTGATTCAGGTGATGCGGGACATGCTGGCCGCGCCCGAACAGTTCGACTGGCTGGCGACGCGGCTGGAGATCGCGCGCAAGCTGCGCAACGATCCGGCGTTCAACCGCGGCTGGTCGGAGCGCTCGGCCGAGTTGTCGGCGGCGACGACCGCGCGGCTGCGCAGGCAGAAGCAGGCAGGGCGGCTGCGCGACGACGTGCCCAGCGCGGTGCTGCAGACGTATCTGGACCTGGTGCTCGACGGCCTGGTGGCGCGCCTGGCTTCCGGCGATGACCCCGAAAAGCTCAGTGCCGTACTAGACCTCGTCGAGGCCTCCCTGCGCCAGCAGGATTCCTAGCGGGCGCGGCTGCGGTGGTTCGGGCCGCCGCGGCTGCGCATCGTCGTGCCCGATTCACGCAGCATGCTGTGGATCGAGCCGTACGAGCGACCGGTGGTAGCGACCAGGGAACGGATGCTCGCGCCCCCCTCATAAGCACTGCGCAACTCGGTCAGCACTTGGTCCCGGGACTTGTTCAGTTTCTTCATCGACATCTCCCCGCTGTGGATGCCCCGACGCATACCCAGCGTAGGAAGGCTTCACACCGAGCGGGCGGAATTGATGAAACGGTTCGTAATTCGACCTACGCGAGGTCGATGAGGTCGCCGAGCTCAGGCGAGCTCAATCAGTTCCGAGTAGTCGTCGGACCAGAAGTCCTCGGTGCCGTCGGGCAGCAACACCACCCGCTGCGGATCGAGCGCCTCGGCGGCGCCAGGGTCGTGCGTGACCAACACGACCGCGCCGACGTAACTGCGGAGCGCGTCGAGGACCTGCTCGCGCGACGCCGGGTCGAGGTTGTTGGTCGGCTCGTCGAGCAGAAGCACGTTCGCCGTCGACGCGACTAGGCCCGCGAGCGCCAGACGGGTCTTCTCACCGCCCGATAACGTGCCGGCCGGCTGGTCCAGTTGCGGACCGCTGAACATGAACGCGCCCAACAGACCCCGCAGATCCTGCTCGCCGGTATCTGGCGCGGCGTGGCGAATGTTCTCCCACACGGTCGCGAGGTTGTCGAGAGTGTCGTGCTCCTGCGCGAAGTACCCGATCTTCATGCCGTGGCCTGGTTCCAGTGCGCCCGAATCGGGTGTCTCGACGCCTGCCAGCAGTCGCAGCAGGGTGGTCTTGCCCGCACCGTTGAGGCCGAGCACTACGACCCGTGAACCCCGGTCGATGGCGAGGTCGACGCCGGTGAACACCTCCAGCGATCCGTAGTTCTTCGTCAAGCCCTTGGCCACCAACGGGGTACGGCCACACGGCGCGGGGGTCGGGAATTTGATTCGGGCCACCTTGTCGGCGACGCGTTCCTCGTCGAGGGCGGCCATCATCCGGTCGGCACGGCGCAGCATGTTCTGGGCGGCAACTGCTTTGGTGGCTTTGGCGCCCATCTTGGCGGCCTGGGTGCGCAGCGCCGAGGCCTTGCGTTCGGCGTTGACCCGTTCGCGGCGGCGACGCTGCTCGTCGGTCGCGCGCGCATCGAGATACTTCTGCCAGCCCATGTTGTAGACGTCGACCTCACCACGAACGGCGTCGAGGAACCACACGCGGTTGACGACGTCGGCGAGCAGGTCGACGTTGTGGCTGATCACCACGAGACCACCGGTATGACCGCGCAGGAAATCGCGCAGCCAGCCCAGCGAGTCGGCGTCGAGGTGGTTGGTTGGCTCGTCGAGCAGCAGCGTGGTCGATGAGTTCGCGCCTGCGGCGCCGCCCTCACTCGCGGCGAACAGGATGCGCGCCAGCTCCACCCGGCGGCGCTGGCCGCCGGAGAGGGTGCGCAGGGGCTGCGTCAGAACACGTTCGGGCAGGCCGAGACTCGCGCAGATGCGGCCCGCCTCGCTTTCTGCGGCGTATCCACCGAGGGCGGCGAACCGCTCCTCGAGTTGGCCGTAGCGACGAACCGCCCGGTCCCTCGTCGCGTCGTCGGCCACTTCGGCCATCAGCGCCTGCTGCTTTTCCAGGTCGGACAGCAAGGTGTCGAGGCCTCGGGCGGACAGCACCCGGTCGCGTGCCAGGATCTCGAGGTTGCCCTCTTTGGGATCCTGTGGCAGATAACCGATTTCTCCGCTGCGGGCGATGGTGCCCGCGTAGGGCTCGCCCTCGCCTGCCAGGATGCGCATGGTCGTCGTCTTGCCTGCGCCGTTGCGACCGACGAGGCCGATGCGATCGCCGGGCTGCACCCGCAACGCCGCACCGTCGGTGGAGAGCAGCGTGCGCGCTCCGGCGCGGACCTCGAGGTCCGTTGCGGTGATCACGCTGCTGCTCCCCTAATGTTCTCCCGGGCTCGCCCGGGGGTTTACTTGTCGTCTGTGAAGATCGGCGCTCGCTTCGCGGCGCGCGCCGCGACCGCTTCTTCGAAGTTGCCGGTGAGCAAACGGACGAAGAGCTGGCCCAGGCCCTCGGCCTGCATGTGCCCCTCCAGGCTCGCGGCGTCCAGTCCACTCCATAGTGTGCGCTTGGTCAACTCGATGCCCGGCCGCGAGAATGAAGCGATCCGCTCGCCGAGCTCATAGCAAACGTCGAGCAGCTTGTCGTCCGGCACGGTCCGCGACACCAGGCCGATGCGTTCGGCTTCGTCGGCGTCGACGTCACGCCCGGTCAGCATCAGCTCGAACGCCCGGGACGTGCCGATTGCGCGCGGCAGCAGGTAGGAAAGACCGAGCTCGCTGGCGGTCAGGCCGTTGTTGATGCCTGCGGCCCGGAAATAGGCCCCTGACCCGGCGATTCGGATATCGCACGCCAGCGCCAGGCACAGTCCCCCGCCGATCGCGGCGCCGTTGACCGCGGCGAGCACCGGCTGGTGCATTTTGCGCAGCGTCAGGATGACGTCGTCAAGCACCTCCATCGACCGCAGCGCGAACGTCGGGCGGGTCAGCCCGTCGATGTGGGGGACCGAACCGGCCGACTTGTGGTCAGCGCCGGACGAGAAGCCACGGCCCGCGCCTGTGAGCACGATCACCCGCGTCGAGTTGTCGTCGGTCAGCTCTTCGAGCACCTTCTTGAGCGGCACCATCACGTCGAACGCCATCGAGTTCATCCGCTCGGGCCGGTTCAACGTCACGAGAGCGACGTTTGGCCGCGGACGGTCGACGAGGACGAAGTTGTTTTGCTCGGTCACGGACAGCACGCTATCGCGTGCGTGTACTACTTCGGTTCGCCGTTGTTCTGGGCAGCGATCGCAGCGTCTATATCGAACTCCTTGACGCGCTGCACCAGGTCCTCCAGCGCCGCCGGTGGCAGAGCTCCAGCCTGGTTGAACACCAGCTTTCCCTTCTTGAAGACCATCAAGGTCGGGATCGAGCGGATGTCTGCCGCCGCTGCGAGCTGCTGCTCGGCCTCGGTGTCGACCTTTGCGTGCACGACGTCGGGGTGCTTCTCCGAGGAGGCGGCGAACGTCGGCGCGAATGCGCGACACGGGCCGCACCACGACGCCCAGAAATCCACCAGCACGATGTCGTTGTCCGTGATGGTGTCGTTGAACTGTTCGGCGGTGAGGTCTCGCGTAGCCACGATGTTCCTAACGCTGGGGTAAATCGGCTTGTTCCCACCATATGGGCTGCGCAAACTGCCGGGCGGCGATCAGCGCAAGTCCTCGAAAGGGCCGCATCACGACTGCCGTCTGCCCTGTTCGAAGAAATCGGCGATGTGCGCCGTGAGTGCGTCGACATCGTGTGCGGGATCGAGGGGGTACAGCGCTCCGAACGGCGCGTTCCAGAACGGGCCGGTGCGCGCAGTCCACGGCCCGATGTATGCGTAGGGCGTCGGGTGGTAGTCGTCGCCTGCGGAGACGCCATAGTTCACCTCGTCCGCGGTGGCGGCGACGTCGAAGTGCTCGGGCCAGAGCACCGGATGCTGGTCGGGCAAGACGTTCTTGATCGCATGCCCGCCTGCATAGTGACGGCGATGAAGCCAGTCCGCCGCGACTGCGTCGATGTCCAGCGCCGCCTCGGTCGGCAGCGGGTCGACGATGTCGTAGACCCCGTCGGGTGGCCCGGCATCCACGCCTGCGGCGTCGGCAAGAGTGTTCACCGGTCCTGCCAGCGCAGCCGCGCCGTTGGGCCAGACCAGCTCGGTGCCGTGGACGGCGAGCGGGATCGCAACGCCTGCGAAGCCACCGGGTCGCACGGCCAGCCGGATGGTGCCCGCCGTCCGGTATTGCGGCCCGGCGATCAGGCTCTCCGCGACTCCGCGCAACTGGCGGCGGGTGTCGACGTAGACCTCGTCGAAACCGTCGGACATTCTGGCTCCTTTCACCCCACTTTCGAGCCCTACCGTACAGCCGTTTTCCAGCAAACGAGAAGCAAAGGCGCAGAAGCGAATTGGCTGAACCGAACTACGATGGCAGGCATGGGGGTTGATCGGCGCACCATGCTCGCGGCGATCGCCGCAGGAGTCGTCGCAGCAGTCACCCGCCCACCGGTGGCGGGCGCGGTCCGGCTGATGGTCCCGCTGGCACGGGTGCCCGCCCCGGTGGGGGTGCTGATGCGGCTGCCCGGTGACGGCAACCAGTTGGCTCTCACCGTGGACGACGGGGCGAGCAGCGCGGTGGTCGCGGCTTTCGGCCAGTTCTGCAGTGACACCGGGACTCGGCTGACCTTCTTCGTGAACGGCGCCAACGCGTCGTGGTCGGACAACGCGCCTGCGCTGCGGCCGATGGTGGACTCGGGCCAGATTCAGATGGGAAACCACACCTGGTCGCACCCGTATCTCAACCGGCTCAACCTGACGGCGGTCCACGACCAGATCCAGCGCAATGCCGACTTCATGCGCAATACGTATGGGACCGATGGCACTCCGTACTTCCGGCCGCCCTACGGTGTGCACACCGCCGCCACCGATCGCGTGGCCGCCGATCTCGGCTATACGACCGTCACACTGTGGAGCAACACCATCGGCGATTCGCTCCCGGAGAACGAGGCCAGCCTCATCGCCGCTGCGACGCGGTCATTCTTCCCGCAGCAGATCGTGTTGGCCCACGCCAACCTGCCGACCATCACGCACTGCTACAACCAACTGAGCCAGCTCATCGCCGGCCGCAACCTTCAGACCGTCACGCTGAACGACGTGTTCAGCTGAGCGACTTCTCAAACCAGTGGTGGGCGTACGGCTCATCGTTGAACGGGTCGACCTCGCGATAGCCCGATGTCGTATACATCCGGATCGCTTGGGACAGTTCGTCGCGGGTCTCCAGCCGCATCAGCCGCAACCCCTGCGTGCGGGCCCGGACCTCCAGCTCGGACAGCAGGCGACGGCCCAGCCCAAGACCGCGGATCCTGGGCGCCACCCACATGCGTTTCACCATGCCGACGGCGTCGGGGTGGAAGATCAGCGCCCCACAGCCGACGGGCTCGCCGTGCAGCCACGCCACGAGCAAAAGCCCTGCGGGAGGACTCATTTCGGCGTCGTCGACCGGGCTGACCGCGGGATCGTAGCCGCCCTGGAACCGGGCGGCCAGTTCGTCGAAGTAGGTCTGCAGACAGAACCGGGCGTCGCGGTGGCGCGGATCGCATTCGCGGACCTCGACCGTGGAGGCGGTCAGCAACCGTTCGACTTCCGCCATTGCCGTGACGAGCTTGGCGCGCTGCCACTCGTTGAGCGGCTGCAGGATGGCCGTAGCGGCGTCGTCGGAGCGCTGATCGAGCGCGCCGAGTTCGCGACGCCCCGCCGTGGTCAGCCGAGCGATGCGGATGCGACCGTCGGCCGGGCTCGGCTCGACGACGATGTAGCCACCGGCCTCCAGCGCTCGCAGCAGTCGGCTGACGTAGCCGGAGTCGAGGTCGAGTCGTTCACGCAGCGATCGGACGTCGCAGCCGTCGGTCCCGATCTCCCACAGCAGCCGGTTCTGGCCGAGCGAGCGGTCGCTGGCCAGGTAGTTCTCGTTGAGCACGCCGATGCGCTGGGTGACGGTGCGGTTGAACCGTCTGACCTGCGCCACCATCTCCGCCGTCATATGTCTGACTTTAGTCAGAGATTGTATCGAGGGCCACAGCGATTTCCCACCCGCCTGAGGTCAACGCCAGATCGCCCGCCGATCGGTCACCGCGCGACCCGCGCCAAGCCCGATGCACGGTCGGCGTTGGCCAACAGTTGGTCCCGCCTCTTCGGCCACCAGAACACTTCGATCAACAGCAGCACCAGGTAGATGAACGACGCCACGGCGTTGCCCCACGACCCGAACGCCGCATCCCAGACCGCCGTCCCGACGCCGACGACGAGAACGAGTGGTATCACCCATCGAAACGGGCGAGCCTGTTCGGCTGCCGCGTGCATCCCGGTGCTGTAGTCGGTCAGCGGCTGCGCCAGCCGGGCGTCGCCGAGGCGCTCGCCGCGGCGCGCGGTGCGGGCGACGGTCACGCGGTCGTCGCCTGAGAGTTGTTGGGCGCCCGGCCAGTATCGGGCCATCCGGCGAGGCATCCAGATGGCATAGAACACGCCGACGATGACGAGCACGATGACGCCGGACAACAGGAATCCGGAATCGAGCCACGCCAAGGCGCCCAGGGCGATCCCGACCGATCCGCCGACGATCAACGCGCGGCGGAAGAAACCGCCTCGCCAGACGAACGCGGGCACCGTGACCACACGGCAATTGTGCAGGCTCTACGTGCCGCGAGTTGGTCGAATCCGTGTACGGGCGAGGATGGGCTCCGCGGCGACCGTCGTGAACGGCACAATCATCGGGAATTCCTCACTCACGGACTGGATTTCGGTCCTCCGGATGATCGTGGCCAGCGCAAGAGTGGCCTCAAGCATGGCGAAGTGGTCTCCGATGCAGGAGCGTGGTCCCGCGCCGAAGGGCAGGTATTGCCAACGATCACGGCTCTTGGAGTTCTCGCGGGCGAAGCGGTCCGGTTGGAACACGAGCGGGCGGTCCCACAGCGTCGGGTCGCGATGCATGGCATAGATCCCGACGACGAGCATCGTGCCCGCCTCGACGCGATAGCCGTCGACCTCGACGTCCTGTAGGGCCATCCTGGCCATAGCAGCGCCGGGCGGGCACAACCGAAGCGCCTCGTGCAGCACTTTGGTCGTGTATTCCAGCTGCGGCACGTCCTCGGGCGTCAGTTCTCGATCGGGGATCTGCGCGACCTCGTCGAAGACCTTCTCCTGCATGTCCGGGTGTTGGCCAAGCGCCCACAACGCGTACGTCAATGTCGTCGCCGTCGTGTCGTGGCCGGCCAACAGGAACACCACCAGCTCGTCTCGGATGTCATCGTCGGCAAGCGGTCGCCCGGTCTCGGGGTCGGTGGCTGCGATCAACGCCTGAACCAGTGGTGCGTCCCGGGTGGGGTCATCACGGCACAGGCGCAAGATCTCGGCTGCGAGGCCGTGCAACTTGTCCCGCGCGGCGTACGCACGCCTGCGCGCCGGGGTAGGCAGCCAACGAGGCACCCGCACGGGCGCCAGGGCCCGATCGGTGGCATACGCCAATGCGATTCGTAACTGCTCGCCGATGTCTTCGCTGCGTTCGTCGAGATCGAGACCGAGCACCGAGCGGCCTAATGCCTGCAATGTCAGCTTGCGACACTCGGTGTCGAGGTCGATTGCGGTGCGATCCCGCCACCCGGCGGCTATTCCTTCCGCCGCCTGCGACATGTGTCCGGCGAAGGCACGGACGTGCTGCTTGGTGAAGACCGGCTGCAGGGCGCGCCGACGCGGAAGCCACGGTTCGTTGGTGAGGTCGAAGAGGTTCGGGCCGAGCAGGTGGCGCACCTCCTCATGAATGATCGTCTTCTCGATATGTGCCCCGGTGCGACCGAGGACGTCGTGCGCCCCCTGCGGTGAGCTCACGATGACGACTGGCGGCATCAACCACTTTGGCGCCAGGACCACGCGCGTGACGTATCCCCCTGCGTCGCGCAGCGTTTCGACCCCGGTGTGAAAGGCCCTGACCGCCTTCATCTGTTCTGTGCGCGGCAGCGGATTCATCGGCGCCAGCGGCAATGCCCTCAGATCTGCGCCGTCCAACGTTTCGACCATGTAGATCCCCCCATGAGAACTTTCGTTGCACCGAGGATCCCGCCATCGAGGGTGGCCGAATAGGGTAGGTGGCTACTCTAATTTCCCAGCACGGTCAGGTAGCAGGGCGCATCCGCATCAGCCGCGCGAGCTGGTCCCGGTCCTCGATGCCCAGCTTGGCGAAGATGCGATAGAGGTGGCCGTCGACGGTGCGCACCGAGAGTCCGAGGCGGTCGGCGACCTCGCGGTTCGTGAGGCCGGCGGCCACCAGATTCGCGATCTCGCGCTCGCGGTCCGTGATGGGCAGCGGGCTCTCGACGGCGTTCGTCGCCGGTGTGCGAAGGCCCCACCGGCTCGCGAGCCAGTGCGTGCGAGTCGATGACTCCAGCTCCTTGATCCGGGTGCCGGCTCTGGCGTGTTCCCGTGCCGCGTGCGCTGAGGCATCGGCCGCCATCGCAAACGCGCCGAGCTGCTCGAACTGATCCGCCGCCTCGTCCAACCGATCGCCGTCGTGGTCGCTCATACCGCGCCCGTACGACAGCACAGCCGCGGCCAGCGGACATTTCAGCATCGCGGAGAGTTGACCAAGCCGCGCCGACACCGAGCGATCGCCGAATCGAACCGCGGTGTGCAGTGCCAACATCTCCATGGCGTGCATGCCCGCACTGCGCGCGATCTTGGCGGCGCGACTCGCGTGGTCCTGCGCCGACGTCGTCCGGCCCGCCGACGCGCGCTCCCATGCGCGAGCCAGCGCGAGTTCGGGCGCGAAGACCGCCACCTGCGGACCGTCGGCCTCCTCGGCCTTGGCCAACGCGAGGGCGGCGGCGTCTGCATTGCCCCGCGCGCCCTCGGCTTGCGTCAACCACGAGGCGACCAGCATCACCCAGCCCGGCGGAAGCGACCCCGCCATCGTCCACAATGACTTGCTCAGCGCCTCACACGCCGACTCCATCGCGCCGCGGGCGAGGGCGATGCGGCCCGCCAGGGCGCTGACAATGGCTTCCGCCTGCGGCACGCCCGAAGTCATCGCGGCATAGCGCGCGCATACGCTCTCCGCCGCGTCGAGATCGCCCGCGCCGATGAAGCCGAGCACCTCGGCGAGACCCAACGAATAGCGATGCGGACCCGACTCACAGTGCTCGGCGGCCCGGATGCCGTACTGGGCCGCATCTGACACCTCGGCGAACCGCCCCGAAAGCGCTAGCGCCCCAGCGGTGGCCATCGCCGCCCATACCGTCGCCATGGGCATCATCTCGTCGGCGAGGGCCTTCATCCCGAGGGGTATGGCAGTCGCCAGATCAGCCCCGAAAAACGCTATCGAGACCTCCATCGCGACGACGATGCTCAAGAGCGACTCGGGCACTCGCTCGCGCACCTCCGCAAGCACGGCGCGCGCCTCGTCACCTCGCCCACAGCCGAAAAACAGATTGGCGGCCCGCAGGCCGCCCCAGCGCACCGTCATCAGCTCGTCGGCGCCATGCGGCTCATGCGCCGCGAGGAGCGCCTCGGCCTCCCCTCCGCGACCTTGCCAGCTCAGGGAGTCGGCGAGGGCGAGAGCCGCGGCACAACCAGCTCCGCGCTCCAGGGCAAACCGCGCAAGTTCTTCTCCCAGAACGAGATTCGCCGCCGTTATGGCGCCTTCAGAGGCACGAACTACGACGTCGAGGTCAGGCGCGACGTCACTTCGCATCATGAATTGCGCCAGCTGGATGTTGGTCCGCATATCTGGCTGCGCCCCATTGACGCCGTCCTTCTGCTGTCGCAAGAAATCTGAAAGATGTTGCGCCAGTCGCGCGTTGAGTTGGCGGGTGCGTGCGACACCGCAACGCTGGCGGGTCACCTCACCGATGACGGGATGCCCGGGCCGGACCAGCGTATCTGACCCGTCGGTGACGAATTGGATGGCACCCCGCCGCTCCGCCCGCGCAATGGCATCGGGATCGCAGAGCGTGCGCAGCATGTTCCAGTCCACGACCTCTGCGGTGGAAACGATTTCGACCACGTCCAGCTCGTCGGGCGCCAGCGCGGCCAATCGCGTCCCCACCAGGTCGATGAGCTCCGTGTCGATCCGCAACCGACCATTCATGCGCCAGCATCCGTCACGCTCGACGAGCGCACCGTCGGCGAGGGCAGCCGTCAGCAGACCGCGAAGGAACAGCGGGTTTCCCTCCGCCATCTGATGCAGGCGGTCAACCACACTGTTGTCGACGTCGCCGTCGAGCACACTTCCGATCAGCTGCCCGGCCTGGGGACGGGTGAACGGCTGGATGTCCAGGCGCAGGAGCAGGCGCTCCTTCCACAGCGCGGTCACCGCATCCGGAACCTGCTCGCCGGACCGAATGGTCACGATGAAACGTGGCGATCCACTCAACGCCAACTGCTGGACCAGCAACGCCGACAGTGGGTCGAGGAGGTGGGCGTCGTCGACGACGATGACCAAGCGGTCGTCGGCCGCCAGCGCGCGGTACGCGGCACCCAGCATGACGGCAGGCTCGTGGGCCGCCTCGATGGCCACAGTGCGCTGAAACGCCCCCAGCGGGACCGCCTGCCCGGTCTCAGTGCCCAGCACGAACCGCGCGTTCAAGCCCTCCGACTCGATGGTCTCGGCCATCGCGCGGCCGAGCGTCGTCTTGCCGACGCCTGCTTCACCGCACAGCGCGACGCCTCGCAGACCCGAGTCGGCGCGCAGAGCCGTCAACCCCTCGACTAGCTCCTCGGTGCGTCCGACGAACGGCCAACCCGACACCGGCAACACTCCTCGCCCCCCGCGTACCGGCACACCGGATACGCACAGTGGCAAGATGCTACGACACCGTCAAATGAGTTCGCGCAGAAACACGCCCACCGATGCGCTAAGCACAACGCTTACCGCAAGGCTCGCAGTCAGACGGTGAATCCGAGCGCCCTCAGCTGCTCGCGGCCGTCCTCGGTGATCTTGTCCGGACCCCACGGTGGGTTCCACACCCAGTTGATCTTCAGATCGTTGACGAGGCCGCTGCCGATCAGCGCGGTGCGCGACTGATCCTCGATGACATCGGTGAGCGGACAGGCCGCCGAGGTGAGCGTCATGTCGATCAGCGCGACATTGCCCTGCTCCCCTTTTTCGACGTTCATGTCGTAGACGAGGCCGAGGTCGACGACGTTGATCCCGAGTTCCGGGTCGACGACGTCGCGCATCGCCTCTTCAATGTCGGCGAGCAGCGCGTCGTCAGGTGCGGCCGTTTCGCTCATCGTCCACCTCCGTTAGAGCTTCCGTTGTGTGATGCCTGGGCCAATGCATCCTTGAACGCCATCCACCCCAGCAGCGCGCATTTCACCCGCGCCGGGTACTTCGAGACACCGGCGAATGCGATGCCGTCCCCGATCACATCCTCGTCGCCCTCGACGGCGCCACGCGAGGACACCATCTCGGTGAACGCGGCGACGGTCTTCAGCGCGTCGCCCACGCTCTGGCCGATGACCTGATCGCTCAGCACCGAGGTCGACGCCTGGCTGATTGAGCAGCCCTGCCCGTCATAGGAGACGTCGTCGATGTGCTCCCCGTCGTCACTCAACGCCACCCGCAGCCTGACCTCGTCACCGCAGGTCGGGTTGACCTGATACGACTCGGCGCCGAACGGCTCACGCAGCCCGCGATGGTGCGGGTGTTTGTAGTGGTCGAGGATCACTTCCTGATAGATCTGCTCAAGCCGCACTGTCAATCCCTGCCAAAGAACTCGACTGCGTGCCGCACGCCGGCGACCAGCCGGTCGACTTCGTCGAGCGTGTTGTAGACGGCGAACGACGCCCGCGCGGTCGCCGCGATGCCGAATCGGCGATGCAGCGGCCACGCGCAGTGGTGACCCACCCGTACCGCAACGCCGTCGTCGTCGAGCACCTGGCCGACGTCGTGCGCGTGGATGCCGTCTACCACGAATGCCACAGGCGACCCGCGGCCGACGAGAGAGGTCGGCCCCACGACACGGACACCGGGCACCGCCGAAAGCCCTTCCAGTGCGGCGGCGACCAATTCGGCTTCGTGCGCCTCGACGGCGTCCATTCCGATCGCCGTGAGATAGCGGGCGGCCGCTGCCAATCCGACCACCTGCGAGGTCATCGGTGTGCCCGCTTCGAACCGCTGCGGCGCTGGCGCGTAGGTGGTTTCCTCCATGGTGACGGTCTCGATCATCGAGCCACCAGTGATGAACGGCGGCATCGCGTTCAGTAGCTCACTGCGACCGTACATCACCCCAATGCCATTGGGACCCAGCATCTTGTGGCCAGAGAACGCTGCGTAGTCCACTCCGAGCGCGTGGAAGTCGACGGGCTGGTGCGGCACCGACTGGCAGGCGTCCAGCACCGTCAGCGCCCCAACTGCCTGTGCCCGCGCTACCAGCTGCGCGACCGGGGCAACCGCCCCGGTGACATTCGAATGATGGCTGAATGTCACGACTTTGACGTTGCGGTCCAGCTCGAGCGAGTCGATGTCGATACGTCCCTCTGGGCTGACCCCGTACCACCGCAACGTCGCCCCGGTGCGACGGGCCAGTTCCTGCCAGGGGATCAGGTTTGCGTGGTGCTCCAGCTCGGTGGTGACGATGACGTCGCCGGGTCCGACAGCATGCTTGAACCGGTTGTCGCCCAGCACGTAGGCGACCAGGTTTATCGCCTCGGTCGCGTTCTTGGTGAACACCAACTCGTCCGGGTCGGCGCCGACGAAGGCCGCGATCTCTGCGCGACCCTGTTCATACGCGTCGGTGGACTCCTCCATCAGCTGGTGCGCACCCCGATGCACCGCGCCGTTGGACGTGGTCAGGAAGTCGCGCTCGGCGTCGAGCACCTGAAGCGGGCGCTGCGACGTCGCACCGGAATCCAGGTACGCCAGCTGTTTTCCGCCGCGCATCACCCGTTTCAGGATCGGGAAGTCCGCCCGGATCCTGGTGAGATCCAACGCTTGCGCCGACGCGGTCATGTCAGGCTCCGACAGCTTGGGTGAAGCGCTCGTATCCGTGTGCGTCGAGCTCGTCGGCCAGCTCCGGGCCGCCGGACTCTACGATGCGGCCACCGACGAAGACGTGGACGAACTGCGGCTGGATGTAGCGAAGGATGCGGGTGTAGTGCGTGATCAGCAGCAGACCGCCGTGCGCCTCCTCGGCGTAGTGGTTCACCCCTTCGCTGACTACCCGCAGCGCATCGACGTCAAGGCCGGAGTCGGTCTCGTCCAGGATCGCGATCTTCGGCTTGAGCAGTTCGAGCTGAAGGATCTCGTGCCGCTTCTTCTCGCCGCCGGAAAAGCCTTCGTTGACACCGCGTTCCGAGAACGACGGGTCGATATCAAGACCCGTCATCGCGCCCTTGACCTCTTTCACCCAGTGCCTCAGCTTGGGCGCCTCGCCGCGGACGGCGGTGGCGGCGGTGCGAAGGAAGTTCGACATCGACACCCCTGGCACCTCGACGGGGTACTGCATCGCCAGGAACAGTCCGGCACGGGCGCGTTCATCGATGCTCATCGCGAGCACGTCCTGCCCGTCCAATGTGATCGAGCCCGACGTCACCGTGTACTTCGGATGGCCCGCAACCGCATACGACAGCGTTGACTTTCCGGACCCGTTCGGGCCCATCAGGGCGTGGGTCTCCCCCGAGTTCACGGTGAGGTTGACGCCCTTCAGGATCGGGATGTCGGTGCCGTCTTCAGCGGAGACGACGCTGACGTGTAGGTCCTTGATTTCCAGTGTGGTCATTATCCAGTGATTCCTTCGGTCAGTTCAAGTTCGTGCTCGATTGCCTCGGTCAGGCGTTCGCGCACTGCGGGTACGGAGATCTTCTGAATGATCTCGCCGAAGAAGCCGCGCACGACCAGCCTGCGCGCCTGGTGTTCCGGAATACCGCGGGCCCGCAGATAGAACAGCTGTTCGTCGTCGAAACGTCCGGTGGCACTGGCGTGCCCGGCGCCGACGATCTCACCCGTCTCGATCTCCAGGTTCGGCACCGAGTCGGCACGCGCGCCATCGGTGAGCACCAGATTGCGGTTCGTCTCGAACGTGTCGGTCCCTGCCGCCTCGGCCCGGATCAGTACGTCGCCGATCCACACCGTGTGGGTGTCGGGTCTGTCGGAGTCCGGATCACCTTGCAGCGCACCCTTGTACGTGACGTGCGAGCGGCAGTTCGGCTGGGCATGGTCGACCAGCAGCCGCGACTCGAAGTGCTGGCCGTCGTCGGCGAAGTACAGGCCGAGCAACTCGATGTCGCCGCCGGGCGCGCAGAAGCGGGCGCGCGCAGTCAGCCGTACCAGATTCCCACCGAGGGTGACCGCGGCGTGGCGCAGCACGGCGTCCTTTCCGAGCGTCGCGTGGTGCATGCTGACGTGCACGGCATCGTCGGCCCAGTCCGCGATCGACACCACCTTCAGCGTCGCGCCGTCGCCGACGACGAATTCGATGTTGTCGGCATAGGTTCCGCTGCCGCGCTGGTCGATGACGACGACAGCCTCCGCGAGTTCGGCAACCCGAATCTGCAAATGGCCGTAAGCCGTCGCACCCTCGCCGGGTCCGGTGATCACGATGTCGATCGACTCCCCAACCTGGGTGTCCTTACCGACGGTGACGATCGTCGCGCTGTTGAACGACGAGAACGCCTGTGCGGCAATCCGGTCGGCGGGCGCCCCACCCTCACCGAGCCGCTCGTCGCCGCGACGCACGGTTTCCACCGTCACACCGGGGCGTTCGGTCACCTCGATGCCTGCGCTGCCGGTCGCGGGAGCCGAGCCGTCATGCAGGCCGCGCAGCCGCCGCAAGGGGGTGAACCGCCAGAGTTCGTCGCGGCCGTGTGGCACCTCGAAGGCATCGACGTCAAAGGAGGTGAACAGCTCGCCCTTGTTGGTGCTCTCGACGGCTGTCGTCAGGTTCTGAGTCACTAGCCGACAGCGCCTTCCATCTGCAGCTCGATCAGTCGGTTGAGCTCCAGCGCATACTCCATCGGCAGTTCCTTGGCGATCGGCTCGACGAAGCCGCGCACGACCATCGCCATCGCCTCGTCCTCGGTCAGGCCGCGGCTCATCAGATAGAACAGCTGATCCTCGCTGACCTTCGACACTGTCGCCTCGTGGCCCATCGTCACGTCGTCCTCGCGGATGTCGACGTACGGGTAGGTGTCGGACCGGCTGATCGTATCGACAAGCAGCGCATCGCATTTCACGCTCGACCGCGATCCGTGCGCACCCTTGTTGACCTGAACAAGGCCGCGGTAGGACGTCCGGCCGCCGCCGCGGGCCACCGACTTGGACACGATGTTGCTCGACGTATTCGGCGCCAGGTGAAGCATCTTCGCGCCGGTGTCCTGATGCTGACCCTCGCCTGCGAACGCCACGGACAGCACCTCGCCCTTGGCGTGCTCGCCGGTCATCCACACGGCGGGGTACTTCATCGTGACCTTCGAGCCGATGTTGCCGTCGACCCACTCCATGGTGGCGCCTGCCTCCGCACGGGCGCGCTTGGTGACGAGGTTGTAGACGTTGTTCGACCAGTTCTGGATGGTCGTGTAACGGCAACGGCCACCGGGCTTCACGATGATCTCGACGACCGCCGAGTGCAGCGAGTCGCTCTTGTAGATCGGCGCGGTACAACCCTCGACGTAGTGCACGTAGGCGCCCTCGTCGACGATGATCAGCGTCCGCTCGAACTGGCCCATGTTCTCGGTGTTGATCCGGAAGTAGGCCTGCAGCGGGATGTCGACGTGCACACCCGGCGGCACGTAGATGAACGAACCACCCGACCACACAGCGGTATTCAGCGCGGAGAACTTGTTGTCCCCGGCCGGGATCACCGTGCCGAAGTACTGCTTGAAGATGTCCTCGTGTTCCTTCAGCGCGGTGTCGGTGTCGAGGAAGATGACGCCAAGCGCCTCCAGATCCTCGCGGATCTGGTGGTAGACCACCTCGGACTCATATTGCGCTGCGACGCCCGACACCAGGCGCTGCTTCTCGGCCTCGGGGATGCCCAGCCTGTCGTAGGTGTTACGGATGTCCGCCGGCAGGTCGTCCCACGTCGCGGCCTGCTTCTCCGTCGAGCGCACGAAGTACTTGATGTTGGCGAAGTCGATGCCCTCCAGGTTGGAACCCCAGTTCGGCATCGGCTTCTTGTTGAATGTGCGCAGCGCGCGCAGCCGGCTCTCGAGCATCCACTCCGGCTCGTTCTTCTTGCCCGAGATGTCACGCACTACCGCTTCGGACAGCCCGCGCTGTGCGCTGGCGCCCGCCTCGTCGGAGTCCACCCAGCCGTAGCCGTACCGGCTCAGCGAGGCGATGGCCTCATCCTGGCTGAGCGGTTCGCCCACCTTGTGGATCTCGGGGGTGGTCGTCATGTCGACGCTCCTTGCTTGCACTCGGTTGTTTCAGGTGTCAGCGGGACGTGGGTGGTGCATGCGCAGTCGCCGTTGACGATCGTCGCCAGCCGCTGCACGTGGGTGCCGAGGATCTCGGCGAACGCCTCCCGCTCGGTCTCACATAGTTCGGGGAACTCCTCCGCGACGTGCGACACCGGGCAGTGGTGCTGGCACAGCTGGATGCCGTGGATCGGCCCGCTCACCGGTGTAGTGGTCGTCGCGTAGCCAGCCTTTGTCAGCGCGGTCGCAACCCTATCCGCCTTGGCTTCAACGTCGCTCGGCCCTTCGCTTACTCCCGAAAGGATGCTGTCGATACGGCTTCTCGCGAAGGTGCGGACGGCGTCGTCGCCGCCGATCTCCCGCAGCTGGCGCATCGCGGCAACCGCAAGGTCGTCGTACGTGTGCTCCAGCTTGGCCCGGCCTGCGGCCGTGAGCCGGTACCGCTTGGCGGGCCGTCCCCGGCCGTTGTGCTGCCATGCCGCGGCGGCGCTGGATTGTGCATCGCCGACGTCCATCAGCGCGTCCAGGTGTCTGCGCACGCCTGCGGCGGAGATGCCGAGCCGATCGCCGATCTCGCCCGCTGTGATCGGTCCGGACTCCAGCAAGAGCTGGACGATCGCGCCACGGGTGTGGCGGTCGCTCACGTCCGGACGGAATTTCACAACACTATTGTGACGGAATTCCAAAACTCGGTAAAGCAAGGGTGCCCTTAGCGTGACGGGCACCATACGGATGACGGCTACGCTGCTGGGGTGGCGCTCCGCCTACGGTCCCTCAGCACGTCGATTGCCGGTTGGCATGGCGACGAGCGGGCCGTCGGCTCCCCGCTGAACGACGCCGAGCTCATCGCACTGCGGCGGACACGGTTGTTCGGCGCCACCGGCACGGTGTTGATGACCATCGGCGCGCTGGGCGTCGGAGCGCGCCCGGTGGTGCAGGACCCGACATTCGGGGTGCGGTTGCTGAATCTGCCGTCACGCATCCAGACGGTATCGCTGACGATGACCACCACCGGCGCGGTGATGATGGCGCTGGCGTGGCTGATGCTCGGCCGGTTCGTGCTGGGTGACCGTCGCATGACACGCAGCCAGCTCGACCGCACGCTTTTGCTGTGGGTGTTGCCACTGCTCATCGCGCCGCCGATGTACAGCAGGGACGTCTACTCGTATCTGGCGCAGAGCGAGATCGCGCTGCAGGGCCTCAACCCGTATCGCGTCGGTCCTGCGCCGGGTCTCGGCCTCGACCACGTGTTCACGTTGTCGGTGCCGAACATGTGGCGCGACACCCCGGCACCGTACGGCCCGTTGTTCCTGTGGATCGGCCAGGGCATCTCGGCGCTGACGGGCGAGAACATCGTCGCAGCGGTTTTGTGCCATCGGCTGGTGGTGCTGCTCGGCGTCGGCCTCATCGTCTGGGCGGTGCCGCGGCTGGCCCGCCGCTGCGGAGTCGCCGAAGTGAGTGCACTGTGGCTCGGCGCGGCGAACCCGCTGCTGATCATGCATTTGGTGGCAGGCATCCACAACGAGGCGCTGATGCTCGGGCTGATGCTGGCGGGCACCGAGTTCGCCCTGCGCGGCGTCGACGCCGCAGGCCCACTCCTCCCGAGACCACTGGCGTGGCCACACTGCCGCGATGAATGGGCACGATGGCTGCCACTGGAGAATCTCGTCCTCGGCATCGTGTTGATCACGATGTCCTCGCAGGTCAAACTGCCGTCTCTGCTTGCGCTCGGCTTCGTGGCGATGGCGCTGGCGTGCCGCTGGGGCGGCACATTCAAGGCGTTCGTGATCGCAGGCGGGTCGCTGAGTGCAGTGTCGTTGGCGGTGATGGCGCTCATCGGCTGGGCCAGCGGTCTCGGATTCGGCTGGCTCTACACGCTGGGCACCGCCAACGTCGTCCGCAGCTGGATGTCGCTGCCCACGTTGTTGGCGCTGGGGACCGGCCAGGTCGGCATTTTGCTCGGGTTGGGCGATCACACGACGGCCGTGCTCGGCCTGACCCGTGCGATTGGTGTGCTCACCATCGCGATCATCGTGACCTTCCTTCTGCTCGCGGTTCTGCGTGGCCGGTTGCATCCGGTGGGCGGGCTCGGTGTCGCGCTCGGCATGACTGTGCTGCTCTTCCCTGTGGTCCAGCCGTGGTACGTGCTGTGGGCAGTGATCCCGCTCGCGGCGTGGGCCACCCTGCCGCAGTTCCGCACCACGACGATCGTCGTCACGCTCGTGGTCGGCATCTTCGGCCCGACCGCCAACGGAGACCGGTTCACGCTGTTCCAGATCCTGCTCGCGGTCGTGGCCAGCACGATGATCGTGCTCATCCTCATCGGCCTGACCTACTACCGCCTCCCGTGGCGCAAGCTGCCCGACGCCGGTGTGCCGCAGGCCAAAGCGCCTCCGATCGTCGAACCGTCGATACCGGCTCCGCAGCCTGCGCCGCAGCCTGCCAAGCCTGGCGCTTACGCTGAATCCCCGTGACCTCCTCCGACTCTGGTGCCGTCGGCTCACGCGAGCGTTCGTCGGCCGTGCCCGTGCGTCTGCGCGGGGTCAGCAAGCGGTACGGGTCGACGACGGCCGTGTCAGAACTCGACCTCGACGTCCACGAGGCGGAAGTGCTCGCGCTGCTTGGCCCCAACGGCGCTGGCAAGACCACCACGGTGGAGATGTGCGAGGGATTCATCAAGCCCGACGCGGGCAGCATCGAGATCCTCGGATTGGACCCCGTCGCCGACAACGCCCGCGTGCGTGAGCGCATCGGGGTGATGCTGCAGGGCGGCGGCGGATATCCCGCGGCGCGGGCCGGCGAGATGCTGAATCTCGTTGCGGCGTATACCGCCAATCCGCTCGATCCGCAGTGGCTGATGGAAACGCTCGGCCTGACCGAAGCGGCACGCACGACCTACCGGCGGCTGTCCGGCGGGCAGCAGCAGCGGCTGGCGCTGGCGTGTGCGGTGGTCGGTCGCCCGGAGTTGGTGTTTCTCGACGAGCCCACCGCGGGCATGGACGCGCACGCGCGAATCGTCGTGTGGGAGTTGATCAATGGGCTGCGCCGCGACGGCGTCACGGTGGTGCTGACCACCCATCAGCTAACCGAGGCCGAGGAGCTGGCCGATCGAATCGTGATCATCGACCACGGCGTCGCGGTGGCCACCGGCACGCCGGCCGAGCTGATGCGCAGCGGCGCCGAAAACCAACTGCGGTTCCGCGCGCCGCGGATGCTCGACCTCGCGCTGCTGGTGTCGGCGCTGCCCGAGAGCTATAAGGCGACCGAGACCGCGCCGGGTGAGTATCTGGTCGAGGGCCACATCGACCCTCAGGTGCTGGCCACCGTAACAGCGTGGTGCGCGCGACTGGATGTGCTGGCCACCGACATGCGGGTCGAGCAGCGCAGCCTGGAGGACGTCTTCCTCGATCTGACAGGGCGGAAGCTGCGGTCATGACCAATCTTTTTGCACCAGGGACATTTTCGCCGGATCCCCGGCCCGCGACGGTCCAGAAGATGCTGGCGGCGCAGTTCGGGCTGGAGCTCAAGCTGCTGCTGCGCAACGGTGAGCAGTTGCTGCTCACCATGTTCATCCCGATCACGCTGCTGGTCGGCCTGACGCTGCTGCCGCTTGGCTCGTTCGGGCCGAACCGCGCTGCCACGTTCGTGCCCGCGATCATGGCGCTCGCGGTGATCTCGACGGCGTTCACAGGGCAGGCCATCGCGGTGGCGTTCGACCGTCGTTACGGTGCGCTGAAACGGCTCGGCGCGACCGCGCTGCCGGTGTGGGGCATCATCGCGGGCAAGTCGCTGGCTGTCGTCACGGTGGTGTTCCTGCAGTCGATCCTGTTGGGCGCCATCGGTTTTGCGCTGGGCTGGCGGCCCAACATACTCGGGCTGCTCCTCGGGGCGGTGATCATCGCACTCGGCACCGCCGGCTTTGCCGCGCTGGGTCTGCTGCTCGGCGGCACGCTGCGCGCCGAGATCGTGCTGGCGGTCGCCAATCTGCTGTGGTTCGTCTTCGCCGGGCTCGGCGCGCTGACGCTCGAGGGTGGGATGGTGCCGCACGGCGTGCAATGGGTGGCCCGCCTCACGCCTTCGGGTGCGTTGACCGAGGCACTGACACAGGCGATGACGCTGTCCGTCGACTGGTTCGGGGTCGCGGTGCTCGCGGCGTGGGGCGCGGTCGCTGCGCTATGCGCGCTGCGCTGGTTCCGCTTCACCTGATGCCGCAAGGGCTGCCGCCACGTCAGCGACAGCCCCGAGGAAGCGTTCGCGTTCGTCCGAACGCGGCGCGACGATGCGCAGGGCGTCGGGGTTCGCGCCGTGCGCCGCGCCGAGCACTCGCACGCCGATGCCGTGATTCCGGAAGATCTCGGCGACGTCTTCCGCGCGTTGACAAAACGCATACTGGAAATGGACGTTCGCATTGCGATGAGGCCGCAGTCCCGGAATTCCCGACAAGACGTCGGCCAGCCAAGCGCTGTCGCTCTGCATCCGCGATCGGGAGTGCGCCGCCCACCGGAAGTCCCGCACCGCCGCGCATGCGACGTGGACATCGACGCCGGAAAGGCCCCAGTTCTCCTGCAGGCCGAACAGCCGCTTGAGCTGTTCGTGGTCAGCGCACCAGGCCATTCCCGCTCGTGTCGCCGCAATACCGTAGAACTTCGATGTCGACTGCAGCACAACCAGATTCGGAATGTCACAACCAAGCGTGGACCAGCCGACCGGATGAGATGTGAAGTCGATGTACGACTCGTCGACGACGAGCGTCGCGGCGGGATGAGCATCGGCCACCGCTATCAGCTCCCGTGGGTTGAGCAACGTTCCTGTCGGATTGTGTGGATTGGAGACGATGACCAGTGGACCTGCGCCGAGCGCCGCGTCGACCTGCTCGACGGTGGGAATCTGTTCGCCCGACACAGTGAATCCGCGCCCGGGAAACGCCTTGAGGTAATCGGTGTACGCGGGTAGCGGGACCTGGACATCGGCATGGTCGAGTTCGCGGCCCATCGCCCAGATGAACTCGCTTGCTCCTCGGCCTGCGATCATCGCGCCGCCATTCACACCGGTCGCCCAGCGGTAGACCTCAACGAGTCGCTCGGCGGCGTCGTACGGGTGGAGCAGGATATCGGCGGGGGGTATCGAGTGCAGCGCCTCAACCGCGGCGGGCGCAGGCCCATAGCGGTTGACGCACGTGCTCAAGTCCATGTCGACGCCCCGGCGGGGGTCTCCACCCTGGGCGCCGAAACCGGCCTCGGATGGCCGCCGTTGTGCGGCAAGCTTGGCTTGTCGCACACGCCGCATCTCGATTGCCCGATAGGGCAACGAATATCGCTGTGAGGCAGGAAAAAATGGCATGTTGTCCCCCCGGATGATCGAGTCCCGAATCGATTCAATTCAAAGCTAGGTCGCGCCACCGACCGGGAACAGCGTGATGGACTACTCATTTCACGCGAGCAACTACTCCAATCCGTTAGCTCCGCTACGTGTTCGCCGGTTCAGCTGACGACTTCAGCTGCGGCAGCAGGTATTCCAGCTGCCCCACTTCCTCGATGTTGTGCTTCACCCAGGCCCGCAGCATCTCATCGGAAAACCGCCGACAAATCACCCCGTTGATCGGCGCGAGCAAGCCGGAGCGCGCCCCGATGTCCATCACCGACACGTAGTGCGTGGCGTCAGTGCCCGCGGACCAAGTGTGCTCGAGCTGAAAGATCACCACCCCGGCCAATCGCTGCACCAGCCGGATGCCCGTCTCATCGAGCTTCTCTACTCGATCGACGACGTCGACCTTGAATTCCGGCCGCGCGCCGAACGCTTCCACGATTCGGAACCGTGCGCCTTCTGCGGCACCACCGCCAGGCGCCGGACTGGCGAGTTCCCAGTGGATGTGGTCGATGCGTCGGCGGCACGCACGAGCAAGCCGGTGTTGTACCGGCGATGGGCCGACCGCGCGAGCCTGCTTCGCGGCACATTGCTTGGCATCGCGACCGCGGCTATCCCCCATGAGGACACGGGCAGCTACCGCACCGACATGCTGGCCATCCTCCGGGGTTGGGCCGCGCTGTTCACCGGACCCGAAGCCCCCGTGCTGCGGGCGGCCATCGCGGCGGCAGCACATGATCCGGAGCTGAGGGCGGCGTTGCAGAACGACGTCATCGGCTGGCGCAAGAAGGAAATGGCTGCGCTGTTGTCCCGCGGCATCTCCCGCGGCGACGTACGCGCCGACGTTCCCGTCGACATCGCCCGTGAGTTGGGCCAGAGCGTGCTGTGGCACCGGCTGCTGGTCACCGGCGATTCGATCGACGAC
>Ga0068854_100000296_pt1 | contig 33086 bp, 18 predicted proteins | sample KBSCornC42_FD_66590 | JGI IMG/M metagenome (GOLD analysis project Ga0068854, IMG submission 66590) | Corn rhizosphere microbial communities from Kellogg Biological Station, Michigan, USA - KBS Corn C4-2 | ecosystem: Host-associated > Plants > Roots > Rhizosphere > Soil ... | reverse complement strand
CAGGCTGGTATGTTGTCGGGCCTTTGGCCCTTGCAAGGCTACTGCACAGCGATACGCAATTTGCTCTAAAGCCCTGCGCTCCCACCGAAAAGCAGGGATGGCGAGTTTTTCCGCAGCCTGCTTCAGCCCTTGGTCTTTTCCCGGGGTCATGGGACCTGGGGCTTCGCCCCAGGCTGGTATAGGGCGCGCCTTTGGCGCTGGAGCGTACTCCTTATGGGTATAGCCCGACGCAGGCCGATGCGAAACGCAGATTCCCTTCGGGAATGACAACAAAAAGGGGGGACTGCCTTGGGGATGAGGACCCCACCGGGACTACACCTCCTGGAAAACATCGCTAAGAAGGCGGCAAAAGTTACATCAGTTCATCAACGAAGGATTTGGCGACGTCGGCGGGCAGGCGGGTTTCCTGATGGACGAGCGGGCCTGCTTTGAGGACCGGCTCGGCGTCGTTGAGCGAGGGCAGGTCAGTGCGCTCGAAGAATTTGCCGATGGGGATTTCGTCTCCCCACATCAGCGATTTTTCCATGGCCGCGGCCCAGTCGGTGGGGTCGTACTCGGGGTTGTCTTCGAGCCGCTTGACACGCGGGCGGAACCACTGGAAGGTGTTGTCGTGGTTGTAGGTGACGCAGGGGCTGAAGACGTCGATGAACGAAAAGCCCTTGTGCTCGATGCCGCGTTTGATGAGTTCGGTGAGGTGCTTCTGGTCGCCGCTGAAGCCGCGCGCGACGTAGGTAGCTCCGGCGGAGAGGGCGAGCGAGACGGGGTTGAGCGGCGACTCGATGTTGCCGTAGGGCATGCTCTTGGTCTTCATGCCGAGACGGCTGGTGGGCGAGGTCTGGCCGGTGGTGAGGCCGTAGATCTGGTTGTCCATGACGATATAGAGCAGGTCGATGTTGCGGCGCATGGCGTGGACGAAGTGGCCGCAGCCGATGCCGAAGCCGTCGCCGTCGCCGCCGGTGACGAGCACGGTCATGGCGTGGTTGGCCATCTTCATGCCTGTTGCGACCGGGATGGAGCGGCCGTGCAGCGTGTGCATCCCGTAGGTATCGATGAAGCCCGGGAAGTTGGACGAGCAGCCGATGCCGCTGATGGTGGCGACCTGGTGCTTGGGAATCTGTAGCTCGACCAGCGCCTTCTGCACGGCGGCGAGCACACCGTAGTCACCGCAGCCGGGGCACCAGTCGGGATCGACCTTGCCCTTGAGGTCCGCCATCACCATTGCTTTGGGAGTCACGACTTCTGTTGCCATATTCAGCTTCTCCTGATTCGGATTCTGGTTCGGGTTCGGCCTCTGGTGGTTAGACGTTGATCTCGTGCGAGGGTACGGAGAGCGTGGTGCGGCCCGCTAACTGTTCCTTCACGGCTTCGACGATGTGGTGCGGCAGGAAGGGCTCGCCGTCGTATTTGCGGATGTGTCCGTCGGCGACGAAGCTGGTCTCGCTGCGCAGGTAGCGGGCGAACTGGCCGCTGAAGTTGTTTTCGACGATGATGGTGCGCTTGGCCTCTTTGAGCAAGCTCAGGATGGCGTCGCCATGCAGCGGGACGAGCCAGCGGATTGGCAGATGATTGACCGAGATGCCGGCCTCGCGCAGCAGCTCGCAGGCTTCGTCGATGACGCCGTAGGTGGAGCCCCAGCCGATGAGTGTGACGTCAGCGTTGGCCGGGCCGAGCAGCGTGGGCGGCGGGACGGCACGGGCGATGCCGTCCATCTTGCGCATCCGCTTTTCCATCATGGCGCGGCGCTTGACGGTGTTGGTGTACTCGTCGCTGATGAGGACGCCGTCTTCGTCGTGCTCGTCGCTTGAGACGACGTGGGTGTGACCGGGGACGCCGGGGATGACGCGCGGAGAGACGCCGCTCTCGGTGATTCTGTAACGCTTGTAGGGTTCGTGGTCGGCGGTGCCGTTCGAGGTGATTAGCTCGCCGCGATCGACATGCGGATAGAAGTCGAGTTCCTTCGGATCGACGCTGAGGCGGCCTTCGGAGAGCAGCAGGTCGCAGAGCACGATACCAGGGCACTGGAATTGGTCGGTGACGTTGAATATCTCGGGCATCAGCTTGAAGCAGTCGGCGATGTCGAGGGGGGCGGCGATGACGCGCGGGTAGTCGCCGAAGGCCGCGCCGAGCATCTGCCAGAGGTCGCCCTGCTCGGTTTTGGTGGGGACGCCGGTGGATGGGCCTGCGCGCTGGCAGTCGATGACGACGACGGGGATCTCCGCCTGTGCGGAGAGGCCGAGGCCCTCGCTCATCAGCGCGAAGCCTCCGCCCGAGGTGGCGCACATGGCGCGGACTCCTGCATGCGCCGCGCCGATTGCCATATTGATGACGCCGATCTCGTCCTCGACCTGGCGCACCATGATGTTGGCCTTGCGCGCATGCTCGGCCATCCAGTGCAGGACGCCTGTGGAGGGGCTCATGGGATAGGCGCAGTAGAATTTGACGCCTGCGGCCGCTCCTCCCATCGCCATTGCCGCGTTACCGCTGAGGACCGCGTAGCGGGTGTTGGTCATCGGCAGCGGCCACGCGAAGGGTTTGAAGTGCTGGCTGGCGTACTCGTAGCCCGCGCGGGCGATGCTGACGTTTTCGTCGATGACTTCCTGGCCCTTTTTTCGGAACTGCTCCTGGAGCACTTCTTCGAGCGAGGCGAAGCCGATGCCCATCATGCTGAGGGCCGCGCCGATGGCCAGCGTGTTCTGCGCGACCTTGTTGCGGCTGATGTCGGCGAGCGTCGAGACGGGGATGGGGCAGAGCTGAACGCCCTCGGCAGGAGTGCCCGGCTTGATGGACTCCGCGTTGTACAGACACGCGCCGCCTGCGGAGAGGAGATGGAGATGGCGGTCCATCGTGTCCTGATTGAGCGGGATGAGCAGGTCGAGCTTGCCGTCGGTGGCGGGGATTTTGTCGGGGCCGGTGCGGACAGTGAGGAAGGTGTGGCCGCCGCGAATGATGGACTGATAGGCGTTGTAGGCGTTCAGATGCAGCCCGCGACGGCTGAAAATCTTCGCAAAAATATCGCCTGGCGTGGCCACCCCCTGGCCTGCCGCGCCTCCGATACCGACACTAAAGGATTGCCTCATGGACGTCTCCCCAAACTGGCCCTTGGGTTTCAACGCCTCGGCACCAGCAAAATATCGAGCCACCGGATTTTACGGCGCGTGCGCGAGAGAGGCAAGTGGATGTTGCGCATGAAGACGATAGCGCAGGGAAATCAGCAGTTATGGCTTTTCCGTAAAACTGTAGTTCGGTGCGAGCCGAAGCGAAACGCAGATCCCCTTCGGGAATGACAACCAAAGGGGGAATGGAAAACGAATCTTGCTTCGGAGGATGAGGTCGCGAGGATCATGTCTTCGGGGAACCCTCCAGGGAGGGCCTGATTAAGTCTGCAAGAATTCCCTCAGCGGCTAAGCAGGCTGCGGAAAAAGTCTGTCTGGCAGCTTTTGCAGAAAGGCCCGGGGCTAAAGCCCCTTGAATGTGCTGGGATTTTCGCAGGGCTGAAGCCCTGCGCTCCCACCCAAAAGCACAAAGCGTGCATATTTCCGCAGCCTGTAAAGCCGCGTTGAATCGGAGAGGTTTACGGCGCGACTGAAGTCGCGCCCCTTCAAAACGAAGACTTATTCAGAGTCTCCCTAGTGTGGTGTCTCGAAAGTTCTTAGCATAAATTGGAATCGCAAACCGCAGGTCCTTCGACTCCGTTTGGCGTAAAAACCGCCAAACTCCGCTCAGGATGACAGCTTGAATGATTTTGTGAACTTCAGGGACAGCACACTAGCGTGACAAGGCAACCGTAAGATGCATCATTGCCGGACTGCAATCTTCGGAGGGGCCTGGCAGCCGCAGGAGCGCCGGATGACCAGTTCGGTGGGCAGGACGATCCGCGAGCCGGCACCGTTCGCTCCATTTCCATTTGTTCCCGCGGAGCGTGCCTGGATGAGGTTCAGCAGCAGGCGGGTGCCGCTTCGTCCAATCTCCGCAGCGGGCTGGCGGACTGCGGTCAGCGGGACTGCGAGCAGTGCGGCAAGATCGAAGTCGTCGAAGCCGACGAGGGCAATCTGCTCAGGTACGTGGATGTTTTCCCGCTGCAAGAGATGGAGCAGGTGCGCGGTGGTCACGTTATTGAGGCTGAACAGCGCCGAAGGAGCATCAGCCGAGCGCAGGCGCTTGAGCACCATGCGCGGGACCGCAGCCTCGTCGCCGGCGAGCAGTATCTGCGGCTTCAGCCCCGCGTCCGCGATGGCTCTGCGATAGCCTTCGATGCGCTGTGCGATGGAGTTGAACTGGCTGTCGTAGCCGACACACACAATGTTGCGGTGGCCATGCAGGATGAGGTGATCGACTGCCTTCTGCGCGCCCTCGGCGTTTTCGACCATGACTTCGCCGGCGTGGAGTCCGGGGATGGTGCGGTCGAGCGTAACGACCGGCACGCCCTTGGCCTGCATTTCTTGAAGCTGCCGGGCGGAGTCGAGCCGCGAAGGAAAGATGAGCACGCCGATTGCGGCATTTCGTGACCGCAGCAGTGCCAGTGCCCTGTCTTCGGCGTCCACATCTGCCTCGCAGGTCAGTAGCAGAGTCGCATAGCCGTGCTTGAGCGCCATCTGCTGAGCGGCGTGGGCGCAGGCGGAGAAGAACGGGTCGGCCAAGTTGGGGACGATGAGCCCAATCGTCCGCGGCGCCTGTCCGCGGAGAATGCGCGCCGCCTCGTTGGGGTGGTATCCGAGCTTCTGGATGGCGCTGCGCACGCGCTTTTCGGCCTCGGCGCTGACGTACTTTCCGCCGTTCAGCACACGCGACACGGTCATGCTGCCGACGCCGGATTCGCGGGCGACATCGGCGATAGTGGGGTCCTTTTTCTTCTTTTGCGGCATGGGTCGTCTTCTGAGGATGCGGATGAAACGATGGAGGCCGGACCGATGGGCGCGGACGGCCCCATGATAGCGATACCAACATACTTTTGACAAAGCGGGCACGACGGCGCACGTTGCCGGCCACCTGTCTTCTTTGCTAAAACGATTGAAATTACAGGGGTTTATTATTTTTCAAAAATAGTTGGTGACAGCCAGGATTCCGCAGACCGCAAAACTCGAGTTCCGAATTTCTCAAATAACGCCGACTTTATAAGGCATTTTCCTTGCATCAGAGCAGCACGTAAAGTTTGCAACCGCATTCATTCCTGGCAAGTGACAGCATTTTATGTTCACGTTACCGGGACGCAGCCGGTGAAAGCACGTACTTCAACCCGTCCTGCTAAGGCACTCATCGCTCCCTTCAGAGTCTGGGTGAGCACTCTCTTTGCAGCGAAAATGGGGAGCCGAAGCCGGGTCCAGAGAGAAGAGGCTATCGCCCTTCTCAGACAAAACCTTTCTGACAGCGTGCCGAGCGAAGCCGCTTTCAAACTCAAGCGCGTTTGCGTATGTCTCTCAGCTTCTCCGCCAACTCCTGAACGATTTCAGGGTGCGCAGCCGCGAGGTTGTTCTTCTCTCCGATGTCTTTCGATAGATCGTAGAGCTGATATTCCGTTCCCTGCGTGTCCACTTTGGACCCATGCCCTTGACCTACCGGCTGATTGGCGTCGATCAGCTTCCACTGCCCCTTGCGAATTGCAAGGACCGTCGATTCTTCCACGATGTACTCGCGGCCGGTCTTCGCCTTTCCAAGCAGGGTCTGGAGCTGATCGGTGCTGTCGGGGACCGCGCGCTCGGAGGCAGGAACGCTCGCCAATGCACCGAACGAGGCCAGAAGATCGACCTGCCCCACTAACGCATCGGACGTGCCGGGCTGGATGTGTCCGGGCCAGGATGTGATGAAGGGCATGCGTGTGCCGCCTTCAAAGATCTGATACTTTCCGCCACGCAGAGGGCCGGCTGGCTTGTGCCCGTTCAGGTGCTCCACCGAACCGTCTGCGTATCCGTCATCGACGATCGGTCCGTTGTCGCTGGTGAAGACAATCAGCGTATCTTCCGTAAGGTTGAGCTTGTTCAGTGTCTCCACTACCTGACCGACGGCCCAGTCAAGCTGTTCAATCGCATCACAGCGAATTCCGCAGGCGCTGGTGTTGACGAACTGGTTGTTCGGATCGCGGGGGACATGGATGTCGCTGGTGGCGAAGTAGAGAAAGAAGGGTTGGTTCTTGTGTTCTTCAATAAATGACGTTGCCTTGCGCGCCAACGTCTTTTCCATCATCTCGTCGACCCAGCGCGCGGCGTGGCCGCCGGACATGAAGCCGATCCGGCTGATGCCATCGACGATTGTTCCATCGTGACCTTCGCTGAGGCCCATCTTGAGCAGTTCCGGGTGGTCGTGCCCGGTCGGATCCGTGCCAATCTTCTCCCGGTAACTCACGACGATGGGGTCCTTCGGGTCGAGCCCGACGACGCGATGGTTTTCCACGTAGACGCATGGCACGCGATCCGGCGTGGCCGGAATGATGAAGGATTCATCAAACCCGACCTCGTTGGGGCCGGGGCGAATGTCGCCGTTCCAGTCGATGTTGCCGTTACCGAGCCCCATGTGCCACTTGCCGACGCATCCTGTCGCATAGCCTGCCCGCTTCAGCGTAGACGCCAGCGTCGGCTTCGCCGGATCGATCAGCAGAGGCGCATCTCCCGGCAGGATCTGCGCGCCCGGCTTGCGCCAAGCGTATTCGCCCGTCATCAGCGCGTAACGCGACGGCGTGCAGGTAGCGGCGTCTGAGTGCGCATCGGTGAACCGCAACCCGCCCTGCGCCAGCTTGTCGATGTTCGGCGTGTGGACCCCGCTCCCTCCGTAGCAGCCGAGGTCGCCGTAACCAACGTCATCGGAGAGGATCAATACGATGTTTGGCTTCTTCGCCCCCTCCGCCGTAGCCTCGCCAAAGAGCCACTTCGGAGACAGTGCCAGCGCAGATGCAGAGGCGGTGAGCGCCTTGAGCGCCTCGCGGCGGCTCCAGACAGGTTGCTTTCCATGCATAACGGGCTTTAATGAATCCAATGAATTTTCCTCGAAGACCTTGCCTGAAATCATACTGATGCGAGTTCACTCAAGCAATGGAAAATAGAAATAAAATAATACAATTCGACATGACCAGCAGCATCATAAATATCAAATACTTACACGGCATTAGACTGCAACCGGCTTAGCGAGAATATTTCTTTTATGAGCTTTTTAGCGGAATCACGTTGACTAACGATACAAAACGACTCTAATATGAGTTTCCATCTTTGTTTTATCTCACAGAGGGCACCCTCCATGTCATCCATCTCTCGGCGGACTTTTCTGGCAACCGGCACCGCAGCTCTGACCGGGGCCGCGCTTGGAGCAACACCGCCAACTCCGGCAGCCCAGCCCAACGTTCTCATGATCCTGACCGACGAGCAGAGCCTCTGGACGCTGAGTTCCTATGGTGGACGGCTTCCCGGAACTCCCAACATCGACTCCATCGGCCGTCAGGGCGCTATCTTTCGCAACTTCTTCGTTACCAGCGCCGTGTGCACTCCGTCGCGCGGATGCTACATGACCGGTCGATACCCCTACGCTCATGGGGCTTATCACAACGACCTACCGTTGCATCCTGATGAATTCACCCTCGGCAATATGTTCGAGCAGGCGGGCTATGAGACCGGCTACGCCGGCAAGTGGCATCTTGACGGCAAGAACAACCCCACCTGGCCCGATTGGATCCCGGCCGAACGGTCCTTCGGATTTCAGGACCACCAGTGGATGTTCAACCAGGGTCACTGGAAGCGCATCGTCGAGCGCCCCAAGGGCTGGCCGGGCAATGTATCCGAGGCCACCTTCTCCGCCGCCTTCGACGGCCCGCAGGTCGAAGACAAATCTGTTGGACGGCATGTGTACCTCTCAACACAGCCCGATGGACGCCCGGACGAGAGCTACTCTGTCACCGCTCCAGGGGAGTATTTTTCCGACTGGCTCGCCGACAAGGCCATCGAATTCATCCGCCGCCCCCGCTCATCGCCTTTCTTTTATGTCCTCGCCTTTCCCGACCCGCATCAGCCCTTCACGGTGCGCGAGCCTTATGCTTCCATGTTCCCGCGCGACGCCATGAAGCTGCCGCCGACCTTCCATCAGAAAGACCTTCCCATCTGGGCCGAGAAGATGCGCCAGGCCGACCTCAGGCGTGAAGGCGTCTCGAGCCCGGACGATCCGCGCCGCGAAACCATCTTCCGTGAGCGCAAGGCGCAGTACCTGGGCGAGGTCAAGTGCATCGACGACCAGGTGGGCCGCATCCTCCAGACCCTGCGTGAGACCAACCTGCTCGACAACACCCTCGTCATCTTCGCGTCCGACCACGGAGAATACATGGGCGAGCATGGAATCTACTTCAAGAACGCGCTCTATGAGCCGGCGCATCACGTCGGCGTCCTGATGCGCTGGCCTGCTGGAATCCGCCCCGGCACCGAGATCAACCACTGCGTGGCCAACGTTGATCTTCTCCCTACGCTCGCCAGCCTGCTTTCGCTCAAGACCAGCGGCCGCGAGCAGGGACGCGATGCCTCCCGCCTTCTGAGGGGCGACGATGCCGGCTGGAAGGACCAGGCCTTCATCCACAAAGACTACTTCACACAAAGCGGAGTCTTTACCAGGGAGTGGGAACTCGGGCTCAACAAAGACGGCGGCTCCGTTCTCTTCGACCGCCGCAATGACCCGCTCCAGATCAATAACCTCTACAACGATCCGGCACACAAGCAGATCGTAGCGGAGCTTACCGCGCGCACCATCGAACACAACCGCAGCGTCCACTCTCCCGCAATGGCGTGGCTTGCCGCACTGGAGTCGTAACAGGCAGAAGGCGCGGGCTGTTCACCGTGGCTTCTAGCTGTGGAGGCTCAAGAGGTTGTTCCGATTGAGACCGATGCGAAACGCAGATTCCCTTCGGGAATGACAACAAAAAAGCGGGAACCGCCTTGGAGATGAGGTGAGCGGGACTATACCTTCAGGAAAATAGCTATAAAAGCAACGCTATCCATTTCCTGGAACTGCGAAGGAATCTCTCGTCGCGCTGCACCATTCTGTCAGCATCGCGCGATGCTCGCGCAGCACCTCGTTGAAGCGCGTCTCTCCGGCCAGGTTCACCATCTCACCCGGGTCTGCCTCCAGGTCCACCAGCGACTCTCTTCGGTTGCCTTCGTTGTAGACGCAGTATTTATAACGCTGCCCTCGCACCATGCGTCCCTCAGGGGCAGGAATGTGGCCATCAATCGCGGCCCCCTGAACCAGCCTGTTCGAAGCTACAACATAGCGTCGCGGATCAACCTCCTGATTCTTCAAGCTCAATCCAGGCAGCGAAGATGGCTTCGCAATCCCCGCATAATCGCACAGTGTCGGGAGCAGGTCGATTCCGGTATTCACCAGTCGTGCTGACCTTCGCGCTCCCGCTCCTTTGCGGCTCAGGATCAAGGGCACCCGCGATGCCTCTTCATAGAACACTGTCTTCTGGTTCCACCCGTGCGCTCCCTGGCAATCGCCGTGGTCCGCGAGAAAGACGATCAAGGTGTTCTCCTCTAACCCGGCCTCGCGTAGCGCACCGAGCACGATGCCGATTTGCGCGTCGACTTTCTCGATCATTCGGTAATACGCCCACAGGTACTCGCGCCACTGCTTCTCGCTGAAGTTGCCCACAGGAAACATAGGGTTCGCCTGGTACGACCGGCGCATCAGGGCAATGATGTCCGGTTCATTCTTTTGCGGCGCATGATTGGCCCGCAACGGAGGGCACTGATCCAGCGCCGGAGGACGACCCACGTCTCCCAGTGGAAGCTGCTCTCCCCGCGCCCACTCGCAGATATTGTGCGGATTGAGGAATGACGCAACCATCAGAAACGGAGCCTCGTGCTTGTCTCGCAGAAACTCCGCCGCGTCGATCGCCGCAGCTTTGTCGTCGTTGAAGGTTGTGGCCATTCGCGTAAATCCGTGGATGTTCGCCTGGTCCTCCAGGCAGGCAATGTGCCACTTGCCGAAGTAGGCTGTCTGGTAGCCGTTGTCATGGAAGATCTTCCCCATGATTGGAAACTTCCGCGGGTCCAGACGCGCGTTGGCAAGCCCCGTATTGTCCATCACTCCGGTCTCTGTCGGATACCGTCCGGTGAACATGGATGTGCGCGACGGGACACAGAGCGGGTTTGCGCAGTAGGCGCGCGTAAATGAGGTCCCGCTTGCTGCCAGGCTGTCGATGTTTGGTGTATGAAGATACCGGTTCCCGATAAAATAGCTGGCCGCGTCCGCCGATTGCTGATCGGTGAGGATGACCATCAGATTCGGACGCTTTGCTTGAACGCTGCTCGCCCGCAAAGGAAGCCCCACCGTGCAAACAGCAGCTCCGGCTCCGCGCAGAAATTCGCGTCGAGTCACCATGTCTCTTCTCCTCGGGGATCAGTTTCGCCTGTCCATGTAGCAGTTTACGTAAAGAATTCTTTAATATGCAATCGAATCTTTTTATTTCTTTTTTGCACGACTTGAGAGTTTCCCCGTCTGCAGCGTGGACAAATTGCCGCGCACGATCCTTTCCACATTCCCTGCCTGCTGTTTGACCTGCCGCTCGTAGCAAACTGACGCAACGAACCGGCCACGAGAGGCCGCTCACATGGCAAGAATGTTTCTGTATATTTGTTTTATAATCTTTTTGTTACTAGCACATTTTTTCCCCTAAGCCGTAGTTCGGTGCGACCCGAAGCGAAACGCAGATTCCCTTCGGGAATGACAACAAATCCCGCTTCGGAAGACGAGGTCGCGAGGACTATATCTTCAGGGAAGATGCTCTAAGGAGGGTCTGATTAAGTACTCCAGTGAAGAGACATCGAGTGAAGTTGGAGGGAATCCCGATGAGTGTTCTTGAACGGCTTGGATCGTCCTTTCTTCGTGGAACTCCCGAGGGAATTTATTCGGTCTGCTCGGCGCATCCGCTTGTACTTGAGGCAGCAGTGCGGCAGGCCGTTCGGGATAACACGCCACTGCTGGTGGAGGCGACCTCCAATCAGGTCAACCAGCTCGGGGGCTATACCGGTATGCGGCCCAGGGACTTCCGCGAGTTCGCGCTCCGCATCGCCATCGCGCATGGTCTGGCAGAAGAGAACCTGATCCTCGGTGGAGACCATCTCGGTCCGAATCCGTGGCAGAATCTTCCGGCGGAAGAGGCCATGCGACTGGCCGAAATGATGGTCGCCGAGTACTCTGCTGCGGGCTTTTCCAAGATTCACCTGGACGCCAGCATGGCGTGTCACGGTGAGCAGGCCCCGCTACCTGACAACATCGTGGCACAACGCGCCGCGCGTCTATGCCGCGCTGCTGAGCGGGCCAGCGGAGGGGATCGCCGCTATTACGTCATCGGCACCGAGGTCCCCATTCCGGGAGGCGCGACCGAATCGCTTGCCGAACTTCAGGTGACGACGCGCGAACACGCGGAGCGCACACTTCAGATTCATCGCGAAACCTTTGCCGCGGCAGGCCTCAACGACGTATGGCCGCGCGTCATCGCGCTGGTCGTACAGCCCGGCGTTGAATTCAATCACGACTCGGTCGTCGATTATGTCTCCGATAAAACCGCCGACGTGCGGCGATTGCTGTGCGATGCAGGCGGTCTCGTCTTCGAGGCCCATTCCACCGACTATCAGCGCCCCGGGGCTTATCAGGAACTGGTGCGCGACGGCTTCGCCATCCTCAAGGTCGGGCCAGCCCTCACCTTTGCTCTACGCGAGGCGCTCTTCGCGCTGGAGGGGATCGAAAAGGAACTGATTCCGCATGACTGCTGCTCGCATCTTGCTGAAGTGGTCGAGCGTCAGATGTTGCTGCATCCACAGCACTGGAGCAAGCACTACCACGGCACGGCTGAGGAGCAACGCCTGCTGCGTCGTTACAGCTACAGCGACCGCATCCGCTACTACTGGACGGATTCTGAAATCAAAGCCGCAGTCGAGTGCCTATTACAGAACCTGCAATCGGTCACGATACCCGAGACGCTTCTCTCCGCCGCTCTGCCGCAGCAATATCGCGCAGTCCGCTCGGGCGCTTTGCAACCAGAACCGTATGAGTTGCTCATCCACAGAATTCAGCAGGCCATTGCGCCCTACGCGGCTGCCTGCCTTTCCCACTAGTCATTTCGCCACATTCACCCAAAGGAGCATGTATGGACACTTCGCGCCGGAGATGGATCAAGGGCCTCGCGTACACAGCATTCGCGGCAAGCCTGCACGGCCGCTTCGCCCTGGCACAGAAACTAACCGCAGGCGAAAGTCTTCCGGCGGTGGGAGACTCACCGGACGACGGAGGCCCGCTCGCCAACGATCTTTCGGCGCAGCTCACTCCCGGCGCGATTGCCAAAGCCATGCAGAAGGTCGGCACCTGGGAGTTGAACCGCACACGCAACGCCTTCAACAATGATTGGACATTTGCCGCGCTCTATACCGGCTTCATGGCCGCAGGTGAAACGCTGCACGATCCGAAGTACGAGCAGGCCATGCTCGATATGGGGAAGCAGCTTCGCTGGCAGCTCGGTCCCGACGAGACGCACGCGGACCATCAGGCCGTCGGCCAGACCTACCTTGAGCTTTATCTGAAACATCACGACGAAGCGATGCTGCTGCCCACACGCACTCGCTTCGATCGCACGATGCACCTGCCCGATAATCCCGATAAGCCGCTCTGGTGGTGGTGCGACGCGCTCTTTATGGCGCCTCCTGTGTACGCGCGGCTCTATGCCGCAACGGGCAACATTGCATACCTCGACTATATGGACCGCGAGTGGTGGATCACCTCGAACCTGCTCTATGACCCGAAGGAGAGCCTTTACTACCGCGATAGCAGATACTTCGACAAGCGGGAGAGCAATGGCCGGAAGATATTCTGGTCGCGCGGCAACGGATGGGTGCTCGCCGGGCTTGCGCGCGTGCTTCAATACATGCCCGCGAGCTATCCGACGCGGCAGAAGTATATTACGCAGTTTCGTCAGATGGCCGACAAGCTGCGACAGGTCCAGGGAAAGGATGGGCTGTGGAGACCGGGACTGCTCGACCCTGCGGCCTATCCACTGCCCGAGATCTCAGGCTCAGGATTCATCACCTATGGAATGGCCTGGGGAATCAACCAGGGCCTTCTCGACAGCACTGCCTTTCGCGCCGTCGTCGCAAAGGCATGGGAAGGCATGGTGTCGCACATTTATCAGGATGGCCGCCTCGGTTGCATCCAGCCTGTTGCCGCGGCACCCGGCCAGTTCAAGCCGACCTCCAGCTATGTCTATGGAGTGGGCGCGTTTCTCCTCGCAGGGTCCGAGCTTGCCAGAGAGAAGCGTTCGCAGAACAAATAGGCTGCGGCGAGTGCCTCAAAGCTGTTCGTAACGCACCTTGGTTTTGTCGAAGACTGGCCCTGTCAGGCTGCTCTCCCACGGCAGCTTCTGCTTCGTTGTGGTTCTCCACGCGGCAATCGGCGGAGCGCCTGCCTTTTGAAAGAACTGCTGCAGGTCCCTCTTCATCGCGTTGCTTGAAGCAGCATACGACGGCTCATGCAGTATGTTGTTCGTCTCGCCCGGGTCCTTCGCCAGGTCGTACAGCTCCGAGGGCCACTCGTCCGTTCTCTCGACATACTTCATCGTCGCGGTTCTCACAGCGCGCGTGTTGGCGTATTCAAAATAAAGCCGGTCGCGCCGCTCCGGCAACCCACCGTGCAGCAGCGCGGCATAGCTTCTGCCAATGCGGCGTGGGTCGTGCTCGATGCTCGCGCCAAGGTACTCCAAAATTGTGGGAAAGAAGTCATACGAAGAGATCATCTGGTCGACCGTCTGCTCCGGTGCGATGCGGCCCGGATGGTTCCAGATCATCGGCACGCGCAGCGACTCGTCATACATGTTCAGCGGGATTGTGCCGTTGCCCTTGCCCCACACTCCGTGATGGCCTGCGTTCCAGCCATGATCTGCCGTATAAATGACCAGCGTGTCTTCGCGCAGATTCAGATCTTTGAGCCTCTCCAGAATGCGGCCGATGTTTGCATCGATCGCAGTCACCAGCGCCGAGTAGGCTTCCTTCGGCTGACGCTTCCCAAACATCGGCAGCAGCTCCGGGTTCTCCGCTGCGCATGGCTGAGTGCTGGGGAAACAGGAGAACTTCGACTCGCCATAAGGGCGCTGGTAGACCTCAGGTTGATAGTTGTACGGAGTGTGCGGTGCAAAGAAGTTGACTGCCAGGAAGAACGGGCTGTCGCTGCTCTTCTGCTTCTGCAGAAACTCGAGCGCGAAGTCGCCAATGGCATCTTCGCGGAATCCCTTTACCGGGGTCTCTATTCCGTTGCGAACAAAGACGGGATCGCGATAACTTCCTCCTCCGCTGGGATAGGCGCTCCAGTCGGTAAATCCGGCCTGCGCCGATTCATCCTTTCCCATGTGCCACTTGCCGCACATGCCCAGTGTGTAGCCGCTCCGCGCCAATACCTCGGTATAGGTGAGATGTCCTTCCAGCCAATTTCTCGAAGACGGCCCTCGACTGTCTTCCGGGAGAAGATAATCCTGCACGCCATGCTGCGAGGGAAGCAGGCCGGTCAGATACGTCATCCGGCTGGGCGAGCAGACCGGGGTGCAGACCAGTGAACGTGTGAAGCGCGCCCCACCGCGGGCAAGAGCATCCATGTTCGGCGTGCGAATATCCGGGCATCCATACGCTCCTGTGGCCCAGGCCCCATGATCGTCCGCCATGATCATGACGACGTTGGGCCGCTTCGCGCCGTGCTTCGCATTTTTCAGAGGGTGAGGCGCTAGCGCATAGGCTCCGGCGTAACTAAGAAAGTCCCGGCGTGTCACACTCATCTGAACGACCTCTCTTCCGCTCTTGTCTGCCTCATCCGCTACCTGCCGTAGATTGCACGCAGTTCCATAGGATCAGCCGCGCTCGTTCCGAAGTCTTTAAGCACCGTGGCCCCATCCCCCACAGGACAGCGTTGTTGAAGGATGTAGAAGTAATCTACGTTGTGCATGCCATCCAGCTTCCCTTTGTTCGAAGCATAGTAGGGAAACGTCTCCGGATGCAGCGTCCACGAGGCTGCCCTGCTGTAAGCCTTGCACAGCAGCGCGCCCTCCGGGATGGAGTACACATCCTTGCCTGCATTGCGGAATATCTCCGCGGCAATCGTCGTCGGGTAGAGCGTGTAGTGCGTGTATGCGATTCCCTTGATGCCCTTGGTCTCTCCTCCGCACCAGTTCGACGTATCGCTGCGACAGACCTCCAGCGGCAGTGAGCCATCCTGAGCCACCTGCGAGCGCATCAGTTCCTGCCATCGTTGCCGTGCCTGATCGAGCAGCGCGGGATCATTCAGATACCCTCCCGCCGTAGCCAGCAGCAGGACACCCCAGTTGCCGTGATTGTTCGGCTTGTCCGCATTGTTTGCCGGAATAACAATCTTTCTCACGAAGGCGGAAAAATCATCTGACCGCCAGCCCGCGTCATGCTGAAGCAGAGAAGCTCCCATCAGCGCATAGGGGAAATAGAAGTTGAAGCCATCTGCTCCCTGTAACGTGCCGATGCGTGTCGTCGTATGTGCCCACCCATTCAGAATTTGCTCAGCTTTCGCGCTATATCTCGCATCCTTCGAGATCTCAAAGCACAGGGCCAAACGGTAGACCGCCAGGCTTTCGCGGCGCAACGTTGGCACAGGAGCATCCGCTTTTGCAACCACAGGCCCACTGGCCCCATAGTGCGGCGGAGGAGAGAAGTCAGCGACGGGATGGCTTTCCAGCTTGAGCCCGGCTTCGCAGGCAGAGTGCAACCCGCCCCAGCGCGCATCGGCGCGCAACGAATCGATCTGCTCGACCGAGGGGAACAGCGAACGCGGCATCTCGGCAGCACGCGCTGAGATCGCCAGCAAAAGCACAACCGGGAAACAGTATTTACTCTTCAACATTCAGGCCCCCAATAGTAAGGCGCAGCGGAGAAGATGCGCTTCCCTGCTGCGCCGTTGTACGTTGCACCTTGCCTAGAACGACAACTTCAGCGAGAGCTGGACTCGACGTTCTGTGCTCACCGTGCTTCCAATCCGGCCGAAGGCCTTATTGCTGACGGAGACGGTTGGGGGCGCAAGGCTGACCGTGTTCAGGAGATTGAATGCATCGGCACGGAACTGAAGGTTGCTCTCATGCCACAACGAGAACACCTTCGATGCCGACATATCCACGTTTTTGTAGTTCGGGGCCCGCACTGTGCTTACTCCCGCCGTGCCGAAGCCTGTCGTTAGCTGTTCTCCGTAAGCGCACACGCCATTGTCGTTGCTCAGCCATACCGTACTGCCTCCGACCTTCGTCGAGACCGCAGACGGATTCGTCTTCGCATTGTTCAGGCATGGGACCGCGGAAGGATCCGTCCCAAACCAGTTGTTCGCGGACTGATGCACGATCTTCAGCTTGCGGTATACGTTCGGACGATTCGCCCTCTGGTTCGCGTTATAGTACTGCGTCGAGGTCAGCGTCATTGGGAATCCAGTATGTGCCTGCGCAATCAGGCCCAGCTTCCAGCCTCCCAATGCACTGTTTACAACCGGGTTCCAGTTTTTGCCCAGCAACATGCCACGTCCAACCGGAAGGTGATAATAGCCTCCGAACGAGAACAGGTGCGTCGTATCGATGAAGTTCAAGCCATACTCCGCCTTCGGGTTATAGGAGTCCTGGTAGTAGTTGTTCGGTCCCGAAGTCCCGCCTGCCCCGTAGTAGCCCTTGTTGTTCGAGAAGCTCCGGCTGAACGTATAGCTCGTCAGGAACTCCAGTCCGCCGCTCAACTGCCGCCGGAACGTCGTTTGCAGCGCGTTGTAGTTCATCACCGCTTCCGACTCCGTGTAGCTCAACTGTGTCACCAGAGGCAGCGGTACGATGAGAGGCCGCTTGCAAGGCGTCGGCAGGTCCGGAAGCGGATTCAGAGAGCACGTCGCTTGATTGCCTTCGCGCGGATCGACAAGGTGATTGCCCTGCTGGCCCGCATAGGCAACCATCAGTGACATTGTGTTGCTCAACTCATACTGCGTCATGAGGTCGTACTGCTGAATCATTGAGGGCTTCAGGTTCGGGTCCCATCCGCGAACGTTGCCCGCATACACGTTCACATTCGAGGGCTGAGGGAAGCCGTCCGTCATGCGAAACGCGGCACCTCCGTTCGAATTGCCCGCCGCGTTCGTAAAGAACGGAGGGTTCAGCGTCAGGCGCAGATTCGCTCCCATGCCCTCCATAAAGCTGGTGATCGCATAGCCGCCATTCACGACAACACGGCTGCGGAACATGCGCGGAGCATACGAGAAGCCCATGCGCGGCATCACGCCTCCATAGAAGGGTTTGTATAATGCACGGCTTGCTCCGTTCTGGCCCGCATACGTAATCGCGCCCGTGTGGATGTCTACATTTGCCTGCTTGTTGTTGACTTCATACATGGGCTGGTCATACTCCCAGCGGACCCCGAAGTTGAGCGTAAGCTCTGGGCTGAGCTTGAAGTCGTCCTGGAAGAACACGGCCGGCCTCCATTGCCGCTGGCCCCACCGCCCGGAGCTGCTCCCCTGTCCATACGATGTCATGTCATCCTGCAGGAAGTCGCCCCAGGCGCTGCCGGTAAAGTTCTTCCCCACGCCTCCCGTATTGAAGTGACCCAGTGCGCCATCCTGACCCGAGAAGTAGCGGTTCTCCTGGTAGCGAATCGCCTGTACACCAAACTTCAGCGTGTGCCGGCGCACCTGCCAGTTCAGCACATCGCCATAGGTGAAGGCATTGATTGAGCTCTCGCTTGCTTTGCCTCCCAGCGCGGGGCCAATATCGCTGAGGCCTACATTGTTGCCGCCGAAGCTGATCTGGCTGATCCCCGGAAACACCTGCGGTCCGGGAATGCCGAGCTTCGCATTTCCAGTCGTTCCGAAGAAACCGCTCACATCCACCGGGTACGTGATAATCCTCGTTCGTCCATACCCTGCCCGAGCCTCATTCACGATGCTTGCCGAGACGATGTGTGTCCAGTTGACGATAAAGCCCGTGTAGGGATTATTGCTGTTGGAGGGAATGTCCGTCGGCAGGATCGTCTTTGTCGTGCCTTCCTGATCGCGCCCGATCGTAACGCGGCCGGATACCAGATCGTTTTGCCGCATCTGCCAATCCAGCTTTACGTCCCCCTGGTTGTTGCGGATGAACGAACCCTGCGTGCCCAGGTAGTTCTGCGACACAGAAGCATCGACGGACTGATTGGGAAGAGGATAAATCTCCGGATGGGCGAGAAAGTACTGCGCCACCGGGTTCGTAATTGCAAACGTCGTTCCGGTCACCGGATCGTAGCCCGTGCGCATCTGCGCGGTTGCCACGCCACGGAAGGCGGAACTCATGATGTGCTGGCGTGCCCCCTGAAAGTCGCCGAAGAAGAAGAGCTTGTTACGCAGAATCGGCCCGCCCACGGTGGCGCCGAAGATGCTCCGGTTCAACGGGAGCACGGGCAGCGGCTGGCCGCTGGTGACATGCTTGTTCACCCACGAGTTGGCGTCAAGATTTTTATTTTCCAGATAGATGTACGCGCTGCCGTGCAGTTCGTTTGTGCCGCTCTTGGTGATCATCACAAACTGGCCGCCGTTTGCGTTGCCATACTCCGCAGTCCCGTTTCCGCTGATGATCTTGACCTCGCTGATCGCCTCGCGGTTCGGCGTATAGCTGATCGAGTTGTCGATCGCTTCGTTCAGGTCCTGGCCGTCCAGCGTAAAGTTGTTCGTCTGCTGGCGGTTCCCATTCACCATAAAGCTGTTGTCGAAACTGCCGTTTGCCGTCGCACGGCCAACATTATCCAGTGCGCTGGGGTTCGGCTGCACCGCGCCCGGCATCAAGAGTCCAAGCGCCGCCGGGTTGTTTGCGGGAAGCGGCATCTCCGTGGTCATTGCCGAGGTAATCGTCGTGCCTAGCGTGGCGTCCTGCGTATTCAGGATCGGCGCCGCGCCCGTGACCGCTACCGTCTCACCCACCTCACCCACGACCAGAGCAGCATCCAGCCGCGCTGTCTGACCTGCCTCAAGCGTGAACGGACCAATCTGCGATGACTTGAATCCCGGGGCCGAGATGGTCAGCCGGTATGTTCCCAGCGGGAGGAATGGGGCCGTGTAGACCCCCGAAGCGTTCGTATTCGCGGTTGAGACCGTTCCGGTCTGACTATTAACAAGCGTTATCGTAGCGACACTGATCACCGCGCCGGTTGAATCCGTCACCGTTCCGGTCACTGAACCTGTAATCGTCTGCGCTATGACACTCGAGAAACTCATCATCAGAAGGACAACACTCCAGAAAAAACTCTTACCTGCTCGCATGTCGATTCCTCATTTCCGTTCCGTAGTCCAGAAAACCGGCCTGGCTCCCACAGTCAAAAACGTCCTCTCCCTTTGGCCAACTATTTCGTTAACTTTGCTTTTATCTCTCGTAAAACAGTATTGCGGGGACAATATGGCATAAAATGGCAATCAAGATAAATAAAGATAGCAAATCAATAGTACTGAGAATCATAAGACACATAAACAAATATGTAAACAATAAAATTGTGCTTTTGGGGAGGATTGCTTTGGATTGAATCGCGGTGGATGCGGAATTCGAATGCCGGGCCGAGCAAATTGGAGGTGAAGGCAGTGCGGGTGCTGATGCGCGATGCCAACGCATCAACAACTATGAACATCTGCGCGCTGGCACTGGCCAGACGTTGCGAACAGAGCAAGGCTGTGGATGTGTTGTAACCGGACACCACAGCAGATAGCGCGCTGTGGGACAGGATATGTTCCCATGCACAATCCGCTCTCGGATTTTTTCGATAAATTGTTGATTTATATGGTGGGCACAGCAGGATTCGAACCTACGACTTCCACCGTGGTCACGCATCGTGTCCGTTGCAAGTTCGGCAATCTCTTCGTCCCCAAGCACGGGGAGGGAGAGCCTCGATATCGGCCTTGATGGCGAGTTGGGTCTTTAATTAAAAAGATCCTCTCCTACGAAGGTATATACCTGCGTAGGAGAGGACGGCATTCAAAACACAACCTAACGGTCGAGAGTGCCCAGAGATACGTAAGAAATTTGCTACATTTTTCTTCCAAATCCGCCCCATCTTCGTAAGATTTCTGCTACGTTTTTCTTACGGACGGCATGCTGATTGCTCAACAAAAGGTTCAGGCGGCGATTCAGGACCGAATTTCAACGGCCCCACCCGACTACGTCTGGACTCCGACCGACTTCACAGACATTGGAACGCGATAAGCCATTGATACGGCTTCCATGCTCCTTCCATACCTGTTTGTCTCACTCCCACTGGTGCAAATTACCGGGCAGGCCAGAACCGTCCTGCCGGAACGTACGAAAAGTTCGACGCCGAGCTCCTGCTCTAACTACGTCAATGTCTTGCCGATCGCTGGCTGGATGACTTGGAGAAGCCGCGACGCCTCGCGAAATCCCTTCCGCTCGGTCACGGCGACGAAGTAACGTAAATGTCTCAGCTCCACTGAAAACCTCTGAGAATCATTCGACCATATCGTACCCATTATGCGAACCTTCCGACTTAGGCCATTTTCTCAAAGGCCGGTGGCCGTGTCCTTCTAATGCCGGAGAAGCGGTTCTCATCAGCAACAATTCTCGATTGATGACAAATCGCCGAGTATCGCATCGAGCCATTCGCCCGGGTGGTCTTGGCTCGATGAGCGCGTCACGCGGTCAGGCGGAGCCATTCCGGTCTCTGGCAACGACCCCACCTGGCTCGCGCTTAATCGCACTGATAAAAATGGCCTAAGCTGAATCACTAACATCCTTAACGAGGGATACCCTTATTGTGATTTTTCTCACTCTGGCCACGGTCTGAATAAGAGAATAAGGAGAGGTCAATTGCGTTCGCAATAGCCCGATGCCCTGCATCATTCGGATGAAGGTGGTCGCCGCTATCAAAAGCCGGGAGATACCAGGTGGGATGCGCAGGATCATGGGTTGCGGCATCCTGATCGATCACAGCATCGCACCCACTTTTGCTGCTGCGCAAAAAGGCGTTGACCTGCTCGCGAGCCTCTTCTCCGGATGCAGTCCAGTAGTTGGCCCCTTCATAGGGCGTGAGCGTAGAACAGAAAAAATGAATGCGCTTTTCGTGTGCTTGAGAGATGAGCCGTTTGATACCGGCAATCAGCTCCCCGGCAGTCGGCGCTGGCCTGGTTGACCCAAGATCGTTGATCGGAGCGTCGGAGAAAATCACCCAATGAGCATCTGGCAGAGATAGAACGTCCCTTCCAAACCGAGACAGCGCACTCGGCCCTGCGCCGTCTACCAACAACCGGTTCCCGCTGATCCCCTTGTTGATCACCGTGATATGCAAGCCCGCATCTGCCAGCCGCCTTGCAAGCACCGATGGCCAGCTACGGTTTGCGCCAGGAGTGCTTCCGGACCCTGCCGTGATGGAGGCTCCCAGCATGACCACCGATCCTGAAACGTCTTGCCGGTGAACAGCGGCTTCACCGGAAACTGCATCTAACCCCGACGTCTCCTGCGTCGAAACGCCGTGCCACAAAAACAGAAATAGAATCGCGGTGCTAAGACACCTCATACCAATCTCCAACCATCTCGCCGTCTCTAGGGATCGAACCCCGCCGCTCAGGACGAAGCCGCGTTCAGGCCGATTTGCACATCGTGCTTCGACGTATTCCGAATCTGCGCAGGTCCGGCAAAAAGATTGCCGGAGATTACCGCCCGGTTCACGTCCTCACCGAGCGAGATGTGCTGCTTCCGCTCCAGAAACTCACACCCCTGCACCAGCAGACTTCCGGAAGATGCCTGGATCGCGGCGTGTTCTCCCTCTTTGCTCCATTGCACGAAGGTGCAGTCGCTAAACCCCACAGTGCCGCTTCCCGCAACCTTGGCAATCTGCTGGCAAGGCCCCCAGAACGCGCTGTTACTAAGGCGAAGCACCCCGCGATTGCTGGCAAGCACCTCGACCATCGTGGGGTCTTCCCCGTGGAACGAGGTGAACTCGCCGTTCACAATCAGAAGCCCGAAGGCCGCACACTGCTCGACAAGAATCGCACGATTGCAATCGTCCGCACCGATGCCGACATAATTGCCATTGCATCCGCCCGTCTTGGTCTCCACGAACTTGTAGCCGACGTGGTATCCAAAGCAGAAGGTGTTGAGCACATACTCCCAGTCCGCGCGGCCGAAGACGAACCCTTCTCCATGCTCCGTCTGCCAGCGATAGGCTTTGCTGTGCGAGTTCCACCACGGATTGAAGTGGACATTCTCAATCCTGCCAATGTCGTAGATCGCATCGACCCAGATGCCGCGCCGCAGCGGCTGCCCCGTTACGTTGCGAATGTTATGGCGCTCGTTCTGGCTCGCGTCGATGCCGAGGTACGGATTGAGCAACTCAACCTCCTGCACGGCCGGGTTCTTCCCGCGCATCGCAATCGTCCATGGATACGCGGCTGGAACGCTGTCCGCATCCTGCTCCGGATAAAAGATCGTGAGGCCATTCACCGAGCTGTTGCTGTTCAGCGTGAGGAACGGCTTCCCATCCTCCCTCCCTCGCCCGTTCGTCACAAAGAGCGCCGTTCCATCCTCGCCCGGTTTTGCCTGCCCTTTGTCGCGGATGCCTGTGTGCGATGGCACGCACAGATAAGAACCGCGCAGCGAAACACCCTCCGGCACATCGAGCGTACCGCGAAACAGGTATCGCCCCGGCGGCGCATATACTGTGCCGCCTCCCGCCTGGTGCGCCGCATCGAGCGCCCGCTGGAACGCTGCCGTGTCGTCGGTGCTTCCGTCACCACGCGCGCCGAAGCTCACAACGTTCTTCGCCTCCACAATCGCGGCTGCACTGCTCCCACTCCCGGAGGCCTGCGCCACCGCAGGCATTCCCATCAGGCCCATCATCCCTCCGGCAGCGCCAAGCGAAAGCAAGCGACGGCGCGACGCGAGTTGCATTCCCTTATCGACCATCGCTAGTTCCCTCCCAATGCTGCACCGCTGGAATCTCCCGCCACAGGGGACATCGAAGGCGGTGCATCCGCTGGAACGCTGCCCCACGCCTTGTTCGGCTTGTCGCCCATCTCAAGTACAAGGCTGCCCCCGTTCGCAATCGCCGAATGGGGGAACCAAGCCTTGTCCAGGCTCTTCCCGTTCAACTGCGCGGACTGGATGTACTTGTTCCGCGCGGAGACATGGTTGGCTACAATCGTGAACTCCTTGCCGTTCGCCATGCGGATCGACGTCTTCGCAAAGATTGGGCTGCCGATCTCATACACCGGACTGCCTGGGCAAACAGGATAGAAGCCCATCGCGCTGAGCACGTACCACGACGAAGTCTCGCCGCCATCGTCGTCTCCGGGAATGCCGTGCGGTCCGTCGCCATACCAGACGTTCATCAACTCGCGCACGCGCCGCTGGGTCTTCCACGGCTGTCCGGAGAAATCGTAGAGATACGGAATATGAAAGCTCGGCTCGTTACCCTGCCCATAAAGCCCGACCAAGCCGGTCGAGTCGGGAAACTGATTGAGGTAGCTCCATTTCGAGGTTGTGTACTGTTCCACAAAAAGCTGGTCCAGCTTTGCGTTGAAGCGGTCCCGCCCGCCCATCAATTGAATCAGGCCGGCAACATCCTGCTGCACGTTGAACGTATACGTCCAGGCGTTCATCTCTGTGAAGTAGTCTCTTCCACCCTGCCCGCCGCCGAGCTTCGGATCGAAGTGCGCCACCCACTGTCCATCGGCACTCTTCGGAGCCATGAAGTCAATCTTGGGATTGAAGACATTGCGATAGTTGTGCGCCAGCTTCATGAAGTACACATAGTCGTCCTGCTTGCCGAGCGCCTTAGCAAGCTGCGCCGCGCACCAGTCGTCATAACTCGTCTCCAACGTCACCGAGACCGCCTGACGCCGCTCACCTGTCACCTGCGCAACCGTCTCCTCCTGTCCCGCTGCCAACGCCGGGAAGAAGCCCTTCTCGAAGTACACGTGGTCAAGACTGGTCAGTGGCCCGCGCTTCCAGGGAAGCATTGTCGCCTGCGTCTCATTCTTGCGGATGGCCTCGTACGCCTCTTCCACGTTGAAGTCGCGGTAGCCCTTCATGTACGCGTCGAGAATGTAGGCAGCCGCATGGTGCCCAATCATCACAGCCTGCTCACCCGCCACCGAAGGAAAAGATGGTAGCCAGCCGCTCTGCTCATACATCCGCACATAGGAGCGGATCATGTCCTCCTGCTTCGGGGCGTCAAGAAGCAACTGCAACGGATGCAATGAGCGGTAGGTGTCCCATATCCCATCATCCACGTAGAAGTCATGCCCATCGCTCTCATGGACTTTATGATCGTAACCGCTGAAGTACCGGCCATCTTCGGTGATGTCGGTCATGCGACCCAGCGACCGGTACAGCGCCGTGTAGAAGATCGTGCGCTGCCGCTCGCTACCGCCATCGACCGCGACCGCGCCAAGGCTCTTGTTCCACAGCTCCCGCGTCTGCGCCTTGACCTCGTCAAAGCTGTGCCCGCCGATCTCTCTGTCAAGATTCTTCCGCGCCTGCTCCGTGCTGATATACGAGAGTCCAATGCGGACGTCGACCTGCTCTCCCGCCGCTTCGTTTCCTACGAAGCCGATGTGATCGCCCGTCTGGGTCGAGCTCGCCGACAGCGCACCCTTCTGCCATGTCTGATAGCGGTGAAAGGGCTTTGAAAACTCCGCGTAAAAGTACTCTCTCGTTTCGCCGTCGTTCTCCGCGAGGGTGGCGACAGTCCCACCCACCCTCTCGCTGCCTTCGACCACCGAGTCGCCGACAACCTTCAGCTCGGATCCATCTTCCATGCTCAAAACCAGGTGAGCGGCAGCGCCGGCAGGCAACGTGAAACGGTAATATGCCGCCGTCTGCGTGGCCGTAAACTCAGCCTTGATGCCCCAGCTCTGCAAGTCCGCCGCGTAGTAGTACGGCGTCGTCGTCTCGAAATCATGGTCGAAGGTCGAAGCGTAGTCCTTCTGCTCCGTGCTCACCGCGCCAGTAGAGGCCATCAGCATGGCCGGTCCTGCCGGAAACCCGTAGATCTTGTCCGCCAGATACCGGTCGTTGATCCCCGGCGTCGTAACCGGCGCAAGACGCGCCATTCCATGCGGCGTCTGCACATAAGGCACGGTCGCGGTCAGCAGGTGGCCGATGCCGCCGATGTTCGGCGAAACATAGTCCACCGGCTCTTCTTGCTTCGCCGCCGCGCTCGCTGGAGCGCTGCCCGAGAGGCACAGCAGCAACGCTGCGCAGACCCACGATCCTATCGTCCTGATTTGTACTGGCATAGCTCTCCCATTCTTCTGTCTTTCCCGACTGCACACTTCAAGGCACACTATGGCTTCAATAAAAACCGCGTCGTCAAAGTGGCCTCCGACGACCCTCCGGCCCAGACTGTGTAGTAGCCCGGCTCAACCGCCCATTGCTTCTCCGCGTTCCACACTGCAAGCTGGCTCTGAGGCAGATGCATCGTCACCACCTTGCTTTCGTGCGGCTTCAGGCGAATCCGCGTAAAGCCCGCGAGCGAACGAACCGGAGTTTCAATGCTGCCGACCTCTTCACGTACATAAAGCTGCGGCACCTCCGTGCCCTCGCGCTCGCCGGTGTTCGTCACCCGGAACGACACGACGGCATCATCCTTCGTTCCCTCCGCAGGCGCCTGAACCGCAATATCTCCGTAGCTGAAGCTCGTGTAGCTCAAACCGAAGCCAAAGGGGAACAGCGGCTTGCCATCGTTATCGACATACTTATGAACGCGCGATGGATCGTAGTTATAGAAGTCAGGCAGTTGCCCCACGCTTTCCGGAAAGGTAATCGTCAACCTGCCCGACGGGTTGTTATCGCCAAACAGCGTCTCGGCAATAGCCTGGCCGCCAAACTCGCCCGGATACCAAGCCTCGATGATCGCCCCCACATGCTCCTTCGCCCAGCCGATCGTCAGCGGCCGCCCATTCTCCAGCACCAGCACAACCGGCTTGCCCGTCTTCACCACCGCTTCCAGCAGTTGCTCCTGATTGCCCGGAAGCCCAAGCTTCGAGCGGTCAAATCCTTCGCCCGAGATACCCTGCCACTCTCCCAAGCCAAGGATGACGATATCCGCACCCTTCGCCTTCGCCTCCGCCGCGTCTATATCCTTGCCTTCGTCGAAGACAACCGTCGACTTCGGAACGGCACTCCTCACTCCTTCGATAAGACTGATGTGCTTGCCGTTCGCCTCCTTCTCGTAGTCTCCATACCGTGCCACGTCGGCGTTCGGCCCAATCACCGCAATCCTGCCAATCGACTTCGACAGCGGCAGCAAATGGTTCTCGTTCTTCAGCAGCGTCATCGACTCGCGCGCGGACCTGAGCGAGACCGCGAGATGAGCCTGCGACCGATACACCTTTCCATCGAGCGACGGATCGACAAACGGATGATCGAAAAGTCCAAGTGAAAACTTCAGCCGAAGCACCGCGGCCACCGCGCGGTCTAAATCCGTCTCCGGCAGCGTTCCTTCCTTCAGGCAATTCAGCAGCGCATTCTGAAACACATCATGGTCGAAGTCGTAGAACTGCATATCGACACCCGACCGGATTGCGAGGCAGACAGCATCCTTGGGCGTGGCCGCAACATGGTGCACCTTGTACAGCCGCTGTATCGCCCCCAGGTCCGACAGCACCATCCCTTGAAAACCCCATTCCCCGCGCAGAATCGTCTTCAACAAAAACGGATCGGCAGTAATGGGCATGCCGTCGATCTCGTGATACGCGGCCATTGTTGCCATCGCGTGGCCCTCGCGGAACGACGGCTCAAACGACTTCAGCATCACGCTGCGCAACTCGCGCTCGCCGATGTGCACCGGCGACGTATTCGTTCCGCCTTCGGGCGAGCCATGCCCGGCAAAGTGTTTCGGCTCGGCCACCACCGTATGGTCCGAGTTCAGGCTCTCGCCCTGTGCGCCGCGCACGTAAGCCAGCCCCATCTGCCCGGTGAGGTAGGGGTCCTCGCCGAAGTCCTCTTCGACGCGGCCCCAGCGCGGCTCCCGCGCCAGGTCAAGGACCGGCGCCAGAATCATGCCCACGCCCGTCGCCCGCGCCTCCGAGGCAATCGCCGCGCCGGTCTGCTGCGCCAGGCCCTGATCGAACGTCGCCGCCAGGCCAATCGGCGCCGGAAAGACCGTCCCAGTGTCGAAGCCGTGCAGTGCCTCTTCGATGAACAGTGCGGGAATCCCCAACCGGTTGTGCGCGATCACCCATCGCTGAATCGCGTTCGACTGCTCCGGCGTGGGGTTGAGGTCGTGAATCGCGCCCACCCCAAACGTGCCCCACAACGCCTCCGCCTTCTCCGGCAGAAACACCGCGTCTTTGGCAGCATGGGTGTCGTCGGTATGCTTGCTCATCAGGGCCTGAGCCCCGGAGTACATATCGAGCTGCCTGACCTTCTCCGCGGGCGTCATGCGGCCCATCAGATCCTGAATGCGCGCCTCGATCGGCGCACCCGCTTGCTTGTACACAGGAACCGAATCCGACGCCGCCTGGCCATCGGTGCTGCGCACCAGCATCAGCGAAAGAGGCACAACGCAACCAACCACGAGCAACAGGAACTGGCGTTCAGCGAGTGCTCCACGCCTCCAAAAGGCATCTAGTTTCACAGTCAAAAGGCCCCGTAGCAATATTTGCAACCACTCTACAGGGTGAAAGTACGGTTCCCGCAACGTTAGAACAGCTCCCTAACGCTCGGCATTCGGTTGAAAATAAATGGCTTATATTCTCTAACAGAAGAAAACAGTAGAGACGCTCTCGCCGCGTGGCCGTGACTAGGAAAGGGCATGGCAGGCAATCACGTCGGAGTGTGCCGGAGAGCCGGCCATCGTGCTCAGCCGCAACAACAACTGAAAATTCGGGATGGGAGCAGTGCTCGGCAGGCCACACCGGTCCATGACCACTGCGAGCGCAACCGAGTTCGTCATCAAATCGTTGACCGCCTCCGTTCCTTCGGCGTCCGCCCCGGCGACCAGCAGGATATGCCCAAGGTGGTCCGGATTGCGCAGATAGCTTGCCACCGCAAACGACTGCCCGGTCGCAAAACCCTTGGCCGTGGGAACGTATTTCGAGGATTCGCCTTTTTGCGGATGCAGATTCTCCACGATCTCCTGCCCAGAGGCTTGATCGAAGACGAAGCGGAAGTCGAGGTGATCACTATAGAAGAGCGCCCACGGATTGGACCGCGGACTCCCCAGCAGGATAAAGTTTCCATCCTTCAGCAGGTCGGAAAAACGCAGAGTGCGCGCCGACTGGATTTCCAGCGGGCCTGCCTTCGCCTGATCCATCCACTCCGCCACTTTCACCGCGATGCCGGTATCGACGGCTGCCGCCTTATCGCCCCGCAGAATCTCGGTCGAAAAGGTCATCAGTTGTGGCGAGACCTTCTCCGGATCTGGGACATAGCGCTGGTTCGCGTAATCGGACAATGTGACATTCTGACCCGTAAGCGTCTGAATCTCCACGATGTTCGGGTCGCTCGTGATCAGTTTTGTGCTCACCCGAAAGCCAAACAACTCTCCCCACAAAGAGTCTGCTCGCGCGTGTGCCGCGCGCGTCGTCAACCAGAAGGCAAGGATTCCGCATGCCGCAAGAAGCAGGCAACAGAGCAACACCGTCCGCCGTGTCCAGAAGCTTCGTGTCTGGGGCGCACTCGGCGTGTGCTCTTCATCCACAGCGACGGATGTGTGCTCGTCAATCTGCGCCGGTGGCAGAATGTGAACCGGGCCGTTCATCTCCGCCTGCGGCGCTGCCTCGGTCTCCGTAATAGCGTCCGTCTTCACCGGGGCGTCCCGCACAATCTCCGGCATATAAGACCCCAGAGGCAGGCGGATGCGGAACTCAGACGCAGTCCCATAGGTCCCATAGTGTTGCAGCAAACGTTTGCGAACGTCGCTTGCAGTCACACGCACGATCGCGTCCTCGCCCGTATCGTAGCTCGGCGACCGCCCGAAGAGTTCCACTCCGATCAGCCGTTCCTTCAACTCATCGCCATGACCGCCGATGGACTGATTGATCACATAACGAAGAAACTGGCCACTGCGATGGCTCCCCCGAAAGGCCTCTCCGTGCAGGACGTCTTCCACATGTTGCTGGAACGCTTTGAGGTCGCTCTCCGTCTCGAGTATCCTGGCAATCTCTGCCGAACGTTCAGCGGATTGTATGGGGGAGGACATAGATTGAGAATCCCAATGCTACCAAAGCAGCGCAGGCGCGGCAATTGTGCTGGAATCTGATGGGAAGCAGTCGCGTCAACATAGATAAACCGGGAATTGAAGGCGGTGCTCATCGCAATCAGAAGGCAGTTTTATAGGGAGGTGGAGACCCGCAAACACTCTTCCGGGTACCCCGCCCGGTAGAGTGTTTGCGAGACATTGCGCCATTCAGGCAGCGAACCGTCGATATAGCAGGTTGCTTGTGAACTGGTCGAGCAAACTGGTAAACTCGACCTCACGTTTTGAAATCCCTGGAGAACAGGATGGCATACGCGGATGCTTCAGCAGCCACGCCGTGTGACACACCTTCAGCAGACCAATGTCAACAGCAGGTCAGCCGGATAATTCATTCTGCTGCCTTTCGAAACGCCTCGACATTACAGCAACTGGTTCAATTTGTGGCCGATAGAGCGATTGCGGGCGCTCCAGAGGGGCTTAAGGAGTACACCATCGGCGTAGAGGCCTTTGGCCGAAAGCAGGATTTTGACCCAAAGACCGATCCTATCGTCCGGGTCCAAATTCATAGATTAAGGCAGAAACTGAGAGAGTACTACGATGCCGAGGGCAGCCACGATCCCATATTGATCGATATTCCCAAGGGACACTATCTCCCGAGATTTGAAAGCGTCACGGTTCCAGAGATCAACCACATTGCACCCAGCCTGGACACACCGGACTCTGTTTCAGCCCAATTATTTGGACACAAGGTTGAAAGTGGAGTCCCGGAGACGCCTCAGGATAGACGCCGTTTCACCCGGATTTTTTCCAATCGTGCAGCGATTGCGGTAGCGTCCTTGATTGTCTTTGCCGCAGGCTTTTGGATTGGGAACAAGCGGATGCGTGCTGGAGTCGAGCCTGCTTCCGCCAATCCGGAATATGCTCTTGGCAAGTCGCCCGACCCGGTAAAAGCGTTTTGGGCCACCTTCCTCGGCAACGATTCAGCGCCTATCGTCGCATACCCCGATGCCGTTTTTCTTCTGGACGATTCCAACGATCTATTCCGGTTCCGCCAGGGAGCGAGCGATAATCGGGGAGCTCTCGTCGATCCGCACCTGGCGCAACGGTTCGCTTCAAACCCTTCACTTGTTGCCAAAGCCGGTCAACTCTATTACGAGAATGGGTACACAGGCACTGGCGAACTCGAAGGCATCGCGATGTTAGCGGAACTCTTTGGACAGATGGGAGTAAGGCCAATCATCAAATCCAGCCGCGACGTCACCCCCGATGACCTCAAACAACACAATGTGATTTTGTTCGGGTCTCCCTTCCAGAATATTGCCGTCGCTCAACTCGTTACCGGAGGAGACTTCACATTCGAGAACCCCGATTCCCGGCGTGAAGAATGGCGAGCTCAAATTTTGAATGCTCACCCCCGGGCAAATGAGCATTCGAGCTATCATACGGAGCGCGACCCACTTACCCAGGTGTTGAAGGCGGATTACAGCCTTATATCCATACAGCCCAGCATTGTTCCAGGGCGATACATCGCAATCATGGGTGGTTTGGACACTACGGGAACCGAGGGTGCAGCCATTTTCGCAACTTCGAGGCCGGGAATAGAAGCCTTATCCAGGGCCTTAGCTGCCTCCGGCGAATCCAGCGCGAAGGGTGAACCTCCTGTGTTTCAAGCCCTGGTACGGGTCCGCCTTGAAAAAGGCTACCAGGTTTTGGGCGCTGATCTGATGGCGGTGCACAAGCTTAGCGCCCCGGACGCGAGCGGGACCGGAGCTGCAATCTCTCCGGCACCGACCCATTAGGGAACCTTTGATTGGGTTGTGCTCCAGCCACGCCGTAAGTCATTCATGTATATCGAGGCTTTAGTTTCGGAGGGAGCTGTCCGAGACCTTATCAGACATTCCCTGGCCAAAACTACCCCATCTCCGGAGCCAAACACCGGATGGGCATGAAGCCACGCGGCGATATTTCGACACTGGGCCGTTGGCAATTACGCCAGAATTTCGCGTAACACGCGGTGTAACGTGGGTGAAACATCCCTCGGAAACTGGTTGCAACACACATGTTTCAGAATTTCGTATCCCTGCCGTAACTAGACGGCGCCTTCTCTTCTCGCTACCGTTCTCAGCATTGGTGAAGGAACCATCTCAAGCAGGAGGTGCAACTCTCGTCTCGGAATACGCAGACGGAGAGGCCCTTTATGCAAGGTGCTTCTCCCACGATGACACAAGCCCTAAAAGGTCAGGCTGGAACGAAAGAAGTAAAAGCCGAAGGAGGCTATATGAAATCTGGACTTTCTACTATTATAAGGACCGTCAAACAGACGCGGCCAGGAACTCTATCAGTCAGACTATTGATGCTGGTTTGTTTACTGGCGACCTCACCCATGTTCTTTGGCCAGGGCGTAAGCGGACGCATACTCGGGTCAATCCAGGATAAGAGCGGCGCGGTCGTTCCCAATGCAAGCGTCACCATCACCAACCAGGACACCGGGATCATGCGGAAGATTACGACAGGTTCCGCCGGAGAGTACCGGATGGACAATTTGCCTCCGGGAAACTATCGAGTTGACGCTTCGTCTTCAGGATTCCAGACAACGGTCTCCAAAGGAAATGTGGTCACTGTCGACAATGCTACTCGGGTCGATCTCGTGCTCCAGGTGGGCGAGACGACTCAAGCAGTTGAAGTCCTGGCGGTCAATCCTTTGGTTGACACCACCAGTTCTTCGCTCGGCGAAGTGGTTAATGAAAAAGACATCGCCAGCCTGCCGCTCAACGGACGAATCTTCTCGCAGCTTGTCCAAACCGTTCCCGGATCCGTGGCGGCAGGCTTTGGAAGCGCCCCGGAGGCGGCAGCCGGTGCCGGAGCCGCGGGATCCATTACAGCCAGCGTAAACGGCATGCCCTGGGGAGGCACGACCTACACGCTGGACGGCGTAAACAACATGGAACTGTTGAACGCTTTTATGAATGTGACCCCTCCACTGGACGCGCTTCAGGAAGTGAAGGTATCGACGAACAACGCTGAGGCCACGGTAGGCACTTACGGCGGCGCCCAGGTGAATGCCTACATCAAGTCCGGCACCAATGCGTTTCACGGTTCGGCATACGAGTTCTACCGCAGCGATGCTTTGAACGCATTCCAGTGGAGAGCCGCCAGGAAGGCCCCTTATCGGGGGAATCAATTCGGGGCCTCTTTAGGCGGTCCAATCATCAGAGACAAGGCATTCTTCTTCATGGATTACCAGGGATTGCTGCTACAGCACGGCATCAGCTATATCCTTACCGTTCCAACCGATCTGATGAAGCAGGGAACCTTTCTGAAGAGTCAATTTGCCGGCCCGATCTATGATCCATCGACAAAGAACCCCTTCCCGACGGTCACAACTCCCCAGGGGGACGCCTGGCAGATTCCAACATCGCGCTTTGACCCGGTTTCGGCAAAGATGGTCTCGGGCGCTACGATATGGCCGACAGCAAGCAACCAGGCCAGCACGAGCAATAACTTCAACGCGAATACCACCGAGCCGGACAAAAATCACCAGTTTGATGTGAAAGCGGATTACCAGTTCGCAAACGGCGATCGGTTATTTGTGCGAGAGTCCTTCCAGAGACGCGATCTCTCCGCTCCTTCGCCGGGCACGCCGTTTATCCAGATCGGGGACGTCAATGCTAAGTCCCGAAACCACAATGCCGCGATCGGGTACAACCACACGTTCTCTCCCACGGCGATGAATGAACTGCGAATTGGATTCAACCGGTTCTACACACAAGACTATGGAAATGACTTAGGTACAAATGAGAATACCGCTCTGGGGATTCCCAATGGCAACGCTCCCGCATTTGGCGCCACGGGGATTGGGAACTTCCAGATCGGCAACATAGCCAATACCGGCTCGCAGGGCTGGACGAACTCGCATCGCATCAGCAACTC
>Ga0068854_100000283_pt1 | contig 33939 bp, 22 predicted proteins | sample KBSCornC42_FD_66590 | JGI IMG/M metagenome (GOLD analysis project Ga0068854, IMG submission 66590) | Corn rhizosphere microbial communities from Kellogg Biological Station, Michigan, USA - KBS Corn C4-2 | ecosystem: Host-associated > Plants > Roots > Rhizosphere > Soil ... | reverse complement strand
CCGCCGCCTTGGCGGAGTGGCAGATGCTTGCGGCCTGATCACGTCCAATTTTAAGCCGAGCTCTACCTAGTGGAGACGAGTTCGCATTGGACTGACAGCACCGGCCTGAGCCTTGAGAGCCAGCCGGCTCTGTCAGAGCAAATGCACCGGTGCCGGAGCCGGCCTGATCGAGTAGCGTGCGGGCTATGCCCCGCCCTTCCAAACCGCCCAGCCCGTTCCGCTACTTCAACTCCTCGCCGGAGGTGATCCGCTTGGTGGTGATGATGTACGTGCGGTTTCCGCTGTCGCTGCGCAACGTTGAGGACCTGCTGTTCGAGCGCGGGATCGACATCTGCCATGAGATGGTGCGGCACTGGTGGAACCGCTTCGGCCCGCTGTTCGCTGCCGACGTACGGCGCCAGCGGGTGAGCCGCATGCGGTGTTTTCGCCACTGGCGCTGGCACCTCGATGAGATGTACGTGAAGCTCAACGGTGAGATGGTCTACCTGTGGCGCGCGGTCGACCAGGAAGGCGAGATCCTCGAGAGCTACATCACCAGGACCCGCGACAAAGCCGCAGCTCTGGCTTTCATGAAGAAAGCGCTGAAGCGCCATGGCTCCCCTGAGACAATCACCACCGACGGCCTGCGCTCCTACCGTGCGGCGATGAACGAGCTCGGCAATGCGCACAAGCAGGAGGTCGGCCGCTGGGCCAACAACCGGGTCGAGAACAGCCACCTGACGTTCCGACGACGGGAGCGGGCGATGCTGCGGTTCAGGCGGATGAAGACGCTCCAGAAGTTCGCTTCAGTCCACGCCAAGGTCCACAACCACTTCGCACTGGAACGCCATCTCGTCGACAGGATCACCTACAAGGCTCGCCGCTCCGCCGCCCTGGCGGAGTGGCAGCTGCTTGCTGCCTGATCGTTGCTGATCATGACCCGAGCTCCGTCAATTGGAGACGAGTTCGCATTAGACTGACAGCACCCTACCCAGCGTTAGGGCGTCAGGCAATCCCGGGGCGGTTCAGCCGATGCCCCGAACACGCTCCGCGGAAGGGAGCGAATACGGCTTTGCTTTCCCGGGCTCGTATGCTTTCCTGCAATTCCGTCTTGCCTCGGGATGTGGTGCAGATGTCGATAACGGTCGTCGTAGTGGCACTTGTCGGGATTGCGCTGGCTCCGTTCCTGGGCTTGCTGCTGCTAGCCCGCTTCCTGCTTGGCGGAGATGAGGCCAACGACTCCCCGCCGCCCCAGCCGTCACCCTCACGGCTGCACTCAGGGCACCTGTGGAACCATCTGCGAAGATGGTTCAATGAACGACCTCGCCGGATCACCCAAGCGCGCAATTAATAGTCCAGCGTACGGAAGTAGGACAACGTCGTCCATCTCTGTTGCCTCCCCCCGGAAATCAATCCACTATGGACGTATACCGTTTCTGAGGTTGGGCCTGGCCAAGGGGCGCCTTCCCTGCCGCTCTTGTCTGGGGCGTTCATGAAGCTGCTGATCATTTTGCCGCGCGTGCCATTCCCGCTGGACAAGGGCGACAAGCTTCGGGCCTATCACCAAATCAAGCAGCTTTCCAAAGACCACGAAATCATTCTGTTCGCGCTCAGCGATTCAGGCGTGAGCGGTAGTTGTACAGAGCAATTGCGAGCGTTCTGCTCAAAGGTTGTACTGTACCACCTCGACCGCGGGAAAATTGCTGTAAATCTCCTTAGATCGTTTTTCGAAGGTATTCCGTTTCAGGTCGGCTATTTCTATCATCCCGGAGCGCAACGGCTGGTCGATGAATTGATCCGGGATCATCAACCAGACCATATCTACTGCCAGCTCATTCGCACGGCCCGGTATGCGGCGCGACATGTAAGCGTTCCCAATACGCTGGATTACATGGACGCCTTTTCGAAAGGGATCGAGCGCAGACTGCGCACCGACCCGTTCTACATGCGCCCGCTTCTGCAGATGGAGTACCGCCGGCTATTAGCTTTCGAACGGCGAGCCTTCGACATGTTCCAGAACAAGACGATCATTTCCGACCAGGACAGGGGCTTGATCCCCCATCCGGAGCGCAGCGCCATCACCGTCGTGCCGAATGGCATCGACACTGAGTGGTTCCGCCCGCAAGGCTGCGCCAAGACCTTCGACATCATTTTCCATGGCAATATGGGCTATCCGCCCAACGTGGAGAGCGTCGTATACCTTGTTCGGGATGTGATGCCGCTCGTATGGCGAACGCTGCCGGGCGCAAGACTGATCATCTCCGGCGCCAATCCGTGCAGCACGGTCCGGCGGCTTGCCTCCGAACGGGTGGAAGTCAGCGGCTGGGTTGACGACATTCGCGATAACTATGCACGTTCGCGCCTGATGGTCGCGCCGATGCAGATCAGCATCGGCCTGCAGAACAAGCTTCTGGAAGCCATGGCCATGGGCCTGCCCTGCGTCACATCTTCACTTGCCAACAATGCGCTTGGCGCTCGCCCGGACGAGCAGGTCCGGATCGCGGACTCGCCCCAGGAATATGCCGACCACATCGTCGAGCTGCTGACGGACGATGTGAAATCCCGGAGCCTGGGCTCCAAGGGCAGGGCCTATGTTCTGGAGAATTTCAGCTGGCCCATGACGACAGCGCTGCTTTCCGGCCTCATGGAAGGTGGGCACCTTCATCAACCGTCTGATGTGAGCGGATTTGTGGGAGCGGTGGCGGATTTGGCGTGATTACTGGCGTTTCGGGGGCCATATCGCCCCACTTTGCCGGTTTTCCCGTTTTCCGGTCGCACCTATCCCATTGCTTCTCGCCGCTCGTGGAAGATCAGCCGGTGCATGTTGTAGGCGAGGTTGGCGAGCACGATCTTGGCCTCGGCGCGCTTGATGCCGATGGTGCGGACGAACAGCCCCATCTTGTCCTTCTGATGGGCGAACACGTGCTCGACGCGGGCGCGGACCTTCGACTTGGCGGCGTTGGCCTTGGCCGTGCGCTCGGGCATCGGCTTGCCCCCGGGCTTCCTGCGATGGATGCGGCTGACCCGGCCTTGCCGCTTGAGCCAGCGCTCGTTGGCCTGGCTGCGATAGGCGGTGTCGGCCCAGACGTCCGAGGCGGTGTTGTCCTTGGTGACGACATCGCGAAGCATCTTGCCGTCGAACCGCGCGGCGTCGGTGACCTTGCCCTTGCGGATGAAGCCGAAGGTCCGGCAGATCGACACGCTGCTCTTGTAGCCGAAGCTCGGAATGGCGATGTCGATCCCCGGCCTCCCATCGGCCAAAGGCTTGGCCTTGGCGAACTTCAGCGTCCAGCGCGCGTCGTTGTCCTTCTGCGCCGCCTTGGCGGGCTGGTCAGGCCATACCTCGTCGGCCTTGGCTCCCGCCTTGATCGCATCCTTTTCAACCTGTGTATTGCGCTGCTTGGGCGCGGCAACCAGCGTCGCATCGACGATCTGCCCACCCATCGGCAGGTAGCCCCGCTCCTTGAGCTGCCGGTCGAAGTCGGCGAACAACGCGTCGAGAGCGCCCGCCTGGGTCAGCCGCTCGCGGAACAGCCGGATGGTGTTGGCGTCAGGCGTCGCCGCGCCGAGGTTGAGGCCCAAAAAGCGCAGTCAGCTCAGCCGGTCGCGGATCAGATACTCCATGCGAGCGTCGCTGACATTGTTCTGCGCCGCCAGAACCAGCACCTTGAGCATCGTCACCGGGTCATAGGGAGGGCGCCCGCCCTTAGCTCCGTCCGAGTAGCACAGCGCCGCATCGAGCACGGGCCGAAACGCCTCGAAACCGACCACCCGGCCGAGCACTTCTAACGGATCGCCATGCGCCGACAACCGCTTCAAATGATCCGATAACCCGAACAACCCGGCCTGCTTCATCGCCCGATCCCTTCCAGGGCGAATGAATCAGATCAGACCCGGATTTGCGAGGGGTTTTTGGAGGTGCCCAGGTGGGCAGGAACCGTTGCCGACCCGCACCGCGCCAGAGACCGAAGCGCGGTGCGGTGCGGCTCGATAACCGGGCAGGGGCACTTGACGTTAGGCGAGGATGAAATTGGCCGCGGTCAGATGGTCGGGGGAATCCACCTGGATTGCGAAGTCAGCCACCCGATCGCCATTGACGTCCCCCAGGACAAGGTGATGCCCCGGGCTGGTGTCCTGGACAATCAACTGCCCTCGGGCTCCCGTGAACTGTCCGCCATCCACGTAGGTGAAATGGTCCTGGCCGTTCCGATTGCCGCTGATCGCGTCGACCCGTGAAAGATCGATCCTGTCGCCGTCCAGAACGCTGAAATCGCGGATGCTGTCCATCGCCGCCGGGGTGCTGTCGGAGATGGCGGTGAACAAGAACACATCGGCGCCGGTTCCACCGTAGAGGACGTCCGCCCCGCCTTTGCCGATCACCACGTCTGCCCCCGCGCCGCCACAGATGGTGTTCGCGGCAGAGTTGCCCGTCAGGGTGTCTGCGAAACCTGACCCGGAGAGGTTCTCAAAGCCGGACAACGCATCCTTGCCAGCACCGACGGTGTACTGGGCCTTGGTCTGCTCCAGCGTGACGGTAACCCCAGCCGTGGCAGACGCATAGGAGACGGTGTCAATTCCGGCTCCGCCGTTCAGAACGTCGTTGCCAGCGCCACCATCGATGAAATCGTTACCGGAGCCGCCGGTCAGGCGGTCGTCGCCAGCGCCACCATAGATCGTCCAGGCCGCTCCGTTGGGTGCGGCGAAGGTATCGGCCCCGGCGGTCCCGTTGAACGTCGTATCGGCAACGTCAGTGACGGTCACCGACACGGCCTGATCGACAAACAACGAGCCGTCGCTTGCGCGCACGGTCACATCGTAGACGTTGTTGGAGCCGACATCGTGGGGCGCTTCGAAATCCGGCGCGGTCTTGAAAGCCAGCTGGCCGGTGCTCTGGTTGATTTGGAACAAGGCCGCGTCGGCGCCGCCGGCGATACTGTAGGCGATGACCACCGGACCGTCCGGATCGGTGGCCGCAACGTTGGTCACGAACGTCGTGTTCTCGGGCATGGACAGCGCGGCCGTGGCCCCGCCTCCATCGGACACGATGACCGGCGCGTGGTTGACCGGAACTGTCGTCACCAACTGACCGCCGCCCGATGTCCCGGAACCGGACGTGCTGGAGCCGCTCGTGGTCGAAGTGGTCGTGCTCGTCGTCGCGGCAGTGCTGGTCGAACCCGAGCTGCCGCTCAGGGCCAGCTGTTCGAAGGCTACCCCCACCGGGGTGAGCGTACCGTCCGTCGCATAGAGATTGGTGTGGCTGGGGCCGTCGAGCCCGTCGTAGGTACCGAACCAGGACTGTCGTTCGACATAGTCGAGATCGTCCATCATTTTGGTCGCCGCCGTCAGGAACGCGGCGTTGTCGGCGTAGGAAAAGCGGTCGAGGTTGGTCCAGTCGGCCAAGGCCCACTCAGTCACCCAGACCGGCTTGCCATAGGCGTTGTGAACGGAGTCGAGGAACGCCTTGAACGCGTTCACGTCCGGATTGTCCGTATAGTAGTGGACGGCGATGAAATCGACCCGGTAGCCCCGGTCGGCAGCGCCCTTCATGAAAGAGTCCAGCCAGCTTCCCGCACCGAGCGTCTGGTTCGTGCTCACAGCCGGAGAACCGAGGCGCTTGCCCGTTGCCATCAGCTGCGGCCACAGGTCGAGCGCCTGGGTAACCGTCATATTGGACTGGCCCCAATAGTCGGGCTCGTTGAAGCCGAGCAGCGTGTCGGTGTTGGCAAGGGTGGCCGGATCGCTGAGCGCGGCGACGTTCTGTGCGCCGAACACCATCGGTACGAATTGCGAGGACAGCGATGACGCCTGCTGCAAATGTTCGAATGTGCCGTTGGCGACCTGCTGCACGCTGTTGGAGACAAAGGAAACGTCATCCAGCGAAACGCCGTCCCCGGTGCTCCCCCAAGCGACAATGCGGGCGGTCTGAGTGCCGGTCGGCGCGGTCATTCCCGTAATCGAGATCTGGTGCTCCGCGCCAGAAATCCCGGCATAGTCCTTACGTATCAGCTGGCCCGCGCTATCGCGGAATTCGACGACCACGCCGCCGGTGCCGCCGTTGATGCCGGCACCGTTGAACTGAAGGGTGTAGGATGCGCCGACGGAAATCTGTACGTTCTGAAGCGCCCAGCCGGTGCTGGCGGTCGACAGTCGCATATCATAGTCGCCGCTGGCGCCGCCGGCCGTGACCCCAGCCCCGATCATCCAGGCATCGAAGCCCAGCTTAGGGACCGAACTGCCCCAGTCGTAAAACCAGCGAGCGCCCAAGGAGGTCGCATCGGTTACCATTTCGTCCAGCCCAAGAGGCATGTAGGTGCCAACCCCGATCTTTTCGGGATGGTCGATGACATCGGGTGAGTTCACGTGGACTTCCTTCCTGAACCTGCTCAGGCCCTTATCGGCCCGCCAGCGATGCCCCCGTCTTTTCGAGATCGATCGCGAGAGTCGCGTTCGGAAGGAAAGGTCAGGGCACGCACCCGCAGCCCCGGCGTTCGGCCACGGCCGAGCCGTCGTCGCGCTACACGACGTCGAGGCAGTCAGGCTTGCAAAGGTCACGCCCGGACGGCCGAAGCCCCTCCTCCGGCTCCGCCGTTCGTACCTTACCCTAAGTTATCAATCCGAATGGACCCCCACGATCCAGTTCATCCAGGCAGCGTCGCCGTTGCCCAGGTCCGTCCTATCCTCCCTGTGGTTTCGTTGGATTGGACGACTATGGTTAACCGATCGCAACACAATAGCGCTGCGCTCAGCCGAGTCGTTTACGCGCCGAAGCGGGCCGGGAGGCGATCTCAACGCCTTGATTCTGCAGCCAACGAATCCATGGGGCGACCCAGAGCAGACCAACACCTAACTTTCGGAAGGAATATACTGGCGCAAAGTGGGCCGATCGCGAAATTTGGCCGCATCCTCCGATTTCGTCGAGGATAGCGATGTACATAACCATCCCGGCAAAGTAACTTCACGTACGAGTCCCGAGTTGCGGCTTCTCCATCGCGCCACCGCGTGATCTCCGTGCTCGGCGCAGGAGCCTTGGGCATGGCACTGACTTACACGATTGGTCCGGACGGCGGCTCCAGCACTTCAGACAGGATCACCTCAGGTGACGCGCTTCACCGCCTTTTGCTGAGCGGTTCTGCCACCAAGGGCGACACAATCCGGATCTCCTATTTCGATCCGGCGACGTCCACCACCCGAACGCTGAGCACGACTGTCGGGAGCAACGGCAAGTGGAGCCTGAGCACCTCCACCCTCGCCGACGGCAGCTACCAGTTCAACGTCGTGGAAACCAATTCCAAGGGCTCCATCGTTGCCCAGTCAACATCCGCAAGCTGGACTGTGGACACGCAGACCAACGTGTCGTTCAGCGGCACTTCACTCGCCGGGAACGCGGGCGCGGTTTCGCTCACGGGTGCGGCCGAGGCTTTTGACACGGTCAAGATCACCTATCGCGCAGCCAACGGCACGCAGGTCACGGTCGGCACGGCAACCGCGGATGCCAGCGGCAAATGGAGCCTTTCCGCCACGCTTGCGGCGGGATCCTATACCCTCACTGCGACTGCTACAGACAAAGCTGGCAACATCGCGCTCGCCAGCCAGTCGGTCACTCTCTATCCCCTGCCGAGCGAACGGGTCTCGGCCATCACCGTTGCAGGCGATAACGTCGTCAACCAGCTGGAATCAACGCAGACCGCCATGCCCGTGCGGGTGGTTCTGACTTCCGCACTCGCGGGGGCCGACAAGGTGATCGTCACCGCCGGAGGCACGAACTACACGGCGACCCTCGACAGCTCGGATCCGACCGGAAAGACTTTCGTCGCCGTCGTTCCGACCGCACAGGTCGCCGGAACGATCAGCAGCCACGTGGAGAACGCCGTGGGCGGCTCCAGCGCGATCCTGACGCAGGTCTTCGCCGTGGATACCGTGGCGCCAGCTGCTCCCGGGGTGGCGCTCGGCACTGGCGTGGCGGGCGGTGCAACCGCGGCCGAGGCGACCCAGGCCGGCGGCGTGGTGACAGTGGTGGGAGAAGCCGGGGCTAGCATCTCCGTAACATTCACCAGGGGATCGGCGACGGTAACCAAGTCCCTCACCGGCACGGGCACCCCCACGGCCGTGCCACTGACCACTGGGGACCTTGCTCTGCTGGGCGATGGCACAATCGGCGTCAGCGCCGTTGCGAAGGACGCGGCCGGTAACGCCAGCCTGACGACGATCACCAGCTTCGTTCTCGACACGGCCGCTCCGCTCCCCCCGGTCCTGCAGCTGGGCACAGGCGTGCCAGGCGGGGCGACCGCACCCGAAGCGATCCAGCCGGCCGGCGTGGTGACGGTTTCGGCCGAGGTGGGGGCGGCCATCGCGCTGACATTCACGAATGGGGTGGCGACGGTAACAAAGTCTTTTACCGGCACCGGCAGCGCCACGGCGGTCCAGCTAACCCCCGACGATCTTGCAGTGCTGGGCGACGGCACGATCAGCGTCAGCGCCGTGGCAAAGGACGCTGCGGGGAATACGAGCGGTGCGGGATCTGCGAGCTTCGTTCTCGACACCGCCGCCCCGCCTACCCCATCCCTGCAACTCGGTACCGGCGTGCCGGGCGGCGCGACCGCTGCCGAGGCGACCCAGGCCGGCGGCGTAGTGACCGTCTCTGCAGAGGCCGGCTCGACTGTTGGCGTGGCCTTCACCGCCGGGACGGCAACGGTGACCAAGGCGCTCTCTGGCACGGGCAGTGCCACAGCGGTTCAATTGACTGCTGCCGACATCGCCACACTTGGCGATGGGACTATCGCCGTCAGCGCAGTGGCGACGGACGCCGCTGGCAATGTAAGCCCGGCGGGGAGCACGAGCTTCGTCCTCGACACGGCAGTTCCGCTTGCCCCCACCCTGCAACTCGGCGCCGGCGTGTCGGGCGGCGCGACCGCCACCGAGGCTGCACAGGCCGGCGGAGTAGTTACGATAATGGCCGAGGCTGGGGCAGCGATGGCCCTCACCTTCACGAACGGGGGTGCAACCGTGACAAAGTCCGGCACCGGCACGGGCAGCGCCACGGCGGTCCAGTTGACCCCTGCAGACCTTGCCGCACTGGGCGACGGAACGATCAGCGTCAGCGCGGTGGCGACGGACGGTGCCGGCAATGCAAGCCCCGGGGGAAGCACGAGCTTCGTCCTCGACACCACCGCCCCGCAAACTCCCAACCTGGTCGTGCGCGGCGATGGCGGCGCTCCCGTTACACTCAGCAACGACAGCACGCTTTATCTCACCGGGTCGGCAGAAGCGGGCAGCACGGTTACCGTGACGTGGAACGCCCCATCGGGCACCCCGACGCTGTTTTCCGTCACGGCTGGCGCGGACGGGTCCTGGACGCTGGATACACCCACCCTAGGGGAGGGCACTCATTCATTCTCCGCAACGGCGCAAGACGCTGCTGGCAACGTGGGAGCCGGATCAGGCGCGACGTCCGTCGGCGTCGACACCGTTGCCCCGTCCGAGACGGTTACGTCGCTCGTCGTTGCCAGCAACAACATTGTCGAGAGCACCGAGGCGGCCCAGGCGACCGTTCCGGTCCAGATCAAGCTCAGCGCCCCGCTCGCCGCGGGCGAGACACTCGTCGTCACGGCCGGCGGCACCACCTATACCGCGATCCTCGACACGAGCGACGCGACCGGCAAGAGCTGGACAGCGACCATTGCCACCCCAGCGGCGCCGGGATCGGTTTCCGCGCAAGTCCGCGATGCTGCCGGCAATGCCGGAGTGCCCGCGGCCCAGCAGTTCGACGTCCAGGCCGCAGCCGCACCGCGCTGGGACCACATCGTCATGCTCGTCGAAGAAAACCACAGTTATTCAGAGATCATCGGCAACAGCCAGGCGCCCTATATCAACAGCCTTGCAGCCCAGGGGGCGCTGTTCACCAACTTCAACGCTGCCCTGCACCCTAGCCAGCCGAACTACATCATCATGTTCTCCGGCTCGACCCAGGGAGTGGTCGATGACGACTCTCATTTCTTCACGGCGCCGACAATTGCCGGTCAGCTGCAGTCTGCCGGGTTTAGTTTCGCCGGTTACGCCCAGAGCGGCGCCGGCACCCGCCACGAGCCGTGGCTCGACTTTGCGGAATCGCAGAACCTGACCCGCGACCTGTCGACCTTCCCTACCGATTTCAACCAGCTGCCGACGCTGTCCTATGTGGTGGCCAACGACGCCAACAACATGCACGACGGCACGATTTCAACCGGGGACAGTTGGCTTCAGGCCCAGCTGGGTACCTACGCAACTTGGGCGCAGACCCACAACAGCCTGCTGATCGTAACCTTCGACGAGGGGTCATGGAACACCTCGGACGGTAACCGCATCGCGACCGTCGTGTTCGGTGCCGGGATCGCGCCGCAGTTGATCGCGCAGCCGATGGACCATTACGGCCTACTACACACGATCGAGAGCATCTACGGCCTGCCCGCACTGGCTGACAGCGCCAAAACCCCGGTGATGGATTTCGCGGGACTGCCCGCGCTCAACAATGCGCCTGTGTCAGCCGGAGAGGCATTCTACGCGGGCAAGAATGCCACGCTGACGGTCGCCTCCGGGCCGGGTTCGCTGGCCAACGATACCGACCGTGACGGCGATTCGCTTTCCGCCGTGCTGGTCTCCGGCCCCTCGCACGGCGCGCTGCAATTGAACGGCGACGGTTCGTTCGTGTACACGCCTGCTGCCGACTATACCGGACCCGATGCATTCACCTACCGCGCGACGGACGGCAAGAACCCAAGCGCAGTCGCCACGGCATCGCTCTTCGTCTCGGCGACGGTACCTGTCCATGCCTCGTTCCAGCAGGGCGCGGGTGGATACAGCGGAGTGACGGACACTATGGTCCGGGCCGCGGCGCCGACCACCACCTACGACAAGTACTCCGACCTCAACGTGGACACGAGCACTCCCACCGGCAGCAACTATCCGGCTGAGGCTCTGGTCCAGTTCGCCAACCTGTTCGGATCCGGGCCGGGCCAAATACCGCTCGGTTCGACCATCGTGTCTGCCACGCTGACCTTTACCACGACCGACGTGGGCAGCGGAGGCGACCTGCATCGTATGCTGGTGCCCTGGACGGGGACATCGACATGGAACTCGCTGGTGAACGGCGTGCAGGCCGATGGAACCGATGCACTAGCCTCGATAGACGCCCATATCGGCCCGGTCGTGGCGAACGGACCTGTGACTGCCGATGTCACGGCATCGCTCCAGTCGTGGAGCAACGGTCAAGCCAACTATGGCTGGGCGCTGACGCCGATCTGGGACGATGGCTGGTTCTTCGCTTCGGCCGAGACGGCACAAGGCCCGCAGCTTTCCGTGGTCTATGTCGCGCCGGTTGGGAATCGCCCTCCGGTGCAGGCCGATGACAGCTACGCCACGACCAAGGACACTGTGCTCAACGTGGCCTCGTCGGCTGGCGTACTGGTGAACGACAAGGACTTCGATGGCAATGCCCTGACCGCCCAGCTGGTCAGCGGGCCGGCGCACGGCTCCCTCCAGCTGAACGCCGACGGCTCCTTTAGCTATGCCCCCCAGGCCGGATACCTCGGTACCGACAGCTTCACCTATGTCGCAAACGACGGACAGGCGGTCAGCGGTGCCGGCACAGTGAACCTCGCAGTGGGCACGTTGACCGATCACACGATCACGCTCCAGCAGGGAAAGAATGGGTACACCGGAACGGCCGACACCATGCTGCGCCAGGACTCGCCGACCAGCCGCGCCGGCACTACCACAGTCCTCAACCTCGACACCGATGATCCCAATGGCACCGGCCACTGGAGCGAGGCACTGCTCCGGTTCGACAACCTGTTCGGTACGGGAGCCAGTCAGGTTCCCCTCGGCGCACACATCTTGTCCGCGACGCTGACCCTTCAGACGACTGACACCGGCGATGGCGGGGAACTCCACCGGATGCTGCAATCATGGTCGGCCAACGATGCGACCTGGAACACCATGGTGAACGGCATCCAGGCCGACGGGATTGAAGCCGCCGCGCAGATCGCTGCGTCAACCGGGCGTGTTGGCTCGCTCGGGGCGACGCCGATCGACGTCACAGGCAGCGTTCAGTCCTGGGCGGACGGCGCGGCAAACTACGGCTGGGCCATGCTCCCGCTCGGCACGGATGGCTGGCGCTTTGCCTCGTCCGAACAGGCGAGCGCACCGCAACTGACGGTCCATTACGAAATATACGTATAGAACTGGGCGATTGAGAATGGTTCACCGATCCTCGGAGCAATGGGAGAACGGCAACTTGCGCGTTCTAGTTGTACTCGATGCCTTCCGGCTCGGTGGAGCGGAAACTTTGATTGCACAGCTTGGCAGGGTGGCGGGGCAAGCCGGCCTCGAACTGGATGTCCTCAGCCTGCATGGGCCTTCCGGCGAACACTCCCGACTCGCGCCCATGCTGGAGGAAGTGGGACTGAAACCGCGGTATCTCGGTGTCACGCGGACATTGGATCCGGGCGGGTTCGTCCGCCTCATTCGGACCATCCGGGAGACCCGCCCAGACATCGTGCACGCCCACCTTGAGATGGCAATGTCCATGGCGATCCCAGCCGCCGCCCTTTGCGGGGTGCCCAGCGTCGGAACGTTCCACCACGTGTACCGCCCACTGGCCGGCCGGGCCGCCGCGCGCGAATGGCTGGCTGTCGAAGTTGCTACCCGCAGCCGTGCGGTCATCTTCGTGTCGCAAGCCTCGCTCAAGTCCTTCGCCGATCGTTACCGCCCGGGCCGGACTCCACCGGCTAACTGGACGGTCGTTCACAATGGCGTGGATCTCGATCATTTCTCGCCGGCAAATCCCCCTGAGCGTCCAGTCGCCGATCTTGGCCTGCCGGACGCCAAGATCGTGACGGTGCTTGCCGCCCTACGTGACTTCAAGGGCATCATCCACGCCGTCCGCGCCTGGCCGACGGTTGTCGCTGCGCAGCCTGCCGCCCGCCTGATGATCGTCGGGTCCGGCACGGAAGAGGCCGCGCTGCGACGCGCCGTGGCCGAGCTGGGCCTTGACGGAACGGTCCATTTCGCGGGCATGCGCTCGGACGTGCCGGAAGTGCTGCGCGCGTCGGATGTAGTGGTTCTTCCCTCGATCTATGGCGAAAACCTGCCGACCGTGCTGATGGAGGCAGGCGGCTGCGCTCGGGCGGTGATCGCCAGCGACGTGGGCGGCATCAGCGATATCGTCGTCGGTGGCGAGACGGGGCGCCTGGTCCCGCCGGGTGACGAGATCGGCCTTGCAACCGCAATGTGCGACTTGCTGTCCGACCCCGCGCAATGCCGCAGCATGGGACTTGCCGGACGGCGGCGCATGGAGGAACGGTTCGGCGCACTGCTATGGGCGCGCAACCTGCGAACAACCTACGAGCAGGCCATCCGCAGCTCCTTGCACCGCGCCGATCCGGCAACTGCCGGGTGACTGATGCTCCGCCCGGAACCGCCGGTCCGCCGCTGGATATCACCATAGTCGAATTCTTGCCGAGCGGCGGCATGTTCCAGTTCGCCTTCCAGTTGGCCGATGCACTCGCGCGGGCCGGGCATCGTGTTCGCCTGTTGACCGGGCCCAACCCGGAACTGACCGCAACCACCCCCGGTTTGAGCGTGATCAGCATGCTGCCGACATGGCATCCCAACGCCCCGCAATCGGGCGGGAAGCTGTGCCGCAAAGCCCGGCGGGCCTGGCGAGCCCTATTGCTGTCCGAAGCGTGGCGGCGCGTTGTAGCGGAAGTGCATCGCTCGCGGCCCGACATCATCCAGTTCGGCGAACTGCGCTTTCCCCTGGATGCGGCGGGACTGCTGGCGGTGAGCCGCCTCACCCGCTCTCCCGTGGTCGATGTCGCGCACAATCCGCTGCCCTATGACGTGAATGATCCCACCCGCCCCGTCGAGAAGGCAGCCGGCTACGCTCACCGGTTGCTAGGCCGGGCCTATGCCGCCTGCGCTCTTGTGCTGGTTCTCGGCGACGGCCCCAGAAGCTTGCTGCTCAAAACCTTCCCTCACCTGCGCGCCGTCGCCGTCTGCGGTCATGGCGACTACTCCGGCCTTCTCGCACCCGATCCCGTGCCTGCACCTTCCGCCGCGCCGCCCAGCGCACTGCTGTTCGGCGCATGGACCCGCTACAAGAACATCCCCCTTTTACTGGAATCCTTCGCCCTTGTGCGGCGCAAGCTCCCCACCGCCCGGCTGACCCTCGCCGGTCCGGTGATGCCCGACGTGGACCTCGGCGAAGTGGAGGCCCGGGCCAGCGCCATTGGTGGAGTGGACCTGCGCCCTGGCTATGTTGAGATGGCCGACCTGCCCGCGCTGTTCGGCGCCCACCGCCTCGTCGCGTTTACCTATGCCACGGTCAACATCAGCGGCAGCGTGCACATGGCCTACACCTTCGGCCGCCCCGTCGTGGCCACTCGCGTCGGGGCGATGGCCGACGTGGTCAGGCATGGTGAGACGGGCGTGCTCGCCGACCCGACCCCCGGAGACATAGCCCAGGCCTTGCTCGAACTGCTCGAGGACCCGGTGAAAGCCGACCGGATGGGAGCCGCAGCGGCGGACTACAGCCGCGCCGCATCGTCGTGGGATCAGGTGGCGGGCCGGGTCAGTGCCGCCTACCGCGAATTCTCCGCGCCGCGCACCTGACCGTCCGGTCCGGCACGATCACCGGCGCGTCCGTCCGGCGCGAACTCAAAGGCTCCGGAAGCGGCATCCTCGCCAGAACGGCGCGGGATGCCAGCCGCATCGCGGGACATGAACACCGGTTCGCCCCGGCCGTCGCGGATCACCGGCACGGCCACGGCGCGGCCGATCGCCGCGGAGTCTTTGGCGAGACGGTAGTCGCGGTGACCTGCCCCGACGAAGCCGTCGGGCTGTCGCAACCAGACGTTGCCCCGTTGGACCAGCGCGAGCCGAGCCGCCTCGTTCCTCTGGTCCGCCACCCGTGCGAAGGCGAGGTTGTTGTAAAGGCTGACCGAGCTATCCTCGCCAGCGAAATAGAACGCGTCGGTGCTGTAGACGATCGTATTGTAGGCAATGGTCACGTTCTGGACGCCGCGCCTGCCGGGATTCTTGCGATCGTCCCACAAGAAAACACCGCTGTCGCGGTTATGGTCGATGACATTGTTGAACACCCAAATATCGCGTGTGGCATAGTCCGGGTTTTCGGATGAGATGCCGATGCCGGAACGGTTGTCATGCACGAGATTGCCCTCGATCCTCACGGCCGCCGCGCCGTCGACATAGATTCCAGCCGCGCCGTTCCCATAGACGCGGTTGCCGGTAACATCGCCGTTGCGGGCGCCCAGCCAGATATCAATGCCCTCGCGCGGACTGTTGCGGACAGTATTGCCGCGCACCGAAAATCCGTCGGCGATGAGGCTGATCGCCTGGCTGTTCCCCGACAGCGCCGCCCGCTCGACCAAGTTGCCGGTGATGACGATGCGGTGGATCATGGTCCCTCCGCCCGCGGTCTGGCGGACCGTGTCGGTGCTGATGCCGTGCAAGCGCATGTCGGACAGACGACAGTTCTCGACTGTAAGGTCGTCAGCATCGAGCACGATCCCCACATCCTTCGAATGGGCGATCTCCAGCCCGACGATCCGCACATGGGGATGGCGCAGTTCCACTAGCCCCCTGTTCTGCTCGCCGGCCGGCGCCCATGGAAGGTCGGAGCCATCGATCGTCACCGGTCCGGCGTAGACTGTGACAGTGATCGGCGCCTCCGCCTCCCCCCCGTGCCGGGTAACGACCTGCTCGTGGTAGCGACCCGGCCCGATCAGGACCGTCGTCCCTGGCCCTGCCCGCGCCATGGCCGCCGCAATGGTCCTGAGCGGCGTATGCGCGGAAGAACCATTGTTCCCGTCATTGCCATCCAGCGCGACATAGATAGCGCCTGGCTGAGCGCAGTACGCGGAGCCGCTCAGCATCTGCGCCACAACGAAAATGGCGCCGCACTGCCAGGCAAGCCGGGCCGCAGTCAGTTGCAGGTGCTCGCCCATCCGCCATCAATGTCGAGACAGCGGCCGTCGAAGGTGCCGGGCGGCAGGCGCAGGCCCAGCGTCGCGGCGAGTGTCGGGGCAATGTCCACCGTCTCGACCGGGGCCGGCTGCTCGAAGCCGCGCAGCCCCCGTCGCCAGAACAGTAGTGGCACCCGGCGGTCGTAGTCCCAGGCACTTCCATGGGTGGCAACCATGCCGGGGAGAGCAGTGGAGATAGGCACGACCCCGCGCGCCAGAAGAACGACCACGTCGCCCGAACGCTCGGGGTCGAAGCTGGCGCGCGCTCGGTCGAGCAGCGACCAGTCCTGTGGGTTGCCTGACGGAACCCTGCCCGCTGCCAGCTCGGCCGCGGTGAACGCCGCGGCGACCAGCGGATGCAACTTGAGCCGGGCCATGAGCGCGGCGATCACCCGGGTCCGCTGATCGGGGGTAATTGCCCGGCTGACGTAGATGTCGCCGGCGGTGCTATCGCCATACAGCAGCGGCTCGGACAGGTTCAGCCTCAATTCCTCGGCGATTGCGATCCCCATGGTCGGCGGCCAAAGCTGGGGATCGACCCGGCGCGCAGTGGGCAGGCCCTGCTGATAGAGGCGTTCCGGCAAGTCGAGCCCGCCATGGTCGGCCGTCAGGACGACCTCGTAATCGATGCCGCTTGCGTCCAGCTTCGTGAGGAACCGCCCGAGTGAGCGATCAAGCTCCGCCATCTGGATGCACATTTCCTGTCCTTCAGTGCCATAGGCATGACCAACATAGTCAGTCACTGAAAGACTGACTGACAGGAGGTCGGGGGCTGGGCCTCGACCGAGTTGCATCTCGTCGAACATGGCCCCGGCAAGCTGAAGCGTCACCGCATCCATACGGGGCGAGCCGTGGAAAGCCTCGAAGTCCTGCGGAGCGACCTGAAAGCGGCCAGTGCCGACCGTTCGGTTTCGCCCTACATTGATGGGCAGGTTGTGCTGCGCGCACCAGATCGGCACTGCGCTGACGGGATCGCCACGGGCCACTTCGCGGCTAATCGCCGCGTTGATGGCGACTACGGCAGGGCTCGGCTGGCGGCCGCGAAACGTCTCGAACCCGGTCTTGCCGAACCAGTATCCAGCATCGATCGCATGGCCGCCCAGCATCACAACCGCGCGGTCCTTGGCCGATACCGCAACGTTGCGGCTGCGCGGGTCGCTCTGCTTCATATATTCGCCAAGGGTCGGGACGCGCAGGTGTGCGGCGGAGATGACCGGCAGGCCGGGGGCGGCGCCCGGGTCGGCCTCGTCCTCGGCGCAGTAGACCCGGTGGTCGGCCCGCCTGGTGAGGCTCAGGTCGATCCACCCGTTGGACACGATACCCGTTCGCGACGGGTGAACGCCGGTAAGTATGGTGGAATGCCCCGGACACGTCTCGGTCGAGGCATGGCTCTGAAATGCGCTAGGATAGACCGCACCCGTCAGGAGCCGCGCAAGACCGCCAGTGAAACGCTGCCGGTATTCGGCGAAAAGGTCGGCGGAAAACTGGTCCACGACGATCGTGACCACCAGCTTCGGGGGCGGCCGCAGAGGAGGGGCCGCGCGGACCGGCGGAACTGTATCTGCCTGCACCGGCGGCGCCCATGCGAATGCCATGCCGACGGCGCACAAGGCCAGGCGCAGACGAAGCGAAACCATTTTCAACCCTTCCAATGGAACACGGCGCCCGGCCGGTCCGTGTGGAGCCCCTTAGCCGGCTGCCCCGTCGCCGATATCGACACAGGCGCGGCCCCGCCGAAAAGGGCGCGCATAAACGAGCGCAATGCGGCGCTCACCCGATGGGCGGCCCCAAACCTCGAAGCGCTGTGGGCGGGCCAGGTCTGGCCGAACAATGCGGAAGGCCGCTCCTTCCACGTAATATGGGCCCAGGGCCCGCTCTCGCCCGGACCAAAGGATCAAGGTTCCGTGCCCGCCGGCATGAAGTTCTCCGGTGAGGTGCACCATGCCCGGGGCGTAACACCACCATCCTGCCGGTTGGGGCGGTTGACGGTTCGCCCCGGCAGCCCCGGTGGAGACGGCCAGGGTCAGTGCGAACAGTTGGCATCGCGCATCGAACAAGACGCCGGACTCCTGAACACGACCGACCCACTCCCAAGCTTACGGGAAACGGTAAAACAGGCCAAGGCCCGCGTCGTAGCTATGGAAATTCGACCAAGGCTGGTTGGAGCGATCCTCGGTGTAATAGGCAAAGCCGAACAGCGACCATCCCTTGCCCAGCCAAGCCGTCCCGTAGAAAGACACTTCCTTGCGCTTGTCCACGCGCAGGTAGTTGGAGGCGAGGGCGTCGCCTGTCCGGTACTTGCGATCATACCATTTATAGGAGACGCCCATGTAGGCGATCGGCCACAGGCTGCTGTTCAGCTCCAGCACAGGCCCGACCTGATCGTAAGTGAAATTGTCCGACCGGCCGTTGCCCCGCTCGTATTCGATGCCAAATCCCGGCTGAAGCCAAGGCGTGATCTCGTACTGGACATCGCTCAGCACCTGATGAGTCGAGATGTCGTGGTCTCGGAACGCAGTCGGATAGGTCTCGCGCGAGAACTCGTAGTTGCCGCCGACGCGCAGCTTGTCGGTAAGATGGTGGTGATATTCGATTCGGGCCCGGTTCGTGTCGGAAAAAACGTTCTGTCCGTTGACGATGGAAGCGAGCCGGCTCGGACGACGATAGAGTTCCAGCCGGAATTCGTCGGGCTTGCTCTTGTATTCGATCATCGCGTCGTATTCGGTCGTTTCGGCGTTGTTCAGGTCGGTGAAGAAGTTGTGGCGGACGCGGAACCGCCCGGTAATGCGGGACTGCGCGGTTCGGACGAAATCGTAGCTCAAGCTGCCTGACAATGTGAGGATCTGGGCCGATCCGCGCGGAGCGGTCGATCCGAAATTGAAGTTTTCCTGCGCCTCGAAATAGTTGCTGATGTAGCGAGGCATGACTCCCACTTCTAAATGGGTGCGGCTTTCTCGAGGGTTGCCCGCGGCTGGCCCCGTTTCGACGCGCGGCAGGTCAGCCGGTCCCTCCGGACGCTTCACGCTTCCCTCCACCGCCGAACTCGCGACGAAAACGGGCGCTGATCCCGAGGAGGCGAGGCCGGTGACGACAACCGCATCGGTCGCGACCGCGAGGGCCAGGGTTTGGGCGGAAGCCGGATGCACCGCCGCGACCATCGCGCCGATTGCGAAGGACCCCCGAGCCAATGCGAGCAGATCGGCGCGACTCATCATGGTTCTCCTCAGTTCGGACCGTTTGCTCCGGAAACAGACCAGTAAATCGAAGCATCGCAGTCCAGTCGAACGTATTCCCCAAGCACGCTGCGCCAAGCGCCCTGCCCCATTCTCGATGCAGCCTGCGCGGGGTTGGCGCTGCTGGCTGCGTCGCCGTGAGATACTTCCTCTACCGCGCGGGCGAGGAGAAACACCGAGACGAATATCCGCAAGCTTTCGGCCGGCAGGCCCAGATCCGCGCAGTGGCGCAGGAGATGACGTCCGACCAGCCGATGCATCCATCCGCCACCGGAACACGTCCGGGCGAAGGCCCGGGCCGGGTTGTCATAACGGCCCAGTTTCCAGGGATAGTTGAGCGCATAGGTGGCGGCGAACATCAGGAGATCGTCAAAGGGAAGTCCGCGCGCGGCGAACCTTTCCCAGTCGAACACGCCGACGCCATCGCGCGCAGCCACCACGTTGCCGGCCCAGAAATCGCCGTGACGGGCGACGAGCGGCACCGGAAGATTGCGCAGACCGTTCAAGTTTTCGGAGAGCTGTGTCAAGAACGCTCGCTCGGGCTCGTCTGGTACACAGCGCTGTTCGAACTGGCGGAGCACGTCTCCGAGGAACGGCTCCGCATCCGGAGTGCCGATCCGCATCTCGGTCGCCCCAGTCGCCGTTTGGAACGCCCGCAGCCAATCGTGCGCCTGCCTGAAGTGCCGCGCCGTGTGACGCCGGGGCAGCCAGCCGTTCCGCATTTCCAAGTACATCGAGCGGCCGCCGACATATCGCTCGACCACGATCGTCTCCTCCGCGGTTTTCAGACCGGCAAGCGGGACGGGAACGGTTCGTGCCAGCGGCCCGGGTAGCGTGCGCTCCAAGAGCTTCAGCGTCTCGTGTTCGCGGATCAGCGTTTCGGCGTGGGCCGGGTGGGAACTGGCTTTCACGATCATCTCTGGCACAGACTTGCCCGGGGCGAACAGGAAAAGGACAAGCTTGCCCCGATCCGAATGGACATAGTCCGCCAGGGACAGGACCGAGGGTTCGGGCGGTCCGATGATCCCCTTCCGGCGCAGCTGCGTGGTGATGCGTCGGATCGGCGTCTGGGCCTCGAACGGCAGGTTGGCCCTGCGCATCCCCAGTAGCCGGCCTGCCAGTCGCGGGATACGAGCCAATGCCCTGGCGAGCGCCGCGCGCGCCATCTGCCCACGAGACTGGGCGATCAGCAGTTCCTGCAGGTAGAACCGAAGCGCGCCGGAATGAGCGACGGGGATCGTGAACCGCTCGTGGTGCAGACCCGCGACGCTCCCCTTCTGGTGCGACTCCGCAGGCGCGGCGGTCTGAGCGACGGCCTCGGCGATCACCGCTCTCCTCCCAGCACGGCCCATGCCTGTTTGAGGGCGTCGCGGCCGAATAGACAGATTCCGGCGGCATAAACAAGTGCGCCCGCGCACACGCCGGTCGCCAAGCCTGCAGCAGCCGGCATGGCGGCGAGCGTTGGCAGCAGTAGGTGCAGTGCCATCGCCATCGCGAGTGAGGCGAGTACCGAGGGCCGGAACTCTCGCAGTAGCGCACGGACGGGAAGCGACAGTACACGCGCTGCCACATAGAGGTTGAGGGCCGTGCTGGCTGCCGTGATCACGAGTTGGGCGATAGCCACACCCAGGATTCCGGCCTGTGTTCCCCAGATCATCGCCGGTATGAGGATGGCTGCCCGTAGCAGGCCGAGCTTGATCAGGATGTTGGGCTGGCCAGTGGCCTTGTAAACGTCGCCGGCGTGAGAGCCCAGTGAGCGCAGGGCGCACACCAGCGCAAGCACCTGCAGTGTCAGCGCGGCCTCGCTCCACCGCGTCCCGTACAGCGTCGACACGAAAAGGCCGCCCAGGAGCGCCAGGCCCAGCCCCGCTGGCAGCGTCACCAGTGAGAGATAACGCAAGGTAGCGAGGAACGCGCGGCTAAGCCCGGCCGGGTCCGACCGGAGCCGCGAATACACCGGAAAGGTTACCCGACCGATCACCCAGATCACCATGGTGATCAGCATCTCTGGAGTGCGGTATGCCAGAGTGTAAAGCCCCAGAGCAGCGGTGCCCAGTAGCCGGCCGACAATCACATAATCAGCATTCGACACGATCGCCGAAAGCACGTCGACCGACATGATCTTGCCGCTGTAGCCGAGCATCCGTCGGGCGGTCTGCATCGACCCCCTGAACCCCGGACGCCATGGCACCACGATCCACAGAGCTACGGTGGCCGCGACCGTCCCGATCAGTTGGCCATAGACCAAGCTCCAGACACCCCAGCCCGCACCGGCCAGCACCACGGAACAGAGCCCCTTGAACGCCGCCATGGCGAAGTCCGGAACCAGGCGCTTCTTGAAGGCAAGGTTGCGCCGGAGCAGGGCATCATGCGTGTTGCCAAGGCTGCTGACGATGAAGACGACTCCCAGGACGCGAAGAATCGGCACAATTCTCGGCTCGCCAAAGAAATCTGCGAACAAGGGTGCCGCCAGGAACGCGACGCAGAACCAGAACAGGCCCATCGCAACACTGATGAGGAACGTCGCGTCAGCGGCTCCGGTCGGGTCCTCGCGTTCGTAGATCAGAGCCGAACTTACGCCAAGGTCACCCACCGTATCCATGTAACCGATGACCAGGAGCGCAAATCCAACCTGACCGAACTCCGCCGGAATAAGCAGGCGGGCCAGGATCACCGTCGAGACGAAGACGAGCAGCTTGCTTCCGGCAGCCGATAGGTAGGTCCACAGCACGCCCCGGCCGGCAGTCCTGCCGATGGTTGCGCGCCCGCGCGTGCTGCACCGGTTGGAACCGGGCGCGCCCATGGGCGTGGCCGGCGGGCGGGAAGCAGGTTCTACTTGTCCCGGCCCACCGCCTTCCAGCGATGTCCGCGCTACCAGTAGGAGAATTCCCGGCACCTGGAAAAGCACCGGGCGGCGTTTCTGCGCGGAGCGGGTGGTGCGGGGGGCGCTCACCCAGCCGCTCCCGCAAACAGCGCACCAAGCTGCGCGACATTGGACCTCAGTTCGAACTCGGCGATGACACGCCGCCGCCCCTGCTCGCCCATAGCCCGCCGCAGTTCTGGCTCCTGACAGAGCCGGACAATGGCGTCCGCCAGCGCGGTCTCGTCAGCCGGCGGGACCAGCAGGCCGTTCACCCCGTCTTCGACGAGTTCCGGAATGCCGGAGAGCCGGGTTGAGACCACCGGGAGGCGGCTCGCCATCGCTTCCATCAGGGCGACGGGAATGCCCTCCATCTGGCCGCTCGGCGCAACTACGCTGGGCAGAACGAACAGGTCCGCCGCGCGCAGGAGCAGCGCCACGTCGTGCTGCGGTCGCCCGCCAAGCAGCTGGATCGTGTCTTGTAGACCCGCGCCGGCGATCATCTTAGTGAGCATCTGTCGGTCCGCCCCGTCGCCGATGACCAGGCACCGGAAACCGGACACCCGCGCAGCAACCTTGGCACAAGCCGCAATCAGATGGCGAATGCCTTTGTATGGCTGAAGGCTGGCAACGCAAACTGCCAGCGGATCTTGTTTCACAGGCGCTGCGCCTGTCCCCGCGGCGCCCTCGTCGGCATAACTGCCAGGCTCGATGCCGCAATGCACCACGTGGATCTTATCGGGTGCCACAGTCGGCGCGTGGCGCAGCAAGTAAGTCTTGTTGAACTCGGAAATGGCGACGACGAACCGTGCGGCCTCCACTTTTTCGGCCAACATGGACTGATGCAGGAAGATGTCGTGCGCGTGTGCGGTGAAGCTGAATCCGATGCCGGTCAGTTCAGACACGATATAGGCGGCGAGTGCTGGATGGGTGGCATAGTGAGCATGGAGATGGCGCACCCCGCGCCGCTCCATCAGTCGTGCGAAGTAGACCGACTTGGGAAAGATGCCGAAGGCCCCCGAAAGCAGATTGGCTGATCCCCGGTTAAGCCAGAGCACTCGTCCAAGCAGACGCAGGTAACGCGCGAAATCCCGTCGCAGGAAGTGAAGGTTGGCCGCTACGATGCCAAGCGACAGAAAGGGCGTGTAGTGAACCTCGGCCGCAAGGTGCTTCACCTCCTCGTGCACGACTTTCGGCTGCTCGCGCAGGAGGGGGAAAACCAGGATCCGGCTGCCCTGCCGCTCCAGCTCCAGCATCTCGCGCAGGATGAACGTCTCGGTCAGCAGGGGATATCGCGACATGACGTAAGCGATGGCTGGGACAGCCTCGCCCGGTCGTGCACTGTGCTCGCAGGCGGCCGCGGTCGCTTGCTCCGGCCGGGACGGTGCGTAGATCGTGCGCGAACTACCCACCGCCATGCTCCTGTGAAGTGCGCAGCGCGATTTGCCGCGCCGCCGCCGCGATAGCTACGAGCAGCCACATGTAGCGGATATAGGTCCCGTGCAGGAAAAGACTGGTCACCAGAAATGCCAGCAGCCCAAGCGCGACCGAAACGACCATATCCGCGGATTCGATATCGCCCGCCGCAGCGAACCGGGCGTAGGCGCGCCGAAGCGCCGCGAACGAAGCAACGACGATGGCCGCGAAGGCGAGCAGCCCCGTCACCCCGAGCTCGGCCGCGAACTGGAGATACAGGTTGTGGGGAAAATGCTCTCGCCCGAACTTTTCATAGCTGCTGACCGTCATTCCGACCTGATCAGCGTATTGATCAAAATGATCTGAGTAGTTGCCGGCGCCCACGCCGATCAGCGGATGGTCGGAAAACATCTGCCACGCGACCGTCATCAGCCGCCGCCGGTCGCGGAAGGAGCTGTCCGCAACGCTGGCGTCCGTGTCGTCCGCTGCGGTCGGCGCGAGCTGAACAAGGGTGCCCAGACGGTCGGACACACTCTGTGGCGCGAGGTAGGAAAGCGGGAGCAGAGCCAGCAGGACGGGGACGAGGTGCCGCAAGCGGACCTTTTTCTGCACCAGTGCAAGGGCGGTGACGAACGCAAGCGCAATGGCTCCGCCGCGCGAGAAGGTGGAAACGGATGCCAGGGCGACGACGAACAGGGCATAGCCGGCGAGCGCCTTGCGTCCGGGAGACTGCTCGTCCCAGAAACGATAGAGGGCGATTGGCGCCAGCATGACCAGGATCTGCGCGTAAAAGTTCGGATCGCTTAGCGGGCCGGCGATGCGAGGCTTGCGGCTTTCGGCCACGATTTCAGCAACTTTGATGTTCCCGAAACCGGCGAATTCGTTGTCGTATGATCCCGTCAGGACCTGATAGGCGCTAATCGTAGCAAGGAACGCGCCCGATAGCACCAATGCCCATATTATTCGCCGCAACATGGCCTTTGACGTGGCGAGATTGGTCATGACGACGAACACCAGAAGGCCCTTCAGGAACTCCATCAACCGTTCGTCCGCGACCTCAAGATCCATCGCCGCTAGCGAAGAGAGGAAGATGGCCGCGCCGTACAAACTTAGCGGGATCAACAGCGGGTCGAGGACCACCCGCGCCCCCGATGGTGCGAACTCGCGCAGGTTGACCCGGTGCAAGACGGCAAGGGCTGCGACGATGGTCGCAACCTGCAGCGGCGAGGGAAGGCCGAAATCGTGAACCACGGCGTCGGACGCGTTGGTATAGAGGAGCACGACCACCGCCAGCAGTCCCCACTCCGGCCGCTGGAAGATCAGGACGAGCGCCAGCACGCCAATAATGGCGAGCACCAGCCGTTCCGGAGACTGGAAGGCCGATTGCATGGCACCGCCGCCTGTCCCCCGCGCCGCTAGGTATCCGGCCGCGATTGCGAGCAACATCGCCGTGAGCGCAGCCATTATTTCGAAAAGGCGCCGGGGTCTTCCACGGTCGTCAGTCATGAGTGCCGAGGCGAACATCCTAGGAATTGACCCGCGCCTCCAGGTCAGTGTCGGCAACCGGACCCTCCGTTGTGCCCGCGCGGTGCAGCCGGCTGAGCAGATAGGCTACGAGAAGGCCGGCGAGCAGGCCGAGCATCCCGCCGGCCGCGACCTGCCGCGTCACGCCGGGCCCTGTCAGTTCGCCCACCTGCGGCGCCTGATCGAGCGGCTTGAGGTCATAGATCAGGTAGAACTCGCGTGAGTAAGTCACAGTCTGCACTGCAATCTCATCCGCCAGTCGAGCCACGAACCGCGGATCAGGTCCACTCACGGAGATCTCGAGGATGTTGGTGTCGGGGACGACAACCGTTTTGACCTGATAAAACGCCCGCCGATCCTCAGGTACGTTTAGGGCATGTTCGGCACGTTCGGTGATGATGCGGCTGGACGGAACACGAGCGAGCGTAGCTACCACGCTTCGCCGGTCCAGTGCGTTCAGACTGTCAACAATTTCGCGGGATGTCGCCAGTCGTGCGTTGGGCCCGACGACCAGCGTCGCACGGGCCATAAAGGTTTTGGGTTGCCACTGCGCGAACCCCGCGCTCGCGGCCAGGCCAATCACGAACGCGATCAGAACGATAGGCCAATATGTTCTCAAGACGAACACCTCCCTTCAAAGCGTTGCACTTTCTTGATACATCCAGCCCTTGTAATAGCATGTTATGAGCAGCCCTCCGCCTTGAAGATCGCGGGAATGGTCAGAGCCATGATCCGCATGTCGAGGAAGAAGCAGATTGAGCGACTGTACGACGTATCGATCGCCACCCGGCGGCGATAGGTCGTATTGTTCCGCCCACTAACTTGCCACAGGCCCGTAATTCCGGGGCGGCAGGACATGTAGTGCGATGCATACCGTCCGTAGCGGGGCAATTCGTCGGCAACGATCGGGCGCGGCCCGACGATGCTCATATCACCGAACAGCACGTTGAAGAACTGCGGCAGTTCGTCGATGCTGCTCATTCGCAGGAGCCGCCCGAACCAGGTCACGCGTGGATCGCTCTTGAGCTTTTGCGAGTTGCCCCACTCCCGCCGGGCCTCGGGATCGCTCGTCAGATGACGGCGCAGCACCTCGTCTGCGTTGGTGCACATCGTGCGGAACTTGTAGATGGCGAAGGTCCGCCCACTGCGCCCGATGCGCGACTGCGAATAGAAAACGGGGCCGAAGTCCAGCACGAGCGATAGAAATGTGACGATAAGCATCAGCGGCGCGAAGAATGCAAGGGCAGCAAGGCTCCCCGCGACGTCGATCCCGCGCTTCACTCCCCTGCTCACGTAGGCGCTCGTGCTTTGAGTTTCGGGAGCGACGCGCGGTTCAGCCGGGTCGGCCGGGGCCGCCAGGACGGACGGCCTGCCTTGGTCGGGAACCCTGGCAAGGCCAGCAACGGCCCATGGTTCCGACCGCGGATTGGTGGTGACCCTTTCGCCGGCGATCGTCAGCGTGTGCGGCCTTCTGGTCGGCGACACAAACAATTCGGCATCCGGCTTGCTGGATGTATATTTGTCAAAAGCCCCGCTCTCATTCGCCTCGTGAGGCGGAAACAAGAAATGAATATGCGAAGGAATGCCCTTCACGTCCACGCTAGGGCCGGACTTGGCGATCGATCTCATCGTGCACCCCCTGGAGCACGGTGCTCCGTTGGTCTGCCCCACCCCGACTTCGACTCGTGCAAGAAGCATCCGCTATGGAACCAAGCTTTGCAACGCGAAATCGTGCAAAATTTGCACGCGTGTCGAATTGTATTGGAGCGGGACATTAATTACCCCACCCTTGCTCAGGCTTCTGCGGAAGAATTAACCTGCGACGGGAGCCCCTTGCGGGTTCGTGCGTTGGCGCGCGCAACTTGCATTCTCCTGACCGGGGCGACGAAACCACGCCGGCGGCCAGTGCAAGCGGCAGTCCCCAAGTAACGTTCAGGAGCTAAAGAACTGTCAGAACGACGATCGTCCACGCGGCGATAGCAAGGGTAACCAGCACCACCAGCCGCACTCCGGGAACCGGACGCGACCGATCAAAATTATCTGCGCCGTTCCGAGCCAGAGCGCCCACAATCCCCTCTTCCCACGTTGGCGACTCTTGGGACACCATCGGCGATTGCAGCAGAGCCGCACTGATTGCTGACCGCGAAATCGGCTGCCGGAACTGGCAGCCCACCATTGTTCCTTCGCGCCAGACTACATGCGCATACGCGCTCGTGCCATGGAAATCTATTTCCAGTGTTTCGCCGACCGCAAGAGCATCGGAGGTTTCCAACATAAGGCCGGTGCGGGACAAATCGCGCATGATGGCCCGATTACCGATGCTTCCCTCGATTGGCAGGCGCAACTGGTGCCTCACGTCCTGGCGCTCGCCGTCGCGTCCGTCGATTGACCGCATCTCAACCTCGACCAGCATGTGTCACCTCTGCACCGCGTCCATCGATAGAGTCGATCGGAAGGGTTTACAGGCCATTAAGAGCCCAACTTATGAGCAGCAGATGACGATTAAGCTACGACTGCGACCAAGCCCCACATTTGCCCCGCGTTCTCAACTATCCGGGACATCTATACCGTGGACATCGAAGTCTCTCGTTGAACGTACAAAGTCAAGGGGCAATGGCCCGTCGCCCACAGCTATCGCGAGCCGATGGTGAGTTGGACCTTGTTTCGCGGTTGAGCGATATTCACCGCGGCCGAGTCGGCTCGGGAAAGTCCGCCTCAGGGCTTAAGCGGAGCCGCGCCGACGGCAAGGGGAGCGGCGGGATCGCGCACCGGTCGAAGTGGGCGCGAGCCGATCGTCAGCCCGTCGAGGGCCCGGACGAGCGGCGCCACAAGCGGGAAATCGGCCCGCCACATTACCTTCTGCACATGCCCGGCAGCATCATAGGTCACCTCGCCCGCTTGCAGGGCCTTGAGGTCAAGCGCGCCCAGCGCCGCCAGCAGACGCGTCTGGGCCACATAGGCTGCGGCGCTGGCCGTGTTGTAACTGCTGCGGGCCTGCAACAGGTCGCGCGCGAGCTCGAGGATGTCGAGCGTTGTACGCAGGCCCGCCCGCTCCTGCACCAGCCCACCGTCGAATGCACTGCGGGCCGCATCGACGGCCGCCCAAAGCCGCGCGATCGAGGCGTCCTGCGCCTGCCACTCGTTCCAAGCGACGGCGATCTCCTCGCGGTTCTCCCGCAGGGCCTCGTCCAGCAGGCGCCAATCGGAATCGTTTGCCTCTTCGGCCTCGCGGATCCGGCTCGTGCGGATGCTGCCATCCAGTGTTCCGGAGACGGTCACGCCTCCTCGAAATTCGCTTATGTGCAGACCGTCCGTATACGGCGTACTTGTGCCATACGAAGCCGAACCCGTGAGCTCGATGCGCGGCATCATTTCTGCCTTAGCCGCCGCCACCTGCGCGCGCGAAATCCGCTCACGCGCGTGGGCGGCGACCAGCACGGGGTTATGGTCGGCGGCGTAGACGTAGGCGTCGTCCAGCGTGCGGGCCGGGACGACCAGCGGATTGGGCGGAGCCAGCTCGCCCGCCGAAGCGCCGACGTAGCGAAGAAAGGCTGCCTCGCTGGCCGCCGCCGCGCTCTGCGCGGACAATAGCTGGGCGCGCGACAGTTCGAGCCGAGAGTCCACCTGCTGCACGTCTGTTGCGGTCGATTCGCGGTGCTCCAGACGGGTCTGCGTATCCAGCGCGTGGCTTGCAAGCAGGTCTACGTTGTCGGCTGCGATGCGCACTCCGATCCGGTCGCGGATCAGCGCGGCATAAGCGTTGATGGCATTGAATATCGTCTGTTGCTCGGCCTCCCGCAGCGAAGCCTGTCCGAATGCCGAGGTGGAGCGGGCTTCGTCTTCCGCAGCGCGTAAGCGGCCGAATGTGAACAGCGGTTGGCGCAACACGGCGCTTGCCGCCGAGGTCCATCCAGCCCGCGATACCCAGTTGCCGAAAGGCTGTTCGTAGTTGTCGCGCTGATAGCCGTAGGAGGCCGAATACTCGAGCTGCGGCCCGTACTGGCCCCGGGCTTCGGGAATGCGATAGTCCAAGCTGCGGGCATGCGATCGCTCAGCGAGGAGCTGCGGGTTGGTCCAGTATGCGCGCTCGATGGCCTTGACCAGATCAGTCACGGGCTCGGCCGGATCGCGCGCGACCTGCTCGGCCGACGTGCCGCGCGGAAGTAGCGGGACGAACCCGGATCCGTCGGTAGCGCCGTCTGCCGGGCCCAAGATCGGCTTCGACGGGACCGGCACGGTAAGGACGGGAGGCCCGGGAAGCGGGGCCCCGCCGGGGGGCGCCTGAGGGACCGGCTCAGCCGCCCGCGCGCCCACCGCCCCGAGCGACAGCAGCGGAACACAAAATACGATTCCTGCAAGGCCCCCGCGCATTGATCAGTTGTCCTTGAAGGCCCGCGCGAACTGGTCGCTGAGCGGCTTGAACACATAGGAGAGGAGCGATCGGTTGCCCGTCCTGATATGAACCTCGGCCGGCATGCCGCTGCGCAGCCGGAGGGCCTCGCGCTGGACTTCCGATTGGTCGACCGCGATCCGCACGACATAATAAGCCCGGTGCGCTTCCGGCACCTCGGTCCGGTCCGAGGCGACGTACGTCACCTTGCCGTTCACCTCGGGCGTCGCCGCGCGGTTGAACGCGGTAAACCGTACCAGAGCGGTCTGACCGGTCCGGACCTGGTCCACGTCCTCAGGACTGATTGTTGCCTCGACGACCATGCGGTCCGCATCCGGAACGATCTCCATGATCGTCTCGGCCGGCCTCACTACATCGCCGATGGCAGCGAAGGCGATTTTCTCCACCGTCCCGGAATAGGGAGCACGAATCTCGCTGCGGTTCTGCTGATCCGCGGCGGCGATGCTGCGGCTAAGCTGCTGGTTCAGTGCAATGCCCACCTGACCCAGTTCGGTCCCCGCCTGGGCCCGGCGCGTCTCGCCGAGCTGGATCGATTGCTCCTGCGCCTCAGTGATCCGCGCCCGCGTGCTGGCGATCTGCGCTTCAAGGGCGCCGATATTGCCTTGAAAGTCCACCGCCGTCCGCTCGAGTTCGTTGAGACGGCTGATCGTGACAAGCTGCTTGTCCCACAGTTCGCGCACGCTACGGCGCTCCGGCTCGATCAGAGCGCTCTGCCGGCGGAATGCTCCGATTTGCGACCGATAGCCGGCGATCTGCTGCTGGAACTGGGCGACCCGCGCGGAAAGCTGGGCCCGCAGCTGGCCCTCTTCCGCGCGTTGGATCTCGAACAGGTGCTGCTCGTCCCGCATGGCTTGCATGGCGCTGGACGTGCCGGCACGCGTCAACTCGGGCGGGAAGGCAATCGCAGAAGCGCCAAGCCGCTCCGCTTCGAGCCGAGCGCGCTGGGCAAGCAACTGCTCGACCGTCAGACTGGAATAGCGTGCATCCGCCCCCGTCACCCGATCATCGAGGCGCATCAGCAACTGGCCCTGGCTGACGTGCTGCCCATTGACAACATCAATGGCCGCGATCACCCCGCCGGTCGGGTGGGCGATCCGCTTCACCCGCGATTCCGCGCCGACCGACCCGCTGCCGATCACCGCGCCGCCTATCGGCACGGCCACGGCGAGAACCAGCAGGGCGAGGCAGGCTCCGCCGAGGAGCATCAGAGGTCGGCGCTGACCAAGGATGTCCGACGGCGGCGCCGGCTGCTCCCATGGTTCTGGCAGATCGGGCACGAATACAGGCGGATTGTGCGCGTTCATCGCAGCGCCTCCTCCGACGCGTGGGCTGGCGCGTCGTTCGTCCCGGCCAATTCCACCTTCGCCGTGCGCTTGAGCACTTCGTCCCGCTCGCCGTAATCGATCAGCCGGCCAGCCGAGAGCACCGCGATGTGGGAGACCGGCCCAAGGGTGGCGGGACGGTGCGTGACCATGACCACAATGCCGCCACGCCGCCGCACCCGCAAGATCGCCTCGCTCAGTGCCGCGTCCCCGGCTGCGTCAAGGTTGGAGTTCGGCTCATCGAGGACCACCAAGAACGGATCACCGTACAGCGCCCGAGCGAGGGCGATGCGCTGGCGCTGCCCGGCGGACAGCTCTCCGCCTCCCGGGTTGATCGACGTTTCATAGCCTTCCGGCAGGCCCAGGATCATCTCGTGCAGACCTGCGGCGGCGGCGGCCGCCAGCACCGCATTTGAAGACGCGTTCGGATCGAACCGGGCGATATTCTCGCCCACGGTCCCTTCCAGAAGCTCGATAGATTGGGGCAAATAGCCAAGGCTGGCGCCCAGTTGTTGCCGTTCCCACTGAGTATGCGTGGCGCCGTCGAGCCGGATCTCTCCGCGCGCGGGCGGCCAGATGCCCAGCAGTGCCCGCGCCAAGGTGCTCTTTCCAGCCGCGCTCGGCCCAATGATGGCTAGCGCCTGCCCCGGTTCGAGCGAGAAACCGATTCCGACAAGAGCCGCCGTCTGGCTCCCGGGTGGCACTACCCACAGGTCTTTGACCGTCACGCTCGATCTGGGCGGCAGCAGAGCGACCGACTTGCACGCGGGCCGCGGATGAGCGCGGATCGCCTGCACGATGCGATGCCACCCGGCCCGGGCCGCAGCCAGATTGCGGGCATTGGCGATAGCCTGATCGACGGGGGACAGCGCCCTTCCGGATAGGATAGAGGCGGCCAGGATGATGCCGCCGCTCGCCCGGCCGTTAACCACGAGCAGTGCACCCACGGTGAGCATCCCCGATTGCAGGAAAAGCCGGAATAGCCGCGCCGTCCCGCCGAGCCGGGCGATGGTCAGATTCAGCGACCCTTGCAGATGGCGTGTACTCTCGTCCCATCGCCGGGACCGGGCGAGCAGCCGCTCCTGCATCCCCATCGCGAGCGACGCCTCGGCAAAACGGAGTTCCGTTTCGCTGGCGGATATCCGGCGACTGTTCTGCTCCACCAGCTCGCGGTTGAGGTTCTGGCTGCGCCGTTTGGTCCACCAGGCAAGCCCTCCCATGACGAAGGTTCCGAGCAGGGCCGTCAGCCCCAATGCCCAGTGCAGGGCGGCAAGCACGATCAGGAAGACGATGACCCACGGCAGGTCGATGATGGCCAGCGGGCCAGAGCCGCCGAGGAAGGCATGGACCTGATCCAAATCGCGGTTGAGTTGCAGCCCTTCCGCCTCGCGCTGACTGAGCAGGGTCCGGGCGGTAGCGGACCGGTGCACCGCGTCGAACAGGTCCGCGTGCACGCCATCCGCGATAACCTGCAAGGCATCGCTGCGCACCACTTCGAGACCGGCCTGGATCCCGTAGATTAGGACCAGCATCGCGAACAGGCCCCATAGAGTCGGCACGCTCCGGCTTGGCAGGACGGAATCGTAGACCAACATCATGTACAGGGAGCCGGCGAACACCAGAAGGTTGACGATGCTGCTGGCCGTCAAGATGACCGCTAAATTCCCTCGGTAGCGTCGCAAGAAGCGCGCGAACATCTGATGGTCCAGCCCGCTGCGCGCCACCTGGAGTCAGCCTAGAGCTGATGAGGGTTGGTAGCGCACAGACTGGAGGCAGTCATGCCCAAGGAAACGCCGCGAAACGCTGAATACCTTGTGGATACGAACCAAACTCGATCTCCCTGCTGCGCGCCGTATCCAAATACCGCGCGTGCCCCGAACAGGAACTAAACCCATGATCAAGAAAGTATGCTGGCTCAAAACGTAGACCGGCAGCACCGGCTATGAGTCGATTAACTATGCCGATTCATCGCGTTTTTTGCAAGCGCGTTCGACGGTCGGCCCGGTGCGATGGTGAGCCTCTGCTCCGGCGAGCACGTGCCCGCGATCAACCGGGGGGCAAACAGGCAACGTTTTGCGGCAAACCGGGCCATCTTGGCAGACTGACCAGGAAAAGGCGGCTCCTTGAAGGCCACCTGCCCGGCTTCATCGATAAACGCGACGTCGGATCGAGCTGCAAAGCGGCTGGGTGAGCTCGTGCGCGCAAACGGGGCGCATAGGTCTGCACGCATTGATCACATAATGATCTCAACGATTCTCACCCAGCCGCCCGCGAGACTGATCCGTGAGACCAGTTCGCGTGGTGAACGCGGCAATACCTAACAGATCCGCAAACGAGTTCTTAGCAAGGGAAACAGACATCACAAACTTTTGCCCGAATTAATTGCCATCCCTAACGGCCCAATACTCGAATAAGAAGTAATCAGGCAAACGCGCACAACAAGACAGCTGCACCCACATGTGGACCTCCATCATGCTCGACCGATTTTACCCTGTCCTGAATGGCTGAGCCGCCCGGCGGGATTCCGACCTACACACCGGCGTACAAAATGGACGTTAACCATTAGGCGCCCATTTTGATTCAGGGTCAAATCTTATTTCAGTGTAATCGGTTACGGGGGTGCTGTCAGGCCAAATGCACCGGGCTCGCAGCAGCGTGGGCAGGCTAGGGGCCGCGGCATGCCCCGCCCCCGCAAGCCATCCAGCCCGTTCCGCTACTTCAACTCCTCGCCGGAGGTGATCCGCCTGGTGGTCATGATTTGTGTGCGGTTTCCGCTGAGCTTGCGCAACGTAGAGGACCTGCTGTTCGAGCGTGGGATCGACATTCCACTTCGCTCTCGAACGCCATCTCGTCGACAGGATCACCTACAACGAACGTCGCTCCGCTGCCCTGGCGGAGTGGCAGCTGCTTGCTGCCTGAGGTCAGCCCATCAAAGCCTGATCTCCGCCAGGCGGAGACGAGTTCGCATTAGACTGACAGCACCGCCACGCACCCCCAGCACTGGTCTCGTGTGTCACGTCTCTGCCGAGAACCGGCGCGGTTCCGCGGGCTTTCGTGCCGCAATCCGTAACAGGGGAGCGCTGCGTGTGCCGGTCTTCGCGCCCCCGGGACGGGTTTGGCGCGGCCCGTCTCCGCGCGGATCGACATCGGTTCGGTTTCCCTGCTTTGCGGACAT